>Ga0209798_10002103_pt1 | contig 11781 bp, 9 predicted proteins | sample DOMMetBare3Fresh_FD_187475 | JGI IMG/M metagenome (GOLD analysis project Ga0209798, IMG submission 187475) | Wetland sediment microbial communities from St. Louis River estuary, USA, under dissolved organic matter induced mercury methylation -... | ecosystem: Environmental > Aquatic > Freshwater...
CCGCTGCAGGGCCGCTTCATGCTGTCGTTCAACAAGGCGGACATCGTCGACGTCCTCGAGCAGGCGAGCCGCTGGACCTGCCGCAACTTCGTCTACACGGAGGACGTCGCCCGCGGGAAGATCACGCTCCTCTCCAAGACCCCGGTCACCGCCGACGAGGCGTACGCCGCGTTCCTCGCCTCCCTCAACTCGAACAACATCGCGATCTACGCCACCGGCCGGTACTACAAGCTCATCCGCACCGCGGACTCGAAGAAGAACCCGATCCCGACCTACACCGGCGGCGCCGACACGCCCGCGAACGAGCAGCCGATCACCAAGGTGATCCGGCTCCAGAACGCCGACGCCGATCAGATGCGCGGCATCATCGGGAACTTCATCTCGCCGCAGGGCGCGGACGTGCAGTCGATCCCGCCCGACACCCTCATCATCACCGACATCGGCCTGAACATCCGCCGCATCGAGCGGATCATGGACGCGGTGGACCGCCCGGGCGGCGGCGACCTCGTGCGGATCGTCCAGATCCGCTACGCGGCCGCCAAGGACATCGCCGACAAGCTGAACCAGATCTTCCAGGCGCAGGGCGGCAAGGGGGCCCGCCGCACGCTGATGGCGCCCAGCGCGGCCGGCCGCCAGCCCGGGGGCGCGGGCGGCGCCGTCCCGCCCCAGCCCCTGCCCGGGGGGGCCGTCCCCGCCGCCGAGCGCGCGGTCGAGGTGTCGGTCTCGAAGATCATCCCGGACGAGCGCACCAACAAGCTCATCGTCATCGCCGACGACAAGAGCTTCCAGCGCATCGTCGAGCTCATCGAGCAGCTCGACGTGCCCACCAGCGGCGAGGGCGGCATCCACGTCGTGTTCCTCAAGAACGCCAACGCCGAGGAGCTCGCCCAGACCCTCTCCAACCTCGCGCAGGGCCAGGCGAAGCGGCAGCCGGGCATGCCGGTCCCGGCCTCCCTCGCCCAGGGGCAGGCGGCGGCCGTCCGCCCCCCGGGCGCGGCCGGCGGCGGCGGCGAGGTCAGCGCCGAGCTCTTCAGCGGCGAGGTCAAGATCACCTCGGACAAGGCCCAGAACGCCCTGCTCATCCAGGCGAGCGGGTCCGACTTCAACGCCATCTCGCGGCTCATCGACAAGCTCGACCGCCCCCGGCGGCAGGTCTTCGTCGAGGCGGTGATCCTCGAGGTCAACCTCCGCAACGACACCGAGTTCGGCGTCGGCGCCCACACCGCGCTCCCCTTCGACTACAAGGGCGAGACCGGGATCATCCCGATCTCCTCCCAGCCGGGGCGCATCTCCTCCTTCAACCTCCTCAACGCGGCCGGCCTCGGCGGGTTCCTCACCGGGTTCACCGGCCCGGTGACGGCGGAGCTCAAGAACCTCGGCCTCAACATCCCGTCGATCGGGGTGCTGGTCCAGGCGCTCCAGTCCTCGGCCGACGCGAACGTCCTCTCGACGCCGCACATCGTCGCGACCGACAACGAGGAGTCGGAGATCACGGTCGGGCAGAACGTGCCGTTCCAGGCGGCCTACGCGCCGTCCGGGCTCTCGAGCCTCGTCAGCGGCGCGACGGGCACCACCAACAACTCGACGCTCGGCAGCCTCCTCGGCACCTCCGGCCTGTCCGGGCTCTACGCGCCGATCCAGCGCCAGCCCGTCGAGCTCCGGCTCAAGATCAAGCCGCAGATCAACGAGGGCGGGAACGTGCGGCTCACCATCGAGGAGCAGACCGAGGAGATCACCGACCGCGATCCGCAGCTCGGCCCCACCACCTCCAAGCGCAGCGTGAAGACGCAGGTGGTGGCGCGGGATCAGAGCACCATCGTCATCGGCGGCCTCATCCAGGAGCGGAACGTCCGGAGCGTGAAGAAGATCCCGTTCCTCGGGAGCCTGCCCGTGCTCGGGTGGCTCTTCCGCGACACGACGACGACCAAGTCGAAGACGAACCTCCTGCTCTTCCTGACGCCCTACATCATCCGGGACGAGTCCGACTACCGGCGCATCTACGAGAAGAAGCGCAAGGAGCAGCAGGACTTCATCGAGCAGTTCTACGGCCGGCAGCCGGCGTTCGAGGTGGGGATCGACTTCACCCGCAAGGCCGGCCCCTTCGCCAGGCTGCACGCGGGGGTCGGCGAGGAGACCTCGAAGCTCGAGAACGGGGGCTCCGGCGGGCCCGGCGAGCGCGTCACGTCGCCGCCGGTCGAGGCGCCGCCGCCCGCGGCCGGCGCGCCGCCCGCGCCCGCCCGCCGCCCGCCGCCGCCCGACGGCGGGCTGGAGGACGGCACGCCGGTGGACGCGCTCGAGGTGCAGCCGGAGGTCCCCCCGTCGCCCGAGGAGGGGACGGCGCCGGCCGTGCCGCCGCCCCAGCCGCCCCAGGCCCCGGAGGGCCGCGCGCCGCCGGAGTGACCCGCGGCGCCCCGCCCGCCCCACGAGACGAGACCATGCAAGACGAAGCGCCCACCGAGATCCTCCCCCTCCCGCCCCCCGCGGCCCTGGCGGAGCCGCGCGAGCGCACCTCGCTCGTCGCGCACTCGCCGGCGTTCCTGTGCGGGCGGCCCATCGGCGAGATCCTCCGCGAGACGGCGAAGCTCCCGCCCGAGAAGGTCGAGGAGGCGCTCGCGCTCCAGCGAGGCGAGCAGGCGGGGGCGCGGATCGGCGAGATCCTCGTGCGCCTCAAGGCCGTGTCCGAGGAGGACGTCCTGCGCGCCCTCGCCATCCAGCTCGACCTGCCGTTCCTCGCGCGCATCGAGCCGGAGACGGTCCCGGGCGACCTCGCCGCCAAGATCCCCATCCACTTCGCGAAGCAGGCGCGGGTGCTGCCGCTCGGGACGAGCGCCGACGCGGTGCGGATCGCCGTCGGCGACCCGCTCGACACCGCCTCCCAGGACTCGGTCGCGATGCTCCTCGGGGCGCCGATCGCGCCGGAGGTCGCCCTGCCCTCGGTCGTGCTCGACGCCATCAACGAGGTGTACGACCGCGCCGCGGACGAGCACGAGAAGCTGATGGAGGACCTCGAGACCGGCGACCTCGAGTCGGTCGCCCACGAGCTCGAGGAGCCGACCGACCTCCTCGACGCGGACGACGAGGCGCCCATCATCCGGCTGGTGAACTCGCTCCTCTTCCGCGCCGTGAAGGAGCGCGCGAGCGACATCCACATCAACCCCGAGGAGAAGGACATCTCCGTCCGCTACCGGATCGACGGCGTGCTCCGCGAGGTGATCCGCCCCCCCAAGCGCTACCAGGCCTCCATCGCGAGCCGCATCAAGATCATGGGGGGGCTCAACATCGCCGAGAAGCGGCTGCCCCAGGACGGCCGCATCCGCATCAAGCTCGCCGGCAAGGACGTGGACATCCGCCTCTCCACCGTGCCGACCGCCTACGGCGAGCGGATCGTGATGCGCCTCCTCGACAAGTCGAACGTGATCCTCGACCTGGCCGAGCTCGGCTTCGAGGAGTGGCAGCTCAAGATCATCGACGGGCTCATCACCCGCTCGCACGGGATCGTCCTCGTCACCGGCCCGACCGGCTCCGGGAAGACCACCACCCTCTACGGCGCGCTCGCCAAGATCAACTCGCCCGACCTCAACATCCTCACCATCGAGGACCCGGTCGAGATCCCGCTCCGCGGCATCGGCCAGGTGCAGGTGAACCCGAAGATCGAGCTCACCTTCGCGAACGGCCTCCGCTCCTTCCTCCGCCAGGACCCGGACGTGATCATGGTCGGGGAGATCCGGGATCTGGAGACCGCCGAGATCGCGATCCAGGCCTCCCTGACGGGCCACCTCGTCCTCTCGACGGTCCACACCAACGACGCCGCCGGCGCGATCACCCGCCTGGTGGACATGGGCGTGCAGCCGTTCCTGGTCGCCTCCTCGCTCGTCGGGGTGCTCGCCCAGCGCCTCGTCCGCGTCCTCTGCCCGGAGTGCAAGAAGGCCTACGCGCCCACCCGGGAGGAGCGCGAGCAGGTGGGGCTCTCGGACGAGATCCTGCGGCAGGCCGGGGACCCGAAGGTCGTCTACAAGGCCCAGGGCTGCCCCGCCTGCCAGCACACCGGGTACCAGGGGCGCACCGGCATCTACGAGCTGATGCTCGTCGACGACGACGTGCGCGAGCTCATCCTCAAGTCGGTGGACTCGAGCAGCATCAAGCGGGCGGCGGTCGGGCACGGGATGCTGACGCTCCTCCAGCACGGCGCGTACAAGGTGGCGCGCGGCATCACCACCGCCGCCGAGGTGCTCTCCGTCACCGCGGAGGACCTCCACTAGGCCATGCCGGTCTTCGAGTACAAGGCGCTCACCGCCGGCGGCAAGGCCGTCCAGGGCCTCCGCGAGGCGGACTCGTCGAAGACCCTGCGCGCGACCTTGCGCCGCGAGGGCGTCTTCCTCACCGACGTCCTCGGCGAGCAGCAGGTGAAGGCGCAGCAGGCGCGCGAGGTGGACGTGAAGCGCTGGGTGCTCGGCCGCGTCTCGGCCGAGGACCTCGCCATCGCCACCCGCCAGCTCGCGGTCCTGGTGCACGCGGGCATCCCGCTCGTCGAGGCGCTCAGCGCCCTCGTCGAGCAGGTGGACAAGGAGAAGCTGAAGCGCGTCCTCGGCGACGTGAAGCAGCGCGTGAACGAGGGCTCCTCGCTCGGCGACGCGCTCGCCCAGCACCCGCGCGTGTTCGGCGACCTGTACGTGAACATGATCCGCGCCGGCGAGCACTCCGGCGCGCTCGAGATCGTCCTGGTCCGGCTCTCGGACTTCACCCAGAGCCAGGCGCGCCTGCGCTCGAAGATCCTCGGGACGATGGCCTACCCGGCGGCCATGATGGTGATCGGCTCGGTGGTCCTGGGGATCCTCTTCACCGTCGTGATCCCGCGGGTGACGCGGATCTTCGAGGACACCCGGGCCACCCTCCCCTGGATGACCCGGGTGCTCATCGCGTTCACCGGGTTCGTCACCCAGTGGTGGTGGGCGCTCCTCGCCCTGGCCGCGGCCGCGATCTGGGGGTTCCTGCGCTGGAAGCGGACCCCCGGCGGCAAGGCGCGCTGGCACCGCTTCGTCCTCACCGTCCCCATCTTCGGCCGGCTCCTGCGGATCATCGCGGTCGGCCGCTTCGCCCGGACGCTCTCGACGCTCCTCAAGAGCGGCGTCCCGCTCCTCACCGCGATGGACATCGTGAAGAACGTGGTCGGGAACGTCCGGCTCGCCGAGGTCATCGACCAGGCCCGCGACGCCATCCGCGAGGGCGAGTCGATCGCCGCCCCCCTCAAGCGCTCCGGCGAGTTCCCCCCGCTCGTCCACCACATGATCGCGGTCGGCGAGCGCTCGGGCGCGCTCGAGGAGATGCTCGCGAACGTCGCCGACGCGTACGAGGACCAGGTGGACACCACCGTCACCGCCCTCACCTCGCTCCTCGAGCCGATCATGATCGTGGCGATGGGCGGCGTGGTCGCCTTCATCGTGTTCTCCGTCCTCATGCCCATCTTGCAGATCAACACCATCGCCGGAGGCTAGCCGTGACCGTCCCCGCCGCCCGCCGCGCCGCCGAGCGCGGCATGACCCTCATCGAGATCCTGATCGTGATGGTGATCCTCGGCCTCATCGCCACCGCCGTCGCCATCAACGTCGTCGGCTCCGCCGAGCGGGCGCGCACCGACCGCGCCAAGACCGACGTGCAGCGGATCGCCTCGGACGGCGTCGAGGCCTACAAGATCATGCGCGGGCGCTACCCGACCACCGAGGAGGGGCTGAAGCTCCTCGTGGACGAGCGGTTCCTGAAGCCGAACTCGCCCGACGGGAAGGTCAAGGACCCCTGGAACAACGAGTACATCTACCTCTACCCGGGCCAGGCGCACCCCGACGCGTTCGACGTGAAGAGCTACGGCGCCGACGGTCAGCCCGGCGGCGAGGGCGAGAAGGCCGACGTGGTGAACTACTAGGCGAGGGACCGTGACCTCCGGACTCGACCGCAGGTGGATGCGAGCGCAGGCGCAGCCGGACGAGGCTGCGCCGGAGCGAGCGGGGGGCCCGGGGGGGCGCGCAGCGCGAGTCCCCCCGGCAAGCGCGGCGGGCTTCACCCTCATCGAGCTGCTCGTGGTGGTGAGCGTGATCGCGCTCCTCGCCGGCCTCGCCGCGCCCGCGGTGGGCGCCATCACCGGGGCGAGCGCGCGCAAGGCGGCCGGCGAGCTCTCCGGCGCGATGCGCACCCTCTTCGACACGGCCGCGCTCCGGCACACGACCTGCCGGCTCGCCCTCGACCTCGACGGCCGCGCCTGGTGGCCGGAGTGCGCGGCCTCCGCGGTGGGGATCGCGCCGAAGGAGGCGGAGGGCGACGCCGACCTCGAGCGCCGGTTCCCCGGCGAGAAGTCCGCCGAGCTCCGGGCGCTCCTCGCGAGGACCGGGTTCGGCAGCTTCGGGGACCGGCCCGCGGAGAAGCGCGAGCTGCCGGGCAGCACGGCGTTCGGCCCGGTGCACGTGGAGGGCCGCCGGGCCGCCACCGAGGGGACGGTCTACCTGCACTTCTTCCCCGGCGGCCGGGCGCAGCGCGCCTACGTCCCGGTCGCGGACGGCAAGAACCTGTACACGGTGGTGCTCGAGCCGTTCACCGGGCGCGCGCGCGTCGTCGTCGGGAAGGTGGAGGTGCGGGAGTGACGGGCCGCCGCGCCACCCGGGGCTTCACGCTCCTCGAGGTGATGGTCTCCCTCGCGATCCTCGCCGGCGCGATGCTCGCCGTGTCCGAGGTCGTCACCGGCGCGCTCCGGAACCACGTCCGGGCGAGCCAGCTCGAGGTCGCGACGCTCCTCGCCCGCGGCAGGATGGCGGCGCTCGAGGACCACTACGAGGCGAAGGGCCTGCCGGCGAGCGACGACACCGACGAGGGCACCTTCGAGGAGGAGGGTCACCCCGAGATCCGCTGGCGCGTCGAGATCACCGCGCCCTCCGGCGACCTCGGCCCCGACGCGCTCGTGCGCGCCATGACCGGCTCCGACCTGCAGGACTTCTTCCCGCCCCCCGACCAGGCGCCGCAGCTCGCGCCGTTCCAGGCCCAGCTCACGGCGGCCTTCCAGGGCGTGCTCGCGAAGCTCGGCGAGAACGTGAAGAAGGGGCTGCGCGAGGTGCGCCTCACCGTCAGCTGGCGGGACGGCGCGCGGGAGGAGTCCTTCCAGGTGACGACGCACATGCTGGTGCTCGCCCCCGGGGAGACGGCGCCCCAATGACGCGAGCCCGCGCGCACGGCTTCTCGCTCGTCGAGCTCATGATCGCGATCGCCATCACCGCGACGCTCGGCGCCATGACCATCGGGGCGTTCGCGCAGGTGGACCACGCCGCTCGGATCGCGCGCGCGCAGTCCGAGCGCCACGCCGCCGCGCGGATGGCGCTCACCCGGCTCTCGCGCGAGGTCTCGATGGCGTTCCTCTCGGACAACTTCGACACCAAGCGCTTCCGGAACGAGCGCGTCACGCTCTTCGTCGGCCGCGAGGACCAGCTCCTCTTCACGACGATGGCCCACGAGCGGCTCACCCTGGACGCGAAGGAGTCCGACCAGGCGGTCGTGGAGTACCTCGTCGAGGCCGATCCCGACCACCCCGGCGAGGAGGCCCTCTTCCGGCGCCAGAAGACCCGCCTCGACGACGAGCCGGATCGCGGCGGGCGCAAGGACCTCGTCGCCGACCACGTCACGTCCTTCCGCATCGGGTACTGGGACCCGAAGCGGAAGGACTGGGCGCGGGAGTGGACGACCCGGTCGGTGGAGCAGGCGAACGAGCTCCCGTCGCGCGTCCGCTTCGACCTCGAGCTGAAGCTCGCCGACGGCCGCACGGAGCGGTTCGTCACCGAGACGCGGATCGCCATCCGCAGGCCGCTGGGGGTCTGATCATGCGCCCCGCGATCAGCGGCCCCCTCGGCCCCGCCCGCTCCCCCGGCGCCCGCCCGGGCGGCGGGAGCCCGGCCGGGCGCCGCGGGGCGGCGGGGAGGGCGCCCGAGCGCGGGGCCGCGCTCCTCGTCGTGATGGTGGCGGTCGCGATCCTGACCGCGCTCGCGGTGGACCTCGCCTACGAGACGCGGGTGTCCCTGCAGATCGCCGGCAACGCCCGCGACGAGCTCAAGGCGACCTACCTCGCGAAGGGGGGCATCGCCCTGTCGCGCCTCGTCCTCTCGTTCCAGCAGGAGGTGGACGACGCGTTCCCAAGGATCCCCGGCGCGCCCTCGCCGCCGAGGCCCCAGCTCTGGCGGCTCATGTCGGTGGACTCCGAGCTCGCGGCGGGCCTGCTCGGCGGCGCCCCTTCCCCGCGCGCGGAGGAGGCGGGCGGGACCGCCGCCGCGGCGGGGCCGCGTCCCGGCGCCTTCCAGGTGGCCATCGAGGACGAGGGGACCAAGATGAACGTGCAGCTCGACGGGCTCGGGACCGGCCTGCTCGGCGCGCAGGTGCAGGCGCTCTACCAGCTCGTCTGCGACTCGCGCTGGGACGCGCTCTTCGACCGCGAGGACGAGAACAGGCTGCGCGTGTCGCGGCAGGACCTGCTCGTCTACCTGCGGGACTGGGTGGACGAGGACGAGACCACCTCGGCGCTCGCGGCGAGCTTCACGCCGGGCGGCTGCGCGATGCTGACGCCGCCGAACCCGTTCGAGGCGGGGTTCGGCGACGAGAACTACCCCTACGACCGCGGCGACGACCGCTACCGCGCGAAGAACGCCCGGATGGACTCGCTCGCCGAGCTCCACCTCGTGGCCGGGGTCGGGGACGCGTTCATGGCCGCCTTCGGCGACGCGATGACCGTCTACCTCACGCCCGACGCGAAGCGGAACGTGAACACGACGGACCGCTCGCGCCTGCTCGAGCTCGCGCGGATCATCGCCGACCCGCCCGATCAGCCCCTGCTCGCCGATCCGGCGTTCGCCGAGCGCCTCCAGAAGCTCGTCCTCGAGCGGACCTTCAACGGGATCCTCTCCCTCTCCCCCGCGGACTTCGGGCAGCTCGTCGAGAGCCTGGTCGTGAGCGTGGACGCGAGCCTCCTCGCCGAGGGCCCGAAGAGCCCCTTCACCGACCGGTCGTCGGTCTTCCGCCTCCGCGCCGCGGGGCGCGCGGGCGACGTGGTGAAGACCCTCGACGTGGTCCTGCGCATGGAGAAGATCCAGCCCGGCGTTCCCATGCCCGGCCGGCTCGTCCACTGGCGCGAGGAGTGACGCAGATGGCGCAGCGGATCCTCGGCCTCGACCTCGGGGCCCACGCAGTGAAGGCGGTGCTCCTGGAGAGCACCTTCCGCGGCTTCGCCGTCGCCGGCGCCGCGCGGGTGCCGCTCGCCGCTGCGGCCGGCGAGGGCTCCTCCCCGGCCCGGCAGGCCGCGGCGCTGCGGACGCTCCTCGCCGAGAGCGGCTTCGCCTTCGACACCGCCATCGTCGCCTTCCCCGGCGCGGGGGTGTCCTCGCTCTCCGTCACCCTCCCCTTCGTCGACCCGCGGCGGATCGAGCAGACGATCGGCTTCGAGGTCGAGGGGCAGATCCCCTTCGACCTCGCCGACGTGGCCTGGGACTGGCAGCCGCTCGCGGCGCGCGACGGCAAGACCGACCTCCTCGTCGCGGTGGTCCGCAAGGAGGAGCTCGCCGCGCTCGTGGCCGCGCTCGGCGAGGCGGGCGTGGACCCGCGCGCGGTGGTGCCGGCGGGCCCGGCTTACGCCTCGCTCTTCGCCGCCGGCGTCCTCGCGCCGCCGGCGCCGCCCGCGGAGGGCGCGCCGGGCGGGGCGGAGGCGCTGGTGGACCTCGGCCACGACCGGACCAGCATCACGGTGGTCGCGGGGGGCGCCTGCGAGGCGGCGCGCACCTTCGCGTTCGGGTCGTCGCACCTCGCCCGCGCGCTCGCGCGCGAGCTCGGGGTCACCGAGGAGGAGGGGGCCGCCCTCGTCGCGGCGGACGGCGGCGGCCCGGCCGTCCCCGAGGCGCTCGCCGCGAAGGCGGCCGATCCGCGCGCGGCCGAGGCGCTCCGGCGCGCGCTCGTGCCGCTGGTGCGCGAGCTGCGCGCGACCCTCCGCGCCTGGCGCGCCCGCGCCGGGCAGCGGCGGATCGAGCGGCTCCTCCTCGCGGGCGAGCCGGCCCGGCTCGCCGGGCTCGGCGAGGTGCTCGCCCCGGAGGTCGAGGGGACGGTGGAGCGGCTCGCGCTCGCCGGGCCGGCCGCGGAGCGGATCGGGCCGGCCGAGGCCCCCGGGCTCGCCCTCGCCCTCGCCCTCGCCCTGCGGGGCCACCAGGGCTCCCGGGCGCCGAGGCTCAACCTCCGGCGCGGCGAGCTCGCCTACACCCGCGACTTCGAGCACGTGAAGGGGAAGGTGGCCCGGCTCGCCGCCTACGCCGGGCTGGTGCTCCTGCTCGCCGTGGCGAGCGCGGGCGTGAAGTCCTTCGCCCTCGCCCGCCAGGAGGCGGCGCTCGACCGCGCGCTCTGCGACGCGCAGCAGAAGATCCTCGGGCGCTGCTACCCGAACTTCGAGGAGGCGCAGGCCGTGCTGCGCGGCCGCGGCGCCTCCGGCGCGACGCTGCCGCGCGTCTCGGCGGTCGACGTCTTCGCGGAGCTCGCCGAGCGGGTGCCCGCCGAGGTGCCGCTCCGGCTGGAGCGGATCGAGGTGACGAAGGACAAGCTGCACCTGCAGGGGACCACCGACGCCGCCGAGAACGTGGACCGGATCGTCGCGGGCCTCAAGGCGTCGCGGTGCTTCGCCGACGTGCGCTCCGGCGGCGCGCGACGGCGCGGCAACGACGGCAAGTTCGAGTTCTCGATCGACTCGTCGCTCACGTGCCTGGAGTCCGGGCGCGAGGCGCCCGGGGGGAGGGGCTAGATGGAGCGGCTTCGCAGGCTCCGCGCCGACGCGGAGGCATGGCTCGGGGCGCTCTCGGCGCGCGAGCGCCTGATGGTGGCCGCCGCCGCGCTCGCGGTGGCGGTCTTCGCGGTGTGGCTCGTCGCGCACCGGATCGGCGCGGGCATCTCGCAGCGCGAGGCGATGATCGAGCAGAAGACCAAGGTCCTCTCGCAGGTGGGCAAGCTCGCCGAGGGGTACCGGCGGCGGCAGGCGGAGCGCGAGGCGGTGGAGGGGCGGCTCAAGGGCGCGCCGGTGCAGCTCATGAGCCACATCGCCCAGACCGGGGCGACGCTCGGGATCCAGGTGAACGACCTGCGCCCGACCGGCGCGCCGGTCGAGGAGGGCGGCCTCCGCGAGGAGTCGGTCGAGGTGAACCTGGCGCGGATCGAGCTGCAGCGGCTCGCGCTGCTCGTGCAGTCGCTGGAGCGCGGGGCCGGCGTCGTGAAGGTGCGGCGCATCCGGGTGACGACGCGCGCCGACGACCCGGCGCTGGTGGACGCCACCCTCGTCGTCTCCACCTACCAGCTCAAGACCTGACCGTGGCGATCGCGACGATGAAGAAGATCGACTGGACCCTCTGGAAGCCCCGCCTCGCCTACGGCGGGTTCACCGCGCTCGCGTTCCTGCTCGCGCTCCGCTGGACGTTCCCGGGCGAGGCCGTGAAGGAGCGGCTCATCATGGAGGCCGGCGCGCGCGGCTGGCAGCTCGACGTGGACCACGTCTCCGCCGGCGGGCTCCTCGGGTTCCGCGCCGAGGGAGTGAAGCTCGAGAGCGACTCCGGCCTCGCCATCCCCATCGAGGAGGCGACCGCGTCGCTCCGGCTCCTCCCGCTCCTCGCCGGCCGCCGGAGCGTCGCGTTCGACCTGCGCCTCTACGACGGGACCGTGCGCGGCACCGCGGACCTCTCCGGGGACGGCCAGCGGATCGTCGCCGAGGTGGAGGGCGTGGACCTCGGCGCGGCG
>Ga0209798_10002104_pt1 | contig 11770 bp, 15 predicted proteins | sample DOMMetBare3Fresh_FD_187475 | JGI IMG/M metagenome (GOLD analysis project Ga0209798, IMG submission 187475) | Wetland sediment microbial communities from St. Louis River estuary, USA, under dissolved organic matter induced mercury methylation -... | ecosystem: Environmental > Aquatic >...
CGTGGAGACTTGGAGCTTCCCGACCGCGTCGTAGATGCTCCAGCCGTATCCGTCCTCGTACACCGCCATTCCGCTCGGAACGAGCGTCATGACCGGCGTGATGGCGTTGGCCGCCGCAGTCCCGCCGCGGAAGAACTGGAACGTGCGGTTGACCACGCCCATGTTGACGACCACGATGCTCTTGACGAACGCCGTGGTGGCGCCGGGCGCGGTGTAGACGGTGGCCGGAGCCGCGGCAAGCTGCCGCTGGTCGAGCACCTTGTAGACCTCGGTGCCCGCGTTCAACTCCATTCCGAAGATGGTGGACGTGACCTCGGTAGCGGCAGAGGCCCCGGCGGCGAGCGTGTCTGCGGCGGCGAGGGTGATCATGTGATCGTCAACCAGTTCGCTCCGAAGTCGAGCAGGAAGGTGTCGGCATTCGCACCGTTGAGGGTCGTCTCGACACCGCGGTCGTGCCAACCCACGAGGTACTTCGTCGCCCCCGTGTCGTTGTAGATCACGACGTAGCGGAAGGGACCGAAGCCGCCGCCGCTCGCGGTCCAGAGAACGTCAACGGCCGTCAGGACCCCGGCCGCCCAGGTGTTCTGGATGTCCTCGCCGAGCGCGGTGTAGCCGCCGCCACCGGCGATCTCCACCATGTCCCCCTTCACCGTGTCGGAGGCGAGGGGTAGTTCATCAGTGAGGAACGCGCGCAGCGTGTCGGTGTTCAGGTTGTGGTTCTTCAGCCCGAGTTGGGTGATGAACGAGTCGAACTTGTTGAAGACTGCCATGCTATCTCACCAGATTCGCGAAGCCGGTGATGTTGATCGCCAGCGTCGTACCTGAGAACGCCTTGATCGCCACGCTTCCGGCGATCCTCTGTCCGAGCGCGATCGGGATCGGACCCGAGTTCGCCGGGATGCTGTACCCCTTGACCAGATGGTCGCCGGGGTCCGCGACTCCGCCGAACTCCAGCGTCAGGGTCGCTGGCGCGGCGGTCACGTTCGACGCCCAGATGAAGACCTCGTCGTACCCGGAGGCGCCCGCCTGATGGATGGTCGTCCCTGGAGTTGCTACGGCCGCGACCGGGATCGGCCTTCCGTTCGTGCTCCCCGAGAGAACCGCGCCGCTGTAGACAGCCATCCCTACCCTCCGAACATCCGATGGGCGATCACTGAGTTTTCGCTGTCGGGCTGGAGGCCGGCAAGGGTCGTCGCGAGGTCGACGCCGGCAAGGTTCACCGCCGCGCACTTCACGGTGGCGACTCCGCCCGTCCCCGCTTGGACTTCGGTGACGGCCGCATTTCCGAGCACCACCTGATTGTCCGCGCTGTACAGGGCTCGGTAGCCCACAACGGTCGAGTTGCTGCGCTGGGTCGCAGAGTCGGAGCCGGACTCCATGCCGAGGAACGTGTTCTGGGCGCCTGCGAGGTTGCGGTTCGCGTAGACCCCACCAGGATATGACGCCGCTCGGAACCCGATCGCCGTGTTGTTCGCGCCGTCATTGTTTTGGAGTGCTCCTTGTCCGAAGGCAGAGCAGTAGTCCCCGCTGTTGTCGAACAGTGCTCCTGTCCCGAACGCGGTCACGAACGAACCAGTGTTGGTTTGAAGAGCCAATCGACCGAACCCCGTCACGGTCGATCCGGTATTCCCGTCGGGAGTGACCGCCGCAACCCACTTGCCGCGGGCCGCGTACCAGAAAAGCACGTCCGCGTCGATGGCGGCCCCTGCGTCCACGTCGTCCACATCGTCCAGCTTATGGATGATGTGCGAGTGCGGCAGCGCGCGAACGGGTTCCCCGTGCTGGACGTACTGCGGGTGGTCGTCATCGAGCAGCCCGGTCAGCGCCCCGTGGTCCGTTGCTCCGGGAGTCCCTGGCGCTCCCGGTACCCCAGGAGCCCCCGCAGTGCCCCCACCAAAAGCTGGCGCCCCGGGGGAGGTGAAGATGTCCCCGGCGGCGCCTCGGACTGCCTTCTCCAGGGCGATGAGGCGGCGCCCGATCTCCGCGGCGAGCCGCTGCGTGAACTTCTCCTCCGCGTTCGCGCTGATCTGCCCGCCGACCGAGACGCTCACAGGATCACCCCCGCCCGCCGTGGCAACTGAGTCCCCTTCACCCGGATCTGGCTCAACCTCAACTGCGCTGTCCCGGAGTAGACGAGTTCGAGCTGCTGCATGTAGCCGATGTAGCCCGCGGCCGGCAGTCTCACGCGCTTCCAGCGGTCGATCGTGTTGAGCGAGATCGTCCGCGACCCGAGGGTCGTTCCGTTCTGGTCGTTGATGATTCGCACCGTGATCGACCCGTTGATCCGGGGAGTCGCCAGCGACACCACCTGGATTGTGCGCGCCGTCCCGTCACCGAACGCCTTCGACCGCCAGCGGCAGGGAATCGCGGCGCCGTCATCCGTCGTCCCGGTCAGGTACTCGCGCAGGATGTTCTCTCCGAACCAGGAGGACAGCAGCACCTCGCTCTGGTCCGACTTGACGAGCCGCTTGATCGCGTAGGGGGCGTCCACGAGGGGGAGCCAGACGCCTTCGCCATAGTCGTAGGTGATGATCTTCCGGCCCGAGTCCGTCTGGACCGTCCACATCACCCACTTCCGCGAGGGCAGGACTTCGGCCTGCACGTCGCCCTTGTAGGAGTCCGGGATCGCGTCGATGGTCGAGCGGACGTTGTCCACGTTCGGGATGATCTCGACGAGTCCCCCGCCGGAGCGCACGAAGTTCGTGCCGGTGTAGTAGTAGAGGATGCCGTCCGCGACCGCCGCCGACTGCCCGGCCGGGGAGCCGTGCTCCGACGAGAGGCGCACGACCTCCCAGTCCGAGGGCGTCGAGCCGCGGAGGAGCATCGCGAGATTCTGTTTCAACAGGACGAGGCCCTTGTCCTCCCACCACAGGAGTCCGACGACCTCGTAGCCGTCGTCTCGGCTCACCGGGTAGTAGGACGTGGCCTTGAAGGACTGGAACTTCGCCGTCTCGCTCCAGTAGACGCCCTTCCCATCCGTGACGTAGAGGCGTTCCTTCCCCGTCTCGAGGGCGTGCGCCTGCGACGGAGGAAGCCCGTTTGCACCGTCGAAGGCGGCTCCATAGTCGTCCGGAGGCAGCGCGTTGTCGATGAACGTGGTCGTCACGTTGTCGTTGATCTGCCCAACAAGGTAGAACGTCCCCTCGTCGTCGGGGAGTGTCACGTAGATGCGGCGTGCGTTCACCTGGAGGGACGGCGACAGCCCGATCGACTGGATCAGGATCTGATGGTCCGGGATGATCGTCGTGGACTTCGAGACCGGCGACAGGTTCGACTCCGCCCCGGTCAGGCTGTTGTAGTAGGTGTAGCCGACCCAGTATTCTCCGGCCGTCTTCTGTCCGGCGCCGCCATCGAGAGCCTGGGGCTGGAGCGTCGGCGCCTCGATCCCGGCTTCGAGGATAGAGTCCCCGAAGATGCGCTTGACGCCACCGTTGCCCTTCTGGCAGGCGAACAGCTCGTCGTTGTACTGCCGGAACCACCACCGCGCCGAGAGCGACGGGTAGACGCGCCCGTCGGCAACGGAGAGCGGCGTCACGACACGTCCGACGAGGCGCGCGACGCTGGCGGCACAGCCCAGGATCGTGAACTCCTCCTCGGTGAAGCTGGGGTTGTAGCGTGCGATGGAGTTGATCGTCTCGGAGTAGGCGTTCGCGATGGCGATTCGCCCCTCGCGCTGCCACAGGCTCGTCTTGTTGACCGGGTAGAGGTTCTCCATCTCCGAGGCTTCGCGGTCGGCGATCGTGTCCGCCTCTCCCTCGTTGAGTCCCCCCCCGAGGTCCGCGAGTTCGACGATGAAGGGCTTGCCGTTCACTTACTCGATCTCGTAGTCGTCGTAGCCCGTCGGTTGCACGAATGCCGGCTGAGTCGCGGTCAAATAGAAGCGCGGGACCCGCTGTTCCATCGCGGAGATTTCGGCCTCGATCTTGTCGGTCGGCTCCCCCACGTCCGCGAGCGCGTACTTCTGAGCGCACTTCAGGACGAGGGTCTCGTGGGCCGGCGGGAGCGGACACTTGTCGGTATCGACCGTCATCCCGAGTGTCGGAGCCACGATCAGGCGCAGTCCCGCCGTCACGGCGGTGTCAGGGGCCGGAGCCAGCATGAAGTGCGAACTCGAGTAAGGGATGAATCCGGAGCGTCCCTTTCGCGCATCGGCGAGAGTGATCCGATCTTCCGGACCGAAGTTGATCCCGTCCGTCGATCTTGCGACCTCGATGACGGCCCACGTCCCCGCCGGCCATTCGTAGAGAGCGTCCCGCCCGGTCGGCGCGACGACGATGTCGGCGGTGTACGTACACTTGAACGCTTCCGGGTCCACGGCCAGGATGATCTTCTGGGCCTCGCGCAGTCCGAGGTTCAACGAGCGGTTCATGGCGATGTTGTTCCACTGCCGATCCGCTTCGACTCCGCCCGCGGGGATCTTGTCCTGGAGCCAGCCGCGGAGGATGTCTCGCATCGTAGAAAGCTGCATCGCCTACACCTCCGCCGTGACCGTGTCCGAGAACGTGCCGATGCCCTTCGCGCTCGCGACGTGAAGCGTCACGGTGTAGACGCCAGGCGTCTCGTACAGGTGCGGAGGCGGAGTCTGCCCATCATAGGTGTCCCCGTCTCCGAAGTCCCAATGCCAGTAGGTGAGGTCATCCGCTGGCGCGGACTCGTCCACGAAGGTTACGAGGAGTGGCGTGCCGCCGATGAGTGCCATCAGATGCCGATCGCGTAGATGTCCAGTGTGAGAGTCGCCCTTAGAACCGTCGCGCCGTTGTTCGTTCCGTCACGCTGGCCGACGCCGGGGTTTCCGGTGACGGTCACGACAACATTTCCCGCGGGGACACTCAAGAAGCGGTAGAACCCGTCCCCGTCCGTGATCGCTCCTCCGGAGGGCCACGGCACTCCGTCCACGGTCATCGCCACGCTGATCCCGGCCCACGCAAAGGGGCCTCCGGGGGCGTCGTAGGTCACTGTTCCTTGCACGGCGGCGAGCGCCGTCATCGTGAAGAGGGCCGTCGGCCGCTTCCCGCACACGACACCCTCGGTCAGAAGCGTCCACTGCGTCGTCGGCGGCTTCACCTCGCGCCAGACGTACTCGCACGGGTAGGGCGATCCCGGACCCTTCACGTCGTAGGGCGTGAACCCCAGGCGCGAGGCCCCGAGACGGCAGCATCCGACCCGAGCGGTCACGAGCGCGAGGTCGGTGCTTTGGAGGCCCATCTACTTGCCCCTCGACTCCCGGTCGGAGTGGGTGTGCATCTTCTTCTCGATCTTGTGCTTTCGCCGCATCGTCTTGATCGTGTGGCCGATGTGGGCGTCGAGGTCCTTGCCGATGACGCCCTCGTCGGCCATCTTCGACGCCTTCTCCTGCGTCACGCCCTCGAACTGGTCGCCCGGCGGATTCCATCCGTGTTCGATGGCGCGCCAGACCTTGTTCTGCTTCGGAGACCAGGGCATCAGACCCCCACGAGACTCATGTGCTTCTCGCTCCGCCACGCGCGCAGCGCCTCGGCGTACTCCGAGGGCTGGATGAGGATTCGAGTGCGCGCTTGAATGGTGCGGGCCACTGCCGGCATGTCCCTCATCAAGAGGTTCGCGCCGATGGCCGCAGCGAGCGAGCCGATCAGATGCGCGAAGTTGTCGCCGGCAGCGCCCGCAGCATACGAATAGGTGACGCTTCTGTAGAACTGCGTGAGCCAGATTTCCCACTTCAGGCTCGGCCCGCCGCTCCCAAAACCGATGAAGCCGTGTTCCCCGTTCACCTGGGCGAGAGTCGGTGCGACGGCGGTGTAGGCTCCGTCCCCGATGTAGCCGGGGAACGAGTGGTAGAACTCGCCCCAGTTCGAGCCGACCTGCGCCCCGTTCCAGTAGAGGTAGAAGTACCGCGCTCCGATGCCCGGTTCGTACTCGCGTGCCCAGGTCTGGAGGAGCGCCGAAGTCACGGGGTCCGTGACTCCGACCAGGAGCGGGAAGCGAAAGAGCTGGACGTTCTGTTGGCCCCCGGAAGACGAGTAGACGAAGGACGAGTCTCCGTCGTGCGTCGCGACCGCGGCGAGCTTCGACGGCCCCGCCCCGAGCGCCCAGTCGTCGCGGCTCCCGATCGCTATCGGAGCGTCAGTCTGGACAGGCATCCGCGCTCCTACAGCGTCCGAAACCGCGACGACTGGTCCGCATGACTCCGACCTACCTCTTGTGTCTGTGGTGGTCCTTGACGATCGGCTCCACCTCGGCGGGCTCGATGGGGTTCGAGGGGTCCGCGGTTCCGATCACCGGGTCGATGGGTGGCGACACCGGCTCCGGTTCGACCTCCGGCAGGAACGCGGCGTCCGGGGGCGCGGCGCCCTCGCGGAGAACCGCCTTGATCGCCTCGACGTGGGTGGTGAGGCCGGCGGTCCTCAGCGCGGGGATCACGTCGCTGAGGATGAAGTCGACGTCTTTCTGGGCCATGCACTTACTCTCCTTGCTTAGAACGTCTGGAACCGCTCGAGCGGAGACTGGTACTGGAGGACACGCACCTCGACGCGGAGATCGGACCCGGCCGTCCCGCTTCCGACCTGATCCACGTCGAACGTGATCTCGCCGCCGGCCGCGAGGGTCGCGCCGGACGTACCACGCAGGCACCGCCGCGCGTAGGTCGAGTCCGGCTGGGCGCCGCCTCGAGCGATCGTCGCGGCGATCTGCGGCCGAGTCGCGAACATGGACGTGAGCGAGCCCCCGTCCCAGGTGTTCACGTCCACGATGAGCGGCTGTCCGGTCGGCGGCGTCTTCACGAAGAGTTGAACGTCCTTCACGATGCCGGGCCGCGAAGGCTCGTACCCGTGGATGTTCGACAAGGCGGCCACGACTCCGGCGACCGAGAAGTGGAAGCTCCCGTACTGGACCGGACAGGGCAGTTCGTGTGGCAGCGAGAGGTCCGAGTCGATCACGGCGAGGGACAGACCGGAGAAGACCGCCGCGACCGACGAGTTGTTCACCTGGGGGATGATCTGAAGGACCGTCGCCGCCGAGTTGATCTGGCGCGTGACCGGGAGCCACTCGAACGTGCCGCCCCCGGTGTGGTAGGCGGAGAGGCCGTAGCCGGCCCCGTCGTAGATGGCGACGCGGGCGATGTTCGGCGTCGAGCACAGGACCCAGGCGCCGCCGGCCGCGTAGCGTCCCTTCAGGAAGTCCGCCCTGGCGAACGCCGCGGCACCCAGGATCGAGCGGACGAGCGTGAGGTCGGTCGTCCCGCGCGTGAGCTTCACGGCGAAGTCGCCGACCTTGCGGCTCGTGTCGCCGAGGCCCGTACCGCAGCGCGCCACGGCCGCCCCGGTGCCCGCCAGGGTGTAGCCCTCCGGCGCCGCCGCGTCCCCGTCCGGCCAGACCAGGAAGTCGTCGTTCTGGACGAGGTTCACGCCGCCGAGCCCGCCGAGGAGCTGGGTGACGGTCGCGAAGGTCGTGACGCCGAGGACGGTCGGCAGATCGTCGAGGCGTGCGTCGAGGCTCGGGTAGGCGTCTCGCGCGGCGACGACCTCGTCGGTGGTGTCGGCCGCCTTGACCGTCGGATTCGTCGCCGAGAGCGTCTCGGTGTCGATCGCGTCGCCGATCGCGTCGATGAACGCGACGTCGACGGGTGTCCCGTCCCGGCCGGTGCCGGAGTCGTCCACCCTGCTCGGGAAGTTCGCCTTGACGCTCGCCATCTGGACCTCGCGCTTGGCTACGGCGCCTTCGTTCCTACGTCTGAGGTCCGCACGGCCGGCTCTAGGGGGTGGAGCCGGGCGTCTGCGGGTTCTGCTCCAGGTCGAAGTCGTCGGCCTGGATCTCCGCGAGCAGGGCTGCTCGCAGTTCGGGGTCCTTCATGGCCGCCTTGGCGACCTTGTACTGCTGGTCCTTCTGCGCCGCGGCGAGAGCGCGCTCCTGCTCGTCGTAGTCCCAGAAGCGCCGGCCGAGCCCGTAGCCGGAGCACGCCTGGATTGCCTCGGAGACGCGCTTCGTGGAGAACGGGTAGACGCGCTGCCGGAGGTCGACGCCACCCTGCGCGAACTTCACGTTGAAGCGGTTGTGCTTGATCGTCCCGTCGGGGAGTTCGGTCGGGATGTCGAGGGACAGGATCAGGCTGTCGGCCTCGCAGACGAAACGGACCGGGTACGTCGGCGTCTCGGCCGGAGGGGGTGGATTCAAGCGAGCGCCAGCCGCGCGCAGCGTCGCGGCGACCTGGCGCTCGCTCTCCTCCTTGGCGACGAAGCCGTCGAGTTCGGCGGGGGAACGGGCGCCGTCGATGATGCGAGGGCCTCGAGCCATGCGTTTCTCCTTCAGTACCGGAACAGCGCCCCGTAGGCGTAGCCTTCGGTCACGCTCATCGAGTTGTCGTTGATGACGCGCAGGACGAGCTTCGAGTCCGGCAACCCGATGAGACCGTAGGGCCAGGTCGTCGGCCCGAGGGCCTGGAACGTGTTCGTCGCCGCGGCGGTGCCGGCGTAGAGAATCTGGACGGTCTCGCCACCTCCGGCACTCGACGGCGTCACCGAGTAGATGCGGACGACCGACGTTCCGGCGCCGTAGGTGGTCCTGTAGTTCCAGTTCCAGAGCACACCGTAGGTTCCCTTGTAGGGGTTCTGCTGGGTGTTGGCTCCGAGACCGGCCCACAGGCAGGACGCATCCCTGCACGACACCAGAGCGCGCGTGAAGTTCCAGATCGTCGCCCCGTTCGTGTCGCGGTACACGGGGCAGCCGGCGGGCTGTTTCGCGTTGCACGAGGCCGTCGTGTTCATGATGTTGGCGGTCGTCGCGTCGGTTCTCAACGAGTCGAGCGGCATCGCACGCCAGTTCCCGCTCGCGTTGATCATGTCGACGACTTCGCCCACGGTGTTGCAGTCGGCGTCGGTCCCGTCGATGGTTCCGACGACGGCGCCGCAGGTCGCCCCGGTGTTGATCGTGGTGTCGGCGATGCCGGCCCGCAGGAATGCGATCAGGGCGGTGGCCGAGGTCACGGTGACGGTGGCCGCGGAGGTCTGATCGCCGACGTACTTGATGACGATCATCACGTCGGTATCGTCGACGGCGACGGCCGAGGCGAGCGGCCGGACCATCGTTCCGCGGTAGATGCTGGCGGGCTGCGCGGAGGCGAACGACACCGCCGCGAGGGTGAGCAGGGCCGCGAGGGTCAGGATGCGCTTGGTCATGGTCATGGTCTCCTTTCGCTCGCCGCTCAGACCGTGGTCGGCAGGTTGAGGAACTGCGCGTGGGCCAGCGGGTGCTCCCAGAGCAGCCCGAAGTCCGTGAGGTACTCCCACTCCTTGCCGTCGTCGCCGGGGGTCGTCACGTCGTTGAGCTGCGTGTCGCCGTCGACGAACGAGTAGTAGGTGACGTGGTTGGGGTCGACGAGGAACGCGCGGCCGGCGTGCTCCCCGACGAGGAGCGGGTGCCGCATGATCGAGAGCTTCCCGTGGGAGGTCTCGACGAACTTCATCTGGAAGCTCCAGCCCTCGCCGCCGACCGGCTGCGTCTGGATGCGGTTCGCGTACCACTCGTCGAACAGCGTACACCAGGCGGGGGAGGCGAACAGCACCTTGTTCCCGCCGGACTTGTTGGAGCGGTAGCCGCCCTCGCCCTCGGCCATGTACAGCTCGAGGGCCGCGTTGAACTGGTTGAAGTCGGGCTTGTTCCCCTCGAGGTCCCAGACGTTCTGGCTCGTGCCCTCTTCGGCGCCCATCGTGTGGTTCACTTCCTGGCCGGTGGCGATCGTGCCGGCGAACCGCCGCTCGAACAGGGCGATCAGCTCGATCTCCTGCATGTGGCGGACGAGCTGCGCCTGCTTCTCGCTGGCCTCGTCCTTCCCGCCGTACATGTTGCTCTTGCGCTGACGCCGCGTGAGCATCCAGCCGGTCCGGTGGATCTGGCAGGTCGACCAGCGGTAGGTCTCCGCGATGGACTTGAGGTTGCCCTTCGCCGCGCCGTCCGGGAAGGCTCCCCCGAGGAGTTGGATCGGGTCGCCGGCCAGCATCGTCTGGCCGTTCGAGAGCCGCGCGATCGTGAGCGCGTCGGTCGCGACGGAGACGACGCGGAAGACCTCGCGGGTCCGGGTGTTGATCGCGGCGGAGTTCGCGTAGAAGCGGACCCCGGTGCCGGGGGTGACGTTGGCGGTCGTCGCGACGTCGGTGATGGTGGCGTCGACGATGGCCGACGTCCTCGGCATGTCGTCCTTGAACAACGCGCCGAAGATGCGGTTCCCGGTCGTCTGCTTCCCGCGGATGCCCTTGATGACGGTCATCATCGGGGCGGCGTCCGGGGTCCGGAACAGGATCTTGTCCTTGATCTCCGGGACGAGCCGCTGCGCGACGGTGGACGCGACGTGGCGCTGGATGCCGATGACGGTGGGCACCGGCTGAACGGTCTGAGTGGGGTTTGCCATTTCGGCTACCTCTGGCCGGCTCCGACGGAGCGGCTACGTCTCCACCCGAGCGAGTTTCCGTTCAGGTCTCTGACGAGCGAGTCGTCGGCGCCGACGATGTCGGCCTCGAACTGGTCCTCGGCGGTGCGCGGTTGCGGGGCGGCCGGGCGTGGGCGTGCGCTCGAGCCGTCGATCGGCCCGGACGTGTCCATGCCGGCCTCCGCGGCTGCTGCCGCGAGAGCCGAGGGGGAACCGCTCGTCCCGGGTTGCTGCGCGAAGATCGGAATCCCCTGCTGGTGGCGCGTGACGAGCGCGGCAGCCAGCATGGCAAACTCCGGATTCGCGGCGACGAACTCCGGTGGGAACTGCTTCAGGTTCGAGATAAAAACCTGCTGGGCCTCGACGGCTTCCGGGGACTGGTTCTGGTGGTCGAACTCCGGGAACTCCTGACCGAGCCCACGCGCGACGCCGAGCGCGCGACCCTCGATCTCCCGAAACTGACCTTGCCGGCGGAAGGGCTCGATCTCCTCGTTGCGGATCTGCTCCCGCACGTCCGAGATTTCCTTGCCCATGAGTTCGGACAGCGCGTAGATGGCGTGCCCGAGCCCCTTCTCCTCCGCGAGCTGGGTGACGAACTGGAGATCACCCGACTCGACCAACCGATCCGCGAAAGACTTCGGGGCGCCGGCAGGGCTCTGGACCCCTCGCGCGGTTCCCGGCTCGCGTCCTGGGGCCTGCGGTCCGACGGAGAGCGCACGCTGGAGGGCCTGCACGGTCTGAGACAGCTCGGCGATCTGCCGATCCTGCTCGGCCGTCTTGCGCTGCATCTCGGGCACGCGCCCGGTCTGCGAGCGAAAGAAATCCTCCGCCTGCTTCTGCGTCTGGAACCGACGACCACCGAACACGAACTCGCTGGGAGTGGGCGGTGCGACGTCCACTGCCGGCGTGGCATCGACGGCGAGACCGGGAGCGAGTCCGGGCTCACCCGACGCCGACTGAGCGGCACCGCCATCCCCGAAGTCCTGCGACTGGTCTGCTGCGGGGGTCGTGGACTCGGGCGCCGAAGCGGCCGACCCATCCCCACCCGGAACCGTCCCGCCCATGGCCTCGGACATGCCTGTACCGTTCTCCAGAGACCATGCTACCCCTAGGACACAAGGCTACTGCCGGGCTTCCGCTTCCGCCGCGAGGATGGCGCGGCCGATGACTTCCGCGCACTGGGGCACGACGCTGTTCCCAAGGCTTTTAAGCGCCTCTCGGCGGTGCGCGGAGGTGATGCGGCCAGCCAGCCAGTCGGGAAGCCGAGAAGCTGCGACACCCAGGCTGGGTTGAGGCTGCCGCGCACCTGATTCGCAAGCTGCCTCCCGTGATCCACCGGGCGCGGCGTGTGCGTCCGCTCGTGGCTGGTCGGAGTGC
>Ga0209798_10002108_pt1 | contig 11761 bp, 8 predicted proteins | sample DOMMetBare3Fresh_FD_187475 | JGI IMG/M metagenome (GOLD analysis project Ga0209798, IMG submission 187475) | Wetland sediment microbial communities from St. Louis River estuary, USA, under dissolved organic matter induced mercury methylation -... | ecosystem: Environmental > Aquatic > Freshwater...
GGCTGGCCCGGCGCGGGCGTCACGAGCACGCGGTCGTGGGTGATCTCCTCGATCCGCCACGACGACGACCCGAGGGTGAAGACGTCGCCGACGCGCGACTCGTAGACCATCTCCTCGTCGAGCTCGCCGACCCGGCGCCCCGCGCCCCGCCTGGTCTCGTCGGCGCCGGCGAGGAAGACGCCGAACAGCCCACGGTCGGGGATCGTCCCGCCGGAGGTCACCGCGAGTCGCTGCGCACCCGGCCGGGCCGTGAGGGTGCCGGTGAGCCGGTCCCAGACGATGCGCGGTCGCAGCTCGGCGAACTCGTCGCTCGGGTAGCGCCCGGACAGCATGTCGAGGACCGCCTCGAGGACCCCGCGAGTCAGCGTCGCGAACGGCGCCGCGCGCCGGACGAGCGCCTCGAGGTCGTCGACCGACCACGGCTCCATCGCGAGCATCGCGACGACCTGCTGGGCCAGGACGTCGAGCGGGGTGGACGGCACCCGGAGCGACTCGATCCGGCCGTCGCGCATCCGCTCGACGACGACGGCGGTCTGCACGAGGTCGCTGCGGAACTTGGGGAAGAGCACGCCGCGCGACACCGCACCGACCTGGTGCCCGGCCCGACCGACGCGCTGCAGGCCGCTCGACACGCTCGGCGGCGACTCGACCTGGACGACGAGGTCGACCGCGCCCATGTCGATGCCGAGCTCGAGGCTCGACGTCGCGACGACGGCAGGCAGCCGGCCCGCCTTGAGCTCACCCTCGATGAGCGCGCGCTGCTCCTTGCTCACCGACCCGTGGTGGGCACGCGCGAGGACCGCCGGGGCGCCGCTCGCGGCACCCGCCTGGGCCATCAGCTCCGCGGGCGCCAGCGACCCCGGCTCGGGGACCTGCTCGCCCGTCGTCCGTTCGTGCCACACCTCGTTGAGCCGCGCGGTGAGCCGCTCGGCGAGCCGGCGCGAGTTGGCGAAGACGAGCGTCGAGCGGTGCTCGGCGATCAGGTCGACGACCCGCTCCTCGACGTGCGGCCAGATCGAGGGCCGGCGCAGCGCCCCCGCGGCGGCACCGGTCAGGTCGGGCTCGGCCCAGCCGCCCACCGGGCCGCCCGCGTCGGTGCCGGGCGTACCACCCGTCGGCACCCCGGTCGCGGCCGCGTCGAGGTCGGCCAGGTCGGGGACCGGGACGACGACCCGCAGGTCGAACTCCTTGTGCGACGGGGGCTGGACGATCTGCACGGGCGTCTGCCCCGAGCCGCCGATCCAGCGCGCGACCTCCTCGACCGGACGGACCGTCGCCGACAGCCCGACCCGCTGGGCGGGGGAGTCGAGCAGCGCGTCGAGCCGCTCGAGGCTCAGCGCGAGGTGGGCCCCGCGCTTGGACCCGGCGAGCGCGTGCACCTCGTCGACGATGACGGTCTCGATCCCGGCGAGCGAGGCCCGGGCGGCCGAGGTGAGCAGCAGGAACAGCGACTCGGGCGTCGTGATGAGGATGTCGGGCGGCGTCTTGGCGAAGGCTCGGCGCTCGTCGGCCGGGGTGTCGCCCGACCGCACCCCGACCCGCAGGTCCGGCACCGGCAGGTCGAGCCGGGTCGCCGCCTGCCGGATCCCTGCGAGCGGGCTGCGCAGGTTGCGCTCGACGTCGACGGCCAGCGCCTTGAGCGGCGAGACGTAGAGCACCCGGCAGCGCCGGCCGATCTCGGCCGGCGGCGGGGTCGCCGCGAGCCGGTCGAGCGCCCAGAGGAAGGCGGCGAGCGTCTTGCCCGACCCGGTCGGTGCGACGACGAGGGCGTGCGCGCCGCGCGAGACGGCGTCCCAGGCGCCGACCTGGGCCGGCGTCGGCGCGGCGAACGCGGCCTCGAACCAGGCCCGGGTGGCCGGCGAGAACCGCCCGAGGACGGTCTGCGCCGTCGGGCTGTCGTCAGGGGGTCGTCGGGCCACACGGCCATCCTGCCTCGCGGCACCGACAACCTGCCCTGGTCACGACGACGTGACGACGAGCTGCGGCGGGTTCGCCCCCTCGCGGCTGGAGTAGATCGCGGAGTCGGTCGACGTCGTCGACAGCCCCAGCTCGACGGTCCCGTTGCCGGTCACGGCCGGCGTGACGTCGATCTCGACCCACGCGCCGGTCGAGGTCGCCCCGGCGGTGGCGAGCGCCGGCCCGGTGAGCGCCGGCTGGCTCGCCCACGTCACGCCGGTCTCGGTCCAGGCGCCCGTCGTCCGGAAGACCGAGCCGCCGACCGCGCTGGGGTCGGTGACGAACAGCCGCAGCTTCGCCGACGTCACCGTCGGGGCGAGCCCGCTCACCGTGAACCGCAGGTAGCTGCGGTAGTCGCCGAGGGAGGCCGCCGTGCCCTGGCGCAGCCGGACCGTCGTGCCCGTCCCGTAGTTCGTCGTCGCGCTCGTCGACTTCGTCTGCCCGTCGGCGACCGGGGTGAAGCTCAGTGCACCCCCCGGCGGGGGCGGCGGCGGAGGCGGCGGTGGCCCGCCACCGGCTCCCGGCATGGCCGCCGCGTCGAGCAGGACGTCGTCGAGCGAGAACGTCCCGTTGCCGGTCGTCACCCCGAGCCGGACGGCGGTCGCCGCCGTCGTCCACGCCCCGGTCGCCGTCCGCGCGAACGGCGCGCCGAACGCCGCGCCCGCCGGTGCGACGAACGCCTCGAGCACGGCGTTGCCGCCCGTTCCGCGGCGCTGGTGCACCCCGACCCGGTACGTCGTGCCGGCGGTGAGCGGCGCGGACTCGACCCCGATCGTCGTCGAGCCGCTGCGCAGCCGCAGCCGGCCGGACGCCCGGAGCTGGAGCGCCCCGACCGTCGTCGACCCGCTGAGCACCTGGACGACGCGGGTGTCCGTCGTCGGCAGCGTCCCGACCTTGAGCAGGGCCGCCGCGTACACGTCGTCCTGGCTGCCGAAGGACTCCTCGAGGTAGCCGGCCGCTCCGGAGAACCGCGCGGACGCCGTGCCGGCGACGGGGGTCGCGGTGTCGAGGGTGACCGCACCGCTCACCCGGTCGGCGCCGGTCGTCGCGTGCGTCAGGCTGCCGTTCTCGAAGGTGATGTTCTTCAGCCGGTTCGACGCCGACGTCGCGTCGAGGAGGAGGTCGACGACCGCGTACGTGCCGGTCGAGACGACGGCCTGCCCGCTCGCCGTCCCGAAGCCCGCGGCCGTCGCGGTGACCGTGTAGGTCCCCGCGGGCACGTCGAACCGGTACCGGCCGAGCGCGTCCGTCGTCGTGGTGGCGCCGTTGGACAGCGTGACCGTGGCCCCGACGAGATCGGTGTTGGTGGCCCGGTCGGCGACGCCGCCGGTGATGAAGGTCGCGCTGCGGGTCAGCGGGACGTCGAGGGGCAGCGTCCCGTTGGCGGGCACCGTCACGGTGAGCGTGCGGGTCTCGTAGCCGATCGCCGACACCGTGACCTCGAGCGGTCCGGACGGCGCCCCGGTGATGGTGTAGGTCCCGTCGGCGCCGGCCGCGACCGAACCGCCCGGGTAGGTGACGACGGCGTCCGGGACGGCGGCCCCGGTGCCGCTGTCGGTCACCCGGCCGGTGACGTTGCCGGGCGGGACGAGCGTGAAGCTCGCCGTGACGTCGCCGCCCGGCGGCACGAGGACGGTCCGGACGGCGGACGCGAACCCGGCGGCCTCGACGGTGAGCCCGACCTCGCCGGGAGCCAGCCCCGCGAGCGTGTAGGTCCCGGTGGCGTTCGTCGTGACGCTCTGCGCGCCGACGAAGACCCGGGCGCCGGAGATCGCGGCGCCGGCCGCGTTCGTCACCCGACCGACCGCCCGGCCGGGCTGCAGGGACGCCGACGAGCCGAGCCGGACGACCCGGCCCACCGACGGGACGCCCGCCGCGTTCTTGACGACGAGCATGTAGCTGCCGGGCGGCGCGACGTTGCCGTTGGCCGGCGCCGTCGCGGACAGCCCGCCCGTCGTCGGGGTGAACGTCAGTGGCACGTAGCGCTGGTTCTGGTCCCACGCGTGGGTGTTCGCCCCGAGCCGGACCAGCGCGACGGAGGTGACGCCCGCCGGGTCCGGGGTACCGATCGTCATCGTCGTCCCGTAGCCGGCCGTGGGCGGCGCCGAGGTCACCGTCGGACGCGGGCCCTTGTGGAGGTAGGGCGGCTCGAAGACCTGCGCCCGCAGCCGGCCGGTCGCCTCGCCGCCGCCGACGACGACCCGGCCGTCGAGCATGAGCACGGCGGCGGAGTGGTACATCCGCGGCTCGGCCATCGACGCCAGCGTCGTCCAGGTCCGGGTCGTCGGGTTCCACAGCTCGGCGGGCAGGACGGCGCGGCCGGCGTCGTCCCCGGCGGCGGTGCCGCCGATCGCGAGGACCTGCCCGTCGGCGAGGACCGTCATGTTCATCCTGCGCCGGGCGAAGGCCATCGGCGCCGTCTCGGTCCACGCCGGCGACGCCGCCGTCATGTCGACGACGCCGGTCCGGGCGATCGCCGGGTCCCCGCCGCCGGCGCGCATGATCTTTCCGGGCTCGTACATGACGGACGATTCGGAGTACCCGTTCGTGCTCCACCCGTTCGTCGGGCCGGCAGTCCACGACCCGGTCCCCGCGAGGTCGAGCAGCGCTGTCGCCGAGCCCGGTGCGGCCTCGAAGACCTTCCCGTTCGGCAGCACGTACATCTGTGGGTAGAGGCCCTGGGTGCGGACGGCTCCGGTGAGCTCGGTCCACCGGTTCGTCGCGGGGTCGTAGACCTCTGGCGTGCTGATCCGCCGGCCCTGCGCGTCGTCGCCGGACGACGAGAGGACGCGCCCGTCGGCCAGCGTCGTCACGCTGGCGTACCAGCGCTCGTAGGTCATCGGTGCGCCCTCGGTCCACGTCTGGGTGTTCGCGTCGAAGAGCGCGGTCACCTTCGTGCCGATGTGGGTGCCGCCGTTCTGGCCGCCGAGGACGACGACGCGGCCGTCGGCGAGCTGGGCGTTGCCTGCGCAGTGCAGGTCGCCGAAGAGCGCCGGCGCGTCGGAGAAGCCGCCGGTCGCCGGGTCCCAGACCCGAGCGTTCGCGCCGGTCGACCAGACGAGCACCTTGCCGGTCGGCAGCGCGGCCATGTGCTTGCCCTGCAGGCCCCAGTCGAGGACCGGGCCCCAGAGCCCCTCGTCCGCGGGTGCGGCCTGCGAGGCGGTCGTCACCGCCAGCGTCGCCGGGACGGCGAGCACGGCGGCGAGGATGGTCGGGACGACCCTGCGGGGCACGCTCCGTCGCCCGACGGCCCTGGCGCCGCCGTCGCCCGCCCGCCCTGGCCGGTCCTGTCGTCCACGCCTGCGCACACGTCCGTGCACCCCGAGTGTCCTCACGTCCATGTGTTCGTGCCGCCCCTGTCGTGTCCCTGCCGCGCGTCCGGCGCCGGCCTCGTGCGCGGACCGCCGCCCGTCCGCCGCATGCGTCGTCGAAACGTAGCGACAGACCACCGCAGCGTGAGGGCGACTCGGCCGACATCGTCCGTTCGCCCGGGGTGCACCACTGCGCCCCCCGTCGGCCGCATGCGATGCTCGCCGGGTGCGGATGAGCGACTTCTGGACCTTCGTGGACGACGAGTTCGGCGCCGCCCAGGGCCGGACGCTGGTCCGCGACCACGTCCTCGGGGCGCTCGGGCACCGGACGGCGCAGCAGGCGCTCGACGCCGGCGACGACCCGCGGGTGGTGTGGTTCGCCCTGTGCGACGACCTCGACGTGCCGGCGGAGCGACGCTGGGGCCGGCAGGAGATGGACCGCACGGGGGTCGGTGACGGCCGCCGCAGGTCGGGGGCCCGCGGCCGGACCCGGTGACGGCCGGTCCGGCCGGACGTCCCGCCCGAACGGTCGGTGTGCTCGCCGCCGCGCAGGTTCTCGGCGGCGTCGGCGTCGCGAGCGGGATCGCGGTCAACGGCCTGCTCGCGCAGGACATCTCGGGCTCGACGTCGATGTCCGGGCTCGCCCAGACGATGGGCGTGCTCGGCGCCGCGCTCCTCGCGGTGCCGCTGTCGCGGCTCGCCGCGCGGCGCGGACGGCGCCCGGCGCTCGCTACCGGGTACGCCGTCGGCGCGGCCGGAGCCGTCCTCAGCCTCACGGCCGCCCGGGTCGGCTCGTTCGGGCTCCTCCTCGCCGGTGCCGCGCTCTTCGGCGGCGGCTCTGCCGCCGGGCTGCAGGCCCGGTACGCGGCGATCGACGGTGTCGGCGAGGCGCATCGCGGGCGCTCGCTCTCGCTCGTCGTCTGGGCCGCGACCGTGGGGTCGGTCGTCGGGCCCAACCTGTCGGGCCCGGGCGGGCGGTTGGGTGCGACGCTCGGTGTGCCGGACCTCGCGGGCCCGTTCCTGTTCTCCCTCGCGGGGTACGGGCTCGCGGCGCTCGGGCTCTGGGCCTTCCTGCGCCCCGACCCGCTGCCTGCCGCCGCGCGGCCCGAGCCGGCGGGTGCCGACGGCACCGGCGGACCGCCCCCGACCCGGACCGCGCTCCTGGCCGTCCGGCGCAGCCCGGGTGCGGTCCTCGGCCTCAGCGCACTGGGGATCGCGCACGCGGTGATGGTGGCCGTCATGGTCATGACCCCGCTGCACCTGCACGCGGGCGGCGCGACGCTCGAGGTCGTCGGGATCGTCATCAGCGTCCACATCGCCGGGATGTACGCGCTGAGCCCGGTCATGGGCCTGGTCGCCGACCGGTTCGGGCGCCGGGCGGGGATCGGCCTCGGGGTCGTCGTCCTCGCGGTGGCGTGCCTGGTCGCCGCGACGAGCCCACCGATGGCGCACACCCGGCTCGGGGTCGCCCTCACGCTGCTCGGCCTCGGCTGGTCGGCCTGCGTCGTCGCCGGGTCGACGTTGCTGTCGGAGTCTGTGCCTGCGCACGTCCGCACCTCGGTGCAGGGCCTGTCGGACCTCGTCATGGGGCTCGTCGCGGCGAGCGCGGGCGTCTTCGCCGGGCCGGTCGTCGAGCGGCTCGGCTTCGGTGCGCTGGGCTTCGTCGCGGCCGCGCTGCTCGTCCCGGTCGTCGTCCTGCTCGCGCGACCGGCACTGCGTTACGAGGCTGTCGGCGGCTCCGGTTAGGGTCGACGGCGTGAGGCACGAGGTGCGGCGTCCGGGCGCCGCTGCGGAGGCGTCTGCCGACGGCGAGGTCCTCATCAGCGCGCGCGGCCTCACGAAGCGGTTCGGCGACTTCACGGCCGTCGACGACATCGACGTCGAGGTCCACCGCGGTGAGGCCTTCGGCTTCCTCGGACCCAACGGGGCGGGCAAGTCCTCGACGATGCGGATGATCGGCTGCGTGTCCCCGCCGTCCGGTGGCGAGCTGCGCATCCTCGGGCTCGACCCGCGGGCGGACGGTCCGAGGATCCGGGCCCGGCTCGGCGTCGTCCCGCAGCGCGACACGCTCGACGAGGAGCTGAGCGTGCACGAGAACCTCGTCGTCTACGCGCGGTACTTCGGCATCTCGCGCAAGGCGGCGCACGCCAAGGCCACCGAGCTCGTCGAGTTCGCCCAGCTGAGCGAGCGGGCGACGAGCCGGGTCGAGCCGCTGTCCGGGGGGATGAAGCGTCGGCTGACGATCGCGCGGTCGCTCGTCAACGACCCCGAGATCCTCCTGCTCGACGAGCCGACGACCGGGCTCGACCCGCAGGCCAGGCACGCGTTGTGGGACCGGCTCTTCCGGCTCAAGCGGCAAGGCGTGACGCTCGTGCTGACGACGCACTACATGGACGAGGCGGAGCAGCTGTGCGACCGGCTCGTCGTCATGGACACCGGGCGCATCGTCGCCGAGGGCAGCCCTCGCTCGCTCATCGAGCAGCACAGCAGCCGGGAGGTCCTCGAGCTGCGGTTCCCTGCCGACGACAACGCCGCGGCTGCCGGGCAAGTGACCGCTGCCGCCGGCGCGCTCGCCGAGCGGGTCGAGGTGCTGCCCGACCGGGTGCTCGTGTACGGCCCGGACGGCGAGGCCGTCGCGCACGCGGTCCACGCCGCGGGGCTGCGCCCGGTCACCGTGCTCGTGCGCCGCTCGACGCTGGAGGACGTGTTCCTCCGGCTCACCGGCCGCTCGCTGGTCGACTGAGCGTGGGGGGCCGAGCGCGGTGAGGGCGACCCGGGACGGGCCGGTCGACGGGGCGGCGACCGGCACCGCCGTGCCGACCGCCGACGAGGCCCGCCTGCGGCGGACGCCCCGAGCGGGGTCGCTCGCCGGTCGTGCACTGGAGTACTGGCTCCGCAGCTACCGGCGCACGTGGCGCAGCAGTGTCTTCTCGAGCGTGCTCTCCCCGCTGCTGTACCTCGGCTCGCTCGGGTTCGGCCTCGGGACCCTGGTGGACGACGGGTCCGGCGGCGGCGTCGGCGTCCCGTACGCGCTCTTCGTCGCGCCGGGCGTGCTCGCCGCGAACGCGATGCAGACCGGGGTGTCGGAGTCGACGTGGCCCGTGATGGGCGCGGTGAAGTGGCAGCGGCAGTACCACGCGATGCTCGCCGGACCGCTCGACGTCGTCGACGTGTTCCTCGGGCACCTCGCGTTCGTCGTGCTCCGGCTCGTGATGGTCAGCGTCGTCTTCGGCGTCATCGGCGCGCTGCTCGGCGCGTTCACGTCCTGGTGGACGCTCGCAGCGGTGGCGGTCGCGGTCCTGTGCGGAGCGGCCTACGCGACGCCGGTCATGGCGTTCGCGGCCTCGCAGGAGAACGACGCGAACTTCGTCTACGTGTTCCGGTTCGGGCTCATCCCGACCTTCCTGTTCGCCGGCACCTTCTTCCCCGTCGACCAGCTCCCCGAGCTCGTCCGGCCGATCGCCTACGTGATGCCGCTGTGGCACGCGACGCAGTCCTGCCGCGACCTCGCGCTGGGCAGCCCCGACCTGCTCGCCGTCGCCGGGCACTGCGGATACCTCCTGCTGTGGGCCGTGGTCGGGGTCGCCGCCGCGGCCCGGACCTTCCGGCGCAGGCTCGTCGAATGAGCGGCACCCGCGCGACGGAGGCCGCCGCGTCGGCGCCCGCCGGTCCCGGTTCCGGGTCGGGGGGCCGGCACCGGCTGCTCGCGGCCCTCGCCCGCGCCGTCCCGATGCCCGCCGGCGCCGGGATGGCGCGGATGCTCGTCGAGCGCAACCTGCGGGTCTACCGACGCGGCTGGCTGCTGCTGATCAGCGGCTTCTTCGAGCCGGTCTTCTACCTGTTCTCGCTCGGCGTCGGCCTCGGCGCGCTCGTCGGTGAGGTCGACGCCGGCGGGGGGCGCAGCGTGCCCTACGCGGTCTTCGTCGCCCCGGCGATGCTCGCGACCTCCGCGATGAACGGCGCCGTCTTCGACTCCACGCTCAACGTCTTCTTCAAGCTCAAGTACGCCAGGCTCTACGACAGCGTACTGTCGACGCCGCTCGGCCCGCGCGACGTCGCCGTCGGCGAGATCGCCTGGGCACAGACCCGCGGCGCGATCTACGCGGCGATGTTCATGCTCGTCATGGCGGCGGCCGGCCTCCTGAGGTCGTGGTGGGCGCTGCTCGCCCTGCCCGCGGCGCTGCTCGTCGGGCTCGCGTTCGCCGCCGTCGGGATGGCGGCGACGACCTGGATGCGGTCGTGGCAGGACTTCGACCTGCTCCAGCTGGTAGTCCTGCCGATGTTCCTGTTCTCGGCGACGTTCTTCCCGCTGTCGACGTACCCGCCGTCGCTCCAGCCGGTGGTCCGGGCGCTGCCGCTCTACCACGCGGTCGAGCTCATCCGCGGGCTCTGCCTCGGGGCGATCGACGTCGGCATGCTCGGTCACGTCGGCTACCTGCTCGTCATGGGCCTCGTCGGGCTCGCGGTCGCCGCCCGGCGGCTGGAGCGGCTCCTCCTGTCGTGACCAACGGACCCCGGCGTCAGGAGGCGGTGCTGGGCAGGAGCGCGGCGAGCGACTCCCAGCGCGAGATCTCGCAGCCGTTCGTCCGGTTGAACGACGCCGAGACCCGCTCGCCGCGCCACGTGCCGGTCACCGTCGCGGTCTGCGGGCCGCCGTAGACCATCGTGCAGACCTGGTCCTTCGGCACCGGCGGCAGCGCCGTCGCGCCGTGGGCGGCCAGGGCCGCGCAGGCGGCCTCGGCGTCCGGGTGGTCACCACCGGGCGGGTCGCACGTGAGCCGCCACGTCGTCGAGGTCCCCGACCCGTCGCCGGCGACGACCGTCAGGTCGGTCGGCCCGCGCGCCGGCGTCGTCGCCGGCGCGCTCGACGGCGACTCCGTGGTCACGCCACCTCCTGGGTCGACGCTCGCGCCGTCCTGCCCCCCGCACGCCGCGAGGAGCGCCGCGGCGCAGGCCGCCAGGAGCGCGGTGGCGCGGGCCGTCGTGGAGCGGGTCGAGGAGCGGGTCGTGGAGCGGGTCGTGGAGCGGGTCGTGGAGTGGGTCGTGGAGCGTCGGCTCGGGCGGGCTGCCGCGCGGGTGGCGGGTCGGGTCCTCATCGTGGCCCCTCCGGTCGTGGTGGCGCCTCACAGTGTGGCCGGGGCTGCGTCCTGGGGTGCGACGGTGCCGCGGCCGGCGGGGTTCCCTGATCTCGCGACGTGCGGCGTGTCGGTCGCGGTCGAACATCTGTTCGGACTACTGTCGTCCACAGTTGTCGGCGTCGCCCCACTGTCCACAGGTCCGGTCACGTCCGGAGCGGTTGTCGGTGGCGGGACCTACGGTCGTCGGCGATGGCTACGAGACAAGCACAGACGACCGGCACCGACCCCATGACCCAGGTATCCCGGCGCACCGCGAGCGCCCGTTCACGAGGTGAGGACATGCCCGCTCCCGCAGACCGCGAGAAGGCCCTCGAGGCCGCACTCGCCCAGATCGACCGCCAGTTCGGCAAGGGCTCCGTCATGCGGCTGGGCGAGGACTCCCGCCCGCCGATCGAGGTGATCCCCACCGGGTCGATCGCGCTCGACATCGCCCTCGGCATCGGCGGCCTGCCGCGCGGCCGCGTCATCGAGATCTTCGGCCCGGAGTCGTCGGGCAAGACGACCGTCGCGCTCCACGCCGTCGCCAGCGCGCAGAAGGCCGGCGGCATCGCGGCCTTCATCGACGCGGAGCACGCGCTCGACCCGGAGTACGCCAAGAAGCTCGGCGTCGACACGGACGCGCTGCTGGTGTCCCAGCCCGACACCGGTGAGCAGGCGCTCGAGATCGCCGACATGCTCATCCGCTCGGGCGCGCTCGACGTCATCGTCATCGACTCGGTGGCCGCGCTCGTCCCGCGCGCCGAGATCGAGGGTGAGATGGGCGACAGCCACGTCGGCCTCCAGGCCCGCCTCATGTCACAGGCGCTGCGGAAGATCACCGGGGCGCTGAGCAACTCGGGCACGACGGCCATCTTCATCAACCAGCTGCGCGAGAAGATCGGCGTCATGTTCGGCTCGCCCGAGACGACGACGGGGGGCCGGGCGCTGAAGTTCTACTCGTCGGTCCGGCTCGACGTGCGACGTATCGAGACCCTCAAGGACGGCACGGATCCGGTCGGCTCGCGCACCCGGGTCAAGGTCGTCAAGAACAAGGTCAGCCCGCCGTTCAAGCAGGCCGAGTTCGACATCCTCTACGGCATCGGCATCTCCCGTGAGGGTGGCCTCATCGACATGGGTGTCGAGCAGAGCATCGTCCGCAAGTCGGGTGCCTGGTACACGTACGAGGGTGACCAGCTCGGCCAGGGCAAGGAGAACGCCCGTTCCTTCCTGCGCGACAACCCCGACCTCGCCGACGAGATCGAGAAGCGCATCAAGGAGAAGCTCGGGGTCGGTGCGCGGGTCGACGCGCCGGCCGCGGCCCCGACCGCTGCGGACACCGTCGACTTCTGATCCGGCGGTGCCGCGAGCCGCGACACG
>Ga0209798_10002111_pt1 | contig 11754 bp, 9 predicted proteins | sample DOMMetBare3Fresh_FD_187475 | JGI IMG/M metagenome (GOLD analysis project Ga0209798, IMG submission 187475) | Wetland sediment microbial communities from St. Louis River estuary, USA, under dissolved organic matter induced mercury methylation -... | ecosystem: Environmental > Aquatic > Freshwater...
CGAGGTCGACCATGTGGTACCGCCCGAACGGTTTGAGGTCGCCGAGGTGCGGGGTACGGCGGCTGATTCGATCGAAGTCGTCGAGATCGAGAGGCACCTGCGCTTCGTGGGCGATGGCCAGCAGATGGAGCACGGCGTTGGTCGACCCGCCCAGCGCCATCACGGTGGTCACGGCGTTCTCGAAGGCCTCTCTGGTCATGATCTGGCGGGGCCGGATGTTCCGTTCCAGGAGGTTCATGACGGCGGCTCCCGACTGGACGGCGTATTCGGCCAGCCGGGGATCGACCGCCGGCACCGTCGCCGAACCGGGAAGCGACATGCCGATCGCCTCGCCCACCGACGCCATGGTGTTGGCCGTGAACATCCCGGCACACGAGCCTGCCCCCGGGCAGGCGCTCCGCTCGATCTCGAGCAGATCCGCCGCCTCGATCCGGCCATCGGAGAGAGCCCCGATTCCCTCGAAGACGTCGACGATGGAGATGTCCTTTCCCCGGTAACTCCCGGGCAGACTCGATCCCCCGTACAGGAACACCGACGGCAGATTGGTCCTGGCGGCGGCCATCAACATCCCCGGCAACGATTTGTCACAACCGGCGATCGTCACCATCCCGTCGAACCGCTCGGCGTGCATCACCAACTCGACGGAGTCACAGATCACCTCACGTGACACGAGTGAGGCACGCATCCCTTCGTGGCCCATCGATATGCCATCAGAGACGGCGATGGTGGCGAAGACGAGACCCACCCCGCCGTTGGCCCGAACCCCCAGCTTGGCCGCCTCGGCCAGGGCAGGTCCGGTGACGTTGCACGGAGTGACCTCGTTCCCGGCCGAAACCAGTCCGACCTGGGGTTTGGAGAAGTCGTCGTCGGACAGTCCGACCGCCCGGAGCATCGCTCGGGCCGCCGCTTTGGCGGGTCCTTCGGTGACTTCGTGAGAGTGGATCTTCGGGGCCATCGGGTCAGGTTACCGGGTGGCCTCAGATCGACCGGCGTTCCGCTCTCGCCCCGTTCGATCACGGGCCGTATGCTGGCGTTGACCACCACCGGCATCCATCCGGTTAGGCTCCTTTGCTGCAAATTTTCAGTAGTGATGCCGTGATTTCGATACCCACCCTTGCCAACAACGAGTTCACCCTGCCCCGCACCCTGTCGCGGCTGATCGATCTCGCCTACAACGTGTGGTGGTCGTGGAGCAACGACGGTCGGGCGCTATGGGCCACCATCGACCCGGTCGCCTGGGACCAATACCACAACCCGATCGAGTTGCTCTCGTCGATCGAACGCGGCCAGTGGTATCAGATCGAACAACTCGAGGCCTTCCACGAGCGGTACCAGCGGGCGATCAATTCCTTCGACGAGTACATGACCGACTCGAACACCTGGTATCACCGGGCGCCTAACCAACTCGGGGCTCCGGTGGCATATCTGTGCACCGAATTCGGGGTCCACGAGTCGCTCCCCTTCTACTCGGGGGGTCTGGGGATCCTGGCCGGCGACCATCTCAAGGCTGCCTCCGACCTCGGGGTGCCCCTAGTCGGGGTCGGCCTTCTCTACCGGCGCGGCTACTTCCGCCAGGAGATGGACTCCGATGGCGGGCAACAACACTTCTACCCGACCCTCGACCTCCGCCGTCTCCCGGTTCTCCCGGTGGAGGATCCGGCCGGCGGCCAGCTCAAGATCCCGATCGAGTTCCCCGGCCGCGAGGTGTGGGCGGGAGTCTGGAAGCTCAACGTCGGCAGGGTTGCCTTGCTTCTGCTCGATACCGATGTGCCCGAGAATGACCCCTCGGATCGCCCGATCACCCATCAGCTCTACATCGCCGGCCGGGAGATGCGGTTCTGTCAGGAACTCGTCCTCGGTGTGGGTGCGGTGCGCGCCCTCGAAGCTCTAGGCATCCGCCCGGGGGTCTGGCATGTGAACGAGGGTCACGCCGCCATGAGCGTCCTGGAGCGGGCCGCCATTCGAATCAAGACGGGCGAATCGCTCGACTCCGCCACCAAGGCGCTCCGGGCGGAGACGCTCTTCACCCTCCACACCCCGGTCCCGGCCGGGAACGAGGTCTTCGCCACCGACATCGCCGCCAAGTACCTCTCACCGTGGGCCGAGCGGATCGGACAGCCTCTCCCCGAATTGCTCGAACTGGCGGTGGCGCGGGAAGGCGCCGAAGATCGATTCGACCTCGGCGCACTGGCCATCCGTTTCTCGTCGATCGTCAACGGCGTCTCCAAGCGCCATGGAGCTGTGGTGACCGAGGACTGGCGGCACCTGATAGGCGGAGAGGGAACGAGTGTCACCAATGGTGTCCACACCCCCACCTGGGTCGGGCGGGAGGGCGGCGCAATGCTCCGCAACGCCTTCGGCCCCAACTGGCCGACAAAGGTGCTCGACGACCCGGCCCTCCTCGACCAGATCGATCTCATCCCCGACGAGACGGTGTGGAACTCCCACCTGGCTCGCAAGGAGTTGTTCACCCGCTTCGCCCGCGGCCGCCTCCGCCGCCAGTACGCCCGGCTCGGGGCTTCCCCCGACGAGTTGAGCGCCTTCGACTCGGTGCTGCCCACCGATCGGCTGACGCTCGGCTTCGCCCGCCGCTTCGCCACCTACAAACGGGCCACACTCATGTTCGCCGACCGGGGACGGCTGAGAGCGATCCTGACCAACCCCGAGCGCCCGATCCAGATCGTGTTCGCCGGCAAAGCCCACCCGGCCGACCGCCACGGCCAGGGATATCTCCAGGAGATCTCGGAGCTGTCCCACAGCGACGACTTCCGCGGCCACGTCTTCGTGCTCGAGGACTACGACGCCCGGATGGCCCGGTTCATGGTGCAGGGGGTGGATGTCTGGGTGAACACACCTCGTCCCCCGATGGAGGCGAGCGGCACCTCCGGGATGAAGGCCGCCATCAACGGCGGCCTCAATCTGTCGGTGCTCGACGGTTGGTGGATCGAGGGATTCAACGGCAAGAACGGCTGGGCGTTTGGATCCCCCGACGGCAACGGCGACTGGGCGGCGGAGGATCACGAGGATTCGAACCGGCTCTACGAGCTGCTGGAGCACGAGGTGGCCCCGCTCTACTACCGGCGGGCTGAGAACGATCTCCCGCTCGAGTGGATCGGTTGGATGCGGGAAGCCATCAAGTCGTCACTGGTCGCCTTCTCGACCCACCGGATGGTCGCCGACTATTACCGGCACGGTTACCTTCCGCTGGCGACTGATCAACCGGAGTGATCTCGTCGAGCACCCGCTGATCGGTCTCGACCTGACCGAGGGATGACAGCAGAGCCTCGATCCAGTCGGGCCCGATCCGCCGGGCCGTCCACACCGCATGCGCTCTGAGCACGGGATCGGGGTGACCGAGGTACCCGACCACCTCCGGGACGAGGTCCGCCCCACCCACGTTGCCGGCCACCACCAGGGCATTGCGCCGCACCATTTCGACTTGGGCCCTGGCCAGATAGAAGTGACCGAAGGCGGCGGCCAGCTCTTCGTCGGGCGCGGACAGCAGCCGGTCGAGCTGGTGGCGTCCTCGCGGTCGGAAGGACGATTCGAGGAGCCGGAACCCGGGCGGGCAGGCATCGAGGCAATCGTCACAGCCGTACAACCGATCCCCCACCGCCGCCCGGAGATGGGCCGGGATGATCCCGGGCGCCTGGAGAACGGCGGCCAGGCACCGTCGAGCATCGAGCATCCCGGGGGCGATGAGCGCTCCGGTCGGACAGGCGGGGAGACAGGCATCACAGGCGCCACAACCACGTTCCATCGCCGGCGACACCTCGAGCATCGCGTCGGTGACCACAGACCCGAACAGCATCCACGGCCCCTGTCCGGGAGCCAGCACCATCGTGTTCTTGCCCCACCAACCCAACCCGGCGCGAACCGCTGCCGCCCGATCGACCAAACGGGCATCGTCGACGAGCACCACGCCCCGATAGCCGTCAGACTCCAACCGCCCGACGATCAGCTCCAGGGTGGAGCGGAGCGGGACATAGGCGTCGTCGACGGCGAAGCGGGCCACCCTGGCCGAGACGGCCCCCTCCCCCGGCGACCCCGCCCCTGGCAGATAGGCCATCCCCGCCACCACCAACCGGTTGGCCCACGGGAACGACCGGCGGACGTCGGTCGCCGTCGCCGGGTCGGCGAACGTGAACCCCAATCCACCGGAGAGGCCTGCGGACCGCCGTTCGTCGAGCGACGAGCGAACCGAGTCGAACGGCTCGACATCGCACACCCCGACCCGGGCGCAGCCGGCGGCGATCGCCAATTCCGCCAGTTCTCGGCTCGTGACCGTCGACCCTTCGCCCAATGGCCCTTGACCGTCTCCAGCCGGTGTACGCCCAACCTCCATAACCTCAGGATGGCACAGGTCACCCGGCCCGGCGGGTCGGTGGGAGCAACCGCAACCGGGGGACGAGACCGGCGTCGGCCAGCAAGGTCAGCGCCTCCTGCTCATCGCCGTCGACTTCGAGCGGCTGCGGGCTGAACAGCACCGACACCAGACAGTCATCACAGGCTTCCGAATCCCGGGCGAGACAGGTATCACAATCGATCAGCATGCCGGCCAACCTATCGGAGGCCACCGACAGAATTCGTGGGGTGGTCAGACAGGCCGCAACCACCGGCACAGAGCAGTCGACCACAACCCGATCGCACCGACTCGCTCCGCCTGCTCTCGCACCGCACGGTCGGATGTGACGACCACCCGATCCCGGCGAAGTTTGGACGCCCGCTCGACGATCGCCGCGTCGGCGCTCGCAACGTAGGTCACCACCAGGCCCCGATGCCGGTCGGCCGGGTCGGGTAGGACGCTGGTGTCCCAGTAGACCTCGATCGCCAGCCTGCCGGCCGCCTGGTGCCGCAACCGGCGAAGCGCTTCTTCGAGATGACGCCTCCCGTCGATTCCCACCCCCGACCCCAGCGCGTGGGTGACGTTGAACCCGTCGACCAGCATCACCAATGGTCCCGGATAGGCGAGCACCTCGTCGATCGCCGCCGCCTCGTCCGGCCGCACCCCCGGGCCGAGGCGAAACCGGGCGGGACGATCCGGCTCGCCCGGTTGGATGAGCCCGGAGCGGGCCACGGCCTCCATCTGCCGATCGAGATTTCGGGCGAACTCGACCGGGTTGCCGGCGCCGACAACGACCGGTTGCCGGATCGGATTGGGGACGGGCGGCCTGGCCGGCCGCGCCGGCAGCGGAGGCGCCGGCTTCACGAGCCGGGTTCTCTCCAGCTCGGAGGTCAGGCGCTTCAGCTCCACTTTCGTCTCCGCCAGTTCGGACTTGATCCGGGCGGACTGTCGCTCAAGACGTCGGCGCTCGGATGACACTCGTTCTTCGGTCTCGGCCCTGGCGTCTTCGAGTTGCCGGCGTGTCTCGGCCAGCAACTGCCGCAGTTCGGCTTCCTTGCGCTCACCTTCGACCGCTTTCTGTTCGGCCCGGGCCTGACGTTGTCGGGCCGAGGTCTCCTCCTGCGACCGGCGGGCGGCATCGAGTTCGCTCTCCCAGTCTCGAGGACGCTCCAGGAAGAGCACCGAAGGTCGCTGCCGGATGTCGCCGGGATCACGGTCCTTCCACTGCTCCAGCGCCTTGGAGCGGAGCCAGTCGGAGGATTCGAGCCCGGCCACCAGGGCCTTGCGCAGCGGTTTGGGCAGATTGCGATCGGTGAACGAGGCGACCTTGCGGAGTGATGCAGGTACGTCGAGGGACTCCATCTCCCGTAGGGCGCGCCGGGCGGCCTCCAACGCCGGCCCCAAGAGCTCGTCAGCAACCACGGGGCCAGTCAACCACCTGCCACCGTCAATCGGATGACACCGGGCCGGCCCGGCTCCGGAACATGATCGGCCCGCCCTCCCGCAGCGGGAAGAACCGCCGCGACTCCGACCGCTCCGGGTTGCCGCGACGCCTCGGCGACTGGCTATAGTGCCAAGAGATTATGCCGTCCATCCTCGTACTTCGGTAGCGCACACGCCTTCAACACCGGCGTGTGCGCAGCTCTGACCCTCCCCACCCGGGAGGGTTTTTCATATCCCGAACACCGACCCATGACAAGAGGCCACACATGAGCAAGATCAGCGGAGCCCAGGCTTTGATCCAGGCCCTCGAACACGAGGGCGTCGACGTCATGTTCGGCGTCCCCGGAGGCGCCATCCTTCCCGCCTACGACCCACTCCTCGACTCGCCCATACGCCACGTCCTCGCCCGACATGAGCAAGGTGCCGGCCACATGGCCGAAGGGTATGCGTGGGCAACCGGCCGGGTCGGGGTGTGCATCGCCACCTCCGGCCCCGGCGCCACCAACCTGGTGACCCCGCTGGCCGACGCCCTGATCGACTCGGTACCGGTGGTCGCCATCACCGGGCAGGTGCCGACGTCGTCGGTGGGCAACGACGCCTTCCAGGAGGCGTACACGGTCGGGATCACGATGCCCGCCACCAAACACAACTATTTCGTGACCAACGCCGCCGAGATCTCCGATACGGTGCACGAGGCGTTCCACATCGCCTCCACCGGGCGGCCGGGTCCGGTCCTGATCGACATCCCCAAGGACATCCTCAACGCCCAGACCGAGTGGCGGATCCCGGCCGAACTCAACCTGCCTGGGTACAAACCCACCAGCGAGGGCCACCCCCGGCGGATCAGAGAGGCGATCGAGATGATCGCCGCCGCCGAACGGCCGGTCCTCTACGTCGGGGGAGGCGCCATCAAGGCCAACGCCGCCGAAGAGGTGCGCCGCTTCGCCGAATTGTCGGGGGTGCCGGTGACGACCACCCTCATGGGGCGGGGAGCCTTCCCCGATTCCCACCCCCTCTCGATGGGAATGCCCGGGATGCACGGCACCTACACCGCCATCACCGCCATTCAGAAGGCCGACGTGCTGGTGTCGGTCGGCGCCCGATTCGACGACCGGGTCACCGGCAACCCCAAGTTCTTCGCCCCCCATGCCCGGGTGATCCACATCGACGTCGACCCCGCCGAAATCGGCAAGGTGCGGGTCCCCGAGATCCCGATCGTCGGTGATGCCCGCCGGGTATTGCTGCAACTGATCGAGGCATGGGGTGAGCGGGAGACACCGGACCGTTCGGCCTGGCAGGACACCATCCGGACCTGGCAGCGCAACCACCCGCTTCGCTACGAGCAGCGTCCCGATGGCCCGATCAAGCCGCAGTTCGTGGTCGAGGAGTTGTACCGGATCACAGGGGGTGACGCCACCGTCGTGTCAGGGGTGGGTCAGCACCAGATGTGGGCCAGCCAGTTCTGGAAGTTCGAGAACCCCCGTCGCTGGATCAACTCGGGTGGCCTGGGGACCATGGGTTTCGCCGTCCCGGCGGCGATCGGCGCCAAGACCGGCATGCCCGACGACCTTGTCTACGCCATCGACGGCGACGGCTGCTTCCAGATGACCTTCCAGGAATTGATCACCGCCGCCACCGACAACATCCCGGTCAAGATCGCCGTCATGAACAACGGCGTCCACGGGATGGTGACCCAGTGGCAACGGCTCTTCTACAACGGCCGCTATTCGGGCTCACAACTCGGAAACAAGGTGGATTACGTCAAGCTGGCCGAAGCGCTCGGGTGCGCCGGCCTGCGGGCCGAGACCCCCGACGAGGTGGCTCCCACGATCGAGAAGTCGCTCGCCATCAACGACCGTCCGGTGGTGGTGGAGTTCGTGGTCGACCCGGAGGAGATGGTCTTTCCCATGGTGCCGGCGGGAGGCTCCAACGACGACGTGATCCTCGGGCCGTCCGAGCGGATCATCAGCCCGGCGAGTGACCTGCCGTGAACCACACCCTCAGCGTTCTCGTCGAGGACAAGCCAGGCGTCCTCGCCCGGGTTTCCTCACTGCTCGCCCGGCGCGGCTTCAACATCCATTCGCTGGCAGTCGGCCCCTCACATGAGGAGGGAATGTCGAAGATGACAATCGTGGTCGACGCCCCCGAGCTGGAGCAGGTCAAGAAACAGCTCCACAAGCTGATCAACGTGGTCAAGATCACCGAACTCGACCCGACCCTCTCGCTGGAACGCGAGATCATGCTGGTCCGGGTGTCGGCCGCCCCCGGGCGCAGATCCGAGATCCTCGAGATCGCTTCGATCTTCAAGGCGATCTCGGTCGATGTGGGGCAGAATTCGATCTGCTTCCAGGTCACCGGCGATCCTGCCAAGATAAACGACTTCCTCGACCTGGTCAGGCCCTACGGGATCATCGACCTGGTCAAGTCGGGACGGGTGGCGATCTCGAGGGATGTCAAAGGCAAACAGTCGCGGCTGCGCGCGGTGAATTGAGACGAGGGACGGCATGGCGACGATCTATTACGACAAGGACTGCGATCCGGGAATCATCAAAGGCCGCAAGGTGGCCATCATCGGGTACGGGAGCCAGGGCCATGCCCATGCCCGCAACCTCCACGAATCGGGGGTGGATGTCATCGTCGGATTGCGGGCAGGCTCCAAGAGCCGCACCGAGGCCGAAGCCGCCGGGTTGACGGTCGTGGACGTCGCCGAGGCGGCCCGCCAGGCCGACGTGGTGATGCTCCTCCTCCCCGACCAGCACATGGCCGGGATCTACGAGAGTGAGGTGGCCCCCAATCTGTCGGCGGGCAACGCCCTCATGTTCGCCCACGGCTTCAACATCCATTTCGGGGCGATCGCCCCGCCGGCGGATGTCGACGTGCTCATGGTCGCCCCCAAGGGACCGGGTCATCTGGTGCGACGCACCTACACCGAGGGATCAGGAGTCCCCTGCTTGATCGCGGTGCATCAGGACTTCACCGGCAACGCCCACGCCCTCGGGCTGTCCTACGCCTGGGGAATCGGCGGGAGCCGGGCGGGGGTGCTCGAGACCACCTTCAAAGAGGAAACCGAGACCGACCTGTTCGGCGAGCAGGTGGTGCTGTGCGGAGGTGTGTCAGAGCTGATCAAGGCATCCTTCGAAACCCTGGTCGAGGCGGGTTATCAACCGGAGTCGGCCTACTTCGAGACCCTGCACGAGCTCAAGCTGATCGTCGACCTCCTCTACGAGGGCGGGTTGTCGTGGATGCGGTATTCGATCTCCGACACCGCCGAGTACGGCGACTACACCCGGGGGCCCCGCATCGCGGCGGGCGCCAAGGACGAGATGAAGAAGATCCTGGACGAGATCCAATCCGGGGCGTTCGCCCAGGAGTGGCTGGCCCAGGCCCGGGAAGGCGCCCCCTTCCTGCTCGAGCAGCGAGCCAAGAACCAGGGCCACCAGATCGAGAAGGTGGGAGCGGAGCTGCGCAGGATGATGCCGTTCATCACCCCCAAGGCCCCGCCGGAATGAGCCATCACCGGCATCGTCTCCAGGCCGCCGGCACCGGCGGGTTGCTCCTTCTTATCCGGCCGGGCAGCGAACCCCGCTGACCCGGCCTGACGAGAGCAACCCGTAGCAACCTTTGAACTGGAGCACCCATGAACGACCGGCTGATCATCTTCGACACCACCCTGCGCGACGGCGAGCAGGCCCCGGGCATCGCCCTCACCCCTGACGAGAAACTGGTGATCGCCCACCAGTTGGCGAAGCTGAAGGTCGATGTGCTCGAGGCCGGATTCGCCGCCTCCTCCCCCGGGGACTTCGACGCCGTCTCCCGGATCGCCGCCGGAGTGCGCGGTCCGGTGATCGCCTCGCTCGCCCGGGCCCATCCCGACGACATCGACAAGGCGGCCGAGGCCCTCAAGGCCGCCGAGCGGTTCCGGATCCACGTGTTCATGTCCACCAGCCGAATCCACATGGAACGCATGCTGCGGATCACCCCCGAGGAGGTCATGAAGGCCTCGATCGAGGGGGTACGACGTGCCCGCCAGTACACCGACGACGTCGAGTTCTCGCCGCAGGACGCAACCCGTACCGATCACGACTTCCTGATCGCGGTCTGCCAGGCGGCGGTGGAGGCGGGTGCGACCACCATCAACATCCCCGACACGGTCGGTTACGCCACCCCCACCGACTTCGTCGAGTTGATGAAGCGGGCCTTCCGTGAGGTGAAGGGCGACCGCGACGACGTCGTCATGTCGGTCCACTGCCACAACGACCTCGGACTGGCGGTGGCCAACTCCCTTTCGTCCCTCCATGCCGGCGCCCGCCAGATCGAAGGCGCCATCAACGGGATCGGCGAGCGGGCCGGGAACACCTCGATCGAGGAGGTGATCATGGCCGTCAAGACCCGCCAGGACATCTTCGGGGTGGAGGTGGGAGCAGACACCACCCAGCTCTACGACACGTCGCGGTTGGTGTCACGTCTCACCGGCTATCCGGTCCAGTACAACAAGTCGGTGGTGGGACGGAACGCCTTCGCCCACGAATCGGGCATCCACCAGCACGGGGTGCTGCGCGACCGGCTCACCTACGAGATCATGGACGCCGAGTCGGTGGGGCAGGTGGCCGCCCAGATCATCCTCGGCAAACACTCGGGTCGGGCGGGCTTCTCGGATGCCCTCACCAAGCTGGGCATCGTCCTGGAGGAAGATGCCTTCGCCCGGGCCTTCGACAAGTTCAAGCAGATGGCCGATCGCAAGGTCCAGATCGGCGAGACCGAACTGCGGGCGATCATCGACGAAGAGTCGGCCCATGTCGCCGGGACTGTCCGGATGCTCGGGCTCCACGTGGAGGGCGGCAACGACATCACCCCCAAGGCGACGGTGACGCTCGAGGTCAACGGCTCTCCCGCCGCCTACTCGGGTGAGGGCGACGGAATGGTCCACGCCGCCTTCGCCGCCATCCGGCAGGGATTCGGAGGCGTGGACGCCCGCCTGGTCGACTACCGGGTGGTCCCGGTCACGTCGGGAGCCGACGCCATGGCCGAGATCAACGTGGTGGTGCGAGTCGGCGACGACACCTTCGCCGGCCGATCGCTCAACACCGACGTGGTCGAAGGTTCGGCCGAAGCCTTCGTAGAAGCCCTCAACAAGTCGATGGGGTAGGCGCGAGTCGCGAGTCACCATTCACCGAAAGAAATCCGGTGTTCTTGATTCGTTGGTTGCCTTGGTCAGGAGTTCCGTCGCTCTCGGACAGGTCGATGGCGTCGCTGGGTACATCGGGAGGCAACGGCAGGTCCGGCGATTCCATGGCGAGCCGAATCTTGTTCCGCTCGACATCGATCCACCACGAGCCGGGTAGAAGCGCCCAACCCGCCTCCACCTGTGCTCCCCAAGCGACCAACTGCTCGTAGCTGTACTTCACACGGATGAGGCGGACCGTACGAGGTCTGGCGGCGGTCTCGATGAGATCGACAACCCGGCTGTCGGTGTCTCCGTCAGCGCGACGACCATCGTGGCATCAGCGGTGATGACCATCCCTCCGTCCTTATCTCTGCCCATCGCGCCTGCCACGACCTGATCAACCCGATGGCGTTCTTCAGAGAATGTTCCAACCGGGTTGGTTGCGCAGCCTCCCAGCATCAGAACACCGACGAGAACAGGAACGAGTCGCGCCACCCCGCCTCGCCGGGCTATCCCCCGAGTATGGGTCATGATTTCGTCCGGGTTGCCAACCGTCCCAACCATCCGATCCCTCACCTCGCGGTCGCTGGGTGTTCGATATCAGTAAGGACAGCGTGGGTAGGGTCCGCCACAAAGCACAAGACGCACGACGCAGGACGCAAGACGCTCCAGCCCCCGGCAGCTATCTCCACCACCTCTTCCAGGATTCCGATGACCCCGAAGAGCCGACTGCCTGAGGGAGCTGACGCAAGACGCAAGACGCATGACGCATGACGCAAGACGCAATGCGCAAGACGCAGGA
>Ga0209798_10002112_pt1 | contig 11752 bp, 7 predicted proteins | sample DOMMetBare3Fresh_FD_187475 | JGI IMG/M metagenome (GOLD analysis project Ga0209798, IMG submission 187475) | Wetland sediment microbial communities from St. Louis River estuary, USA, under dissolved organic matter induced mercury methylation -... | ecosystem: Environmental > Aquatic > Freshwater...
GAAGCACCGCGCCAACCTGATGCACAAGCTGGGCCTGCGCAACGCCGCCGAACTGACGCTGATCGCGCTCGAGCTCGGGCTGATCGAGCGGCCGTTCGCGTTCGCCCGCGTAGTGAAGGATTCAGCGGAAGGCGGACTGGCGGCCTGACCCTCGACGCGAGCCACGCTCAGGGCACGATCCAACCTGACAGCGGCTTCAGCTGCTTCTTGTCCGCGTCGAGCACCTGCACGACGGAGCCGCCCTTCGCGGCGAAGCGCTGGCCGGGGCCAAGGCTGACGTTCTGGTACACAGACGCCGTCGGCGTCTGGCCGACCACGTGTTCGATGCGCTCGACGAACAGATCGCGCGAGAAGCTGTCCATGATGTGGCCCACCACATCGCTGACGACCGTCATCACGAACTGCGTGTTGACCTGCACCGCCTCGTCGGTGATCACAATGCCCTTGTTGTGCAACCACAACTTGTTGCGCAGCAGACGCGCCTCGCGCTTGGGCGGCAGATCCGACGGATAGACCAGGCGGGCATTCGCACCTGCCGTGACGAGCGCGTCGGGAATCCGACCGGACAGCAGATTGGACGACAAATACACGGCAGGCGCAGCGGCGTCTGGCGGCTGCGCGCCCGCCAGGTCCGGCGCGCCGAGCCACAGCACCAACGCGCCTGGACTGTCGGCGTACACCCGTCGCCAGAACGCCTCGGTCGCCGGCCCTTCGAGCACCCGATCCTCCACCGTCGCACCTGCCGTCAGCGCCGCACGCAACGCCGCGGCCGCTGTCGAGCCCGCCCCTTCTGGGCGGTACACCTGGACGATCTTGCCCGCGTCGCCCTGCTCGCGCAGGAATTTCGCCAGCACCTGCGCTTCGAGCAGCACGCCGCGTGAGAAGTAGAAGGTGTAGTGGTTGGTGCCGATGAGCACCGGCAGATCGACCTGCGGAAACACGCTCGGGATCTCCAGGCGTTCGCTGAAGGCGTGAATCGGGCCCCAGCTCGCGGGGCCCAGACCGCCGATCAACGCAAACACCGGCTGCTGGCTGTAGTAGGCATCCAGTTGCGTGCCCCAGGTGTCGCTCGGGCCGGTCAACTCCCACACATGCAGCACCCACTTGCGGTACGAGCGGTACATGCGCATGTTGCCGGCCTCGCGACGCTGCTCGTCGCTGCGCACGTTGGCGCCCTTGTCTTTGACGAAGGCCCGCATCACGTCAAGCATCGCGCGCTTGCGCTCGGGCGCGACGCCGGGCTGGATCACGGTGGCGAAGTGGATCTCCTGCTCGTCCACGCCCGGCGATGGGTTGGCCGACAGCGCAAACAGGTACGCCGACAGCGCCTTCATCTCGTCGTCGCTCAGCGTGTAGCGCGGCATCACCGCATTGAGCGGTTTGCCCGCAGCGTCGAGACCGGCGCGAATGGCGCGCCCGAGCAGCGCCTCGTTGTACGGCGGCCGCTGGGCGGCGCCAAGGCGCGCCTTTCCGCGCACGCTTTGCACCTCCGCCGTCTGCTCTTGCAGCAACGCCGGGCCGATGATCGGCCGGATGGTGAACTTGCCCTCGCTCGTGCCGTAGCCGCTCCTGCGATGGCACGTGGCGCAGGCCACATCCTTGCCTCCGAGAGTGGCCTGTGCCGCGCCGAGCGCATTCAGCGGTTGGCCCGAGGCACCGATGCCCTCACGGTAGATGCGCTGGCCCAGCGCCAGCTGGGCAGCGTCCGCACCCACGTCGGCTGCGAACGACGCCTGCGCCAAAGCGGCGTCCGCCGCGAACAGTTGGCAGCCAGCGGCAGCCAGGGCCAGAAGCGAACCACGAAGACTCATCGAATGGCCCATGCGTGCCGGCGACATCACGGATGAACCACCTTGCGGTACTCGCGCACCAGTTCGTCCGGGTTCGCGAAGCCGTCGATACGGACCCAGGGCTTGGCCGACGCCTCGCGCATCAGCGTCAGCGGCTCGTGATTCATCTTGTCCCCTCGATAGCTGTCGAAGGCCATCTGCACCGCCTTGATGTCCTGCACGCGGCCGGTCAGAAACTTCCAGCGCTCGCCTGCGCTGAAATTCTTGGCGTAGGACTTCAATTGCGCCGGCGTGTCGTTGTCGGGGTCGATCGAGATCGAGATCATGCGCAGGTTCTTCGCCTGCGCCCCGAGCCGGGCGGGCACGTCGGCAAAGACCTTGACCATCACCGGGCAGACCGTGCCGCAGGTGGTAAAGATGAAGTTCATCATCACCGGATCGTCGGTCGCCAGCAGTTCACGCAAGCGCACCGGTCGCGCCTCGGCGTCGGCGAGCACCACGTCAGGTATCACGTACGAGCGCACCGAGCGCTGGTAGTCGTTCTTGCCGGGCCACGGCGTGGAGTGCTCCTTGCCGTCGTGCGCCTGCCCGGCGGCCGGTGCCAGCAGCGCTGCGCCGGCGATGCAGGCGACCGCCAGCGCGAGCCACGGGGATCGGACGCGAATGTTCATGAGCCGCATCTCCAGTTGGTTCACTTCAGCGATGACTCAGCGCGGCCGTGGCGCGCGCGTTGTGCAGGATCTTGAAGGCAGCCCACGCGTCGATGAGCCCATGGCCGTAGGTATTGTCTGGGCCGGTGTCGCCCAGATCCTGCGCGCCGCGCACCATCGCGTCTTCCAGCTCGGCCACTGACGCCGCCGGGAATGCGCCCGCGAGTAGCGCCAGCACCCCCGCGACATGCGGGGCCGCCAATGAGCTGCCCGACACGGTGGCGTAGGACGACAGCCCGCCGTGCGAGAGATCCGTGGTTCGCACGTTCACCCCGGGCGCCACCAGGCGGGGAAACACCGCGCCATCGCAGGCCGACGGGCCGCGGCTGGCCTGGCGCGCAATGGTCAGGTCGCGCCCCACCGGGCTGACGGACAGTACGCCCGGGTTGTTGCCGGGGCTGTTGCTCGTGCGCGGCGCGGGGCCGTCGTTGCCGGCGGCGAACACCACTGCAATGCCGGCGCTGCGCAGCGCGCGGAGGTCGTCGCTGAATTCCATGCTGCAGGCGTCCGCGCCACGGCCGGTCAGGGTCCACGAGGCGTTGACGATGTCGGGCGCATCGAGCGTGGCCGGGTCGCCGTCGGGGTCCATCAGCCACTGGAACGCGAGGTGAATGTCGCTGATGCGCGCGCGCCCGTCGGCGTTGTACAGCTTCGCCGCGATCCAGCGCGCGTCGGGCGCCACGCCCAGCGCCGCGCCGCCGACGATGACCCCCATCGCCTGCGTGCCATGACCCAGCGCGTCGTAGGGCGCGGCCTCCTCGCCATGCGGATCGAACCAGCTGTTCGCGCCGCCTCGCCACTGGCGCCGCAGCGCCGGATGCGCAAGGTCCACGCCGGTATCCATCGACGCCACCACGACCCCTTTGCCGGTCTGGCTGAGTGCCCACACGTCGGGCGCGTGAACCGCGGCAATGTTCCAGTCCGGCGTCGCGCGCGTCAGCCCCACCGCAGCGTCCAAGGGCGCAGCGGGCGCCAACCCCGCCATCGGCGGCACCCCATCGACACGCGGCGAACGCGGTGCCGGCAGGCGCTGCGATCGCCCGCCCTGGACCAAGGAATCCGGATCGATGCGTTCGATGCCGGCCTGCCCGGCCAACTGCTTCACGGCCACTGCAGGCAGAGTTGCCGCGATGCCGTTGATGATCCACAGGTCCCGCACGCGTACCGCGCCCTGCGCGCTGAGAAACGGCTCGATGGCCGCTCGGTTGCGCGCGGAGCGCGCCTTGAGCGCCACCAGCAGCCGGTTGTCGCGCGTACGGCGGTCGGCCGCCGCGAACGGTTGGTGATCCACCGGGTCGGTAAAGCGCACGATCACCGCCGTGTCGGCGTGCGTGCCGCGAGCGGCCACCGTGCGCTCGAGCTCGCGCGAGATCACGCCCGCCAACGAGGAAGTCGTCGCCGCGACCAGCCCGAAGGCGGCGACGATCCGCATGGAGTGGGTTCGAAAACGGACTCGTCGCATGGTGGCCGCATCTTGTACGAGCCCGCACCTGCGGGGGCGTGACTTCATGCTCGGCTGACCGGTGGCGCTACTGCACCGTGAGCTCGGTGATCTTCACCGGGCCCAGCAGCAACGACACCTTGTCGCCGCTCTGCAGCGCCTTGCCGGGGTTGCCGAACATGATGAAGTAGCTGCGGTCGGTGTTGATCACGCCATTGCGCGAGGTCTGGCGGATGCGCCCGAGCGTGGGCGTGTCCGGCACGCCGAGCCTGGCGCTGCGCGCTTCGTCGAGCAGCGACGGCTGGATCTTGCCGTTGAGGAGAGGCGCCGCCTTCTGCGCGTCGAGCACACGATAGCGAAAGTCGAGCATCGATCCGGCGGCGGTTAGGCGCAGCCCTTCGACCTTGATGCCGTAGGTGGTCTCGACCGCGGAGTTCTTGACTTGGTCCGCAAGGCCTGCGATGTCCGAGCTGGGCGCCGTCGCACAGCCGCCCTGTTGCAGCGCCAGACTCACCCATGCCAGGCCGACGAGCGCGCTGCGTCGCGATGTCTTGACCCTGTGCACCCGGCGGAACGGAGATTCGGTGGCATTCATCTTGAAGCGAGGCTCATCGATCAGGGAATCGTGCCGCCGGCGAAAACATCGGCCGTGGCACCCACGGTCGTCAGCTGGATGCCGATGCGGCCGCCGCCCTTCCATGCGGCCACGTCGGGCAGCTGCACGCCGCCGAGGTATCCGGTGCCGTTGAACACGGTCACCAGGCCTTTGGCGTCGACCGCCGCACTCAGCGCATTGCCGCTGGCGCCGCAGGTGCCAAACGTGGCCTGCTTCGCGTACACGGAGGCATTGCTGCCGCCCATCAGCGTCGAGACGACGACCTGACTGGCCTCGCAGCCCACGCGCACATAGTTGGCTGGCGCGATGGCCGTGCCACCCGTGGCCTTGAGAACGAGGTACGCATTGGCCGACAGCGTCGCGCCGGCACCCTGCTTCGGATCGAAACTCGCTGCATTCCAGATCGCCAAGCCACCCAGGGCCGTCGCATTGGCGACCGCGACGCCCCCCGTAACTCCGACATCCGGCACCGACGTGGTGGTCTCCACCTGCTGGCTCCAGTTGACGCCGAGGCTGTTGCCGGCGGTTGTGAAACTGTCGAGCGCACCCAGGCTCGGTGCCGTCGGGGTGGCCAGGGCGATGGTCACAGTCGCAGGCGCACTCAGCGCTTTGCCATCGGTGGCCTGATAGGTGAAGGAGTCGCTGGCGCCCGTAAAGGTTGCAAGCGGCGTGTACGTGAACGACCCGTTGGCGTTCAGCGTGAATGTCCCGCCGTTCGCTGTTGTTCCGCTGGCGGCCAACGCCTTGACCGTCTGCACGACCGTCGGCACATTGTCGGGATCACTGTCGTTGCTCAGGACGCCGGGCGCGGCAATGTTGAGCGTCACGCCCTTGACGGAATCGTAGGGATCATCGAGCGCAACTGGCGCCTGGTTGCCGCCCGCTGCGCCTCCGGTCGCCATCGATCCCAGCGAGGCGAACCTCAGGTACGCCAGCATCCCGCCGTCCATCAGGCCGTTGTTCGACAGGCTGAGTCGGCGATCCATGATCGGGTAGGTCGCGCCGACCTCCGGCGTGAAGAGCACGTCGACCGTCTTGGCCGCCGGTAGCAGCGCCGTGTACTGCGTGCGCCGGTACGGGTAGGCCTTGCCATCCTCCGCGATCACGTCCCAGTGCTTGCCCTGGATCATCGGCACGTGCGTGGTCAGGCCGGCGTTGAGCAGGCGCAGCAGCGTGGTGCCAGGACTGCCAACGGGCTCGATGACCGTCGCACCGAGCGGATAGGGCTGGCCGTTGATCAGGAAGTACTTCGGCGCGTAGTTGATCGTGCTGGTCGGGCCGGTGGTGCCGTAGGTTCCTGTTGCCACGGCCGCATGCAAGGCCGGATCAATCTCGCTGTACAGCAACGTGGCTTCGTTGTCGAAGCCGTAGCCGATGCCCGCATAGGCTTGACCGGGCGTGGCGACGGCCGACGCCGTGGCAGCCACGGCGTCCACCACGTTCTTGGTCGCCGCGCCGTACAGGCCCATCTGCACCTGCACCTGTGGCTGCGTGCCGCTCTGGTACAGATAGGTGCCGGGCTTGACGGGATTGGTGGCGCTGCCCCAGGTGTAGTCGGCCTGCGTGCCGCCGTTGGGCTGCGCTTCGGCGTCGAAAGATCGCACGCGAGCAGTCGGTGAAGGCCGGCCACCCGATGTGCCTGTGTCCCAAACCGGCACCATCGGGTTGGTCGGCGTCTTGATCAGGCCGTTGATCACCAGCGAGGTCGGTACTGTCAGGCCGTTCAACAGATGCACTGTCAGCGTCGCGTCGCCTGTGGGCACCGTCAGCGCCGGCCCCGGAACCGTGGGAGCGCCGCAGGTGGCGAATGTGGCCGTGCAGCTGGCGTAGCCCCACATCGACACGACAACGGAGCCGGTCGGGCTCGGCACGCTGACCGACGTCGGCGCGGCCTTCAGCCAGTACTCGGCGGCAACTGCCTGGCCCGTGGCCAGCGCAAGCGCGGTACAGGTCAGTGCCGCAGTGCCGAGCCTGAGTGTGAATGTTCTGGTGCGCATGATTGCACTCTCCCGAATTGCGGCTACTGGTCTTCGAACAGGACTACGGACCAGGGCTCGACGATGAGCATGGTCATCATTCCCCCCGGGAAGATGTCGTCGGTGGTGATCTCTTTTTCATTGTGGGAATGCCACATGTGGAAGTAGCCGCCGGTGACGTTGAGCCCCGGATGCCCTTGCGGCAATGCGCCGACCCTGCCAAGGAACGGGCTGCCGCCCCAGCTCTCGCCGAACGAGAGGTCGAGCGAGCCCGGGATGATCACCGGGATGGGTTTGCCGTGATCCGCAGGATCTTCGTTGAGCGCCAGAGCGTCGCCTGGCGCGTGGCCGTACACATCCCAGCCGATCCCCTTGCCAGTCCACTCGAAGATCAGGTCCATCGTCTGGCCTGGAATCGCGCGCACGGTGAAGTCCGGCGAGGTCAGATCCGGCCCAAGGCCCGGCGCACTTTCGAGCACCCGCGCATCGCGGGCGATCGGGGTCGCGTGGTTGCCGTGATGGTGGAACGGGTGCAGGTCACGTCCGGCGCTCACCACGCGCATCAGCAGCCGCTCGCCGGGGTGCATGCGCGGCAGCGCGTTGTACGGCTGCGTCGGCAGCCAGTCCACGTGATCATCGAGCAGCGTGTCGGGCGCATTGCGGCCGTTGATGAACCACATGCTGGGCTTGATCGTGCTGGTGTCGACCGCAATCGTGAGCTGCCCGGAGAAGACCTGCGAGTACACCTGCCAGTGAATCGCCGGGTCCATCTCGCTGAGCAGGAACAGGTTCTCGCGGTCGTAGTTCGTGCCGGGTTGCTCGTAGGCCTTCCGGTTGGCGTGCGACGCCGTCGTGCCTAGCGCGTAGCCTGTCGGCCGCACGATGAGTGCGCCGATCAGGCCCATTTCCACCTGCAGGTCGGAATTCGTACCGCTGTGGTACAGGTACGTGCCCGGCTTGTCGGCGACAAAGGTGTAGGTCGGGCCGGCGACGACGGCGTTCTCCGACAGCGGCACTGCGCGGGCCTCGCGCGTCAGCAGCCCCGGGTTGCCGCCCGTCGCGGTGACGCCCTGCAGGCCGGGGAAGATGATCGATACCGGCACCGGCAGCGCGTTGTTCAGGACGATCTTGACCGTGTCGCCCTGCTTGACGATCAGCGTCGGGCCGGGGTACTGCATCGGCAGGTCGGTGCCGAACGAATAACCCCAGGCGTAATGGCTGCCGCCGTCGGAGGTGCTGATGAAGTCGTGTTTGGCGGTCAGCTCGAATGTGCGCGGATCCGCCGCCGTGCCCGCGCCCGTGCCCTCCCAACCGTTGATGTAGGCCTGCGCCTGACCCACCGTGCCCAGCAGCAACGCTGCCAGGCCGGCCCGGAAGAATCCGGGCAGCGACTTGAGTATCGACATGCTCTTCATTGCGCCTCTCCTGACTGCTGCCGGGTGGGTCTCGTTCGTGATCACGGGGCCGCGGCGATGACGACGATCTCCGTCATCATTCCGCCGTTGTCCTGCTCGAAGTTGCTGAGGTAGTTCAGGTTGGTGGTGTAGAGGAAGTAGGTCCCCGGCTCCACCTGGCTGGTGTCGATCAGGACTTCCGCCGACTCGCCGCCGCCGAGCGTGACCGACGTGGTGTCGTAGTACAGGTCCTTGCCGTCAGGACCGCGCAACTGGCGTGCGCCGGCGCCCACCACCTTCATCGGCAGGCCCTGCGCCGTGATCGTGAAGTACTGGGTCACGCTCAGGTTGGACAGCCGCAGCAGGACCCGCTGGCCCTTGGTGGCTTCAACCCGCGCGTTGATCGGTTGCGAGGTTTCGATGTTGCCGAAATCGGCCTTTTCGGGCGGCGCCGGCAGCGCGGCGGTATTGACGGTATCGGGATACCCGCGCCCGTTGATCATCGCGTAGGTGTCCTTCATGTTCTTGAAGGGCAGCGGCTGCACCCCGAGGTGCAGTTCGTGGAACACGTGGTCCATCGACGAGAGCTGCAGCGGAACGGCAACGTCATAACCGGTGGAGCCGTCGCCGTCGTTGTAGACGAACTTGGTGTAGTCCTTGCCGCCGTAGTTCTTCGTCTGCCCGTCCTGCGCCGGCATCACGTACAGGTTGCCGAGCATGCCCATCTGCATGTGCTCGGTGGCCTCCTGGTGGCAGTGGTACATGTAGGTGCCGGGGTCGTTCAGCTTGTAGTAGTAGGTGACCGACGAACCCATGTTCACGCCGAAGGATCCCTCGGGCATGCCGTCGAATACCGGTGCGGCCTGCGGGTAGCCGTGGAAGTGCACGGTGTGCGGGTCGAACAGGTCGGGCCGCATCGTCATCGCGACGTTGGTCAGCGTCAGGTAGAACTCCTGGTTCTGCTTGAGCTTGATGGTCGGCGCGGAGAAATTCGCCGCCAGCGAGTCGAGCATGACGGCGGCCGCCGGCTTGGCGGAGACGTCGGCAAAGCCGAACGTGTAGAGGGACCGTCCCTGCGGGTTGGCAGTGGATTTGTCCGCCATCGAAATGAAGCCATCACCCGCGCTGAGGTGCTTGCACGCGACACCGGCCGGGAGCGAGTCGGCGTCGTATGCCGGGAGGATCTTGCCTTCGTTGCCTGGCGTCGTGTCGACACCCGCGTTCCCCGGCCCGCATTGCACGAACACCGCCGCGCCTGCCGACGAGGCGGCCCCGAGCGCTACCGCGGCGGCCAGCGGAACGAGGGCCTTGCGGAATGCCTTGGCGATCATCATGGTGCGACTCCTTGTGTTCTCTGCTGTTCTCCACCGGGCGGAAGCCCGGCGGAGAGGTCTTTGCGGCTCGGTTGACTCACTTAGTTCACCGTGAAGGCATTGGTCAACACGGCGGTTCCCATGGTCGGCGTTGCGACGGTGACGTTCCTCAATCCCGTCGTAGCGCCCGCCGCGACGGCGCAGTTCGCACTAACCGACGTGGGGGCTGCAACAACGCCGCTGCAGGTGATGCCGGCACCCATCGTCACCCCCGTGGCCGTACCCAGGTTGGTGCCGTTGATGGTCACCGGGACGATCGTGCCGCGAGCCCCGCTGGTGGGACTGATCGAGCTCAGCGTCGGGCCTTGCACCGTGAACGCACTCGCCAGCGTGTTGGTGCTGCCGTTCGACGTGGTGGTGACGCTGACGCTCCGCGATGTGAGAAGGGCGGTCGTCGTGATCGTGCAGCTCGCACTGACCGTCGTCGCGGTTGCCACGATGCCGCCGCACGTGACGCCGGTCCCCGAGACGGTCACGCCACTCGCGCCTGAAAGATCACTGCCCGTCAGGTTCATCGTGAACGTGGTGCCACGCAAACCCGTATTCGGCGTCACCGGTGCCACCAGCAGCGGCTGCCGCACCGTGAACACGCCCGTCAAGGTGTTGCTGACGCCGGCCGCCGCGGTCACCGTGACGTTGCGCAGTCCGGTCAGCGCGGTGACTGCAATGGCGCAGTTCGCGTTGACCGTGGTGGCGGTCGAGGTGATGCCGCTGCACGTGATGCTGCCGGCGGTTCCGGAGAACGTCACTGCGGTGGCGCCGGACAGGCCTTGGCCGGTCAGCGTTACGGGCACGGTGGTGCCGCGAAGGCCGGTGGTGGGCGTGATCGTCTGCAGCAGCGAGGAGATGGCCGTGCCGGACAGCGAGACCGTCCTGGTCAACGCCCCGACACCAAACACACTCAGCGTGCCGGCCTTGGCGCCGGTGGTGCCGGAGGCGAGCGGGCTGAAGGTCACGTCGATGGTGCAGGTGCCACCCACGAGCAGGACCATGTTGTTGGCGCACGCCGAGCCGCCACTGCCGACCGCCGAGTATGAGGTCGCACCGGTGCCGCTGATGGCAAAGGCCGTCGGAGCCAGCGTCAGCGGGCCAGACCCGGTGTTCGTCACCGTGACCGTCTGCGGCGCGCTCGACTGGCCGCGCAGCACGCTGCCGAACGCGAGCGGTGTGGGCAGTGCCGACAGCGACGGCGCCGTGGCCGTGCCCCAGACCGGCGAGCCGACCAGGCCACCATTGGCGCCGGACGTTACCGAGACACCCACGCGGGCACCCGGGACGCCAGCCGACGTTCCCTTGTTCCCCGCCGTCGTCGGCGCGAACACCACGCTGAACGTGCACGAAGCACCCGTGGCGAGGTGGGTCGTTGCCGTGCAGGTGTCGCCCGGACGGAACGCGGCCTGGAAGTCGAGCGCGAAGGTGCCCGACAGCGTCGGCGGGCCATTCAGCCACAGCTCACCACCCAGGCTCAAGGCCGTGTTGGTCAGCGTGAACTGGAACGGTGCGCTCTGGGTTGCGATCTGCTGGTTGCCGTAGCCGTGGCCGACCGTCGGCCCCGGGGTGATCGTGTAGACCGGGGTCACCCCCGTGCCCGTCAGTGGCACGTTCAGGACCGGCGCGCCGTTCACGTTGAGCGTGGACGTTTGCGCTGTCAGTGACGCCGAGTTCGGCGTGAACGTCACGGCCAGCGTGCACGACTCGTTCGGCGCCAGGGTGCCCGCGAGCGGGCAGCCGCCGTCGACGACAGCCGGGTTGGCGACTGTGTAGCGGCCGGTCACGCTGCCTGCCGTGATGGTCGGCGCGGCGAGTGCCACGTTGGTCGTCCCGACGTTGGACACGGTGACGACGATGGTCTTGCTGGTGTTGACCGAGACTGCGCTGAAGGAAACCGGGTTCGGCGTGGCGACTTTGAGTGCCGCCGCCGCATTGGCCTCATCCGCGCCGATGTCCACGCGTCCGGCCCGGACCTGGTTCTCGACGTCCGTGGACGGCACGAAGTTCGCGCCGATGGCGGCATTGTTGGAGATCAAGGCGCTTTCGTAGTTGCGGCCGTTGTCGATGGCGATCGCGCCTTGCGCAAGGCGGTAGTCGGCGAACAGCGTCGGCAGGACGACTCCGTTCGGGTCCATGTCCCACAAAGTCAGCGGGCTGAAGATCACGTTGACGAAGTTGCCGCCCTCGTCCACCGTCACCGCCGACTGCAGCGTGCCGGTGAAAGAGTTCGGGTTGAGGAACAGCCCGGTGCCAACGGTGTCGGCGGCAAACTGGTTGCAGCCGAAGTCGAGGGTGAAGTCGGGCGTCGTGCCGGTGCAGTTCGTGTTGTTGTTGAACGTGTAGTCCGCGCGGTTCGCCGCTGTATCGGTGAGCACGCTGTAACGCGGCACGAGCGCGCCGCTGGCGGGCGAGATCCGGCCGAGGTCGCGATAACTCGCGTCCGGCGCCGGGATGATCGTGC
>Ga0209798_10002113_pt1 | contig 11749 bp, 11 predicted proteins | sample DOMMetBare3Fresh_FD_187475 | JGI IMG/M metagenome (GOLD analysis project Ga0209798, IMG submission 187475) | Wetland sediment microbial communities from St. Louis River estuary, USA, under dissolved organic matter induced mercury methylation -... | ecosystem: Environmental > Aquatic >...
CGGACTCAGGATCGATCGCCCGCCAAAGGCGGGTTACCGTTCACGGTCGGGTGCGCGGCTCCGAGACTCTTTTCCCAAGCACTATCATGATGGCAGTCGCCGCGCACTGATCCGTCCGTGACCGGCGATCGATATTCGCCTGGCGAGACCCTGGGCTAACAAACCGCCCCGCGTGTCCGCTGATTCCACGTTCCGAAATATGCCAGTCGCCCATAGAGATGCGGACCCGTGCGCTGCGCTTGTCATAACTCGATCGCAATTTCGCGACACAGTGACATCACTCACGATGTGGGAGTGATGCCTGCCGGTACGCTTGTGTCTCCACGTTTGGTACCGACGGAGAGACTTGCAGCGATGAAACACGTCACGGCATGCATGGTGCTTTTTCTGGCTTTATCGATTGGCGCGCCTGTCAAAGCGGCGGCGCCGGAAAAATTCGAGAAAGAGTGCGTCAAGTCGCTGCCGAAGTCAGAGCGCAAGCGCCTGCACGGGGAGCACGAGGCTTATTGCCGTTGCGTCACCGAGGCGGGCCAGAGGCTGGGCTTTACCCGCAAAGAATTCGCGATCGAGCGTGAACGAATGAGTCGTGACCCCGAGGCTGTCGCGAGCGGCCGCATGCGGCAAATCAGCAACATGTGTCGCGACGGCATGAACCAAACCGCGCGCCAACGTTCCGGATTCTGACGACAGCGCGGCAGAGTCAGCGCAAGGCGCTGTCGACCAGCCTCGCCGCCATCGCCTTGGGACGTTTCATCATCGCGCCGAGCTGATATATGCGTGCTGCGCAGACTTGATCGGGCGGTGCGGCAGGAACTTCAGGAAACGTCTTGTTGGAAAAATTCGCAGCGACGGCAGCGCCAAATCTCTGCTCGATCTCATCCTTGATGACCTGATACTCAGCAGCTGCCTCATTGTAATCTGCCCGCACGTCGCCTGGATGCCCGTTGTACCGCATGCCGAGACCCGCCGATTCGTAAACACGGACCACGGCTTGCTGGAATTCTCGCGTGTTCCCGGGCGAAAAAACCTGCGAAAATTTTTGCGCATCGAGGTTCTGACCTGACAAAGCGCGGTAACAGAGCTCCGGGTGCTGCGTCTGAAGTTCCTTCAGGCTGTTAGTCACGTGACGTCCCCACATCAGACGTGTCTCCTGATCCACCCAGGCCGACCGGGTGGTAGTCATGGCAGTCAGTAACGGACGTGCCCGCAAGAACGCTTCGGGTACTGACACTCCAGTTGCCGTTTGTGCGACCAGTGTCTGTAGCAGACTCGTTGCATCGTCGGGAGCCAGTCGCTTCAGCGTGGAGTAAACCGGATGCGCGTCGATTTCGGCCTGAATCCGCAGTTCCGGGTGCAGGCGAAATTGCACGGCTTCAGTCCGGCCGATTCCCCAGGCCGCCGCGATGCTGGCGACCAGGAATATCAGGAAGTGCCGCAGCAGCGCGCCGTCGTCCAGTGTCTCATGCCTGTAAAGGCCCCACACCAGGAGACCGGCCGCGGTGGCACACGCCGGCAGCAGCAACAGAGCTAACGCCGCCAGCATCATGACTTGACGCCTAACAAACCGACATCGTAGCCCGCCGCGCGCAGATTTCGGGTTGCCTGGATGTTCAGGTACACGAGTGCGACCAGATTGACCAAGGGGAAGAACGCCAGCACCATCATCAGCAGCTTGTAATTCTGGCTTTTGCCGAGCCCCGAGCAAATCCGGATGACGCCCAGCAGCGCGAGCACTGCGGTACCCAGGAACAAGGCCTGCACGACCCATGCAGGAACCGCGTGGCTGCGATCCATCGCGCCCACGATAAAGTTCATCAGGATGCTGTAGATGACGATTTTCTGGCCCCGGGCGGCCAGCGACAGCAGCTGTTCGTCAGACTCGTTCATCGCTGGCAAAATAATGGATGTAAAGCCCGTCCGGCGCGGTCAGTGGTCACATTCCGATTGTGCCAAGCTATGGCGCCAATATGACCCAGGTCTCGTTCCCGCAATGCACGTCCTGATCTCCGCCGTCGGCAGTGCCGGCGACGTGCATCCCTTCATTGCAATCGGACAGGCGCTGCAGCGGCGGGGCCACGAGGTCGAATTGCTTGCGAGCGCCGTCTTCGCCGGGCGCGTTGCCCGCGCCGGTCTGGGGTTTATCCCGGTCGGTACGCTCGAGGACTATCAACGGGGTGTTACTAACGCCGAAATCTGGCACCCGCGCCGCGGCTTCGCGGCGATCTGGGGCGAGATCCAGCGCCAGGTGCTGCCGTCCTATCAGCTGATTGCCGATCGGCTGCGGCCGGGTAAAACGATTCTGGTGGGCAGCACGCTCGCCGCCGGATCGCGGCTGGCGCAGGAGAAACTTGGGGCTCGCGGCGTGACGATCCATTTGTCACCGATCTGTATCTTCTCGGCTAAAGCGCCGGCGCGATGGCCGACCTTGCCGCGCTGGTCCACGCGCCTGCCGGCCGGAGTGTGGCGCCCCTTGCAGCGCGCGGTTGAACGACGTTTTCTCGACGGCATTATCGCCCCGGAGCTGAATCGCTCGCGTGCGCAGCTCGGGCTGCCACCGGTGCAGCGAATCATGAGCCATTGGCTCAACTCGCCCGATCTGGTGTTGTGCGCCTGGCCGGAATGGTTTGCGCCCGTGCAGGACGATTGGCCCGCGAATTCAAGAACAACAGGTTTTCCGTTGTGGAAACAGCCGGGCGAAGCGGCACTCAGTCCCGAGCTGCAGGATTTTCTCGATGCCGGCCCGCCGCCGGTCGCTTTCACGCCGGGCTCGTTCATGGCGCATGGCGCGGCGTTTTTTGCGCGCGCCATCGCCGCCAGCCGGCGTAACCGGCAGCGCGCTTTGTTAGTCACGCCATTCAGGGACCAGATTCCGGCCGATATTCCGGCCGGCGTGCTGCACCAGGCGTATGTGCCCTTCGATCACCTGATGCCGCGCGTGGCGGCACTCGTGCACCACGGCGGTATCGGCACCTCAGCCACCGCGCTGGCGAATGCCGTGCCGCAGCTCGTCACACCGTTTGCGCATGACCAGTTCGACAACGCCACGCGCATCGAGCGCCTCGGCGTCGGGCGCGAATTGCGATCCGGCGCATCGGTCGCGGCCTGGAGCCGCGCGCTCGCGGACCTCACGTCATCCGCCGCAGTTCGTGCCGCCTGCCTGCATCATCAGAAGTTGTTAGCCGATCCGGGTAACGCGGCCGAGATCATTGCCGGGCAGATCGAATCGGTTCAGCTGCGCGCCTAGCCCGCAAACAGCGCAACCGGCGGACCGGGAAATGCCGCGGTTGGCGGCGCGTCGGCGGGCGTGCCCAGCAGCTCGCGCGCGGCGCGGATGCCCTGGTCGACCGCCGAGTGCGCATATGCGTACGCGCCGGAATCACTGTTAGCAATGGCGATACGCCCAAAGCGCTGGCGCGCGGTTTCGATGGGCAAGAGGCCCGCGGGCCAGTATGTGTCCCAGGGACGCATGTATTCGTAGGCGTAACCGTGCGACCAGCGATTGACGCAAATCGCCTCGATGTCCCGCGCCGGATCGAAGCCGCCGCGCCCCAGCGCGCGTCCTAACAGATCGCGAATTGAATATTCCAGGTAGTCGAAGTCGAGCCGGCTGATCATGCGGCGCCCCGCTGCGGCCTGATCGCGCGGCGACTGGCCTGGAAACAACGGAATCGTCGACAGGTGCAGCAGAATGGGGTCCGTTTCCTGGTCCGCGAAACGATAGGATCCCATCGACACCGGAAAGTCGAGCTGGGCGTTGTGCCAGAAATGCCCTGGCGCCCGGATGCTCTCTACACCCAGCCTCTTGAAGGCCGACCAGTTGCGCAACAGTACATTGGTGTAAATCAATGGCACTTTCACCTGATCGTTCAATGCCTCGACCTGCGGCGCCGGCAAACCCTCGCAAAGATAGGGGATGACCCGGTGCCAGCAAGCTAACACCACGTGTTTCGCGCGCACCGATTCGACAGTGCCGCGTCCCGCGTAGGTGACCTCGACTTCCTCGGCGCGATCCACGGCGCCCAGATGCCGCACCCGTACCACGGTCGATTCGAGTCGGATGCGGGTCGCCGCGGAGGGATCATCCAGGCGCGCATAGTCAACCGGCGTGGTCACCAGCGCTTCCATCGATCCTGCCGGGAGCGCCGAAAAATTCAGGTGCCGCAACAACGCGCGCGCCAGGCCGTGATTGCCATCGGGGAAGTGGTAGATGTAGGGATCGGGATCGGTATAGACCAAACGGCCGGTCGGGCTCATCGCCGGATCCGCCAGTGCGCCCAGATTCATCGCGCTGAAGCCGGGGTTGCCGTTCGCACCGGCGTCGAGCGCCGAAGCGGCATCGATACCGACACCGAAGTAGCCCGCTGTGGACTCGGCGAAGAACGTCACCAGCTGCGGATCGACCCTCGCGACCTCTAACAAAAATTGCTGATAGGTCATGGACGCGAGCCGCTGCCGCTTTTCGGCCTGGCTCAGCCCTGCAAAATAGTCGGGCGGATTGTCCATCAACCGGATGAGGTCCTGCTGTGCACGGCGCGACAGGGGCGCGCGCCGCACCCAGTCCGCGGCACGTTCTGAAATCGTCACCAGGCGATCCCTGCCAAACGCTTCACGCGGAAAAAAGCAGGCGGGACGCAGGCGGTGGCGCCGCGTCCAGTCACGATCGTAGTAGCTGCTCGCAAATTTTGTCAGGTCGAGATCGAGTGTCCGCAGCATCGCGTTCACTGCGGGCGAGAAATAGCTGGGCGATTGCAGGGACTGCGATCCGCCATAGCCGATCAGTACGCGGCCTGATTGCGAGACAAACTCGTTGCGCTTGGCGTGACCGCCGAAATCGTCATGATTCTCGATGATCAGAATGCGGCAGGCGGCGCCCGCTCGTTCGCGATAGGCCATCGCCGCTGCCAGGCCCGAGATGCCGCCACCGACGACCACGAGGTCATAGGTCTCGCCGCTCGCGCGTACGCCCGCGACGTCGCGCCAGAAAATGCCATCGCGCAGCTTGTGCGCGACGACGTTGCTGCCCGGATGATGCCCCCGCTCACCGAGACGGCGCGGCGGCGTAACTTCCGCCGCATCCTGTGCCAGCGCGGACGATGAGGAAGCGGGCAGGCTGGACGCGGCAACCGCCATCGCAGCGCCGTCCAGAAAATCACGGCGCGAGATAGAGCGGCCCATGCCAAGGTCTTTGCCGCGTCTACTGTTTGCCATACGCAGTTAGAATACTGCTAGTCTCGCGCAACTAAAATGGAGCCCGCCCCAATGCACCCGATTCTCAAGACCCTTCTCGCGCTGATCCTTGTTGCGCCGCTCGCCACGCTGGCGGAGTCGTCACCGGTCGCGGCACCTTCCGCGGCTTTTCAGAAAGCCGTGCTGGTCACCGGCGCAAGCACCGGCATCGGCCGCAAGATCACCGAGCGGCTCGCCGCCAACGGCTATTTCGTCTATGCCGGTGCGCGCAAGGAAGCAGACCTCAAGGCCCTGGCGCAACTCAAGAACGTACAGGCAGTGCGTCTCGATGTGACGAGCACCGCCGACATTGCTGCCGCGGTCGAAACCGTCCAGAAAGCCGGGCGCGGCTTGTATGGCCTGGTCAACAACGCCGGCATCGCGACCCGCGGCACCCTCGCTGACATGCCGCCGGAGGAGTTCGACCTGACGATGCAGGTGAACCTGTACGGGCCGTATCGTGTCAGCCGCGCGTTCGCGCCGATGATCATCGCCGCGAAGGGCCGCATTACCACCATTGGCTCGATCTCAGGTATCGGCGTCACGCGCGATCTGATGGCCTACCAGATGAGCAAGCACGCGGTCGAAGCCTTCACCGATTCGCTGGCACTGCAGATGCAGGAGCAGGGCGTGATCGTCAACGTCGTGGAGCCTGGCAACTATAATTCAGAAATCATGCGCAGCGCGCTACGCCGGCTCAACGATACCAAGAACAACGGCGATCGTTCCCAATACAAGGAACCCGACGAAGTCGCCGACGCAGTCGAAAAAGCGCTGTTCGATCCCAACCCGAAACGACGCTACATGGTTGTGCCCAACCAGGGCGAAGCCGAATGGACCATCGGTCACCAGATCCGACAGCTCGTGCAGCTCAACGAAGACCAGCCTTACAGCTACGATCGCGATGGGCTGATCAGGATGCTGGACGAGGCGTTAGCCAAGGCGAGGCCGAAGACCAAGTAGCTGCGCTGCAGAGCCTTTGCGGGCTTATCGCTCCGACAATCGATTCAACACGACTTTGCCATCGGTGATGACGACCATTGGCTCAAACAAGGTCGTCGGATCGGTGCGCGGATCGCGATCCACGACCAGCAGGTCCGCTTCAAGGCCCACGACAACGCTGCCGGTGCGCGCCTCGATGCCCAGCACGCGTGCGGAGTTGTAGGTTGCGGACGTGACCGCCTCTAACGGCGCGTAGCCGCAGGCGATCAGTTCCGCCACTTCGTGACCCGGCCGCACGCGCGATGATTCATCGCTGTCGCCATACGTGCCATCGGTTCCCACCGCGACAGCGATCCCCAGCGCGCGCGCCTTGCGCACTGCGTCGCGCAGCGGCTTCATCATATGCGTCGTGCGCAACTGCAGCGCGACGTCATCGGCGCTGTCGCCGTGCGGATCTCCTAACGGACTCATGATCGCAAGCGTCGGTACGAAAAAAGTGCCTTGCTTGCGCATCAGCGCCAGGGTCTCGTCGTCCAGGTAGGTGCCATGCTCGATGCTGCGTACGCCGGCCCGGACCGCTGCATTTGCGCCATGCCGGTCGTGCGCATGCGCCGCGACCAACAATCCGGCCTTGCCGGCTTCCAGTACGGCAGCGCGGATTTCTTCGTATGACAATTCCTGGCGGCGCGGATCGGTGCGTGCCAGACCCGCGCGTTCGCTGGCGCCGACCTTGATCACGTCGGCGCCGCGCGCTATGACCGCCCGGACCACTGCCGCAACGTTGTCGGCGCCCTGCAGCGGCGCATCCAGGTACTGCCCGAATTGCGGAAAGCTCAATATGAAGGGCTCGCCGAGCCGCGGGCGCACATGTCCGCCCGACACCAGCATCTGCGGACCCTGCACGTATCCCGAGCGCACCAGATCGCGCGTAGCCATCGCTTTGAGATACGCATCGCCGAGCACGCGAGTCGTGGTCACACCGGAGAGCAGCGCACGCCTGGCCGAGGCCGGATCCTCGATATGCGTATGCGCATCGATGAAGCCAGGCAGCAGAAATGCGCCCTGCAGATCGATCGCGTCGGCGCGATTGCCCGCAGGGGTGATTTCCGCGATTTTTCCGGCGGAAATGCGCAGATTGACCGCGCGGACCTTGGAATCCGGCAAACCATCGATGAGCTGCGCGTTGCTGAGCCACTGATCCGCCGCTCTTGCAGTGGGCGCGATCAACAGCAGCAACGCTGCCAGACAAGTCAGTAATCCGGTCTTCATCATTTTGACTCCACAGGAATATCGTTGGTGATCTACGATCGTCGACTCAGTTCGTACTGGCAGATGTTAACGGTTGCCGCAACGTTCAGCGATTCAATCACGCCGGTTCCTGCAATCGTGAACGGCTGGGCATTCAGCGCCGCGAGCGCCTCGCGCGGCAGGCCGCGCGCTTCATTGCCAAAAATGTAACAGTCGAACTTGCGGAACGCAGGCGTCGCGATCGACTCACCCTGCAGATCGAGGCTGGCGATGCGCCCGAAGCGCACTGCGAGGGCAGCTAACGGCACATCGATTTCCACCGGCACATGGAAGATGGCGCCCATGCTGGCGCGCACCACCTTGCCGTTATGCACGTCCACGCTGTCCGGGCTGAGCAGGCAGCGGAACTTTCCGAACCAGGCGAGTGTGCGCAGGATGGTGCCGAGATTGCCGGGGTCCTGGATCTCGTGCAGATAGATGGCGCGTTCGCCGGGCCGCGCCGCGGGTGAGGTCAGCAGCGGCACCACGGCCGCAATGCCCTGCGGCGAGCGCGTTTCACTGAGCTGCATCATGTGGCGCGAGTTGATCACGTGGATGTTGAGCTGGCTGGTCCAGTGTGCGTAGTCGCGCGTGCAATAGATTTCGCTGCTGCGCAGGCGTGCGTCATGCGCCGCGGCCTTCTGCAGTTCCTGCACCAGATGCTCGCCTTCGATCAGGAAGCAGCCGAACTCCTCGCGGAATTTCTTCTGGTGGAGTTTCTTGATGTCTTCGAATTTCATGTGAGGCTCCGCGCCACGGCTTCCGCCACTTTAATGCCATCGACGCCTGCCGAGAGTATGCCGCCCGCGTAGCCGGCGCCTTCGCCGCAAGGATAGAGGCCGCGCACGTTCAGACTCTGCAGCGACTCCATGTCGCGCGTGATACGCACGGGCGACGATGTGCGGCTTTCGACGCCCGTCAGCACGGCGTCGTCACGATCGAAGCCGCGGATTTGCCGGCCGAACTCCGGCAAGGCCTCGCGGATCGCGTCGATGGCGTAGGCGGGCAGGGCCTGCGACAGGTCGCCGAGCTTCACTCCCGGCTGGTACGAGGGCGTGATGGCGCCGAGCTGCGTCGAGCCGACGCCGCGCAGGAAGTCGCCGACCAGCTGCCCGGGGGCGCAGTAGTCACTGCCACCTAACACATACGCTGTGGATTCCAGCGCTTCCTGCAACGCCACGCCGGCGAGCGGTCCGCCGGGAAAGTCCGCCTCGGGATTGATCGCCACGACGATGCCCGCATTGGCATTGCGCTCGTTGCGCGAGTACTGGCTCATGCCATTGGTGACCACGCGCTGCGGCTCGGAGGTGGCGGCGACCACCGTGCCGCCGGGGCACATGCAGAAGCTGTAGACCGAGCGCCCGTTGCTGGCGTGGTGCACCAGCTTGTAGTCGGCGGCGCCCAGCTCGGGATGTCCGGCAAAACGTCCGAGGCGTGCGGCGTCGATCATCGACTGCGGATGCTCGATGCGAAAGCCAATCGCGAAGGGCTTGGCTTCCATGAATACGTGCCGCGCCTCCAGCATGCGCAGCGTGTCGCGCGAACTGTGCCCCAGCGCGAGCACCACATGCCGGCTGCGCAGCGTTTCGCCATTGGCGAGCACCACGCCTTCAATCTGGCCATTTTCAATGAGCAGGTCGGTGACCCTGCTCTCGAAGCGCACTTCGCCGCCTAACGAGATGATCTCCCTGCGCATCGCGGCCACCACGCCCGTCAGGCGAAAGGTGCCGATGTGCGGCTTGCTGACAAACAGGATTTCCGGCGGCGCCCCGGCACGCACGAATTCATGCATCACCTTGCGGCCGTAGAACTTCGGGTCCTTGATCTGGCTGTAGAGCTTGCCGTCGGAAAACAGGCCTGCGCCGCCCTCGCCAAACTGCACGTTAGATTCGGGATCCAGGATCTTCTTGCGCCACAACGCCCAGGTATCGCCCGTTCGTCGTCGCACGTCGCGGCCGCGTTCCAGCACAACGGGTTTGAAGCCCATTTGCGCCAGCAGCAGCGCTGCAAACAGTCCACAGGGTCCAAAGCCCACGACCAGTGGCCGTTCCTTGAGCAGCGCTGGCGCCTGCGCGACCGGGTGGTACGCGGTGTCCGGGGCAACGCTTACCTGCCGATCGCGTGCCAGGCGCCGCAACACAGCAGCTTCATCGCGTACCGTAACGTCGACAATGCAGACAAACACGATGCCGCTGTTTTTCTTGCGCGCGTCGTAGCTGCGCTTGAACAGCGTGAAATCCAGCAGCTCCGCCTCAGGGATGGCAAGGCGCTTCAGGATGGCCGCGCGCAGCGCTTCGGGCGCGTAGCCGAGAGGCAATGGCAACTCAGTAATGCGGATCACCGCGGACTTCCTGGCCGGTTAATCCGGCAGAGGGGTAGAATGACCGCCATTCTAACGCGCGGTTCCGTCCAAGAAATGGCTCGTACAAAAAGCAGCGCCAGCTGGATGTCCCGGCATCTCAGCGACCCCTTCGTCAAGCAGGCCCAGAAGGACGGCTATCGGTCGCGCTCGGCCTACAAGCTGATCGAACTGAATGAGAAAGACCGGCTGATCCGTCCCGGCATGCGGGTCATGGATCTGGGCTCCGCGCCCGGCGGCTGGTCGCAGGTGGCTGCCAGGCTCGTGGGTTCGAAGGGGCGCGTGCTGGCGACCGACATCCTGCCCATGGACGCCCTGACGAATGTCGATTTCATCCAGGGCGATTTCACGGAAGACGCCACCGTGCAAAAGCTGCTCGACTGGCTGGGCGGCGGGAAGTTCGATCTGATCATTTCCGATATCGCGCCTAACATCACCGGCATTGCTGTCGCCGACCAGGCCTCATCGATGTATTTCCTGGAACTGGCGCTCGACACCGTGTGCAAGACCCTGAAGCACGGCGGCAACTTCGTGGCGAAGATGTTCCAGGGCTCGGGCTCCGATGCGTACCTGAAAGAACTGCGCAAGCATTTCGAGAAAGTGCTGATTCGCAAACCGGCGGCCTCGCGCAAGGAGTCGCGCGAGGTCTATCTGGTGGCGAAGGGGTTCAAGGAGTAGCCAGCCAGGATCACCCTGGGTCACAAAGGCGCGCTCAGCACGGCAGGATTTCAGGTTTCCGCGTGACGCCGTTCGCGAACCGCAGCGCCAGGAATCGCGGAATTCTCCAGCTCCGCCACCAGCGGATGAGCACGGCGGCCACGGGGTCGTATCAGGAAAATCGATTGCCGCACTTCGTCAGTGCGCCCGGCCAGCGCCAAACCGAACTGGCGCATGACTTCTGTTTCAATTGTCGTGGGCACGGCGATCAGCCCGAGACCAGAGCGCGCAAATCCCTTGAGCAGCGCGCTGTCTTCGATGCGGCCCACAATCAGCGGGCGCACTGCGTGGCGCGCGAACCAGGCTTCGATCGCCTGTCCCAGGAGCGACGACGGCGCGTCGCCGGCGAGGAACGGCAGCTCATCGAGCCGTGCTGGAAAGTCGCGCGCCGCGCGCTGGGCCAGCGATTTCACGCCCAGAAAACTGATGCCGGACTCCGCCAGGGCGCGAGCCTGCAGACTTCGCGACAGGTTCGCCGGCACTGCCGAATCCGCCAGCACCATGTCCAATTCCCCGGCAGCAGTGCGACCTAACAGCTCAGCGTAGGGACCCTCGCGACAGACGAGTTCCAGTTCGCGCCGGTGCCGTTCGATCACGGGCTGCAGCACAGCCACTGTCATCGTCTTGGGAACGCTATCGGTAATGCCAACGCGCAGGGTAATGTTGCGAGCGCGGGACTCGCCGCGCAACACCGTTGCCAGTTCGTCGCCCAGCGAGAAGATCGTCCTGGCGTAGTCGAGCGCGGTCGCGCCGGCTGTGGTCAGGATCAGCCGGCGGCCGGCTCTTTCGAACAGCGCCTGGCCGACGGATTGCTCGAGCTCCTGCAGCTGCGAGCTGACGGTTTGCGGCGCCACAAACATCGCGCGCGCGGCCGCCGTTACCGATCCGCGTTGCGCGACTTCCGTGAAATAACGCAGGTGCTTAAAGTTGATCCGGCTCGGGTTATTCATCAATTTTTTCCTGATAACAGTACATGTATTTTCTGATTTTTTCTGAGGCAAACGCAAGCTAGTCTGGTTGCGTGGATACCAGGCAACCAGCACAAGGAGCGTCTAGATGATTACTGATACCTGCGCGCGAGGATTCGCACTGACCGAGGGCCTGCGCAATGCGGTGGAACGCGAAGCCGCGGAATTCCAGCGCTGTTTCCCGCGCCGCTTAGGACCCATCAGCGTCAGATTGTTCGACATCAATGGCAGTTCGCGCGGCGGCGCTGAC
>Ga0209798_10002114_pt1 | contig 11748 bp, 8 predicted proteins | sample DOMMetBare3Fresh_FD_187475 | JGI IMG/M metagenome (GOLD analysis project Ga0209798, IMG submission 187475) | Wetland sediment microbial communities from St. Louis River estuary, USA, under dissolved organic matter induced mercury methylation -... | ecosystem: Environmental > Aquatic > Freshwater...
AGCCCTATGTGGTCCCCGAGCAGGCCCGACCCGACCCGGACTTCCCGACGGTGAGCTTCCCCAACCCCGAGGAGCCCGGGGCGATCGACCTGGCCCTCGGCGCCGCCGCCGAGCGCGGCGCCGACCTGGTCATCGCCAACGACCCGGACGCCGACCGGTGCGCCGTCGCCGTCCCCGACCCCGCCCTGCCCCGGGACGACGCGGGCCGGCCGGGGTGGCGCATGCTGCGCGGGGACGAACTCGGCGCGCTGCTCGGTACGCATCTGATCAACCGCGGGCTGCCCGAGACCGCCGACGGCCGCCCCCCGGTGATGGCCTGCTCGATCGTCTCCAGCCAGCTGCTGCACCGGATCGCCGCTGCGGCCGGGGTCGAGCACGGCGAGACCCTGACCGGCTTCAAGTGGATCGCCCGGGTGAGCGGGCTGGTCTACGGCTACGAGGAGGCCCTCGGCTACTGCGTGGCTCCGACGCTGGTCCGCGACAAGGACGGGATCACCACGGCGCTGCTGGTCGCCGAACTCGCCGCCGACCTGCGCGCCCGCGGGAAGACCCTGCTCGACGAGCTCGACGCCCTTGCCGTCCGGTTCGGCGTGCACGCCACCGACCAGCTGTCGGTCCGGGTGGACGACCTGGCCCTGATCGGGCAGGCGATGGCGCGGCTGCGCACCGAACCCCCGCAGCACCTCGCCGGCCAGGCCGTGATCAGCGTCGAGGACCTGGCCAAGGGCGCCGGGGGGCTGCCGCCGACAGATGGCCTGCGCTACCGGACGAACGGCGGCATCCGGGTCGTCGTCCGCCCCAGCGGAACCGAGCCCAAGCTCAAGTGCTACCTGGAGGCGGTGGTGCCGGTCAGTTCCGGGGTCGTCGGCCTGCCCGACTCACGATCCCTGGCCGCGGGGCGACTTGCCCAGACTCGTGCCGACCTGAACCGGGCGCTGGCTCTGGACGGCTGAGCGACCCGCCCGGCGCGGTGGCGGCACGTCCCGGGCGAACAGTCTCCGGGGACTGCTTGACGCCTGCCCGCGCCAGGCGGTGCACTCACCGCACGGGATGATCGCGGGTCGATCACTGCCGTGTCGACGGTCAGGAGTGCTGCGCCGGTGGAACCAGTGATCGAGACGCCACCGCGCCGGGCCGCGCCCTCCGGCGCGTCCGGCTGGCCGGTCACGCCACTGGGCGCGCTGGTGAGCAGGCGGCCCGTGATCGTCGAGCCGGAAGCCACCATCATCGAGGTCGCCCGCGCCCTGCGTTCGGTCGGAGCCGGCGCAGCGCTGGTCCGGTCGCGGCCGATGGGCATCGTGACCACGGCCGACCTGCGCGATCGAGTGCTCGCCGAGCGGCTCGATCCGACCACCCCCGTCTCGGCGGTGATGTCCACGCCGGTGCGCTCGCTGCCGGCCGACGCGCCGGCCTACACCGCGCTGGCGCTGATGCTCGACGCGGGCCTCGGGCAGATCCCGGTCACCTCCGCGGGTGACCCGATCGGAGTGGTCACCCAGGAGGACCTGCTCCGGTTGCGGACCGAGGAGCCCCTGCTGCTGCTCGGCCGCCTGCACACCCTGGACCGGTTGGGGGCGCTCGACGGGTACGCCGAGCAGATCGCCTCGACCGCCCGCGACCTGGTCGACGAGGGTTTGGACGCCGTCCGGGTCGCCCGGGTGATCGCCATGTTGAACGACGCGCTGACCGGTCGGCTGCTGCATCTCGCCGAGGACCGTCTCGGCGAGGCGCCGATGCCCTACGCCTGGCTCGCCCTGGGATCCGAGGGCCGGATGGAGCAGGTGCTGCTCAGCGACCAGGACAACGCCATGGCGTATGCCGAGGAGACCACCGAGGCCACCGCCTACTTCCCCGAGCTGGCCCGGATCGTCGTCGACGGACTGGAGAGCGCGGGCTTCGCCCGCTGCCCCGGCGGTTACATGGCGATCACCTGGGCCCATTCGCTCGACCGCTGGGCCGAGATCGTGCGCGCCTGGCTGCGCAACCCCGAACCGGACGCCTTGGTCGAGGCGGCCGTCTTCCTGGACTTCCGGGCCTCGCACGGAACCCTGGCGGTGGACTCCCTCGACCGGATCCTGCTCGGCGCCGGACAGTCTCCACCCTTCCTGGCCGCGCTGGCCCGGGCCGCGATCCGCTTCCCACCGCCCCTGGGTCACTTCGGTCGGATCCGCGCCCCGGACGGTGTCGTCGACCTCAAGCGCGCCGCGCTGACCTCGATCGTCATCCTGGCCCGGTTGTTCGCACTCGAGGCCGGGTCCACCGCCCGGACCACGGTGGACCGGCTCGCCGCTGCCCGCGACGGGCAGGTGATCAGCCGACGGGCCGCGGAGACCCTGACCGACGGCTTCCGGTTCCTCATTCACGTGCGGCTGCGGGAGCAGCTGCGTCACGCCGCCGCTGGCAAGGAGGTCGACAACCAGATCAGGCTGGAGGACCTGAGCTGGCTCGAACACCGTCGACTCGTGGAGGCCCTCCGATCACTCGCCGACGTGCTCAACACGACCCGCGTGCGACTGCACGCCGACTGAGAGGACCCCGCGATGCGTCAGCGACTCGTCTCCGCACGGCTGGCTGCCGTGGGGGTCCTCGCCTTCCTGCTGCTGAACCACCCGCTGCTCTCCCTGGTCGACCTGCCCCGGCGGGTGTTCGGCGTCCCCTTGCTGTGGGTGTACCTCTACCTGGTCTGGGGTCTGGTCATCCTGCTGCTCGCCTTGATCGTGCGAAAGGAGGAATGATCCATGGCTGGTTGGCTCGTGGTCGCGATCTCGGCGTGCTACCTCGGCGTGCTGTTCGCGATCGCCTCCTGGGGCGACCGACGCAAGGACGCCGACCGCAGTGTGATCTCCAGCGGCGTGGTCTACGCCCTCTCCCTGGCGGTGTACGCGACGTCCTGGACCTTCTACGGCAGTGTCGGCCGGGCGTCCGGCACCGGACCGGGCTTCCTGCCGGTCTATCTCGGACCGACGATCATGGCGGCGTTCTGGTGGTGGTTGCTCCGCGCGATGATCCGCACCAGCAAGCGCCACCGGATCACCTCCCTGGCCGACCTGGTGGCGCACCGCTACGGCAGCAGCGCCGTCCTCGGCGGCCTGGTCACCGTGATCGCGGTGATCGGGATCGTGCCCTACGTCGCGCTGCAGCTCAAGGCGATCTCGGACACCTTCTCCCTGCTCAACCACGGCACCCCGCTGCCGACCGCGGCCGAGACCGCGACCGCACCCGTGCTCCAGGACACCGCGCTGTACGTGGCCCTGCTCCTCGCTCTGTTCACCATCCTGTTCGGCACCAGGCACATCGACGCCAGCGAGCGGCACGAGGGCATGGTCGCGGCGATCGCGTTCGAGTCGGTGGTCAAGCTGGTCGCCTTCCTGGCCGGCGGCATCTATGTCACGTTCGTGCTCTTCGGCGGCATCGGCGACCTGGTCACCCGAGCGACCACCGACCCTCGGGCCTCGGCCCTGTTCACGCTCGAGCCGCGCAGCTCCTACGGCAGCTGGTTCTGGCTCACCGTGCTGTCGATGTTCGCGATCCTGTTCCTGCCGCGGCAGTTCCAGGTGGCGGTGGTGGAGAACGTGGACGAGCGACACCTGCGGACGGCGGTGTGGCTGTTTCCCCTCTACCTGCTGGCGATCAACCTGTTCGTGCTGCCGATCGCGATCGGCGGGCTGCTGACCTTCGGCGAGGGCGGCCAGGTCACCGTCAACCCCGACACCTTCGTCCTGGCGCTGCCGCTCTCGGCGGACGCCCCGCTGGTCGCGGTGACGGTCTTCGTCGGTGGCCTGTCCGCGGCCACCGGCATGGTCATCGTCGAGACCATCGCGCTGTCCACGATGGTCTCCAACTCCCTGGTCATCCCGTCCCTGCTCTGGTTCGAGCGGCGCCGCTCCCCCGCCTCGGACGAGGTGGTGCCCGACGCGTCGTCCGGAGCCCGTTCCGGAGCGCGAGCCGGGATCCAGGCAGGCTTGCCGTTGGCCAGCTTCGGTTACAGCGGCGACCTCGGCCGGCTCATCGTCTGGATCCGCCGCGTGACCATCTTCGGTCTGCTGCTGCTCGGCTACGCCTACTTCCGCCTCGCCGGAGAGGGCCCGGCCCTGGTCGCGATCGGACTGGTCTCGTTCGCGGCCGTGGCCCAGTTCGCCCCCGCGATCATCGGTGGGATGACCTGGCGCGGCGGCACCCGTGACGGCGCGCTGGCCGGTCTGGTCGCCGGATTCGCGCTGTGGGTCTACACCCTGCTCCTTCCTCCGTTCGCCCGGTCCGGCTGGCTGCCCGAGAGCCTGCTCACCGACGGGCCGTGGGGAATCGGCCTGTTGCGTCCCGGGCACCTGCTGGGACTCGACGGTCTGGACGAGATCAGCCACGGCATGTTCTGGAGCATGCTGCTCAACACCGGCTGCTACGTCGCGGTGTCCATGCTGGGCTGGGGTGACCGCGACCCGCGGCAAGGGGCCACCCTGCGGGTGGGCACCGACCTGACCGCGCTGGACAGCGAACCGGCCGGGCTGAGCCGGGTCTCGGTGCACGAGCTCCAGGTGCTGCTGCAGCGCTTCCTCGGCTCCGAGGCCGCCAAGGACGTGCTCGCGGACTACCTGAAGGCGCGGGACAACCCGTCCTCACCGCTGGCCACCAGCAGGGTCGCCGACGGCGAACTGGTCCGCCACGTCGAGATCCTGCTCTCTGGTGCCGTGGGCACCACCTCGGCCCGGGTGATGGTCGCCTCGGTGGTCAACGAGAACGAACCACTGTGGGTCGACGAGGTGATGGACATCCTCGACGAGGCCTCCCAGGTACTCGCCTACAGCCGCGAACTGGAAGCCAAGTCCCGCGAGCTGGAGCAGGCTACCGCCGAACTGCGCGAGGCCAACGAACGCCTGCAGGACCTGGACCGGCTCAAGGACGAGTTCGTCTCCTCGGTCTCGCACGAGCTGCGCACGCCGCTGACCTCGATCCGGGCGTTCTCGGAGATCCTGTTGGAGAACCTCGAGCTGCCCGCCGAGGACCGTGAGAAGTACCTGCGGATCGTGGTCGAGGAGACCGAGCGGCTGACCCGCCTGATCAACCAGGTGCTGGACATGTCCAAGCTCGCCTCCGGCACCGTGCAGTGGAACATCACCGACGTCGACCTGGCCGGCGTGGTGACCGACTCCTGCCTGTCGGTGCAGCAACTGTTCGACAAGCGTCGCGCACGGCTCGAGGTCTCGGTGCCCCCGCACGTGCCGTCGATCCAGGCCGACCGGGATCGGATGATGCAGGTGATGCTCAACCTCCTCTCGAACGCGGCGAAGTTCTGCGACCCCGACGACGGCCGGGTCACCGTGCGGCTGAGCGTGATCCACGACGACCTGCGGGTGGATGTGACCGACAACGGGCCCGGCGTGGCCGAGACCGAGCAGGAGAAGATCTTCGAGCGCTTCCAGCAGGGCGAGTCCACGGTGGCCGGCGGCACCGGGCTGGGACTGCCGATCAGTCAGGAGATCGTGCGGCACTTCGGAGGTAGGTTGTGGGTCCAGAGCACGCATCGGCACGGAGCGACCTTCTCCTTCACGGTACCGATGAAGCCGCTTCAGTCGGGCAGGAAGGCGGACACGTGATGGCGACCCGGGTCCTGATCGTCGATGACGAGCCGAACATCGTGATCTCGCTCGAGTTCCTGATGAAGCAGCAGGGTTTCGAGACCGCAACCGCCGCCGACGGCCAGGCCGCGCTGAGCCAGGCGGAGGCCTTCGATCCCCAGCTCGTCCTGCTCGACGTCACGCTGCCCGAGCTCGACGGATTCCAGGTCTGCGAGCGCCTGCGCGCCGCCCACGGCGAGGCGCTGCGGATCATCATGCTCACCGCCCGCGGCCGTGAGGCCGAGGTCGCCAAGGGCCTGGCACTCGGTGCCGATGCCTACCTGACCAAGCCGTTCTCGACCCGCGAGCTGGTCGACCAGGTGCAGAAGCTGCTCCGGGACGAGTGATGCGCGAACGGCTGGGGCTCTTCGCGGCGATCGGGGCGGCGGCAGCCGTCCTGGCCGCAGCCCTCGTCGGCAGCCTCGTGGCGGTGCTCTCCTCGCTCGTCCCGGCCGAGCGCGCAGCGGTGGAGCAGGCGCTGCGCCCCCAGGCCGGGGTGATCTTCATGGTCTGGGTGCTCGCCTCGGTGATCTGCGGGTTCGCCGTCACCTGGCTCTGGGGTCGGTACGTGCACCAGCCGTCGCGCCTGGCCGCCGACACCACGGTGATCGCCACGGTGAACCCGTCGCACCGGCTCACCGAACAGGGACCGAAGCCGTTGAGGCGACTGGCCGCCTCGGTGAACCAACTGGCCGAGCGGTACCAGCGCGAGCAGGCCGATGTCGCCGCGCGGATCGCGGAGGCCAGCGCCGACCTCGAGCAGGAGCGCAACCGGCTCGCCGTCCTGATGTCGGAACTGAGTGTGGCCGTGCTGGTCTGCAACGGCGAGGGACGGATCCTGCTGTACAACTCCGCGGCCCGCCAGCTGCTCGACCCGCAGGACGGCCGAGCCGCCGCCGTCGGTCTGGGCCGTTCCGTCTTCGCCGTGCTCGACCGCAACCTGGTCGCCTACGCGCTCGAGCAGGCCGCCTCCCCGCGTGGACCGCAACCGGTGGCGACCGTCTACGGCACGCGGCTGCTGCGGGTCCATATCGCGCCGGTCGCCGGCACGGAGGCCCAGCCGGCGGCCAGCTCAGGCTTCGTGGTGACCCTGCAGGACATGACCCGCCGCGCCGCCGGATCCCAGGCTCGGGACGAGCTGATCGGCTCGCTCACCCGGGCAGCCCGCTCCAGTCTCGGCGCGATCCGCGCCGCGGCCGAGAACGTGCTCGACTACCCCGACATGGCCACCGAGCAGCGGGTCCGCTTCCTGGAGATCATCGGTGAGGAGGCCACGGCGATGGGCCGGCGTCTCGACGACACGGTGAACGCCTCGGCCGGGCTGCTGGACGACGACGCGCTGACCGCGGACCTGAGCGTCACCGACCTGCTGGAGACGCTGAGTCGGGCCTTGCAGAGCGAGGGCCACACGGTCGATCAGCCGGAGTCCCCCACGGACCTGTGGTTGCACGCCGACGGGTTCGCGGTGCAGCGCGCGGTGGTGGCGCTGGCCGCCCGGCTGCGCGAGGAACACGGCGTCGAGGCGGTCGGGCTCCGGGTGCGCGGCACGGGAGGGCTGGCCGAGCTCGACCTGACCTGGCACGGCTCGCCGCTCGAGGCATCCGTGCTCGAGGAGTGGACCTCCGAGCCGCTGACCGCGGGTGCCGTGGGTACCCGGACCCATCAGGACGTTTTCGCCAAGCACGGCGGGGAGATCTGGAGCGGGGTGGACGACCCCGCCACAGCGGGCGAGACACAGCCCGGGCCGACCGCCTACATCCGAATGATGATCCCGCAGGCCCAGCCCCAGGACGACATGGCGGCCGGCCGCTCGCCGGCCACCACCGAGCCGGTCTCCGCGGATGCCCTGCTCGCCACGTACGACTTCTCCCTGCTCACCCCGTCGGCGATGGCCGACGCCTGGCAGGACCGTGCGCTGAAGGACCTGACGTTCACCGTGTTCGACACCGAGACCACGGGCCTCTACCCCGATCAGGGCGACGAGATCATCTCGATCGGCGCGGTCCGGATCGTGAACCGGAGGCTGCTGCGTCACGAGACGTTCGACCAGCTGGTCGATCCGCAGCGGTCGGTCCCACCGGCCTCGATCGCGATCCACGGGATCGAGCCAAAGTTGCTCGTGGGCCAACCGACGATCGACGTCGCGCTGCCGGCGTTCGGCGCCTTCGCCGAGGACACCGTCCTGGTCGGCCACAACGTGGCCTTCGACCTGCAGTTCCTGCGCAAGAACCGGGCCCACGCCGGTCCGCTGTTGACCTTGCCTGTGCTCGACACGCTGCTGCTCTCGCCCGCTGTGCACGCCGAGCACGACGAGCACAGCCTGGAGGCCATCTGCGCCCGGCTGGGGGTTCGGGTGATCGGACGGCACAGCGCACTCGGCGACGCCCTGGTCACCGGCGAGGTGTTCCTCAAGCTGATCGAGGAGATGATCGAGCGCGGCATCCGGACCCTGGGCGAGGCGCACCACGCCTCGCAGCAGACCTATCAGGCCAAGGTCAGCGAACAACTCTACGTACGAGCCTGACGAGCCGGCCGAACCCGTCGAACCAGCCGAATCAACGGCACATCGGGCCTTCCCTGAGAAGCCTTTCAGGCCACACGCTGCCTCATGTGACCGCTGTCACGGGCACAGCGTGGTGCTCATGCCGGTGGCCCTCGGCGCCGGCGGGTGTCTCGGACGAGCACCGAGGCGGCGTCCTCCGCCCGGTCCACCACGAGTCGATCCCCGACAGATCACGGTCGCGCGCTGCGACCGTTGGACACAGATGGTGGTGGTGGGTATGTCAGAGCATTCACACAGCACGGCCCCCGCACCCATGAGTCCCGAGGCGGAGCGGGCCCTGGAGGCCCTGGCCGCGCGGCGGCTGCGGATAGGCGCCCTGCTCACCGCGGGTCAGCTGGTCGTCTACTTCGGTTTCATCCTGCTGATCGCCTTCAACAAGAAGGGCCTGGGACATCTGCTCGCCGACGGGCTCAGCGTGGGCATCCTGCTCGGCGTCCTGGTCATCCTCGCCACCTGGGCCCTCACCTGGACCTATGTCGGCTGGGCCAACCGGGTCTACGAGCCCGAGCTCGCCAGGCTGCGGAGGTGACTGCGATGGTTGCGGCAACGACGATCGGCGAGCCCACCGCGCTCGCGATCATCTTCTTCGTCCTGTTCATCATCGGAGCCCTCGGCATCAGCGCCTGGGCGGCGCGCAAGACGCACAGCGCGAAGCAGTTCTACGCCGCCGGCGGCCAGATCACCGGTACGCAGAACGGCATCGCGCTGGCCGGGGACTACATGAGTGCGGCGAGCTTCCTGGGCATCGCCGGTCTGGTGGCGCTGAACGGCTTCGACGGACTGATCTACTCGGTCGGCTGGCTGGTCGGCTGGCCGATCGTGTTGTTCCTGATCGCCGAGCCGCTGCGCAACCTGGGCAAGTACACCTTCGCCGACGTGGTCTCGTTCCGGATGAAGCAGACCCCGGTCCGTATCGCGTCGGCGATCGGCACCCTGTCCGTCGTGGTCTTCTACCTGATCGCGCAGATGGTCGGTGCCGGATCGCTGATCAAGCTCCTGTTCGGGATCAGCTACCCGGTCGCGGTGATCATCGTGGGCAGCGTGATGATCGGCATCCTGCTGCTCGGCGGGATGGTGGCCACCACCTGGGTGCAGATCATCAAGGCGTCGCTGCTCATGGGCGGCGCCTTCCTGCTCGCCGTCCTGGTGCTCGCCAAGTACGGCTTCAACCCGCTCCGGTTGTTCCAGGAGGCCTCGGACAGCGCCGGGGGGCCGGCCCTGCTCGGCCCCGGCAACAAGGTGGTCACCGGCAAGTGGGACGCCGTCTCGCTGGGCCTGGCCCTGATGTTCGGCACCGCCGGTCTTCCGCACATCCTGATGCGGTTCTACACGGTGCCCGACACCAAAGCAGCGCGGAAGTCGGTCAACATCGCCACGTTCCTGATCGGTTTCTTCTACCTGCTCACCTTCATCCTCGGCTTCGGCGCGATGGGACTGGTCGGCAAGGCGACGATCACGTCGGTGGAGAAGGGCGGCAACATGTCCGCGCCGCTGCTCGCGCAGGAGCTCGGTGGGGATGCCTTCCTCGGCTTCATCGCCGCGGTCGCCTTTGCCACCATCCTCGCTGTGGTAGCAGGCCTGGTCCTGGCCGGAGCCGCCGCGCTGTCCCACGACCTGTGGGTCAACGTGGTCCGGCACGGTGATGCCCCCGAAAGCGAGCAGCTGAACGTGGCTCGGGTGGCGACCCTGGTGATGGGTGTCGTGGCGGTGCTGCTCGGCATCCTGCTCGAGGGGCAGAACGTCGCCTTCATGGTCGGTCTGGCGTTCGCCGTCGCGGCCAGCGGCAACTTCCCGGCCCTGGTGCTGTCGCTCTACTGGCGCCGGCTCACCACGTGGGGCACGGTCTCGGCGGTCGTCGTCGGCACGGTCTCCGCGCTGGTGTTGATCTACTTCTCGCCCACGGTCTGGGTCGACGTCCTGAAGAACAAGGAGGCGATCTTCCCGTTGAAGAACCCGGCTGTGGTGTCGATGAGCCTGGCCTTCCTCTCCGCGATCGTGGTGTCCCTGCTGACCAGGGAACGCCGCGCCGAGGAGCGCTTCGTGGAAGCGGAACGTCAGATCCATCTGGGGGCTGCCGTGGCGCCCACGCCGGAGGCGTCCAAGCCCGCGCTGCCGATGGAACGCTGAGGAGGGTGCCCCGCGGCCCGGGCCAGGCGGCGTCCCGGTCGTCGACATGGACGACCGGGACGCCGTCGCGGGTCATACACTCGGCCGATGAGCCTCGCCCTGCCTCCGATCGGCTCCGGCACCGCAGGTGAGATCGTGCAGGACCGCGCCCGCGAGCTGGTCGCCGCGCGCACGCTCGACGACGGCGCCCTGCGGCGCTGGCTGCACGGACTGCCCGGGGTGGACGAGGTCGGCGCGGATGCCCGGGCCGCGGCACTGTCCACCCGGTCGATCAAGACCACGTCCAAGCAATGGGCGCTCGACCTCGCCGTCCGGATGGTCGACCTGACCACGTTGGAGGGCGCGGACACTCCCGGCACGGTCCGCACCCTGTGCGCCAAGGCCCGGGTGCCCGACCCCGATGACCCGGACTGCCCGCAGGTGGCGGCGGTCTGCATCTACAACGACCTGGTCGGGGTGGCCGGGGAGGCGCTGGCCGGCACTGACATCAAGATCGCGGCGGTGACCACGGCCTTCCCGAGCGGGCGCGCCTCGCTGCCGGTCAAGCTCGCCGACACCCGGGACGCCGTGGCGGCCGGCACCGACGAGGTCGACATGGTGATCGACCGCGGCGCCTTCCTGGCCGGTCGCTACGAGCTGGTCTTCTCCCAGATCCTGGCCGTGCGCGAGGTCTGCCACGAGGCGATCGCGTCGCACGGTCGAGCGGCCCACCTCAAGGTGATCCTGGAGACCGGCGAGCTCGCCACCTACGACAACGTCCGGCGGGCGTCGTGGCTGGCGATGCTGGCCGGTGCCGACTTCATCAAGACCTCGACCGGCAAGGTCTCCCCCGCGGCCACGTTGCCGGTCACCCTGATCATGCTCGAGGCGGTCCGGGACTGGTACGCCGCGACCGGCGAGGTGATCGGGGTCAAGCCCGCGGGCGGCATCCGGACGGCGAAGGACGCCCTGCGCTACCTGGTCACGGTGCACGAGACCGCCGGCCCGGACTGGCTCGACCCCGACCGGTTCCGGTTCGGAGCGTCGTCCCTGCTCAACGACCTGCTGCGGCAACGGCGCAAGCTGCGCAGCGGGGTGTACGCCGGCGCGGACTACCTGACCGCCTCCTGACATAGGGTTCGCCTCATGCCCACCTTCGACTACGCCCCGGCGCCCGAGTCGCGCGCGGTGGTCACCCTGCAGCCGAGCTACCGGCTGTTCATCGGGGGTGAGTTCGTCGAACCGGCCGCGGGCGGCGGGATGACGACCATCGAACCGGCGACCGAGAAGGTGCTCGCCGAGGTGGCGGTCGCCGACGAGCGGGACGTCGACCTGGCCGTCCGCACCGCCCGCCGGGCCCATCAGCGGATCTGGTCGCGGATGCCCGGTGCGGAGCGGGCCAAGTACCTCTATCGGATCGCGCGGATCATGCAGGAGCGCTCGCGCGAGCTCGCCGTCCTGGAGTCC
>Ga0209798_10002115_pt1 | contig 11744 bp, 10 predicted proteins | sample DOMMetBare3Fresh_FD_187475 | JGI IMG/M metagenome (GOLD analysis project Ga0209798, IMG submission 187475) | Wetland sediment microbial communities from St. Louis River estuary, USA, under dissolved organic matter induced mercury methylation -... | ecosystem: Environmental > Aquatic >...
GGGTCGCTCCGACAGGTTCAACATGTGACCCGGGATCGGGACACCGGGACGCCATGCTGTTCGCTGCCGCACAATTCTTCGGCGACTTCGCACGCTACAACGACGCCATCTGGCCGCTGCAAGTCGTTGGCCATGGAATCAGTTTTGCCGTCGTCGTCATGCTGTGGCGCGACTGACCGCGTCTTTTCACACGGAAAAGCGCCCAGCCATGGCAACGTTGACGCACGAACAGGCGAACGCCAACTCGGCGGTCGCGGCGCGAGACGCGGTCTTCACCGCCCGCGGCCTGACCAAGGTGTACCGGATGGGCGAGGTCGAGGTGCACGCGTTGCGCGGCGTCGATCTGGACATCTTCGCGTCGGAGTTCGTCGTGCTGCTGGGTCCCTCAGGCAGCGGCAAGTCAACACTGTTGAATATCCTGGGCGGGCTGGACACGCCGACGGCGGGAACGGCAATGTGGCGCGATCACGATCTGTCGCACGCGGAAGAAGCGGAGCTGACCCGCTACCGGCGCGAGCATGTCGGCTTCGTGTTCCAGTTCTACAACCTGATCCCGTCGCTGACCGCGCGCGAAAACGTCGCGCTGGTCACCGAGATGGCGCCGGATCCGATGAAGCCCGCAGACGCGCTGGCGCTGGTGGGACTGGGCGACCGGCTCGACCACTATCCGTCGCAACTGTCCGGCGGCGAACAGCAGCGCGTGGCAATCGCGCGCGCGATCGCGAAGAAACCCGATGTGCTTCTGTGTGACGAGCCGACCGGCGCGCTCGATTACGCCACCGGCAAGGTGGTGTTGGAGGCGATCGCAAGGATCAACCTGGAACTGGGTACCACGGCGGCGGTGATTACGCACAACGCACCGATCGCCCGCATTGCCGATCGCGTGATGAAGATGCACGATGGCCGCATCGCGTCGACGGAACTCAACGCGGAAAAACTCCGCCCCGGGCAGATCACATGGTGAACATGCTCGATCGCAAGTTGCTGCGTGACGTCTGGAATCTGCGCGGCCAGGTGCTCGCGATCGCGCTCGTGGTCGCGGCCGGCATCACCGGTTACTGCGGTTCGCTGTCGACCTACGATTCGCTGCGCTGGCTGCAGGCGTCGTACTACGAGTCCTCCCGCTTCCCGCATGTTTTCGCGCAGGGCAAGCGCGCGCCGAATCCGATTGCCGACCGATTGATCGCAATTGAAGGCGTGGCCGAAGTCGAAACCACGCTCGTGTTTGACGTACTGCTCGACATGCCGGGCGTGATCGAACCTCTGACCGGCCGCATGATCGCGTTGCCGGGTCACGGCACGCCGAGAATGAACCGGCTCACGGTGATGCGCGGCGGCTGGATCGAATCGGCCGCGTCCAATCAGGTGCTGGTCAACGAGACCTTCGCCAAGGCGCATGGGCTCGCGCTGGGCGATCGCGTCGGCGCACTGCTCAACGGCAAGCGCGAGTCGATGCAGGTGGTCGGCATCGTGCTGTCGCCCGAGTACATCTTTGCGGGGCGCGGTGGGCCGGGCGACGAGAAGAGCTTCGGCATCTTCTGGATCGGCCACGAACGACTGGCCGCGGCGTTCAACATGGAGGGTGCGTTCAATTCCGTTGCGCTACGCCTGGCGCACGACGCATCCGAGCGTGCCGTCATCGCCGCGGTCGATCGGCTGCTCGACCCGTATGGATTCACCGGCGCGTACGGACGCGCCGACCAGTTGTCGCATCGCGCGTTGACGCAGGAGATCAGCCAATGGAAGGTCTACGGCACCGCGCTGCCGATCGTCGTGCTCGGTGTGGCGGTGTTTCTGCTGAACGTCGCGCTGGCGCGGCAGATCGGTACGCAGCGCGGTCAGATCGCGGCCTTGAAGGCGCTCGGCCGCGACGATCGCGAGATCGGTGCACACTATCTGAAGTTCGTGCTCGTGATCGTGCTGATCGGCGCACCGATCGGCATTGCCGGCGGTGCCTACTTCGGTTACGCGGTGACACAGCTCTACGCGCGTTTCTTCCGCTTCCCCGATTTCGAATACCGGATGCTCGCGTGGATTCCGCTGTCCGCCGTGCTGATTTCACTCGCCGCGGCCGCCGCGGGCGTGCTCGGCGCGATGCTAAGGGTTGTGCGCCTGCCGCCGGCGGAAGCGATGCGGCCGGTGGCGCCCGCAACTTTCCGGCCGACGTTGATGGAGGCGATCGGCCTCGGACATCTGTATTCGCCGGCGGTGCGGATGATCATTCGCGACCTCGAGCGGCGGCCGTTGCGCGCGCTGCTGACGATCTTCGGTATCGCGGCCGCGGTGGCGATCATGATTTCGGGCACCTGGTGGCGCGACGCGGTCGACTATCTGCTTGACGTCGAAATCCGCATGCGCGACCGGCAGCACGTCAGCATCGTTCTGTCCGAACCGGCGTCGAGCAGTGCGCTGTACGACTTTGCGCGCCTGCCCGGCGTGCTGCGCGCGGAACCGGACCGCGACGTGCCGGTGCGATTGTCCAATGGCGCACGCAGCTACCGCACCTCGATCGGCGGCTTTGCGGTCGACGCGCAGATGCACCCGCTGCTCGATGAACGCCTGCGTCGCGTGCAACTGCCTGTGGCCGGCATCGTGCTGAACCTGCGTCTGGCGGAGCGGCTCGGCCTCAAGCTGGGCGACCCGGTTCATGTCGAGGTGCTGCAGGGCGCACGCGCACAGGCAGACCTGACGGTCGCCGCCTTCAGTCACGAACTGATGCAGATGCCGGCCACGATGGAGCGCGATGCGTTGAACCGCCTGCTCGGCGAGGGCGATGCGCTGTCGGGCGCGCGGCTGCTGATCGATGGCACTCAGCGCGAGGCGCTGTTTCGCGAGATCCGGCAGACGCCGCGGGCCGCGGTGGTGGTCGAAATCGATCCGATCGTCCGCAACGTGCGCGAGAACACCGCGCGCAACATCCTGTTCTTCAATTCGGTGATGTCGGTGATCGCGGCGACGATCGCGATCGGCGTCGTCTACAACAACGCGCGCATCGCGCTGGCCGAACGCGCATGGGATCTGGCCAGCCTGCGCGTGTTGGGCTTCACGCGCGGCGAGGTCTCGGGATTGCTGCTGGGTGAACTCGCGGTGGAAATGATCATCGCATTGCCGCTCGGCTGCGTGCTGGGGCACTGGCTGTCGTGGAGCATCCTGCAGATGATGGCGCACGAGACCTTGATGTTGCCGTTCGTGATCCAGCCGCGCACCTATGCGCTGGCCTGCCTGGTGGTGTTGATCGCCGGCGTGGTGAGCGCGCTGATCGTGCGCCAGCGGATCGATCACCTCGACCTGGTGGCGGTGCTGAAAACGCGAGAGTGAGGTCCCGATGAAACGCAGGCAATGGATGCTGATCGCGGTGGGCTCGGTGCTGCTGGCAGGCGCGCTCGTCTGGGCGTTCCAGCCGCGACCAGTGCCGGTCGAAGTGGCGAGCGTCAAGCGCGCGCCCTTCGAGCAGACCGTCGACGAGGATGGCAAGACGCGCGTGCGTGATCGCTACGTCGTCTCGGCGCCGCTGGCCGGCAAACTGGCACGCATCGAACTGGAGCCGGGTGACCCGGTGACCGCGGGCATGACGGTCGCACGCCTGTCGCCGGCCGCGCCGTCGATGCTCGATGCCCGCACCGCGCGCGAACTGACCGAACGCGTCGGCGCTACCGAGGCCGCGCTGCTGCAGGCCAAGGCCAACGCCGCCCGTACCGACGCCGCGCTGGCGCAGGCGCGATCCGATCTGGCACGGCAGAAGAAACTGAAGGGCGATGGATTCATCGCCGAGTCCGCGGTCGAGCAGGCGGAACTCGCCGCGCAGGTGCAGGCGCAGGCGAATGCGGCCGCACAGTTCGCGGTCGATGGTGCGCTGCACGACCTGGCGCAGGCCAAAGCCGCGTTAATGCGGGCGCATGCATTGGAGAAGAAAGACGGCGCGCGCATCGAGCGCCCGGGCACGGCATGGCCGATCGAATCGCCGGTCGCGGGCCGCGTGCTCAAACTGGTGCAGAAGAGCGAGACCGTGGTCGGCGTCGGCCAGCCGCTGCTGGAGATCGCCGACCCGAGCCGGCTTGAAATCGTGGTTGACGTTCTGTCGACCGAGGCCACGCGCATCGCCCCTGGCGCGCCAGTGCACATCGATGCCGGCGGCGGCATCCTGCTCGAGGGTCGCGTGCGTTTCGTCGAGCCCGCCGCATTCACCAAGGTTTCTGCCCTTGGAATCGAGGAGCAGCGGGTCAACGTGGTGATCGATCTTGTATCGGCCGCTGAACAATGGCGCCGGCTCGGTGACGGTTTCCGCGTCGATGTACGCATCGTGGTGGCGGCGCAGACCGATGCCGTGGTGGTGCCGGTGGCGGCGCTGTTCCGCGACAACGATCAGTGGGCGGTGTTCGTGGCCAGCGATGGACGCGCCGCCAAGCGTCGGGTCAAGCTCGGCGGGCGCAACAACAGCGATGCCTGGGTGGAACAGGGATTGCAGCCCGACGAAAAGGTCATCGTCTATCCGAGCGACAGTGTGGCCGACGGCAAACGCGTCCAGGTGATTCGCGGCGGCTGAATTTGCGGCGAGGATGCGTGACTTGCACCGCCCCGTCCGCGCAGTTGACGCCTGTCAACGGCGCGACCGCGCGGTTGCCTACGATGAACTCTGTATCGATGGAGGTGAAGATGGACACGACCGTAACGATCAACCGCGAAAAACTTGTCACGGACGCACGTGTGGTGCTCGATGACGTTGAAGGGTTGCTCAAGCAGGCAGCCAGCGCCAGCGGACAGCAGGCGCAGGAACTGCGCGAGCGGGCGACCGAGGCGCTCGCGCGCGCGCGGGTGAAACTGGGTGACGCGCAGATCGCTATCGGCGAAAACGCCAAAGCGGCAGCACGCGCGACCGATGACTGGGTGCATGCGCATCCGTGGGGTGCCATCGGAGCAGCCGCTGGCGTCGGCTTCCTGATCGGGTTGCTGGTCGCTCGGCACTGACGGCAAGCGCACGTGCCTTCGCCGCTGGAAGCGGTACGGCGCCTTTCGGCGTCGTCGCTGAACCTGCTGCTCACGCGCGCGCAGTTCGCGTCGGTTGAACTGGCGCAATCGCGCGCGCAACTGATGCGCTGGCTGGGACTCGCGCTGGTGGGTGCGATGCTCGCGCTGCTGGCGCTGATGGCGGGGTCGGCCGTGCTCGTGATCGTGCTGTGGGAGCGTGCCGGGCCGCTGACTTTGCTTGGATTGACGGTGGTGTATGCAGCCGTCGCCTACGCAGTCGTACGCCGTCTGCAGCAAGAGATGCATGAGGCGCCGCCGCTGCTCGCCGAGACGCTGGCTGAATTCATCAAGGATCGCGACGCACTCGTGGGCCGCAGCGCGAGCGACGGCGAGGCGCCATCTTCGGGCGCAGCGAAATGAGCCGGCGCGAGGAATCGCTTCATCTGCGTCTCGAACTGCTGCGCATGCGCGGCCAGATCGAACGTGCGGAAATGGCCGCCGCGGTTGTCGAGTTGCGCCTCGGTGCAAGGCGTTTCGGTGCGATCGCGGCGGCTGTGTCGAGCGTGGGTGGCGCGCTCACGGGCACGGCCGGCGGTGGCTTGGCGCACGCGCTGTTCGACACACTTGGCGCGGTGGGCGCGCGTCCGCTGTTGGCAAGGCTTGCGCTGGTTGCCGTGCGCACGATCCGCCGCAACCCGGTCGCGGCGATCGCGCTGACGGTGGTCGCTACGGCATTCATTGGCTGGTGGCTCGCGCGCAAGCCGCGGCACGCGGCGCCGGACGAAGCTGAAATTGGCTAGTTGAACTGTCGCCGCTGCGTGACTTACAGCATGCAGGGCGTCACCAGCGTCACGCCGCCGGGCGTGACGTGAAACCGGCGCCGATCTTCTTCCGGGTTCACGCCGACCACGAAGTCCGACGGCAGCCGGCAGTTCTTGTCGATCACCGCGCGCTTGATGATCGAGCGTGCACCGATTTCGACGCTCGGCAGGATCACGGAATCCTCGATCGTTGAACGTGCGTCCACCGTGACGTTGCTCGACAGCACCGAACAGCGCACCGTCGCGCCGCGCACGATGCAGCCGTTGGCGATCAGCGAATTGATCGCCTGGCCGCAGAACCCCTCCGCGAAAACGAACCTGGCGGGCGGCAGGTACCGGAACGCTGAGAGGATTGGCCAGTCGCGGTCGTGCAGGTCCAGCGCCGGCGTCTCGCGCGTCAGTTCGATATTCGCCTCCCAGTACGCATCGACCGTGCCGACGTCGCGCCAGTAGGGGTGCTGGCGGTCGACACCGACCGCGCTGCGCGACAACGGGTGGGCGTGTACGCGCGCGCCCTTGCGCACCAGGTACGGAATCAGATCGAGCCCGAAGTCGTGCTTCGAACCCGGCAGATGCGCGTCGCGCGCCAGTTCACGGTTCAGCACCTCGGCGTCGAAAACGTAGATGCCCATGCTGGCAAGGGTCCGATCTGCCATGTCCGGCAGCGGATTCGGATGCGCCGGCTTCTCTTCGAACCGCACGACGCGGCCGGCGGCGTCAACCTCCATCACGCCGAACGAACTTGCTGCGGCCAGGGGTATCTCCACGCAGCCGACGGTGACGTCGGCGTTGCTTGCGGCGTGGTCGGCCAGCATGCGCCGGTAGTCCATCTTGTAGATGTGATCGCCGGCCAGGACCAGCACGTAATCCGGGTGCTCGCGTGAGAGCAGGCCGATGTTCTGGAACACCGCGTCGGCCGTGCCGCGATACCAGTTCTTGTCCACCCGCTGCTGCGCCGGCATCAGTTCGATGAACTCGCCGATGCGGCGGTCGAGAAAGTTCCACGCATGCTGGATGTGCGCGATCAGGCTCTGCGCTTTGTACTGCGTACATACGCCGATGCGCCGGATTCCGGAGTTCACGCAGTTGGACAGTGCGAAGTCGATCACCCGGTATGCGCCGCCGAATGACACCGCGGGCTTGGCGCGCGTGTCGGTCAGATTCGCCAGCCGCGATCCGCGCCCCCCGGCAAGCACGACCGCCATCGTGCTGCGCACCAGCGCCGAGGTGTCGCGCGGGGTTGCGCGGGCCGCGGGCTGTGATCCTGCGTGTTCGCCGATCGACGCGGACTGTTCGACGACGTTCGTGGAGACGAGCCGTAACTGTGGGGCGAGGTCCACCGGGTCGGACATGACGAGGTCTCCGTGTTCGCGCAGTTCGCAGGCAACGCTGGTTGACGGACCTTATGCAGATCACGCAGCGCGAAGTTGAGAACTGTCAGGTTACGGCGCGATGACCGATCACGCAGTCGCGTGTCGGAGTATTGCGGTCCCGCAAGTGCGGCTAGGCTCCCATCTCCTCCATTCCGGCGCGCGGACGCGGTGCCGGCTTCTCGCTGATCACGCAGTCGGTGGTGAGGATCAGGCTCGCCACCGAGGCGGCATGCTGCAACCCCAGGCGCGTGACCTTGGTCGGATCGAGCACGCCCATCGCCACCAGATCGCCGTACTGCTCGGTGGCGACGTTGTAGCCGAAGCTGCCGCTTTCCGACTTCACACGTTCGACGACGGCCGCCGGCTCGAGACCCGCATTGCGCAGTAGTTGCCGCAGTGGCTCTTCGAGCGCGCGCCGTACGATGTCGATGCCGGCCTGTTGCGATAGCGACGTGCCCTTGATCTCGTTGAGCGCCGCCGAGGCGCGGATCAGCGCGACGCCGCCGCCCGGCCCGATGCCTTCGGCGACCGCCGCGCGCGTTGCGTGCAGCGCGTCCTCGACGCGCGACTTCTTCTCCTTCATCTCAAGTTCGGTCGAGGCGCCGACGCGGATCAGCGCCACGCCGCCGGACAGCTTGGCAACGCGTTCCTCGAGTTTTTCGCGGTCATAGTCGCTGGTGGATTTCTCGATTTCCTTCTTCAGGCCGGCCACGCGCGCCTTGATGTTCTCCGGGTCGCCGGACGAGCCGATCAACGTCGTGTTGTCCTTGTCGATTTCGATCCGTCGTGCGCGGCCCAGATCCTCGAGCGTGGCCTTCTCCAGCGTGCGGCCGGTGGTCTCCGACACCAGCGCGCCGCCGGTGACGATCGCGATGTCCTGCAGCATCGCGACTCTTCGGTCACCGAATCCGGGTGCCTTCACCGCGCACACCTTCAGCACGCCGCGAATCGCGTTGATCACGATCGTGGCCAGCGCCTCGCCGCTCACGTCCTCGGCAATCACCAGCAGCGGCTTGTTCTGCTTGATCACTTCTTCCAGCAGCGGCAGCAGATCGCGCACCGACGAGATCGACTTCTCGTAGATCAGCACATACGCGTCTTCGAGCACGACGCGCTGCTTCTCGGCGTCGTTGATGAAATACGGCGACAGGTAACCGCGGTCGAACTGTAGTCCCTCGACCACTTCGAGTTCAGAGGTCATGCCGCGCGCGTCCTCGGACTTGATCACGCCCGATTCGCCGACGCGCTCCACCGCATCGGCGACGAGTTTGCCGATCGCCTCATCGCCGTTGGCCGAGATCGTGCCGACCTGGGCAATCTCCTGCTTCGCCGCGCAGGGGCGCGAGTTGCGCTTCAGTCGCTCGACCACGCGCTCGACCGCCAGGTCGATGCCGCGCTTGATCTCCATCGGGTCGTGGCCTGCGGCGACGAATTTCGCGCCCTCGTTGACCATCGACTGCGCGAGCACGATGGCGGTGGTCGTGCCGTCGCCGGCGAGTTCGGACGTCTTGGCCGCGACCTCGCGCACCATCTGCGCGCCGAGGTTCTCTGTCGGGTCTTCGAGTTCGATCTCGCGCGCCACCGCCACGCCCGAGTTGATCACGATCGGCGCGCCGAACGAACGGCCGAGCACCACGGTCCGGCCCTTGGGCCCGAGCGTGACCTTCACCGCGTTGGCGAGTTGATTGAGTCCGTCGCGGATCTTCTCGCGTGCGTCGTCGTGAAAAAGGATCAGTTTTGCGGCCATCGTGAGCACCCCGTTGCGAGTGCGGGATGCGACGGACGCTCTTCAGACGCACGCCTGCGCGTCAGCCATCCCGCGCAGTCCGAGCTTAGGAGTTCTGCGGGGCGCGAACTTGCCAGAGCGCAAGCGCGCGGACGCTTTCAGCAGCAACCGGCCGCAAATCGCGGCCGTATTGCACAGGGGTCGCCAGTCTGGGCGACAAGAGGCACTTTGAATTCACTCGTGACGACGGGCTGCGCTGTCGCGCAAGTTCACGATCCCTGCGTAAGTGACCGTCAGCACTGGCTCGCGCGCGGCGTGACCGCGACTGCGTGCCGCGCCGGCGCAGCGGCCCGGCGTTGCCACAGACCTGCGAACCACGCGCTGAATTCACCGAGCAGCCGGTCGATCTCCTGCCGGCGCAGTTCGTGCGCGAGGGCTTTGTAAGCGTCGTAGTCGATCGGTTGATTCAGTTCGTGGTTGCGGTTCATGGTGTCTTCCTTTCATGTCGGCAATCAGGTGCGCCGACGAGAGCGACTGTAATTACGATTCGATTGGCATACAATCAGGCTCGCTGGAACAGGATTCATGACTTCATGGCAAAGATCGGGCAGGATCGCGCGGGGGAACTGACCGCGCTGGTGAGGGCAATCGAGGGCGGCGGGTTCTCGCACGCCGCGCGCGCGTTGGGGGTCACGCCGTCGGCGATCTCGAAAACGATCACGCGGCTTGAAGGCCGCCTCGGCGTGCGGCTGCTGAATCGCACCACGCGCAAGCTCACCCCGACACCCGAGGGCGACGCGTTGTATGCGCGCGGCCGCCATATCCTCAGCGAGATCGACGAGGCCGAGCAGGAGGTCGCGCGCTTCCGCACCACGCCGCGCGGGCTGCTGCGCATGCATACGCTGGTGGCGTTCGGCCTTCATCAGCTGCCGCCAGTGGTCGACGAGTTCCTGCAGCGCTATCCCGAGATGAAGCTGGAGCTTTCGATCAGCGACCGCCTGGCCGATCTGATGGATGAGGGCGTCGACATGGCGGTGCGCACGGGGATTCCGCGCGATTCGTCACTCGTCGCACGGCCGATCTGCGACACCCATCGCGTGATCTGCGCCGCGCCGTCATATCTGAAGCGCCATGGCGTACCGCGCACGCCGGACGATCTGCTGCAGCACAACTGCCTGTATATCTCGACGCAACCCACGCTGCGCCGCTGGCCATTCAACGACGCATCCGCGCCCGGCGGCGTGCGCACCATCGAGGTGGCGGGCAGCGTGGTCGCCGACAATGCCGAGACCGTGCTGCAGCTCGCGCTGATGGGCGTGGGGATCGTCCGCCTCGGCGAACTCGTGCTTGGCGATCCGATCCGCGCGGGCAAGCTGGTGCCGATCCTCACCGACGCGCATCACGTCGAACCGCTGCCGCTGTATGCGGTCTATCCGCATGCGCGGGTGCGGTCGCCCAAGGTGGCAGCGATGGTCGAGTTCCTGATCGAGAAGTTTGCGCACGCACCGTGGCGTTTCGAGGCGAGGAAGTCGAATTTCCGCCGGCGAACGCCCCACGATTGATATCGCTCAACCGTGGGATCGCAGCAGCCGATACGGTCGGATTCAATCTGCGCGCGGCGTTTCGAAGACGAACAATGAAGAACCTGATTGAGCCCCGTTTGCGCTCCATGGGCGCGCGTGCGTCAGTGCCGCTGCGCATCGTCTACGCCGACGGCACCGAATATCGCAATGCTCAAGCGTTCGGCGAGCCCGCATTCACGCTGCGCTTTAATACCGCGCGTGCGCAGTGGCGCACGGCGCTGTTCGGCCACATCGGCGCGCTCGACAGCTACTTTGATGGCGAGGTCGATATCGAGGGCGATATGGCGCGCATGTTCGCAGCCGGACTTGACGCCGGGTTCTCCGCACCGCATCCGCTGGTGCGCGTGCGCAATTGGTGGCACGAACGAACGCGGAATAACGCGAGCTGGCAGCGCGCGAAGGACAACGCGCGCTTTCACTACGGGCTCGGCGCCGATTTTTACCGGCACTGGCTCGACACCGCGCTGATGATGTACACGTGCGCCTACTGGACCGACGGCGCGACGACGATCGAGCAGGCGCAGATCAACAAGGTCGAGCACGTCTGTCGCAAGGTGATGCTCAAGCGCGGCGAAACAGTCGTCGACATCGGCTGCGGATTCGGTGGCTTCATGTTCCACGCCGCGCAGCATTACGGCGTGAAGGTGTCAGGAGTCAACACCACCACCGAACAGGTTGACTGGCTGCGCGACGAGATCGCACGCCGCGGCCTGCAGTCGCAACTCGACGTGCGCGAGGCGGATTTCCGCGACGTCGACCAGCAGTATGACAAGGTGGTGTCGATCGGCGTGCTCGAGCACGCAGGGCGGGGCCAGATCGACGAAGTGGTCAAGGCGCACGCTGACTTCCTGAAGCCCGGCGGGCTCGGCATGCTGCATTTCATCGGCCACGTGGGCCAGTATCCGACCGAGTTCTTCATCCGCGATCACGTGTTCCCGGGTGGCTGGATCCCGAGCCTGACCGAAACGCTCGATGCGATGGACAAGTACGGACTGGAAATCCTCGACATCGAAAACCTGCGCCGCCATTACGTGCTGACCCTGGAGGCGTGGTGCGAGCGCTTCGATGCCAACTGGGAGCGTATCCACGCCATCGACCCGCGCAAGTTCGACGAGCGCTTTCGGCGCGTCTGGCGCACCTACCTGGTCGGTTGCGCCGAGATGTTCCGCAGTTCGAAAGGCATCACCGGGCTTTATCAGATCACCTTCGGCAAAGGCCGCCGCACGCCGCAGACCTATCCAATGAGCCGCGCGTTCCTGTACGAGAAGGCAGCGGC
>Ga0209798_10002116_pt1 | contig 11738 bp, 8 predicted proteins | sample DOMMetBare3Fresh_FD_187475 | JGI IMG/M metagenome (GOLD analysis project Ga0209798, IMG submission 187475) | Wetland sediment microbial communities from St. Louis River estuary, USA, under dissolved organic matter induced mercury methylation -... | ecosystem: Environmental > Aquatic > Freshwater...
GATGATGCTCGGCGCCCGGGCGCGGCTGCCGGTCGTCGCACTCATCGAGCTCCTGCGCGGCCTGCCCGTGGTGATCACGATCTACTTCGCCAGCCGGGTCCTGCCCGAGCTCGGGGTCGACCTCAACGGGCTGCCCGGCGGGGCGGGCCTGTGGTTCCTCGTCATCGGCCTGACCGCGTACAACTGCGTCATCATCGCCGAGATCATCCGGGCGGGCGTGGCCTCGCTGCCGGAAGGCCAGCGCGAGGCGGCGCTGGCGATCGGCCTGACCCCCGGGGCAACGATGCGGCTGGTGCTGCTCCCCCAGGCCGTCCGGGTCATGCTGCCGGCTCTGATCAGCCAGCTCGTGGTGATCCTGAAGGACACCTCGCTGGCGGCCGTGCTCGGCCTCTACACCGAACTCCTGCGACAGGGGAACCTGATCGCGCTCAACCTCCACAACCCGATCCAGATTCTTTCGGTCGTGGCAGTCATCTTCATCCTGATCAACTACAGCCTCAGCCGGCTCGCCGGCTGGGTCGACCAACGGTCCGTACGAAGGATCCAGCCCAGGCGCACAGAGGTCGTCCCGGACGAAGCCGCCTGACCTGGGTGTCCGGCGGCTCGCCAGACGGCAGGCGAGCGGGAGGCCCGGCCAACAGAACAACGAAGGTCCTACCTGGCGAGAGGTAGGCCCTTCGTTGTCCCGTTCACTGTACCCGTGATTCTGGGTGCCAGATCACACGGTGGCCGTCAGCGCCCCTCCTCGATGAATGGCCGAGGGTCGGCGGCTGCCCGGCGTCAGGCCAGGCCCAGCTCCTTGGCCTCTTCCCACAGCTCGGACCGCACGCTGGGATGGGCGGCGTACTCGATCAGGTGTTGCGCCTGCGTCTTCTCGTCGTAGCCCAAGAGCTTGGCCACGCCCTGCTCGGTCACGATGGCGGTCTGCTGGAACGAGGTCACCGGCTCGTCCAGCAGCGGAACCACTGCCGAGCAGTCGGCCTTCGGGTGCCAGCTGCGCAGGGCGATGAACGCCTGACCGCCGGGAGCATGCATGGCACCGACGATGAAGTCGGTCTGTCCGCCGTACCCCGAGTAGATCCTGGCGTTGATCCGCGAGGCGTTGGCCTGGCCGAAGAGGTCCACCTCGAGAGCGGCGTTCACACTCGTCATCTGCCGGTTGGCGGCGATCAGCGCCGGGCTGTTGGTCTTCTCCGTCCGCAGGAACTGCACGTTGGGATTGTGGTCCACCCAGTCGTAGAGCCGGCGAGAGCCGAAGCAGAAGGACGCCGTGAGGATGTGTTCCTCGTCGAGCGCGTGCGCCTCATGAAGGTCCAGGATCCCGTCGGAGAACATCTCGCTCCAGACCCGCAGCCCACGCCGGGCCGTCAGCGCCTTCAGGGTGGAGTCCGGCACCGCCCCGATGCCCATCTGGAGCGTGGCCCCGTCATCGATCATGGCGGCAAGACGATCCGCGATGACCAGACCGGCCTCGTCCGGGGTGCTGCCATGAACGTCCTCGAGCTCGAAGTCCATCTCCACCGCAAGGTCGACGGCGTCGGTCGGGATCTGCGAGTCCCCATAGGTGTACGGCATACGGGAGTTGATCACCGCGATGACCAGGCCACCGCGCGCGCGACACGCCTCGACGGCCGCCGGGAGCAGGTTCACCTCGATGCCCATGCTCAGCAGGCCATCCTCCGGCGGAGCGCAGTGGAGCACCACGATGTCCGGTGGCAACGTCCTTCCGAAGAGCACCGGCACCATCGACAGCCTGCTGGGGACATAGGCCAGCGCCGGGTGGTGACGCATGCCTGTGCCCACGAAGCTGGTCTCGGCAATGACACCAGCCCGGACGGGGATGCCAGCCGGGGAGTTCAGCTGGAAGAGGCGGTACCGCTCGATCGAGCGGTCTATCGCATCGAGCACGGCCCACGGCGTCGTACCGTTGCCGCCCATCACCACTCGAGGAACGCCGTCGATGGCGGCCAGATGACTTTGGAGCTGTTCGAGACTAATCGTTTGCACGGGCCCCATTGTGCCCGATGGAGGACACCTTCGATCACAGCCCCTCAGTCAGGGGGTCGACGGCCCGACCGCTCTTGATGGGTGACCGCGAAGACGGCGGCCTGCGTTCGCCGTTCCATGCCCAGCTTGCCGAGCACAGCGGTGATGTAGTTCTTCACCGTCTTCTCGGCCAGGGACATGGCCTCACCGATCTGGCGGTTCGTGAGGCCTTCCGCCACGTGATCCAGGATTCGACGCTCCTGCGGCGAGAGAAGCCGCAACCGCGGGTCCGCCCCAGCGTTGCTGGTCCACCCCCGTCGGACGCGGTCAACCACCGCGGGGTCGATCAGCTGCTCCCCCGCAGCCGCCCTGCGGATCGCCTCGATCAGCCCGTTTCCCTTGATGTCCTTCAGGAGATAGCCGGCCGCTCCGGCCAGGACAGCCGTTGCGAGCGCCTGCTCGTCGTCGAACGAGGTAAGGATCAGACCCGCGATCTCGGGGTCCACGGACCGCACGTCCCGGCACACGTCGATGCCCGAGCCGTCAGGCAGCCGGGCGTCGAAGATCGCCACATTCGGGCGCAGCGCCGGAATCCGGCGGCTGGCCTCGACGGCAGAGCCGGACTCGCCCACCACTTCGAAGTCCTCGACGGTATCGAGGAGCTCTCGCAGGCCACGTCGGACGATCTCATGGTCATCGAGCAGAAATATGCGGATCGTCATCTGGTCGCCTTCCCGTGCCGGATCACACCATCATGGCGCATCGACCGGTGGTCGAAGACCGGCCCGCCCGGTGCCGAGGACTCCTGCCTCCTCGGTCCGGGCTCGCAGCCTCGAACGCGGTGACCGCGTCAGCCGGCGGGCTCCTGCCACGTCACATGGCGGACGCCCCTGACGGACTGGGCGATCGCGGTGGCCGCTCCCCGCTCACGCTCGGAGGTGGTCCCGGCGATGGTGGCCACCCCGTCGATGACGACCACGTGCCAGGCCCGCAGCCCGGTCTCGGCAAACGTCCGGGCTATCTCGGCCGCGATCTCCTGGTCACTTCGGGACATCGCCCGGATCACGTCGCTGCGGCTGACGACTCCCAGGAGGACCTCCCCCCGGACCACCGGGACGCTCTTCCAGCTCGTCCTGGCGAACGTGTGGGCCAGCTCGGCCACGTCGCTGTCCTCGCGCACCGTGTGCGGGTTCGCGGTCATGACCTGACTCACGGTGGCCGGCGATGAGGCGTCCGACTGTCGGCACGGGCGCGCGTGCGCCCTGGGGTCCGGCTCCAGATCCGCCTTGAGCAGATCAGCCTCGCTGATGATGCCGACGACTCGCCCGGCGCCGTCGACAACGGGCAGGCCGGTCACCCTGGAGGTCGCCATCAGCTTCAGTGCCTCCTCCACCGAGGCGCCCTCGAGCACGCTGTACGCCGGACTGGTCATGATCTCGCGGACAAGCATGTCGGCAACCCCTCTGGACGCACCACCTTGGCAGTAACCAGCATGCCTCGCCCGGGTGAGACCCGCATATTGGCAGGCAGTCAAGGCCGCGACAGTGACAGACGTCTCATGGGAGGTCGCTGTCCGGCAGTGCCTCCCAGAGCAGGGTCGTTCCCTGCGGCGCTCTCGCCCGCAGGGTCAGCGAACCACCACGGGACTGTGCGCGTTCGCGCAGGTTGGCCAGACCGCTGTGCACGGCCGACGGGGAGACACCCACGCCGTCGTCGGTGACCTCGACCTGGATCGTGGCCTCAAGGGTCACCCGGACACTCACACTGGACGCGTGCGCGTGCCTGACGACGTTTGCCAGACCCTCCCGGACAACCGCGACCAGGTCGGCCTCGAGCCCTGCGGTCAGCGAGTCGACGCGGCCGTCGATCCTTAGATCGGGGGCGAAGCCGAGGGGCTGGGTTGACGCCCGGACCAGCTCCTCGATCTCCTGGCGAAGCTCCCGGGTGGGCTTGGCCCGATGAAGCTCGAAGATGGTGCGGCGGATGTCCTTGATGGCCGCGTCCAGGTTGTCCACGGCCTCATCGATCCTCGCGTGCACGGTCGGGTGCTCGGCCAGCCGCGAGGTCGACTGCAGCGACAGCCCCGTCGCGAAGAGTCGCTGGATCACGTGGTCGTGCATGTCGCGGGCGATCCGGTCGCGATCCTCCAACATGGCAACGCGCGAACGATCCTGCTGGCTGCGCGCCGCCACCAGGGCCAGGCCCATCTGCTGAGCCAGCGCAGCCAGAGGCGGCACGACGTCACCGACGAACGGCTCGGCAGAGGAGGCCCAGGCCACGGCCAGCACGCCGATCTGGCCGTCACCCACAGTGATGGGCAGCAACGCTGTGGGACCGACGGGGTCCGCGACGCCCAACGCCCTGACATCGCACGTCAGGTCGTCGGCCTTCGGGTCACCGGGCCTGGTGAGCAGGAGAACGGGCTCGCGGGCGGCCACGATCTCGCGCCAGTGAGGTTTGTCCAGGACGGTTCCCAGCGCAGCTCCGGAGCGTCCGGCGCCCTCTTCCTGCTCCCCCGACTGGACGGCCTTCACGACAAGGTCCCCGTCATCGCCGTACAGGGCGACCATCGTCAGCTGGGCCTGGGACAGCGCCAGGGTGCGCTGGGCCAGGAAGTGCATCGCCGACCCTTCGTCCCTGCCCTCCAGGAACAGCTGGGTCACCGCCCCCGTGGTCGCGAGCCAGCTGCGCTGCTGACGGCTCGCCTCGTACTGGCGTGCGTTGTCGATGGCGATCCCGGCGGCCGCCGCCAGTGCCACCAGGATCGCCTCGTCATCGGAGGAGAACTCCGCGGCGCCATGCTTCTCGGTCAGGTAGAGGTTGCCGAAGACCTCGTCCCTGATCCGGATCGGGGCGCCGAGGAAGGTGTGCATCGGCGGGTGGTTGGGCGGGAAGCCGTACGAGTCCGGATGGCCGGCGATGTCCGACAACCGCCGCGGACGTGCCTCGTGGATCAGCAGCCCGAGCACGCCGTGCCCGCGAGGCGGCTCCCCGATCGCCACCCGCTGCCCCTCGGTCATCCCCTGCGTCACGAACTCGACCAGGTGCTCGCCGTCGGGGCCGAGCACCCCCAGCGCGCCGTACCTCGCGTCGACGAGCTCACAGGCGGAATGCACGATCCTGGTCAGAACGTCGGCCAGCTCGAGGTCTGCGGTGACCGCCATCACGGCGTCAAGAAGAGCCGAGAGACGCTGTTGGGCCCGGGTGGACGCCTGCTCGCGGCTTCGCAGCTCGTCGAGCAGGGCATTCGGGTCGAGCGCGGGAGCAGGCGGCGAAGGTGGTCCCGGTGCCTGGATACGCCGCTCAGAATCCACCCAGTCAATTCTAGGGTCTGCGCCGTGTTATCGGCGGTCCGGCGTCCTCACCCCGGCCTGCCGGCTCCAACGAGAGGTCGGGGCCGGTGACGGTGAGAACGTCGCAGCAGGCGTGCTCCTGGCAGTACCTGCCCACAGACTCGACCGCGTCGGGCGCATCGCGGCCGACCACGAGAACAGCCGCGCCGCGACTGCGCTCGACCAGCGTCTGAGCCGCATCACCCTCCACGGTCTCGAAGGTGCACGGAACACGTCGCTGGCGATGCAGGGCACGCAGGGCGACCCCGAACATCGCCACGTCCATCTCGGAGCGGTCCTCCGCGCTGAGACCGGCGGGCAGCACCTGGACGAAGCGCACCCTCGACCCACGATGCACGGCCTCGCGCACGGCCGCTCCCGCCACCGAGGTCGCCATTCCGTCATTGATCAGCCCGGCCACCACGTCTCGCCCGTAGCGCGACGACTGCGTGCCCGCAGGTGTGTCAGTGGTGGGTGTCTCCATGAGACCGATCGTCTCGTGTATCCCACGGCATGGGCAGAGTCGAAAGTCCCTGTACACACCGAATCCGGCCGGACGAGGACAGGACCAAGTTCCCTGTTCGTCTCCGCCCCGGAGAGCCAGAGTGGGCCTTGCCCGCTGGAGGACAGCCCCGACCAGGAGAGCTCGGTGACGCGATGGTTGCCACACTGACGTTCCTCGGTGCCGCAGGCACTGTCACCGGCAGCAAGTTCCTGCTCGAGCACGAGCGGCGAAGGACGCTGGTGGACTGCGGGCTCTACCAGGGTGAGCGTGCGTGGCGTCGGCTGAACTGGCAGGCGCTGCCGGTGAGCGCGAGCTCGATCTCCGACGTCGTGCTCACCCATGCGCACCTGGACCACTGCGGCCACCTGCCCGCGCTGGTGCGAGAGGGATTCACCGGCCCGACGTGGTGCACGCCCGGGACCGCAGCCCTGGCTGCCATCGTGCTGCGCGACAGCGCCTACCTGCAGCAGGAGGACGCCGAGAACGCCCGCCTGTGGGGGTTCTCCAGGCACGACCCGCCACGCCCCCTGTACGACGCCGCCGACGCCGAGAAGGCGATCGCCTCCTTCGCGCCGACGGAGTACCACCAGGGCTGCGCCCTTCACTCGGGCGCCCATCTGTCCCTGAGCCGGGCAGGTCACATCCTGGGCTCGGCCAGCGCCCTGGTCACGGTCGGCGCCGGCTCCGTCCTGTTCTCCGGTGACCTGGGCCGAACCCGTCACCCTCTGCTCCTGGCCAGGGAGGCGCCACCCGCGGCCCGTACCGTCGTCATCGAGTCGACCTATGGCGACCGCGCTCATCCTGTCGACGGCGCCCCGACCCACGAGATCCTGGCTGACGCCATCCGTCGGACGGTGCAGCGGGGCGGCTCGGTTCTCATCCCTGCCTTCGCGGTAGACCGCACCGAGCTGGTGCTCCACGCGCTCAGCAAGCTGGCCGCCGCCGGCGAGATCCCGTCGATACCGGTGTACGTGGACAGCCCGATGGCCCTGGCCGCCCTGGACGTCTATCGCGGCCAGGCTGCGCGCCAGGACCTGCGCGCCGACCTGCCCGCTCGCCTGGTGGACCTGGCCAACCTGCACACAGCGCACAGCGCCCAGGAGTCGATGCAGCTCAACGAGCCACGAACACCCTCGATCATCATCTCCGCCTCGGGCATGGCGACCGGCGGTCGGGTGGTTCATCACCTCATGCATCTCCTGCCGGACTCCCGGCACACCGTGGTCATGACCGGTTACCAGGCTGTCGGCACGCGTGGGCGCCAGCTGGCCGAGGGCGCGACGGAGCTGAAGATGTTCGGCCGCTATGTCCCGGTGCGCGCCGAGGTCGTCATCGATCACGGGTTCTCCGTCCACGCCGACGCCACCGAGCTGCTCACGTGGCTACAGGCACTGCCCGCTGCTCCTGAGACCGTCTACATCGTGCACGGCGAGCCGCAGTCAGCCCGCTCGCTGGCCACCAAGGTTCGGGACGAGACGGGCTGGTGCACGGTTGTGCCTGAGCTCGGCGAGCGAGTCAGAGTCGACTGAGCCTCCCGCTAGCCGGGTGCTCGCCTGACCGCTAGCGTGTCGGTGAACAGTCTCGGATGGACAGTGAGGAGGACCCGGATGGCGTCGTTCGAGCTGGCTCACGGCAGCCTCCGGGTGACATTCCCCGACTCTCACAGGGTGCCGGCAAGCCCTCCCGCCACCCGCCGCGGAGGTCGTCCCGCGCCCTCATCCTGGGAAGGGCCGGTGGACCCCACCGAAGAGGTCTCGGCTGCCCTGCTCGATGCCTTCGCCGGGCAGCGCCTGGAGCTGGTGGCACCCTTCGAGCTCGCGCCTGCCACTCTCGCGGGTCCGCCACCTGCCAGGGGGCAGAGCGGACGGCACGGCCACCGGCCAGGCCAGGCCGGCAAGGTGCACATCGCGCTGGACCTGTCAGAGGGCCAGGACGCCGTCGTGCTGCTGGAACAGGGCGGCCTCTTCTCCTGGCAGCTGCCCAGGAGCCAAGAACAGACGCCGAACCGGGTCGTCAGGTTCGAGATCGACGTGCGACCCGTCATACCGGCGGGGCCGGGCATCCGAACCCGCCCCGCACTCGGCCCCATCGTGGACTTCGCCACCGGTCCGGTGAAGGCGTACGTGCTCAAGTTCGCCTCCCGGTTCATCCCCGGCTCGCTCACGTCGTTCCTGGAGCGGGATACCCGCCCCGGTCTGGTGCTGATGACCGGCAACGACGTGGGGAGCTGGACGCGTGTAGACAACCTCAGCCAGGTGAAGCTGCCGGGGCGTCGACCCGCCAGGATCCTCCTCTTCATCCATGGGACGTTCCAGAGCACCGTGGGCAGCTACGGGATGCTCACCTCGACGGACCCGGGGCAGAGGCTCCTGCAGGCTGCGGCCGGCTCGTATGACGCCGTCATCGGTTTCGACCACCGCACGCTGAGCCGGGACCCGCTGGAGAACGCCGTCGACCTGCTCGCCCGTCTCAGCGCCCGGCAGCTGGCCTTCACCCCCACCATCGACCTGGTCTCCTACAGCCGCGGCGGCCTGGTGGCGCGCAGCCTCATCGAGTACCTCCTTCCTCTCTCTCCAGGGCGGGCGAATATCGGCAGGGTGGTCTTCGTCGGCGCGACCAACGCCGGGACCCTGCTGGCCGAACCGGACAACTGGAAGAGCTTCGTCGACCTCTACACCAACCTCGCCGCGGGAACGGCACGGTCCATCGGATTCGCCACCGGAAAAGCCCCGGTGCCCGAGATCGTGGGCGGGCTGCTCAGCGGGGTCGGCGCCTTCGTGAAGTACCTGGTCTGGGCCTCGGTCACCGATCGACGTATCCCCGGCCTGGCGGCCATGGAGCCCGATGGCCCCTTCATCACGGCCATCAACGGGACCCAGCCGGGTCAGCCCGCTGCCGGTACCCCGTGGTACGTGGTCTCCTCGGACTTCGAGGCGAAGCTCTTCGACGACCGGCACGAGCCACCCGAGCTGCCCCGGGAGCTCGTCGCCAGGCTGGCCGACGGACTTGTCGACAGGCTGATGGGCGCCAGGAATGATCTGGTGGTCGACACCGCCTCGATGGGGTCCGTCGACCTGCCGTCAGGGGGAGGGTTCATCAAGGACTCGTTGCGCTTCGGCACCAACGGCGTCGTGCACCACCTCAACTACTTTATCCAGCCCAGGGTCTGTCGTTCGCTGATCGACTGGCTGGAGATGCGTGAGACCGTGACCCACCCCTGACCGCAGCTGACCCGTCGGGTCGGCGCGTGCGGGATACCGAGGGTCCCGGGCCTGGACGGCACCCGTCCGAGCGGTCGGACCGCCAGCCCAGAACGGTCGAGCCAACCCCGGATCCTGGGGGACGGGTGGGTCCCGAAGCGGCGTCCTCACGGGCAAACCGGCAGGTCAACGGTGTACTCGATGGTAATATCGTCGACTAGTTCCGTTGCCCGTCCGTCAGACGGAGCGTCGACGCCGAATGCCACAGCACCATGTGGGGCAATCCCGACGAGTCGACATTCATCGCTCGATCAGGCATAAACAGCTCAATCTGATCGCCAAATGTATGCCTGAAAGGCACACTATCCCCTCAGATCTGTATGTCAATGGCCAGTGGCTCAACGCCGAAGCTGGCGGCCAGCGCGAGATCCGCTGTCCCGCCGACGGGACCCTGGTGGCGACGGTCTCCGAGGGGACCCGGCCGGACGCCGTCAGGGCGATCAGTGCCGCGCGAGCCGCCTTCGACCAGGGCGACTGGCCCCGTACCCCAGAACGCGAGCGAGGTGCACTGCTCCTTCGGGCAGCCGACCTGCTGGTGCGGGACAAGGCCGCTCTCGCCCGGGCCGAGGCCCTGGACACCGGCAAGCGCCTGATCGAGGCCGAGTACGACATCGACGAGGTCGTCAGCTGCTTCCGCTACTACGGCGGCATCGCCGGCACGGACGCCGGCCGCGTGATCGACACCGGACGCGACGACGCGATCAGCCAGGTGGTCCATGAGCCGGTCGGGGTCTGTGCCCTCATCACGCCCTGGAACTACCCGCTGATGCAGACCTCCTGGAAGGTGGCGCCGGCATTGCTGGCCGGCAACACCTTCGTCCTCAAGCCCAGCGAGCTGACGCCTTCCACCTCGATCCTGCTCATGCACGTGCTTCAGGAAGCGGGACTGCCAGCCGGGGTGGCCAACCTCGTGCTGGGCGCCGGCGGCGAGGTCGGCGCGGTGCTGGCCGAGCACCCTGACGTCGACCTGGTGTCGTTCACCGGCGGACTGGCGACCGGACGCACGGTGATGGCAGCGGCTGCCCAGAGCGTCAAGAGGGTCGCCCTGGAGCTGGGTGGCAAGAACCCCAACATCGTCTTTGCCGACGCCGACTTCGAGACGGCGGTCGACCTCGCCCTCACCGCCATCTTCCTGCACTCCGGGCAGGTGTGCTCGGCCGGCGCGCGACTCATCGTCCAGGACGAGCTGCACGACCGCTTCGTCGACGAGATCGTCCGCCGGGCCAACCTCATCCGCCTCGGCGGACCCTTCGACGAGCTCACCGAGACGGGCACGCTCATCTCGGCAGCCCACCTGGCCAAGGTCACCACCTATGTCGAGGCCGGGCTGGCCGAGGGCGCGGTGCTGCGCTGCGGTGGCGCCAGGGCCCAGGAGGGCGCGCTGGCCGATGGCTTCTTCTTCCAGCCCACCGTGCTCGACGACTGCCACACCGGGATGCGGGTCGTCCAGGAAGAGTCGTTCGGCCCGGTCATGACGGTCGAACGCTTCACCGACGAGGACGACGCGGTGCGCATCGCCAACGACACGACATACGGTCTGGCGGGCGCGGTCTGGACCAGCGACGCCGGCAAGGCGCAACGCGTCGCCGGGCGGCTGCGGCACGGCACCATCTGGATCAACGACTACCACCCCTACGTGCCCCAGGCCGAGTGGGGCGGCTTCAAGCAGTCAGGCGTGGGCCGCGAGCTGGGCCAGGCCGGGCTCGCCGAGTACCGCGAGACCAAGCACATCTGGCAGAACATCCGCCCCGAGCCGCAGCACTGGTTCGGCGAGTCACCATCTCGCCAGAGCCCGCTGCCGACAACCGAGGAGAACCCACGATGACCACGATGACCAGGCAGACCCAGGAAGAGCCCCCAGCGACGGAATCACCGGCGGGGACGCCGCAGGACAGCCAGGACAACCCGGACAGCCAGGGCGCCGTGGAACCGGCGATCTCGGTGCGCCACCTGTGGAAGGTCTTCGGGCCCAACGCCGAGAAGGTGCCCAGCACCCCTGAGCTGGCCGCCCTCTCGCCGCGCGAGCTGATGGACCAGGAGTCGTGCGTGGCTGCGGTACGAGACCTGAGCTTCGACGTCGCACCCGGCGAGGTGTTCGTCATCATGGGGCTCTCAGGCTCCGGCAAGTCGACCCTGGTGCGCTGCCTGACCCGCCTGATCGAGCCGACCACGGGCGAGATCTACCTGGAGGGCGAGGACGTGCTGGCCGCCAACGAGAAGGCGCTGCGCGACCTGCGGCGGCGCAAGATCTCCATGGTGTTCCAGCACTTCGGCCTGCTGCCGCACCGGCAGGTCATCGACAACGTCGCCTACGGCCTGGAGATTCGTGGCGACAGCAAGGCCGAACGGACCAAGCGGGCCCAGGAGGTCATCGACCTGGTGGGACTCTCCGGAAACGAGCACTCCTACCCCGACCAGCTCTCCGGCGGGATGCAGCAACGGGTGGGGCTGGCCCGGGCGCTGGCCGGCAAGCCCGAGGTCCTGCTCTTCGACGAGCCGTTCTCGGCCCTCGACCCGCTGATCCGCCTCGACATGCAGAACGAGATCATCCGGCTGCACAAGGAGCTGGGCAAGACGATGGTCTTCATCACCCACGACCTGTCCGAGGCGCTCAAGCTCGGCGACCGGATCCTCATCATGCGCGACGGCGAGATG
>Ga0209798_10002117_pt1 | contig 11735 bp, 10 predicted proteins | sample DOMMetBare3Fresh_FD_187475 | JGI IMG/M metagenome (GOLD analysis project Ga0209798, IMG submission 187475) | Wetland sediment microbial communities from St. Louis River estuary, USA, under dissolved organic matter induced mercury methylation -... | ecosystem: Environmental > Aquatic >...
GTCGATGTCGTGGCGCACGGGGGCGCGACCACCAACATCGCGCACCAGCCAGAGCTCCTCCTGGTTGCCGACGTGGGCGAGGTCCCAGACCAGCGGCGACATCAGCGGTGAGTGCTGGCGGACCAGGTCGTCGTCGTCGACGGCGTCGGTCAGCAGCAGGCTGCGGTCCCGGGCCCGGGTGAGCACCTGCGCGACGTGTGAGCGCCAGCTCTCGGGCGAGAGGTCGGGAAGCGGTGAGGGCGTCGTCATGCCGGGCACCGCTGGCCGCTCCGGGACGTCTCGGCGAGCACGACGAGCTCGCCGAGCACCTGTTCGCGCTGGGCGGCGGTGAGGCCGAGGTGGTCCAGGGACTCGGCACCCAGCTGAACGACCGTGCGCGCCGCCGAACGCAGCACCGGGTCTGCCAGGCCGTCACGCGCGGCCTCGAGCCAGCGACCCGCCGAGGCCTCGGTGAGGCCCAGAGCCTGGTCGATGGTCGACGGTCGTGCCATCAGGGCTGCCAGCAGGGCGAAGGGGGTGACCCAGCCGGCACCGCGCTGCGCGTCGAGGTAGCGGATCTCGAGGTACCCCTTGGGCCGAACGGGCGGGAAGAGGGTGCTCAGGTGGTAGTCGAGGTCGTCGAACGTCGGCGCTCGGCCGACCCGCACAGGCTCGGCGATCCAGGCCGCGAAGGTCAGCCCCGGCGGCGCAGCCCACGAGCGGCCGTCACGGCGGACACAGATCACCGGGGCCTGCAGGGCCGTCCTCCCCCACTGCGCGGCCGGGTCATCGCTGGGTGCGGGCGGAAGGGTGGACGGCGGACAGGTACCGAGGGTCGCCCGCACCCGTGCGGAGGCCCAGCCGGTATGACGGCCGTTCAGGTGGGTCGAGTTGGCGAACAGTGCCACCAGCGTCGGACCCAGGGCGTGTGCCGCTCGCCAACGCGCCGCGACCTGGTCGGCTTCGCCGACGTCGAGGCAGACCTGCATCGACGCGGTGCTGCACATCATGCGTGAGCCCTGCGGGCCGATGAGGTCGAATGCGGCCTGCATGGCGACGTAGCGCGGGACCTGCAACAGGCGGGAGGGCGGGCGGTGGGGGTCGGCGCCGTCCTGGCCGAGCACGAGCCCGTGCTCGCCAAGCAGTCTCTCCAGGGCCGCCACGTCCGCGGTGGCGGCCGAGATGAGGTCGGCGGCCGAACTGGTCGGTGGTGTGGAGATCTCGACCTGGCCACCGGGTTCGACAGTGACCAGGGACCCGGCCGGCAGTGGAAGCTGGGGATGGTGGGGGTGGTGAGACGTGAGCGTCTGGGGAGCGTGACGCCCGAGGGCGAGCCTGAGCTGGCCGACGTCCAGCGGCCGCGCGAGATCGTCGCAGTGATGGACGGTCCACTCGAGCTCGACCCCCTGCAGCTGCGGCGGCCCGTGCTTGAAACAGACCATCGCCACGTAGCCCTCGGCCTGCTCCCGGTCGCGTACCACGGTCAGCGGACGGAGGGGCAGGGGAGCTGAGATCACCCCGGTCGGAGTATCCATGATGCGAAAACCTACCGTCCTGACGGCTGACGGCAACCCCTTTGCGGGGAGCAGTTTTCAGAGGCCCCGGGGCGGGCGGCAGTGCGGCGCGGCGAGGTGCGCGGGTCAGGAGGCGGACAGCTGGCGGTCCCTGGCGGGGAGGCGCGGAGACGTGGGGGCGTAGCCGTCGCGGTAGTTGTAGTAGGTGTCGGCGCCCTTGGCCGGGATCATGTTGAGAACCAGTCCGAGGAGTCGGCCCTTGACGGTCTCCAGGGACTGCAGCGACCTGGCGAGGTGGTCGCGGTCCACCCGTCCCGCGCCGACGATCACCACGGTCCCGCCGGCGATGGTGCTCAGGACGGCAGCATCGGTCACCGGCAGCAACGGTGGCGAGTCGATGATCACGACGTCGAAGCGGGACTCCAGCTCACGCACGGTCTCGATCATCGCGGCCGAGCCGAGAAGCTCGCTGGGGTTCGGCGGAACGGAGCCGGCCCCGACGACATAGACACTGCTGTCGGCGAACTGCTGAAGCACCTCACCGAGCTCGGCCTGGCCTATCAGGACGTTGGTCAGGCCCAGGGAGCCGTCCATGCCCATGTACTCCAGCAGACGGGGGCGACGCAGGTCGCCCTCGATGATGCAGATCCGGGCACCGCCGGCGGCCATCGTGATCGCGAGGTTCGCCGTCGTCGTGGTCTTGCCCTCACCGGGAACCGATGAGGTGAAGACGATGGAGCGCGGGTGGTTCACGGCGTCGACGAACTGGAGGTTGGTCCGCAGCGCACGGAACGCCTCGGCGCGCGGGTTCTGCGGGTCGGCCTGGACGATCAGGGGGTTCTTGGAGGCTCCGGGGTCGAAGGTGATGCCGCCTATGACCGTCGTGTCGGTGACTTCAGCGCAGTCCTTCTCGTTCTTGATGGTCGTGTCGAGCAGGTCCCGTAACAGTGCCAGGCCGAGGCCGACCAGCAGCCCGAGCACCCCGCCGAAGGCCAGGTTCAGCCTCCGTCTGGGGCTGACCGGGGCGGTGGGGACGGTCGGGGCGCTCACGACGGTCACCTTGACCGGGCTGGGCTGGCCCGGGGTGACGCTCTCGAGGTCGGCAACCGTCTTGATGAACTGCCTGCCGATGCCGTCGGCGACCTGGGCGGCCACCCGCGGGTCGGTGTTCCGCACGGCGACGTCGATCAGGACGGTGTCCAGGGGCACTGTCGCGGTGATCTGCTCCCCGAGCTTCGCCGCGGTCGTGCCGAGCCGGAGCGTGGTGATGACCGGGTCCAGGACATTGGGGGTGGTGATCACGTCCGCGTAGGACTTGACGCGCTGCTGGGTGAAGCTGCTGCCCGACAGGAGCGCGTTGCTGTCAGCGCTGCCTGAGGTGGAGATGAACAGCCGGGTCTGCGCCTGGTAGATCCTGGGGCTGAGCGCGGTGACCAGCCAGGCGCCGGCCAGGACCACGACCAAGACCAAGACAATGATCTGCCACCGCTTTCGGATGACGCGGATGAACTCGTTCAGCTTCACAAGAGCTTCTCCGCCTCAATCTTTTCGCCGTCCGGGTGACGGCTGGCTCCCCTGTTTGGATTCAAGAGTATGAATCCCCGTCTAAGAGCAGATATCCACCGTAGCCTTTTTTAGGTCGGGGTGAGGCGGAATGCACGTAGACAACGACATATACGAACCGGGGAGATACGAGTGGATCACGAGATGGTATTCGGTGTGTGGCTCGGTGTTGCCGGGGTCGGCCTCAGCTCGGCGCATTTCTTTCTCTGGCGGACACGCCGTCTGCTCCACCCGTCTCGGCAGGACTCTGGCCTACGGCAGGTCAGCCGTGTTCCGGCCGGCGCCACCGTCCCCTCCGGGGTGTCGAAGTCAGCCCGCTCGGCCCTCGCGTCGTGACCCTGGGTACTCGCCTTCATCAGGTCCCCATCACCCGTCGTCACCAGGACGCCATGGACTCGTTCATGCGGCTGGTCGGCATCTCCGACATCCTGGTGGTCAGCTGGGCGGTCCTGGGCGGACAGCTGATCCGTTTCGGGTCTGACACCGTCAGGGCCACGGTGTGGGGTGGCGCGCACAGCGCTCTCGAGTTCAGGTACACCGCCTTCTCCGTGATGCTGATCTGCGTCTGGGTGCTCATGCTGCGGCTGAACGGCGCCCACGACCGGCGTCTCCTGGGACACGGGCCAGAGGAGTACAGAGGCGTGGCCGTCGCTTCCTACCGGCTGTTCGCAGTGGTGACCGTCGTCAGCTACGTGTTGCGCCTCGACGTCGCCCGTGGATACGTCGCGCTGGCCCTGCCGGCGGGCATGATCGGCCTCCTCGTGTCGCGGCGGCTCTGGCGCAGGTGGCTCACGCTGCACCGCAGGCAGGGTGAGCTGTCACCATCGGTCCTAGTCGTCGGTGACCGCGAGCATCTGGCGGGCCTCATCACGGCACTGAGCTCGGTTCCCTCCGCGGGATACCGGGTGGTGGCCGCGTGCTGCAGCGGTGCGGACCAGCGCGACATCGGCGAGGTCCCGGTACTGGGGGACGAGTCACAGGCGGCCGAGATCGCAGCACGGATCGGGGTCGACACCGTGGCCTGCACATCCTGCGCGAACTTTGGCGCAGACGGACTCCGAAGGCTCAGCTGGGCGCTCGAGGGGCAGGACGTCGACCTGGTCGTCGCCCCCGAGCTGACCGATGTCGCCGGACCCCGGGTCCTCACCCGACCTGTGGCCGGTCTGTCGCTGCTCCATGTCGAGGCACCCGTCTTCGCGGGACCCAGGCTAGCCATCAAGACGGTCATGGACCGGGCCGGCGCCGCTGTGCTCCTGCTGGTCTTCTCACCCCTGTTCGCCGTGGTCGCCCTCCTCATCTGGCGACACGACCACGCCGCGGTCTTCTTCCGGCATGAGCGCATCGGCAGGCAGGGCAACGTCTTCCAGATGTACAAGTTCCGGACCATGGTCGTGGACGCCGAGGCGCTGCTGCCCTCGCTGCTGGCCAGCACCGGTCAGCAGGCCGGCCCGCTGTACAAGATCCGCTCGGACCCCAGAGTCACCCCGGTCGGCTCGTGGCTTCGGCGCTACAGCCTCGACGAGCTGCCCCAGCTCATCAACGTTCTCCGCGGCGAGATGAGTCTTGTGGGGCCACGTCCTCAGGTCGACTTCGAGGTGGCGACCTACGCGAACGACGTTCGGCGCCGGCTCCTCGTGAAGCCGGGGATGACCGGTCTCTGGCAGATAAACGGGCGTAGTGAGCTGTCATGGGACGAGGCGGTCCGCTTCGACCTGTACTACGTGGAGAACTGGTCCGTCATGTCTGACCTGATGATCCTCTGGCGGACGGGGCGGGCGGTGCTGCATGGTTCGGGCGCCTACTAGGCCGACGGGTGCGATGGGGGATGAGCCACATCCGACGAGAGATCCGACGAGCCGCCCCCTGATGAGAGTCCTCGTGGTGACCAGCTTATGGCCGGGCAAAGATACATATTCTGGCAGGCAGGTCCAGTCACTCTGTGAAAGCCTTTCGGAGACAGAGAACTGTGACGTTGACGTTCACCTAATTCGCGGTAAAGGCGATCTGAAGTTCTTCACCGGAATGATTGGCGTGCGAGCCGCAGCCCGCCGGACCCGCCCTGATGTGATTCTCGCCGTGTACGGCCCTTCGGTGATCGCCTGCGGTCTCGTTCGGACGGTGCCCAAAGCCGTGTACCTCCTGGGCAGCGACGTCAACCGCGCGCGGGTGCGTCGCATCGTGTCGCTGTTCGTGGGGAGGGCGACGCTGCCGGTGTTCGTGTCGGACAGCCTTCGGCTGCGATGGCCGAACCCGGATCGGGGGGTGGTGATCCCGAACGGCGTTGACCGACGGGTCTTCATGCCCGCCTCCAGGACGGCGGCGCGCGCACGTCTCGGGCTCCCCCCAACCGGCCCACGCATCATGTTCGGGGGCGTCAGGTCGGTTGCGACGAAGAACTCCCCTCGTTATGACGCGGTCCTCGATCTCGTGAGAGAGAGCTCTCCTGGCGCTCAGAGCCTGGAGCTGACGGGCAGACAGTCTCTGGACGAGGTCGCCGGTCTCATCCAGAGCGCCGACGTCGTCCTCCTGACGAGCAACCGGGGCACCGAGGGCTCGCCGACCATCGTCAAGGAGGCCGTCGCCTGCGGGGTCCCGGTTGTCACGGTTGACGTGGGGGACGTCCAGCGCTGGGTCTCCCCTGAGACTGGGGCCGTCATCGGCTGGGCCGGAGAGGACGCGCTTGTCCACCGGCTTGCCACGGCGGTGCTGGCACGTCTGTCGCCCTCGCCGGATCAGCCCCCGTATGCCGCCCGGGAGTTCGACAGTGAGGCGGTCGCCGAGCGACTCCACGACGTCCTGAGGTGCCGGATCGGATGACGGCGGTCACGTTGACGAACCGGCGCAGGACCTTCGGGGACGCGGCCGCCGCGGGCCTCGGCCGGCTTGTCACCGCCGCCTTCGTCATTGGCGTGAGTCAGCTGGGGATGCGGGCTGAGGACTCGGACGTCATCGTGACCCTGGTGAGCCAGGGAGGGGCGGTGGTCCTCTTCTGCTTCCAGATGGCGATGACCGTGGCAACGCCGACCCTGGCGGCCGGTGGCCAGATGTGGACCGAGGGGCGCCGGCTGCTGCAGTTCTCCCTGGTGATGGCGATCTCGTTCGCCGTCCTGCACAGGCCGTTGCTGGGCTTCCTGGGGATCTCGCCGACCCCTTCCATCACCGCTTCCTGGGTTGTCCTCCTGTTCGCCGCGCCGGTCGGGGTGCTGTCGGGCATCCAGATCGCCCGCAGCCATATCGCCGACCGCAGCAGGTTCCGTTTTCTCGTCCCGTTCGCCAGCCCCCTGAGCGCCTTGGTCGTCTTCCTGGTGACCAGGTCCGTGTTCTGGACGACAATCGCCTGGGCGATGGCCTGGGGGGTCGACTTCATCGTCCTGCGTTGCCTGAACCGGCAGGGGGAACGGTCATACCCTTCGCCGCAGTACCGCGGTGAGAGCCGGGTCACCCAGAAGCTCGGTCCGGCGGTCGCCGTGACCCAGCTCTGCTCCATCGCGACATCGGGAGTCGTCGCTGCCTGCATGAACCGGCTGGGTGACGGCCTGACCAGCGCCTACTACGGCGCCGACCGCATAGTCATGGGACTCCTGGGGCTGGGCATGGCCCTGCTCCTGCCCAGGGTCTGGACCGGCAGAGCGCTGTCGGGACGGCTGCCAGGGGCTGGACTGTGGGTCCCGGCCATCTGCGCGTCGGTTCTCGGCGCGACCGTCTTGGGGCTGTTGGTCCCGGAGTCGGGCAGCCGGGTGACCAGCATGCTGGCTATCGGTCTGGTACTGCTCTGTGGCTGGCCGGTATTCGTGAGCCAGCAGGTGCTTCAGGCGCGGTTCATCTCTACGCGGCGCCCCTGGGCCGGGGCGGGCCTGGCCCTGGCCAGCTTGGCCGTGGTGGGCGTCGTGGGGATCAGCGCGCTGCTCACCGGCCATCCGGGGATGATGCCGGTGGGGGTCGTCTGGTCGGCCGCTGTAGCAACACTGGCCGGGCTCGGGCTGTCACGGGTGAGCCCCACATGACGGCGATCGAGCAGACAGCGCGTGGGCAGGCGGCCGAGCCTAGGACCATCCCCATGCTGCTGGCGCTCGCCATCGCCTATCCGGTCTTCGCGGCCCGTTTCGGCTTTCCAGGGCTGGGAAGCAGCCTGACCGTCGCGTTGCTGGTCAGCGCACTGGTCCTGGTCGCCCGGTGGAGGCGTCTGTGTCTCGGGCGGTTGTGGGTGCCGATCGCCGCGGTAGGGCTCTGGTTGCTTCTCGGGATGGCCCACTCAGCCATCTGGGCTCCGGACGGCTGGAGCGTGATGGTCATCTATCCCGGGACGGCCCTCGTCGCGCTGCTGGTGGGCTCGGGTCTGTCAGTGCGGGAGCTCTCCCTGGTGATCACCGTCCTGACGGTCTCGTGGGTCCTGGTCGTTGTTGCCACGATCGGGCTGCACTACAGCTCCAGCTACGAAAGCAAACAGGACTTCAACGCCTACGGGATCTCGCTCAACGCCCTGGCCAGCCTAGCAGCTCTGTCGGTGATGGTCCTGATCTCGCAGGTCACGGCCGGCGGACCCCGTGCGCTCGCCGGACGGCGCTGGATCCCAGGTGCGCTGGGAGCGTTCGTCATCTTCTTCAGCGCTTCCCTGTCGGTCCTCCCGGCGGTGGCGTTCGGTGGATGCGGCGCCGTTCTGCTCGCCTCCCACAGGCCGGTGACCCGAGCTGTGGCAGCCTCTCTTGGCACCGCGGTGCTGGGGCTCTACGTCTGGCACCTGCGTTCTGGCATTGAGCTCGGCGGGGCCGACCTCCGCGGCCGAGACGAGCTGTGGCGTGCTGCGGTGGAGCTGATCCAGGGCGCTCTGCCCGGGGGTATCGGAGCTGACCAGTCGTACGTACAGGGATGGGCCTATGCGCCCCACCCCTTCGGAACCACCCTCTCCGGAGGCGTCCACAACTGGGCGCTACAGCTGGTACTCGCCTACGGGATCATCGGCCTGGCACTGCTGGCGACGGCGGCACTGGCCTACGGTCCGGCCCTTGGCAACGCTCTGCACGCGGGGGACTGCGTGATCTCGGGCGCCGTCGCGTGGGCCGTATTCGCCGTCCTGGCACGGGGGCTGGTGGAGTCGGACGGGAGCGTGGTCTTTCTCCGGCCCAGCTCCCAGTCATTTGTGGTGTGGCTCATTCTTGGATGCGCCGTCTCTGTGTCCCGAAGGCAGGCGCCCTCGGAACCGCCGGCTGCGAGCGCGGATGTGGCCGTCCCGGCCGGGAGCGCGGCATGAGGTGTCACGCGGTCATAGTCACCCGGCTCTACTCCCCCGCCACCGCGGCCGCTGCCTTCAGGCTCCAGGCCGTGGCTCGCGAGCTGCGTCGATCCGGGCAGCCGGTCACCGTCCTGTCAGCGCACGACAACTCGTGGAGACGTACCAGGAGGATCGGTGTCGAAGGTGAGCGGATCATCTCGTGGCCGATGCTGGGGGGCAGGGGCGATGGCGTGAGACGGATGTTCTCGGTGCTGAGCTTTGACGTGCTGCTGGCATTCCGGGTGTCCTTCTGCATCCTCACTCTTCGACCCTCGGTCATCATCGTCGAGCCGCCGCCCACCAGCGGGCTGATCTGCGCGGTCGTAGGGCGCATTGCACGGACCGCGGTCATCTACTACGCGGCCGACCTCTGGGCGGACATGTTCACCGGTACGTCGAAGGCACGCCGCGGGATGCGAAGCGTCTTTGGCTGGGTTGAACGGACCTGCCTGCGCCGCAGCGCCGCAGTGCTCACCGTCAACGGCGCCCTTGCCCAACGGATCGTCTCGACGCATTCGGTGGTCCCGACCGTGGTCGGGAACGGGGTGGACCTTCGCGCCTATGCGGCGCCGGCCTGCCGGCGCTCGAAGGTCCTGGTGTACGCCGGGACCCTCGGGGTGGCCCAGGGTGCCTCGGCGCTGGTCGCCCTCGGCCTCATCCTGGAAGAGCTCGAGCCCGACGCGCGCCTGGACGTCTACGGCGAGGGAGCCGAGAGAGCCTCGATCGAGTCGCTGGCCAGCGAGAAGGGCCTGCGAAGCCTGCGTTTCCACGGCATCGTCGAGAACTGCGTCGTGGCGGATGCTCTGCGGCGCGCCTCTGCCGCGGTTGTCGTGCTGAAAGAGGAGGAGGTCTACCGGGCTGCGCTGCCGACGAAGATCTTCGCGGCCCTGGCGAGCGGAGCGCCTGTCATCTATGTGGGGCCCACCGGTATCGCCTCGACCCTCATCCGGGAGAACGACCTTGGCATCGCGGCGACGCGGGCCACCCTGGGAACCCTCATCCCCTGGCTGCGCTCGCGCCTGGACGCGAGCGACGGCTATCGGGACATCGACCTGCGTGGCTGGGCCGCAGTCAATGGCTCGCTGGAGGCCGTCGCGCGTCGCGTGGTCGAGGCCTGTCCGGGAGAGCCGGAATGACTCAATGGAGGTGATCCGATGACCTTTGTCTTCGCAGACCACAGCGGACAGGGCGGCAACTGGTGGAGCAACGTCGTCCTGGCCGAGGCAGTTCGGGGCGCAGGCGCCCCGGTGAGACTGTTGGCGCCACCGATGTTCGACCCGATCCTGTCAAGCCGGCTGTCAGGCTGTGTCGACCCGGAGATGGTCTGGGAGCGCAGCTCCCGGTGGAGGATCCAGGCCAGCTACGCCAGGAACGAGCTCACGGTGCGTCGACGGGTTCCGGCTGATGGGTTGCTGCTGCTTTCGCTGCTGCAGTTCGGTCTGGCCGCCCACGATCGAATCGTTCAGTACGTGCACAATCCGACAGCCCGGCCCATGATGGGCTCGCCGAGCCTGGGCGCGGTGATGCAGCGATACACCACGAGCCGCTCACGGTCCCTGGCCAGGCACGCGGCCCAGTTCGGGGTGTCCGGACGATGGCTGACGTGGCCACATCCGGTGGCGCCGGCTTCCTTCCGGCCTCTGCCTCTGCCGCCGAGCGGTCTGCCGCTGGTGACCCGCCGGCGCAACGCGCTGGTGTACGGGAGGGCCGCCAGCGACGAGAACCTAGGGTTGATCGTGGGTTGGCTGGGGGACCTGAGCCGCGCCGAGTGCAAGGGACTGCATCTGACCGTGTCACGCGAGCTCCTGACCCCGTCCGCTCGCACCCTGCTTGCGGACGCTGAGGCGCTCGGGACGTCCATATCGCTGATCCCGCGAATCCCGAGCGACCACCTCGACGCCGTCGTAGGGGCTGCGGATGCCGTGCTGGTCCCCTATGAGACCCATTCGGAGAGCGTCAGCGGAGTGGGGCTGATCGCGACCGCGGCAGGCACGCCGATCGTCGCCGGGTCCTGTGTCAACGCCGCGCTCGCCTGGCCACCGCTGGAGATCGCAGGCCACGGGGCGGACGGCCTCGCCCGGATGGTGGGTGGCGGTCCATCGCAGGTGTCGGCCATCGGCCAGGACGCCCTTGCCCCCTGGGGACGTCGGTGGTTGGAGCTGGTGGAGCAACGCCAGTGCCTGCAAGGGGTCTGATCCGGCAGCGCTCACGGACCCAGGAAGACCTGCGAGCAGAGCATCCTGGCGCCGTCAGGCAGGCAGCCCACGCCGACCTCCGTCAGCGCCGGGTCGAGCAGGTTGGACCGGTGACCGGGCGAGCGCATCCACGCGCCAACCACTGCGGTCGGACTCGCGGCTGCCCGGCTCAGGTTCTCCGCGGCAGTCGTGGAGGGGGCACACTCGGCGATGACGCCGGAAAGCGAGGCATGGGCGAGCTCCACCTGCCCGGTCAGGTCTGAGGCACGCCTGATCGCGGCGTCGCCGGCACATCCTGAGACCCGGACCTGCGGCAGATTCCGGGCCCGCCTGACGTCGTTCGTCTGCCGGACGATCTGCGCCGCGTAGTCGACGGGTTCGGGCAGCCTCGTCGGCGATGCCGCGGAGGGTGACACCCGGCCGGCACTGGTTGCACAACCGGGCAGAACGAGCAGGCCCGCTCCGAGCACGAGGACGGCCATAGCCTCCGTGCGACGACAGCGCGCCGGGGGCCCGGGGTCTGTGTGCAGCGTCCCCGGGCCCTCCTGCGACCGTGCCTGGATCAGGCGTTCGCCTTCGTCGACCTGCGACGCCTGGTGACCAGCACGACACCGGCGCCCGCGAGGACCAGCCCCCCGCCACCGAGCGGCAGACCGACGCCGGCGAAGCCGGTGCTGCCGAGCTCAGGGGGTGTGGGCGCCGCTGAGGCAGGGCTGGCAGTGACCGCCGTGAGGGTGTTCGTGCCGAGCACCTCACCGCTGGCACTGGTCATGGTGAGCGGGTACACGCCGGCCGCCGCCAGGGTGATCGTGAAGGTCGCCACGCCGCTGGCGTTCGCCGTCCGGACCAGTGCCTTGGTCCCGGCAATCTGGATGTCGCGGTTGCGGCCCGACTTCGCGCTGGTGATTGTCAAGGTCACCTTCTCGTTGGCCTGGGCACCGTGCAGGACGACGGTCTCGCGTCGGTTGACACCGGGTGTCGGGTCCGACGCCGTCACGCTGAAGTCGCCAGCCTCGTAGTGACAGTGCTTGCCGTGCTTGCCGTGCTTGCCGTGCTCGTCGTGGTGCCGGCGGTCATGGCGACAGTTGTCTCCGTGGTCCCCGTGGTCTCCGTGGTCCCCGTGATCACCGTGGTCCCCGTGGTCCCCGTGATCACCGTGGTCCCCGCGGTCCCCGCGGTCCCCGTGATCACCGTGGTCCCCGTTGCCACCGTTGC
>Ga0209798_10002118_pt1 | contig 11731 bp, 11 predicted proteins | sample DOMMetBare3Fresh_FD_187475 | JGI IMG/M metagenome (GOLD analysis project Ga0209798, IMG submission 187475) | Wetland sediment microbial communities from St. Louis River estuary, USA, under dissolved organic matter induced mercury methylation -... | ecosystem: Environmental > Aquatic >...
GTCGGCGATCTTCACCGTCGGCGCTCTGCTGATGTGCGCCGCAATGCTGTGGTACTTCATCAACCGCACCAAGACGGGCCGGGGCATGCAGGCCGTCTCCCAGGACGCGGACACAGCTCGCCTGATGGGGATCAACGTCGACCGCATCATCGTGGTCGCGTTCGCCCTCGGCGCGGTCCTCGCCGGGATTGCCGGAGTTGCCCAGGGTCTGCAGAACAACAACATCGACTTCCGGATGGGCTTCCTGGCGGGGCTCAAGGCCTTCACCGCGGCGGTCCTCGGTGGCATCGGGAACATCCAGGGGGCTGTGGTCGGAGGCTTGGTCCTGGGCGTCGTTGAAGGCATGGCGACGCAGTACATCCCCGGCCAGTTCGGCGGCGGCCCGTGGAAGGACGTCTGGGCCTTCGTCCTGCTCATCCTCGTCCTGGTATTCCGACCGCAGGGCCTGCTCGGTGCGAAAGAGGTGGACCGCGCATGATCAAGATCCCCAACATCCCCGAGTCCGTTGTGGTCAAACATGGCCCCAAGGCCTGGCCCCTGGGCCTGGTCGGCGCCGGCCTGCTCATCATCGGATCGCTGCTCTCCTGGAGCTATGACCCCCAGGTCCTGGGCGACCTCTCCATCAGATTCAACCCCGGCGGCCTGCAGATCATGGCCATCGCACTGGGCCTGGTGGCCGTCATCCTGCTGCTGACCGACAAGGGGCCGCTGACCTCCCTGGGCCAATGGGCTGACACGGCACTGGCTCTGCGGGCCCTGGCCACCTGGGCACTGCTGTTCATGACCATGGTTCTCGTCGCGATCACCCTTGAGGCCGGCGGCCTGGTCAACATCGAGCCGGGTGGCTGGATCTCGTTCCTGGGCGCCGTGCTGCTCTTTGCCGCCTCCCGACTGGTCCTGCCCAAGGAAACCCGCGACCTTGCCCAAGCACGACTTCCCGGCTGGGCCGAGATCCTGGTCATCGTCGCCCTCATGGCGGCAATCCTGTTCGGGACGGCCCACGCACTCGGTCTGACCGACGCATGGGAGTTCGTCCTCTTCCTCATGCTCGTGACCGGCCTGGTGATCACCGGGGTCCGTGCGGGGTTTCTGTCCTGGCTGGGGCACGTCACAACCAGGCACAAGCACGTGTTGATGCTGGCCGCGTTCACGGTGGCGTTCTTGTTCCCGTTCACCCAGAACGGCTCCGACGCGAACATGTCGATCGCTTCCCAGGTCCTCATCTTCGCGGCGGCAGCCATGGGCCTGAACATCGTTGTCGGCCTGGCCGGCCTGCTCGACCTCGGGTACATCGCGTTCCTTGGCGCGGGAGCCTACGTCGGGGCCACGATGTCGACCTCGGCGTTCGCCACCATCGGGTGGAAACCACCGTTCTTCGTGGTCATGCTCGTGGGCGCCTGCGTCTCAGGCACGCTGGGTCTGATCATCGGGGCGCCCACCTTGCGTGTCTCCGGTGACTACCTGGCCATCGTCACGCTCGGCTTCGGCGAGATCTTCCGCCTCACGATGTTCAACCTCGACGGCAACAACGGGCCAAACCTGACCCACGGCCCCAACGGCGTTCCGGCCATCCCTGACCTGACCTTCGGCAGCTTCAACTTCGGCGACACCCACACTCTCCTGGGGATCCCGCTGGCCCGCTTCTCCAACTACTACTTCCTGCTCCTGGTGCTGATCGCGTTCATCATCCTGGTCTTCGCGCGGCTCAACAACAGCCGGATCGGCCGCGGCTGGGTGGCCATTCGCGAAGACGAGAAGGCCGCCGAGGCCATGGGCGTCAACGTGTTCGGGCTCAAGATCCTCGCCTTCGTCGTCGGCGCCTTCCTCGCCGGCCTGGCAGGCACCATCAAGGCACATCAGGACGTCTCGGTCACACCCGACCAATACATCTTCCTGGAGTCTGCATTCCTGCTGGCGGCGATCGTTCTGGGCGGCATGGGCACCGTCGCCGGGGTCCTGATCGGCGCGGTGATCCTCAAGCTCCTCCCCGAGAAGCTGCGATTCTTCGCGGACTACCGTCTGTTGCTCTTCGGTCTGCTCCTCGTCCTGATGATGCGCTTCCGGCCCGAAGGACTCGTGGCAAGTAGACGAAGACAGCTGGAGTTCCATGAAGAGGACGAAGAGCTTGCCGTCCGCGTCGAGGGCGACATCGCCGAGGTGGTGACATGACCGTGACCGCAGCAGCCGTGGCTGCCAAGGCGCCGGCCCGTGTGCCGTTGCTGCAGGCGGAGGGCGTCGTCATGCGCTTCGGCGGTCTGACCGCCGTGAACAACGTGACCATGAGCGTCAACGAGGGCGAGATCGTCGGACTCATCGGCCCCAACGGCGCCGGCAAGACGACCTTCTTCAACTGCCTGACCGGGATGTACAAGCCGACTGAGGGCCACGTCCGGCTTTCCGGGGTCGAGCTGCCGCCCAAACCGCGCGCGGTCGTCAAGGCCGGTATGGCGCGGACGTTCCAGAACATCCGGCTGTTCGCCAACATGACCGCCCTCGAGAACGTCATGGTGGGCCGCTACTGCCGCACGAGCTCTGGCGCCTTCACGTCGATCGTGCATGGGCCCAAGTTCAAACGTGAAGAGGCCGAGACGAGAGAACGCGCCCAGGAGCTGCTGGACTTCGTCGGACTCGGAACATCCACCGATCACCTGGCCCGCAACATGCCCTACGGCAACCAACGTCGTCTCGAGATCGCCCGGGCACTGGCCACCGACCCCAAGCTCGTTCTCCTGGATGAGCCAACGGCCGGGATGAACCCGCTGGAGACCCGTCAGGCCAGCGAGCTGATCTTCAAGATCCGCGACAGCGGGTTGGCCGTTGTGGTCATCGAGCACGACATGCGGTTCATCTTCAACCTCTGCGACCGGGTGCTCTGTCTGGTCAGAGGCGCGACCCTGGTCGAGGGAACGCCGGACGAGGTGCAGTCGGACCCCCGCGTCATCGAGGCCTACATCGGCACGGGCACGGACGACGACGATGCAAAGGACACCCCATGACGGCCATGCTCGAGGTCAAGGACCTCAAGGTCGCCTACGGCAAGATCCTCGCGGTCAAGAAGATCAGCTTCTCGGTCGACGAGGGTCAGGTCGTCACCCTGATCGGCACCAACGGCGCCGGCAAGACGACCACTCTGCGCACGATCTCTGGGCTCATCCGACCCGCCAGCGGCCAGATCTTGTTCCAGGGCAAGCCGATCGACGCCACTCCTGCTCACGAGATCGTCATCCTGGGAGTGGCTCACTGCCCCGAGGGCCGCAAGATCTTCCCCAAGATGAGTGTTGAGGAAAACCTCCTGCTGGGCGCGTTCACCCGCACCGACTCCGGCATCAAGGACGACCTGGACGCGTCATACGACCTGTTCCCGGTTCTCGGCGAGCGTCGAAACCAGCCGGCCGGGACGTTCTCCGGCGGTGAGCAGCAGATGCTGGCCATGGGCCGGGCGATGATGAGCAGACCCAAGCTGCTGATGCTTGACGAGCCGTCGATGGGCTTGTCGCCGTTGATGATGAAGAAGATCATGCAGACCGTCAGGACCTTGCAGTCCCAGGGCACGACGATCCTTCTGGTCGAACAGAATGCCCAGGCCGCGCTCAAGCTCGCCGACAAGGGCTACGTGCTGGAGGTCGGCAAGATCGTCCTCGAGGGAACCGGCAAGGACCTGCTCGTCAACGACGCAGTGCGCAAGGCCTACCTCGGCGAGGACTGACCAGCGCTCACGTTGCCGCGGTCTTCTTCGCTGCAGTCTTCTTCGCTGCAGTCTTCTTCGCTGCAGTCTTCTTGGTGGCAGTCTTCTTCTCGGGCGTCTTCTTCGCAGCCGCCTTCTTTGGCACGGCTCGCTCGGAGACGGCCTTCGCGGCGGCGGCCTTGGTCGGACTGATCCCCGTCGGACGGCCGGGCGACCGGGCACTCCGGGCGAGGATCGGCGCAAGGAACCGCCCGGTGTGGCTCTCCTCGATCAGGGCGACCTGCTCCGGTGTCCCCTCGGCGATCACCCGGCCACCGCCGTTGCCACCCTCGGGCCCCAGGTCGACGACCCAGTCGGCGTTCTTGATGACGTCGAGGTTGTGCTCGATGACGATGACCGTGTTGCCCTTGTCGACCAGGCCCTGGAGCACTCCGAGCAGCTTGTTGATGTCGTCGAAGTGCAGGCCCGTGGTCGGCTCGTCCAGGACGTAGATCGTTCGTCCGGTCGAACGCTTCTGCAGCTCGGTGGACAGCTTGACGCGCTGAGCCTCACCGCCCGACAGCGTGGGGGCCGGCTGGCCGAGCCTGACGTAACCGAGTCCGACGTCCACGAGAGTCGTGAGATGGCGCGAGATGGCGGGAACCGCGGCGAAGAACTCGGATGCCTCTTCGATCGGCATGTTCAGGACGTCGGCGATCGTCTTGCCCTTGAAGTGCACCTCGAGCGTCTCGCGGTTGTAGCGGGCACCGTGGCAGACCTCGCACGGCACGTAGACGTCGGGCAGGAAGTTCATCTCGATCTTGATCGTCCCGTCGCCGGAGCAGTTGTCGCAGCGACCGCCCTTGACGTTGAACGAGAATCGCCCGGGCATGTAGCCGCGGATCTTGGCTTCGGTGGTCTCGGCGAACAGCTTGCGCATGTTGCCGAAGACGCCGGTGTATGTCGCGGGGTTGCTTCGCGGGGTCCGTCCGATCGGCCCCTGGTCGACATGAACGACCTTGTCGAGGTGCTCCAGCCCGTGGACGGTCTTGTGCCGGCCGGGGACCTGACGCGCGCCGTTGAGCTTGTTGGCCAGGACCATGTAGAGGATGTCGTTGACCAGCGTCGACTTGCCAGAGCCCGAGACCCCCGTGACCGCCACGAAGTTGCCGAGCGGAAAGCTGACATCCACGTCATACAGGTTGTGCTCACGAGCGCCGAGCACGGTGACCTTGCGCCCATCCTGCGGACGTCTGACGACAGGCGTGGGGATCTCGCGGCGACCCGAAAGATAGGCGCCGGTGATGGAGTCGGGGTGGGTGAGCAGGTCAGCGACCGAGCCTGAGTGGACAACGTTGCCGCCGTGCTCCCCCGCGCCCGGGCCGATGTCGACAACCCAGTCAGCGGTGGTGATGGTGTCCTCGTCGTGCTCCACGACGATGAGCGTGTTGCCCAGGTCCCGCAGCCGGGTAAGCGTCTCGATCAGACGGTGGTTGTCACGCTGGTGCAAGCCGATTGACGGCTCGTCCAGGACATAGAGGACCCCGACCAGGCCGGAGCCGATCTGCGTTGCCAGCCTGATCCGCTGCGCCTCGCCGCCCGAAAGGGTGCCGGCCGGTCGGTCCAGGGAAAGGTAGTCCAGGCCGACGTCGAGCAGGAAGCCGAGCCGAGCCTCGATCTCCTTGATCACCCGCTCGGCGATCTGACGTTCACGCGAGGTGAAGTCGACCTCAGCCAGGAACTTGGCGCAGTCGGCGATCGCGAGCGCGCAGATCTGGGAGATGCTCTGACCACCGATATGGACCGCCAGCGACTCAGGCTTGAGCCGGGCGCCGCCGCACTCGGGGCACGGCACCTCGCGCATGTAGCCCTCGTACCGTTCGCGCGACCACTCGGAGTCTGTCTCTGCATGCCGACGCTTGACGAACGGCACCACACCCTCGAACCCGGTGGTGTAAGAACGGTCCCGGCCGTATCGGTTGCGGTACTTGACGTGGACCTTGTAGTTCTGGCCGTGCAGGATCGCCTCGCGGGCCCGGTCCGGCAGCGAGTGCCATGGCTTGTCGAGCGAGAACTTCAGGTCCTCGCCCAAGGCGGTCAGAACGCGGAGGAAGTACTCGGCGGAACCTGATCCCTGGGCCCATGGCGCAATAGCGCCCTCGTTGATGGACAGGTCCTCATCGGGGATCAACAGCTCGGGGTCCACCTCGAGCTCGGTGCCCAGGCCGGTGCACTTGGGGCAGGCGCCGAACGGGGAGTTGAACGAGAACGAGCGAGGCTCGATCTCGTCCATGGCGAGCGGGTGGTTGTTGGGGCAGGCCATCTTCTCCGAGTAGCGACGCTCACGTGCGGGATCCTTGGGATCCAGATCAACGAAGTCGACGATGAGGATGCCCGACGTCAGGGCGAGCGCGGTCTCGACCGAGTCGGTCAACCGACGCTTGGCACCCGTGTCACCGCCCTTGGCGACAAGGCGGTCGATCACGATCTCGATGGTGTGCTTCTTCTGCTTCTCCAGGGTGGGCGGCTCGATCAGGGAGATGACCTCACCATCGACGCGGGCGCGCGAGAAACCCTTGGTCTGCAGCTCGCTGAACAGATCGACAAACTCGCCTTTACGGCCCTGCACCACCGGCGCCAGCACCTGGAATCGAGTGAGCTCAGGCAGCTCCAACAGCCGGTCGACGATCTGCTGCGGGCTTTGCCGGGTGACGGCCTGGCCGCAGACCGGGCAATGCGGCCGGCCAGCTCGCGCAAACAGCAGCCGGAGGTAGTCGTACACCTCGGTGATCGTGCCGACGGTGGAACGAGGGTTGCGGTTGGTCGACTTCTGGTCGATCGAGACTGCGGGCGACAGACCCTCGATGAAGTCGACATCGGGCTTGTCCATCTGACCGAGAAACTGGCGCGCGTAGGCGCTCAGTGACTCGACGTAGCGACGTTGCCCTTCGGCGAAGATTGTGTCGAAGGCCAAGGACGACTTGCCCGACCCCGAGAGCCCGGTGAACACGATGAGGCTGTTGCGCGGCAGGTCGACAGAGATATCGCGCAGGTTGTGCTCACGCGCTCCGCGCACAACGAGGCGGTCATGGTCGTATCTGGGTGGGGTGACGGTCACTTCGGGCACGTCCGCAATCGTATGTGCCCCCACTGACAGCGCCGACAAGTACCGTGACCTGATGAACACGTCTTCACACCTGTCCGACAACCTTTCGCTCTTGGCTCACGAGACCAGTCTGCTCATGCGGACGGCTGCCGGCCTGGACGACGAAGCCATGAGGCGTCCCAGCCTGTGCGAGGGCTGGACCCGGGCGCATGTCCTGTCACACATCGCCCGCAACGCCGACGGCTTGGGCAACCTGGCCAGCTGGGCCATCACCGGCACCCCCCGGGCCATGTACGGCTCGCCCGAGGCACGTGACGCAGACATTGCGGCTGGCGCGAACCGAGATGTCCAAGACATCCTCACCGATCTTGAGGATTCTGCGGCGCGGTTTGCCGCGGCGGCGGCGGGACTTGCCGGTGCGCCGGAGCACGCCGAGGTCGAGATGCGCGATGGGCGCAAGGTGCTCGGGGGTCAGCTGCCGACGCTGCGGCTGATGGAGGTCGTCATCCATCACGTCGACCTGGACGCCGGATACACCTTCGCCGAGGCCGACCCTGGGTTCGTCAAGCGGGCAGTTGCCAACAGCGTGAGTCGGATGACGGCCAAGAATGAGGCGCCCTCGGTCACATTGCGCAGTGACGAAGGCGACACGTGGACGATCGGTGGCGGCAGCCAGGTTGTTACCGGGAGCAACGCCGCGTTGCTGCTCTGGCTCACGCGAGGCAATGGCGCAGGGGTCTCCAGCCAGGCTGGCCTGCCTCGATTGCCCTCCTGGGGTTGAGGTGCCGGCCGGTTGTCCGTCCGATACCCACGCCTAGGAAGAGAGGTCCGCCGGCGAACCCCTCTCCCGAATCGACCCTCGTGCGCTATGAGGGGGGACCACATCGTCCTCACGTAGGCCAACGACTCCGGCCCTGCGAGCGAACGCCACAGCGGTGAGAGCGGAGTGGACATTCAACTTGTGCAAGATGCTTTGAATGTGGGTACGGACCGTGTTCGGCGAGACGTGCAAGAGCGCCCCAATCTCGTTGCGAGAAAGTCCTTCGATCAGGCATCGCAGAACATCGAGCTCCCGTGCCGTGAGGATCGCAATGGCCTCGGCTTCAGGTGTGGATGACCTGTTTCGCTGAGAGAGGGAGACCAGGACTCGAGTCAACAGGGCGGCCGGCAGGTGTGTTTCGCCTCGAGCGGCACCCCGGATCGCCACGAGCAACGACTCGATGGCACTCTGCTTGGCCACCCAGCCCCGGACACCCATCTGTACGGCCTCGGCAACCCGCGAGTCGTCGGCCGCGGCAGTGACGACGACGATCCCAAGGTCAGGCCATTGCTCGCGCAGCTGGCGCCCAACTGCCAACCCGTCCTCACCAGCGAGGTCAAGGTCGAGTGCTACAACGTCAATCTCGTTGTGCAAGAACAATTCCAGAGCATCGGCGGCGGCACCAGCGGTCCCTACGACCTCGAGGTCGGGTTCATCGGAAAGCCGGCTCGCCAAAGCTTCGGCAAAAACCCGATGGTCGTCGATCACCGCCACGCGAATTCGCTTCTCTTGCATAGTCCAAGCCTCAACCTCTAGGCGCCTCATGGGAGCATCCAGAGGTCGGAGCAACTTGTACTTCAAATGGATGAGGATGTCACCAGCGTCAGCGCATTCGGACGGGCCAGGTCTCCGCAGACGCGTGGGCAGTCATCAGCGCAGCCGCTTGCAGGCGCGAGTGCACGCCAAGCTTGGTCAGCAGGTTCTGAACGTGGGTGCGGGCGGTACTCCGCTGTACGCAAAGCTGCTCGGCCATCTGTTCGGTGCTCAGCCCATCCATGATGCAGCGCATCACCTCCCACTCGCGCTCGGTCAGGAACTTCAGCATCCACAGCGGGTCATCGTTCTCGGCGTGAGGTCGAAGGACCTCCTGCAGCATGACCAGATCCACCGCCAGGTGTCCTTGATGAGCCATCTCAAGCGCCTCGATGATGACGCCGACCGGCTTCTCCTTGCCGACAAAACCCTGGGCGCCCTGGGCGATGGCCTCCGCCACCAGGCTCCTGCTGATGGAGCCTGACAGCATGACCACCTTGGTGTCAGGGCTGACCTCGTGGATCCGACCAATGGCGTTGAGCCCGTTGGCGTGGGGAAAGCTCACGTCGAGCAGGCAAGCGTCCGGTTTGTGTTCGCCGGCCGCCTCCACGGCTTCGTCGGGGTCGATGGCTGTCGCTACGACCGTGTGCCCCCTGTCGGTCAGGGCAACGCTCAGCGCGTCGAGCAAGAGCTTGTGGTCGTCACAGACGAGCAACCTCATGACGCCATCTCCCTTGGTGTGATGGCGGGAAGCGCGATCCGCGCAACCATCCCGCTCTCGGTGCCTGGTCTCAGATCGAACGCGCCGCCGCAGGATGACACGAGGGCGCGGGTGATGGTCAGTCCGAGCGAGTTGTTGCAGGGCACTTTGCCCAGCCCGGGGCCGTCGTCGATGACCCTGATGGTGATCTCATCGCCCGTGCCGGTCACATCAACGGTGACCTGCCCACCGGGGCCGGCCGCACGAACCGCGTTGTCCAGCACGCACGTGATGGCCCGGCCGAGCGCGACCGGCGCGGCAACTGTCGACGTGTTGTCGGTACCGAAGAAGGCGATTCGGCATGTGGCCGTGGGCTGCGCCCGCTGAACACAGCGATATGACAGCTCGGCAACGTCCACACTGACCGGCGGGTCGTCCGCAGCGCCACCGATGACACCTTCGACCATGTCGGACAACCACTGGGCTTGATCGAGTATCCCGTCCATTCGGTGGCGAACGTCGCCACTCTCAGACCCCGCCAGTAACAGGATGGCCGCCAGGGGCTGGCGCAAGTCGTGACAGAGGGCCCGCACGGTGTCGATGCTGGGGGGCCTTGTCGGCTGAACTACCAGTGCCACGTCATGTACCAGAACAGATGTCATGGTATTTGCACCCCTGTCCGTCGGCATCGCATGAGACACACGACCCATTCGCTCGTCCCTCTCCCCTGACGACGAGACGGTCGCCAGCTGTTGAGCCAGGCAATACCAAGTCTTTAACCAATTGGTACCAGATGTAGTACTGCGAAGAGCGTAGAGCCCTCGGAAGTGGCCGAACAATAGTTATTCTGGACTATTGTCCCCATTGACGAGAGGTGACAAGTGCAGTACACGGGCGACGTGACCACGGGCGGCGCCAGCGACCAACGGGATCTGCCCCTGCTGACCATCCGCAAGGCCAGCGTCGGCGCGATGGCGAACAACGTCTATCTGCTGACGTGCGTGCACACTGGCGCGCAGCTGCTCATCGACGCCGCGGATGACCCTGCACGGGTTCTGTCGCTGGTCACTGAGGGGAGCGGTCGCCTGGACACCATCGTGACGACGCACCAGCACTGGGACCACCATGGCGCTCTCGCACAAGTGGCGGAGGCAACGAACGCCACCACCGCGGCTGGCGACGCCGACGCGGACGCCTTGCCCGTCATACCTGATCGGCGCCTGCGACACGGCGACACGCTCACCTTCGGTGAGGTCACCCTTGAGGTCATCCACCTGCGGGGACACACCCCGGGATCGGTGGCGCTGGTCTACAACGATCCAACCGGGCACGCCCACATCTGGACCGGCGACTCGCTCTTTCCCGGCGGCGTTGGCAACACCCAGAAGGACCCTGACCGCTTCGCCTCCTTGCTGGGCGATGTCCAGACCCGGATCTTCGACGTCTATGGCGATGACACGTGGATCTACCCGGGGCACGGGTCAGACACCACCCTCGGCGCCGAGCGCCCTCACCTGCAGGAGTGGCGTGAACGCGGCTGGTAGCCACCACCACCGCGCTGGTCAGGCGGGTGCAGTGCGCGCGCGATGGGCTCGCGCCTTGGCCCTGTTGCCGCAGACCTCCATCGAGCACCACTGACGCGAATGGTTCCGTGAGGAGTCATAGAACGCCCACCGGCAGTTGTCCGCCGGACAGATCTTGACCCGATCGAGACGCTTCTCGATGGCGACCTTCGCGGCGGCCGCGGCGATGAGACCGACAGCCGTATCCGCACCCAGCTCGACCTCGCCGTCATCGGTCAACGCCACCTGTATCCCGACCTGCCGTCCCTGCTCACGCCGCGCGCCGCTGGCCAGCGCACGCAAGTCGTCGCGCAGCTCGCGAGCCTGCTCCAGATCACGTGCGCTTTCGCGCCCAAAGCCGGCGTCCAGGCCTTGCGCAGACAGCCACGACTGCCAGGCGTCGACCGTGTCCAGCACGTCCGTGCCGGCCTCGACGTCGAGGGTGTTGATGAACCGCACGATCAGGTCAGCGGGGTCGCCGCAGACGTCGAGACGGACGAGGTCAGTTGATTCAGGCACGTAACCAGTGTAGCAAGTTTGGGGGTTGCGTGGAGTAGAAGTAACTGCCATGCTGGTTACACCGGTTACCACCAACGGTGACCACGCATCCAACCGAAGAAACCAGAGGAGAACACGATGTTGCAGTACCAGTTGTCCATGACTCTGGCCGACATGCGCATCCGCGAGCTTGTCGCCGAAGCCGAGCGCCACGCACTGCTGGCCGCAGCCAGGCGCGAGGCCGCCGACACCAGCCCATGGTCACCGCGCCTCAAGAACGTGGCCACCCGGATGCTGGCCTGGCTCCACGCCCCTCGCGAGGCAACCGTCCGCTCAACCGAGACCCCCATGACCGGCGCAGGCCCCATCGGCTGCTCGGCATGACTCCCGCCCCAAGGAGCGTCGCCGAGGGCCGGGTCGGCGTTGGTCGATTCGACACCGTCGTGCTCGACTGCCCCGATCCCCGTACTCTCGCCGAGTTCTACGCAGGCCTGCTGGGTCAGGACGTCGCCGATGACGGAGACGACACCTGGCAGAGCCTGAGTGGCGATGGGACCGGCGTCTCGCTCGCCTTCCAGCGAGCCGCCAACTATGTGGCGCCTCGATGGCCGGATGGGCCACCACAGCA
>Ga0209798_10002119_pt1 | contig 11730 bp, 9 predicted proteins | sample DOMMetBare3Fresh_FD_187475 | JGI IMG/M metagenome (GOLD analysis project Ga0209798, IMG submission 187475) | Wetland sediment microbial communities from St. Louis River estuary, USA, under dissolved organic matter induced mercury methylation -... | ecosystem: Environmental > Aquatic > Freshwater...
TATTCAGCCAATTCAATATTCCAGGCTTTCAAACAAACGATGTCCTTGGTTTTGTTTCGGCAAAAACAGTAAGCATGATTATTAATGAAGCTTATATTGCCCTGCAGGATGAAGTATCTTCAAAGGAAGAAATTGATACTGCCATGAAATTGGGTACAAATTATCCTTATGGACCTTTTGAATGGGCTGCAAAAATTGGTGAAAATAAAATTGTTCAATTGCTGTTGAAACTGGCAGAATCAGATCCTTGTTATCAACCTGCTCAACTATTAATTAAGAAAAGCGAAATAATTTAAATGGCTATTCTGCTCTGTATTGATTGTTCTACCACACATGCATCTGTTGCTTTAGCAAAAGATGAAGAGCTACTATTACTGAAAACAAATTTTACTCAAAAAGATCATGCTGCATTTATACAACCAGCTATTGCTGAGTTAATGCATGAAACAAATTATAAACTGTCTGATGTGGATGCAATTTCTGTTACATCTGGTCCTGGTTCTTATACCGGTTTACGGGTTGGATTTGCTTCGGCAAAAGGGCTTTGTTATGCATTACAAATTCCGCTTATTACACTTTCAACTACAAGTGTAATGAGCAGAGCGGCATTTAATTATTTAAAAGATGCAGGTAAACTAAATGAAGCTTTTTTTATTTGTCCGCTGATTGATGCAAGAAGAATGGATGTATTTACTGCTATTTATGATCATGATTTAAAGGAAGTTTTAAAACCATGTGCAATTACTTTACACAAAGATTCATTTGCTGAATTTTTAGAAAAAGGGCCGGTGTTTTTCTTTGGTACAGGTATTGAAAAATGGCAAACAATAAGTCAAAACCAAAATGCTCATTTTATACCTGTAAACTGGACAGCAAAAGATATGTTGCAGGATTCATTCAAACAGTTACAGAAAAAATTATTTACCTCACTTGCCTTATCAGAACCAGAGTACGTAAAAGCATTTTATTTTCCTCAAAACTAAAGAATGTCCTTTACAACTATCTAATGGTTTGTATTTAATATAATTTTATTTTTTAATTAATGTTGTAACAGTATTTTAACCCATTCAAAACTTCCATCTTTATGGCAACATCCACAAAGAAAAAGGAATCTATTTCCAATTCTCTATCCGTTGACTATCATGCTGTAAAAAAAGCAGCCCTCATTTTAAGATCAGTTAATCATAAACTCCGTCAGCAAATCCTTGAACTGATCAATGAAAACGGCAGGATGACAGTAACAGAAATTTATATCAAATTAAGGCTTGAACAATCTGTTGCATCGCAACACCTGGCTATATTAAGGAAAAGTAATATTGTAAAAACAACAAGAGAAGGGAAATTTATCTGGTACTCAGTTAATCACGACCGATTAATTGATGTTGAAAAATTTGTAAAAGATCTTCTCAAATAATCAATCAATTTTTACTGGTTTTTTCCATTACTAAATCACATTGGTAACAGAATTGTATTTTTGCAAAAAAAGCATGTTTGTACAACAGTTGTATACCAATTGCATTAGTGAGGCTGCCTATTACATTGAAAGTAACGGCGAATGTGCAATTATAGATCCGCTTCGTGATGTGGAAGTATACCTGAACCTGGCCAAAGAAAGAAACGCTACTATTAAGTACATTTTTGAAACACATTTTCATGCCGATTTTGTAAGTGGCCATCTTGATTTGGCAAAACATTCAAATGCTCCGATTGTTTTTGGGCCAAATACGAAAACATTGTTTCCGGTTTATGTTGCTAAAGATGGAGAACAATTTAACATAGGTAATGTTACAATTAAAGTATTGCATACACCAGGTCATACGCTTGAAAGCTGTTGCTATTTGTTGAAAGATGAAACCAATAAAGATTATTGTGTTTTTACAGGCGACACCTTATTTGTTGGTGATGTTGGTCGCCCTGATCTTGCCCAGGATGCAGAACTTTCCATCAATGATCTTGCGGGTATGATGTATGATTCAATTCAATCTAAACTGATGCCGCTTGCAGACAATGTAATAATTTACCCTGCTCATGGACCGGGAAGTGCCTGTGGTAAAAATTTAGGTGCAGAAACATTTAGTACAATGGCTGAACAGAAAAAAACAAATTATGCTTTACAGGCTACTTCAAAAGAACAATTTGTAAAAATTGTAACTGAAGGACTGGAAGCTACTCCAAAATATTTTCCGATGAATGTAAAATTGAACAAAGAAGGTTACTCAACACTGGAATTATTATTAAACAAATCAAATATTGCTTTAACTGTTGATGAGTTTAAATTATTATCAAAAGAAGATAAAACAATCATTCTTGACAGCAGGAATTCTTCTTTGTTTACACTTGGTTTTATTCCCGGTTCAATCAGTATTGGTTTAGAAGGGCGTTTTGCTGAATGGGCAGGAGCACTCATTCCATTTGATGAATCAATTTTACTGGTATGTGAAGAAGGGAAAGAAGAAGAAACCATTATCCGTTTAGCTCGTGTTGGATTTGATAAGGTAAAAGGATATCTCAAAGGAGGTTTTGAAGCCTGGAAAAATGCAGGTGAACCTATAGATTTAATTATTGATGTGGAAGCCGATGAATTGGCAATGGATATTCCGCATGATGAAAATCTAGTTGTAATTGATGTTAGAAAAGAAACTGAATTTGCTGATGGCCATGTGAAAGATGCACTAAACCTTCCTTTAGCAGAAATGAATGACCCGTTTGTATTATCAAACCTTGAAGAAAGTGATAATCTTTATGTTCATTGTGCCGGCGGTTACCGGAGTGTTATTGCCAGTTCATTAATTAAACGACAAGGCTTTCATAACCTCAGAAACGTAGTTGGCGGATTTGAGAAAATTAAAGAACAAAAAATTAAAATCATTAAAGAAACAAGTGTTTTGAATTAATAGCTTTGAGGTTTATTAGTCGATCCGTAATTTTCGATAACTTTCATTCCACTCATATTTCCATCTTCTGTGGCTCCATAAATAATTAGCTGGTCTCTGCCTGATTGAGTGCTCAATTTTCTTTACAATCAATTGGGTTAGTTCACCTTCTTTAAATTCTGCAGGGTTAGTTGTAATAAGTTCAATATTAAATTCATAATATCCACGTTTCAATTTGTAAAAATCTGCATATAGCACTACCGTGTTTTTTTGTTTTGCACCTCTCTCTGGTCCAATTACAAATGGCGCCGGCTTGTTAAAAAAATTTAACCAGTATGCTTTTTCCGGATTCCCGGGGTTTTGATCACCAATAAGAATGAGAGCATATTGTTCATTCAAATAATCACTTACATCATTTTTAAAATCAGTTGCAGCAATTAAAATGGTTCCTGTTTTTTTGCGAAAATTATAAAAGATCCTGTTCATTACTTTATTGCTAAGCGGCATATATACTCCAAGGAAAGGAAGTTTACAAACGGCAGCCATACCTACATTAGCTAGTTCCCAATTAAAAAAATGACCCGTTATTAATTGTATGTTTTGATCTTTCCCATATAACTGATTAAACATTTCAGCATTTCCATGCATTCGTTTTACAATTTCATTTTTATTCCATGATATCAGTTTTATAATCTCAATAAATGTATCACAGAGGTTATGATAAAAGTCTTTCATTATTTTTTCCCTTTCAATGTCAGATTTTTCGGGGAATGCAGTTTGCAGGTTATTAAGTACAACTTTTTTCCGGTAACCAAATACATGATATATCAGAAAATAAACAAAGTCACTTAATAAATATAAAATGGGCAGCGGAATTAAGGAGAGTAATTTCAGAATGGGATATATAATATAATACATGATAAAACAAGATAAAGATGTAAAATTTTTTAGTTTGTAATATTTATTAAATGAACGAATATAAAATTGTTATCAGAACAACTCGTATTTCATTCAGACGAAGGCATTGGTTTATTATCAACCCATAAATTCTGATATTCATCTTTCCATTTATGTTTCCATCTGCGATGACTCCATAAATACAATTCTGGTTGCAATCGTATGTTTTCTTCGAGGTGTTGTACATAGCGGCGCATTAATTCTCCATCAGGCAATGTTTTAACATCATCGGCCAATAAAAAATATTCAAAATGATACCTACCTCTTTTTTGGCGTGTAGTATTCATCATTACTACAGGAATGTTTTGTGAACGTGCATATTTTTCAGGGCCCTTGGCAAATACAGCAGGCCGGTTAAGAAAATAAAGCCAGTATCCGTTTTCTGCACCTGCCGGACTTTGATCTGCACCAAGAGCAATCAGATATTGTTTTTTTCGCCATGGAATAATTGCTCTTGCCATTTCAGAAGATGGCAATTGCGGATTACCCCAGCGGCTACGGATAGTTTGAATTAACCGGTTCATGATTTTATTACTCTGAGGTAAATACACAGTTAAAAAAGTATAAGGTTGGTTAATGCCCGTATACAGTGTCATCATTTCCCAGTTAAAAAAATGACCAAGATTAACCTGTACAGGCTTACCCGTTTCGTACAACTTATGAAACACATCAAAATTGCCGCTTATTCTTTTATTCAAAGATTGTTTACTGATGGAAATTAATTTGAGTGTTTCAATCCAATTGTCCATAAAATTCCTGTAGAATTTAAAGGCAATAACTTTTAGTTCTTTTTCATTTTTTTCAGGAAATGCATAACGAAGATTTTCTAAAACTACTTTTTTTCTATAGCCCAGAATAAAATAAAAAATAATAAAAGCTACATCGGCTATGCCATATAAAATAAAAAATGGCAATAAAGAAATGAGATAAAAAAATCCATAAACCAAATAGTACATAAGCTGATAATGCTATTAACTACAAAACAATGTTCTGCAACAGTTCGCTTTTTTCAGGATAATCTGTATTAAAATGCAAACCTCTGCTTTCTTTACGGAAGCTGGCGCCTTTGGTAATTAAATACCCCACAGAAATCATGTTCCTCAACTCCATTATTTGTGGCGATATACTTGTGCTTCTATATAGATCTTCCGTTTCTTCCCATAATAAATCAAGGCGACGTGATGCTCTTTGCAAACGTATATCATTACGAACAATGCCCACATAATCACTCATAACCTGTTGTAATTCTTTAAAGCTTTGGGTAATAAGAATCATCTCTTTGGGTTTGCTTGTGCCCTTAGCATTCCATTTTGGCAACTGAGGTAATTGATCATTGATTGTTTTAATTTTTTCAACTCCATCTATAAAACTACGGTGAGCAAAAACCATTGCTTCTAACAATGAATTACTTGCCAACCGATTTGCACCATGCAAACCAGTACTGGCACACTCCCCTGCCGCATATAAATTTTTTATTGAAGAGCGGCCCCACTCATCGGTTTTAATTCCACCACAACTGTAATGAGCAGCAGGGGCAACTGGAATCATTTGTTGTGCAATATCTATACCCAGCGATTTGCATTTTTCATAAATGTTGGGAAAGTGATGAATGAATTTTTCCAAATCCATTTGCCTGCAATCGAGCCATACATGCTCAGTACCATTAATTTTCATTTCACTATCTATTGCTCTTGCAACAATATCACGGGGAGCCAGATCTTTGCGTTCATCATACCTCTCCATAAACGCTTCGCTTTTATGATTACGAAGGATACCGCCATCTCCTCTTACAGCTTCAGTAATTAAAAAAGCCTGGCCTTTTTGCCCGGCAAGATATAATGCTGTTGGATGAAACTGAATAAACTCCATATTTTCTATGCGGCCTTTTGCACGGTAAACCATGGCAACACCATCACCCGTTGCGATGGATGGATTTGTTGTTGTACGATAAACCTGACCATTACCTCCGGTTGCAAGCAATGTTATTTTTGCCTGAAGGATTTCAATTTGATTTGTTTGCAGATTTAATGCATACACACCATAACATTGTACATCAGGTGTTGATTTGGTAATTAAATAACCAAGATGGTGTTGAGTAATTATATCCACCACATAATAATGGTTTACTAACTGAATGTTTCTACTTTGCTGAATTGTTTCAAGTAAAGCTCTTTCCATTTCTGCTCCTGTAACATCTTTATGATGAAGAATGCGGTTTTCACTATGTCCGCCTTCTTTGCCCAATGAGTACTCACCATCTTTTTCTTTATCAAATCGGGCACCCCATTCTATAATTTCATTAACCCGCAGAGCACCTTCTTTTACAACAATATCTACAATTTCTTCATTACATAAACCATCGCCTGCTATAAGTGTATCTTCAATATGTTTATCAAAGCTGTCGTTTTCCAGATCATTCACTACTGCAATTCCACCTTGTGCATATTTTGTATTTGTTTCATTATCCTGTGCCTTGGTAACAATTAATACTTTTTTATCGGGGCACGCTTCTGCAACTTTTATTGCATAAGTTAAACCTGCAATGCCTGAACCAATAACGAGAAAATCTGTTTGCATAATATATAAATAGGCCATAAAGATATACAAGAGTTATGAAGTAGGTTTTACTGTTTACTTAAGTAATTATTCGTAGTAAACTTTTTTTTATAATATCCCGGTTTAGGGTATTGCATTTCGCTTTTTTATATTATACCTTTACTTCATATATGATCATATAGATCGGATAACCTATAAATAATAAGATCCGTTACTTTTTAAAAACACCCCATCCCACTTAAGTAAGGCTATTAATTAAGAAGAATTTCTTACAGTAATTTTTTGGTTTAACAAGAAACTACATGCTTTTCATTGCAATAAGAAATTGCAAACAGTATTGTTATTGTACTAAGAAGAAATTCTAAAGGTTAAATTATTGACTATCCTGAACCCTTTTTAAGATATAAATTCTGCACCTTCTTTAGTTTGTCAGCTATTATGCAATGACGAAAGCAAGGTGCAGAATTTTTTAATCTGTTACTAAGAAATAAGATTAAGCCGTTACATCAAAGAAAATTATTTTTTTACCATTAAACCTTTTCATCATGTTTATTTCCATGCAGGGAAACTGGACAATTAATGTCAAATCAAAAGAAGCTGCTTTTCCCCAGCGATTTATTGTAATTGGAGCTACAACTGGCAACGGAACCTATAATGGGAATGTTGGAGTTCCTTCTGTGAATGTAACGGGCAGTCAATGGTTGCTAGCCATTCAGAATAACCCCGGTAGCGGTTTCAGGCAATCTGATACAAGATTAAAATTTCCCACAATATCAGGTGGCATGTTTTCTTTTGATATTGAAAGTAATGATGCCGGTAGTGATAAAGATTTTAATGATCTTGTTTTAACATGTTCCTCTTATGCATCAGTTACAGATTACTTGTTATATGGAAACGTTACAATTTACAGTGGCAATTGTTTTTTTAATCCCTGTATTAAAAGATGGATTGTAATTGATACATATAAACAATTCCTGAATGCATTAAATAACGACAAATTAAAAGATGTAATTGAAAAATTATATCCTGAACGTATACCTGTTGGTCCGCAACCAGACCCTCCTCCTTTTTTTACACCTCTTATGATTAACCTTGCAGACGAGGTGCAAATACCTGATAAACTGGTTAACATTTATACCCGTACAAACTTCACAACAACAGATGCAAAAGTTAAAAAATCAAAAGCAGCAGCATCTGCTAATTTGCTAAGTGATTTTCAATTAACAACAACAAGAAATGTTTTAACAAATTCATTGTCTAGAGAAAACCTCATATATGACAGAATTCAATTAGGAAGATTAAAAGACAACATTCGTTTTATATGCAATACAGAAGCCGGTATAAATCTTACACTTAATTTTTCAGAATACGACAGGAGCAGTAGTGAGTTAGCTGGTGGACCATATTCAGGCACAGGCAACAGATCTGCTTTAGGTAATGCTATAACAGATATGAATGGAAATTACATTTTCCGTTTTACACAAAGTATTGAACAATTGGTAAATGAAATCAGTAATGATGTTCCAAGTGGTGAAAACAGTGTGGTACAATCAAGACCTGATATCATTGTTAATATCACCGATAGCTTCCATCCATCAATCAGCATATTTGAGAGTGCACCTACATTTAATGTAAACCAGCTTCAACGTCTCGACTTTTGTTTTCCCGGTGATATTGTACGTCCATCTTCTTTCTGCTTCAATGGAAATTTAATTGGAAGCCTCGGTAATGTTTTTATTGGAGGTAATCAAAATACTTCAGCAAGTACATCAGCGGCTGCTTTAAACAGAGATGGATACAATAATCATCTTCGATCTAATGGGGTGATTACTGTTCATAACTCACAAGCTGGCTTCAGTGTAGATTGTGCGGCATGGAAAGGGGTGATTGATGTAAAAGGATGTATGTTTAACACACAACGTAAAAAAGATGACCCGGTTATAAGAAGTTATACAATTCGTTATCATAAACCAGGTGCTGGTTGGCAATTTGTAAATGAACAAAACAGGCATCCGTTATTTTCAAAACGTAATCAATTATTTTATAATGGTGAAGTAACAGGACCATTTAATACAGCTTTAAAAGTAGATGGCGGACCTCTTCAAGTTGTTCCTGCATATAAAAATATACAGGCAGAAGCTTATTTAGACGGAATTGATTGGGAATTCTCTAATCTTGATCGGTATATGAGACTCAATACAGCCATTTATGAAGCTGGAAACCCGGGAAGAGTATATTTTCGAGTTGATGGTTACGACAGTGCCGGCAATCCTATTTCAAATGCCCGTGATTTAATTGTACTTTATATTAACAACAAGCCAATTGAATTTGGTTTAGGTAATGCTGAATTTATAACAGCTTTGGAAACACTACCATGTAATTTATATAAAATGACATTGGCTGAAATGAATACTCCTCTTCGTTTGAAATTTAAGGCAAATGATGCCTGGGGCTTTATGAATGAATATGCATTAAGTATGTCAAAATGCCCTTCTGATGTTGAAGTAAATGTTACCACTCCAATTAGTATTGCTGGTAATAAAACCGGTTCGTTAATTACTGGTAGTAATATTTCAAATACAGATCCTAATAGTTGTCCCGGTTATAGTGGCTCATTAACTGATTTTGGAAGTGCCGATTTTATTACTATACAAATGCAACCTTCTGCAGCTGCAGGCGGCTGGTTGAAACCGGCAGAAGAATTTGCAGTTGTATCGTTTAGCCTATCGGCAAGTTTACGCAGAACAAATGGATATAACACTGGGATTGAAGGAACATACCAGGCGAGTTCAACCTTTTATATTCAAAGGAAGTAATCAATATGCAAATAGTTTTGATAAAATTTTTATTTGCTGTATTAGCTACCTGGCGTATATGTCATTTACTAACTGATGAAGATGGACCTTGGGATGTAATCTTTAAAATTCGCAAACAACTCGGGCAGGGATTCTTTGGGTCCCTGCTTGATTGTTTTTATTGTCTTAGCATTTGGGTTGCTATTCCATTTGCAATCTGGATGTCAGATAATTGGAAAGATGGAATTGTTAGTTGGCTTGCAATTAGCGGAGGGGCCTGTATTATTTATAAAGCCTCTTCAAAAAAATAAAATATTTATTCATTTAAAAAACAGTTAAAGATGTCTTGTTGTGGTAACAAAAGAGAAAGTTTAAAACAAACTTTTTCATCTCAGAGTTTTTCGCAAGAAGTTAAACATCCAATTAAAATGTGGAATGATGTGGTTTTTGAATATACAGGATCAGGTGTTTTGGTTGTGAAAGGAAGTGTAACTGGGGTCCACTATCAGTTCAAAGGAAATGGCTTTCAGATTTTAATTGATTACAAAGATGCTGCAGGTATGCGTGGTGAACCATTGCTGAAGAAAGTAAACTAATTTAGAAAATGAAAAAAGAGAAATTATCTTTTCGCTCATTAAAATTATTTAAGCAGGCTCAACCCATGCTTCACTTTCTTTTAATAAGTTAATGAGTTCGTTTACTGCCACCTCACTCTCAACATTTCGTTTTACAATTTCTTTGCCTTTGTATAATGTAATTTTTCCGGGACCACTACCTACATAACCAAAATCAGCATCGGCCATTTCTCCGGGACCATTAACTATGCATCCCATTATTGCAATTTTTACTCCTTTGAGATGATTGGTAACAGAACGGATTTTTGCAGTTGTTTCCTGTAAATCAAACAATGTTCTTCCGCAACTGGGGCAGGATATATATTCTGTTTTTGAAATTCTTGTTCTTGTTGCCTGCAAAATATTAAATGCAGTATTGTTAATGAATTGTTCAGGTGTTAAGTTGCTTAAATAATTTCTTCCGCTTGCATTTGCATTACCAGCTGATTGCAGCTCATAACTTTTTGAACTCATTCCTAAACAAATACCATCGCCCATACCATCAAGAAACAAGGCACCACATTCAGTTGAGTAATGGATAAGATGTTCATCGGCCGTTTGCCAGTTACTGTCGGTGATTAAAACAACCGGGTTTTTAATGTTGCGGTTCATCAGCTCAATAAACATTCTGCGTACACTTTGCATTGCATTTTTATTGGTGCTGCTAAAACAAAGCACAACTGTTGGATCGTTTGAAAACTCTTCCAGGTAAGTAAAGTCGTTGATATGAATTTCATCACTAAAGCAATCTATCATTACAAAATTCAGTTGGTCGCTTTTTGTTTCTGCTTCTGCATATCCGCTATCCATATAAATTGGAAAATACTTTTGTTCTCCTGCAACTGTTGCAACTGTTTCCTTCCATGTTTCAGGATATACAATCACTTTTAATGTGCCTGGTAATTCAAATTTTAATTTTTGATTAGCAATAAAAATATAATCAGCAGCTAAATCACTTATGGTCCATTTATCTGTTACTTCATCATATTTATATCCGATACTTTCTAAATCTTTTACAGAAATTGTTTTCAATTTGCTTAAATCTGCGATAACAACGGGTACTTGTTTGCCACCAATATTCTGTACAGCAAATGTTTCTCTGCGTTTATATTCAAAGGGAGAATAAGGAAGGGCCCCCTTCCGACTTCCCCCCAAGGGGGAAGCCATCAACCCACTACGCTCACTTTGCAAATTATCACTACTAATTTCCGGCACTTTGCCAAGTGTGGGTTGTGCGATTGCCAAATCCCCCCTTTGGGGGGTGGGGGGGCTGTATCTTTTTACTATATCTCTGCAAACCGGAATTTCAAATTCGGGGTCTTCAGTTAAACTTACACGTATAGTATCACCTATTCCATCTTCAAGCAACGTACCAATACCTGCCGCACTTTTTACTCTGCCATCTTCACCATCACCTGCTTCTGTTACACCTAAATGCAATGGATAGGCTTCAGCAAATTCTTCCATCATATGTTTAATAAGTAAACGATACGCCTGCACCATCACCTGCGGATTACTGCTCTTCATGCTCAATACAATGTTGTGAAAACTTTCAGCTCTTGCAATACGAAGAAACTCCATTGCACTTTCTACCATTCCATTTGCAGTATCACCATATCTGCTCATGATGCGATCACTTAATGAACCATGATTGGTTCCTATACGCATGGCGGTTCCATATTCTTTACAAATTTTTACCAATGGTGTAAATCGTTCTCTGATACGATCAATTTCTTCGAGGTACTCGGCATTGGTATATTCTATTTGTTCAAACTTTTTCTTATCAACATAATTACCGGGGTTCACTCTAACTTTTTCAATGATGCGTGCTGCAATTTCTGCTGCATTGGGTGTGAAGTGAATGTCTGCAACAAGAGGAGTAGTATATCCTCTCTTTCTTAATTCATTTTTGATGTTTAATAAATTTTCTGCTTC
>Ga0209798_10002121_pt1 | contig 11728 bp, 12 predicted proteins | sample DOMMetBare3Fresh_FD_187475 | JGI IMG/M metagenome (GOLD analysis project Ga0209798, IMG submission 187475) | Wetland sediment microbial communities from St. Louis River estuary, USA, under dissolved organic matter induced mercury methylation -... | ecosystem: Environmental > Aquatic >...
TGGGGCGTGCTCGTCCAGATCGTCGAGCTGAAGGACATCGAGCTGCCGCAGACGATGCAGCGCGCGATGGCCCGGCAGGCGGAGGCCGAGCGGGAGAAGCGGGCCAAGATCATCGCGGCCGAAGGCGAGGCGATGAGCGTCGGCAAGTTGGCCGAGGCGGCCGATGTCATCGCCGCGCACCCGGTCGCGCTGCAGCTGCGCAACCTGCAGATCCTCGCCGAGATCGCGGTCGAGCGGAACTCGACGATCGTGTTCCCGGCTCAGTTCATGGACAGCGTCCAGGCGGTCACGCACTTCCTGGAGAAGGAGCTGCCGAACGGCCACCTGCCCGCCAAGACGGGGTAGCCCGGTCGAGCCGGTCGCGCCGGGGTGGCGCCCAGGGCCACGATCGGTGAGGCTGCGCCCGTGAGAGTCGTCATCTGCCTGGCCGGGATCGTCGTCCTGGTCGGCACCACGTCGAGCGCGCTGCGCACCCTGGTCGTGCCGCGACGACTTCGATCGAAGCTGACCTCGGTGTCCACCCAGGCCACCCTCGCCGTGTTCCGCGGCCTGGCTCGGGCCACCCGGGACTTCGCCAGCCGCGACCGCCTCCTCGCCTGGGCTGCGCCGATCTCGATCCTGGTCACGCTGGCCGTCTGGCTGACCGGCTACCTGGTCGGCTACAGCCTGGTCCTGTACGGCCTGTCCGACCTCGGGGTCACCGCGGCCACCCGGGAGGCGGGCTCCTCGCTGTTCACCCTGGGCTTCGCCAGCAGCGACCGGCAGCGGCTGACCGCCGTCGACTTCCTGGCGGCGGCCACGGGTCCGGTCATCATGGGCCTGCTGATCGGCTACCTCTCCGCGGTCTACGCCGCCTACAACCGCCGCGAGGCCGACGTCACGATGCTCGACTCCCGCGCCGGCGAGCCGAACTGGGGACCGGAGATCCTCGCCCGCCACTCGCTGGTGAGCACCACCGAGAACCTGCGCGAGCTGTTCCGTGGCTGGGAGCGCTGGGCCGCGGACGTCTCCGAGAGCCACACGAACTACCCGGTGCTGATCTTCGTCCGCTCGCCCCGCCCCGGCCGCAACTGGGTCGTGGGCCTGCTCGCGGTCATGGACGCCGCCGCGCTGCAGCTCGCCTGCTCGCCGTCCATGCCGCAGGGCGAGGCCCGCATCGCCGTCCGGATGGGCTTCGTCTGCCTGCGCGACCTGGCCGAGACGCTGGGCATCGGGTACAACGGCGACCCCGACCCGGACTCGCCGATCCGCCTGACCTACGAACAGTTCCTGGTGGCCTACGAGCGGCTGCGGCAGGCGGACTTCCCGCTGGAGCGTCCGCCGGAGCAGGCCTGGCCGCACTTCCGCGGCTGGCGGGTGAACTACGAGAGCATCGCCTACGAGCTGGCGAGCCGGGTGGACGCCGTCCCGGCCAAGTGGAGCGGCCCACGGAGGTTCACCAGCGAGGAGCTGGAGCCGCAGGCCCCGCCCAACCGCCAGCCGCGCGGCCAGTGACCCGGCACGTCTGACACGAGGAGAAGCGATGACGGAGCAGCCGGTACGCCGGGTCAACTACGTCGATGGGCAGATCCTGACGGCTGCCGACCTACGCGCCGAGCAGGGGTACCACCGGCAGATGCGCTACCTGCACAACCGCGCCCTGCACGGCAGCGGCATCGTCGACGGGCTCGAGGTCGAGGTGACCGGCTCGGACGAGGTCTGGGTGACCCCGGGGCTGGCCATCGACGCGCGAGGACGGGAGATCGTCGTCACCGAGCCGGTCGGCCTCGACCTGTGCGCCCTCGAGGCCGAGCCGAGCCCGACCTGGTACGTCCTGGTCGCCTGGGAGGAGGTACCCGACGAGACCTCGGTCCAGGTGGACGGCTCCTTCACCCGCTGGATCGAGCGCGCGCGGCTCAGGGTGACCGCGCAGCCGCCCGACGACCCGACCGACGACCTGGTCCTGGCCGTGCTAATCCGCACCCCCGAGGGCAGCACCGACCTCGACCGGTCAGCCCGCGCGCCCTTGGGACGGAACCTTGACCGGGACACCCGACGGAACCTGACGGCGACCTAGCCCGCCACCCGGCTGGCTCACTCCTCGCCGACCGGCGTCCAGCGGAACATCCGAGAGCCGACCAGGAATCCGACGACACCCCACAGGGCGAGCACGCCCAGGTCGGTCCAGGCGAACCCCCAGCCCACGGTGTTCGGGTTGAACGCGGTCAGCTCGGCGGCGAAGAACGGCCGGACCGGGAAGACGCTCGCCACGAAGTCGATCACGGCCGGCGGCTCGTTCCCGGGGAAGAAGTTGCCGGAGATGAAGAACAGGGTCAGCGTCAGCGCCGTGGTCATCGGAGCGGCCGCCGACGCCTTCCTGATGACGAGCGTGAACGCCACGGCCAGGCTGGTGAGTGCGACCGCCCCGACGAGGACGGTCACGGTTGCGGCCAGCGACCGGCGCCCCAGGGCGGGGACGTCGTAGACCAGCATCCCGACCCCAGTCACCAGCAGAGCCAGCAGCACAGCCGTGGTCAACGCGTTCACCACATGCCCGCCGAGGAAGACCGCAGTACGGACAGGCGTCGAGCGCAGCCGCTTCAGCACCCCGTTCTCGCGGTCCTGGACGAGAGTCACGGCCAAGTTCTGGAACGCGGCGGACACGACCCCGATGACGACGACGGACGCGGTCATCACGGTGGCGAATGTCATCTCGCCGGGCTGCCCAGGGATGCTGCCCACCTGGTCACCGAAGAAGCTCGCGAAGATCACCAGGTAAAGAAGGGGCAGCCCGATCGTGAAGAACACCGACTGCGCGTCGCGCAGCATGACCTTCTGCGCGAGCCGCAGCTCGTGGGCCACCAAGTTCGCGGTGCTCATGATGCCTCCCCGGTGAGAGCCAGGTAGACGTCCTCCAGCGTCGGCCGGTGCACCTCGAGGCCGGGGAGCTCGATGTGTCGCTCTGCGGCCCAGCTGAAGATCGGTGCCAGCACCTGGACGGGTTCGGCGGCGTGCAAGACGATCATGTCGTCCTCGGCCCGGGTCCCCGCCGGCAGCGGACAGCCGGGATCGGCCGGCCGACGGAATCGGATCGTGCACGGCGCCCCGTCCCGACCGCCCAGGGTGGCCGGCGTTCCCTCGGCGACGATGCGCCCGCCCACGATGACCGCCACGCGGTCGGCAAGGAACTCGGCCTCGTCCATGTAGTGGGTGGTCAGGAAGACGGTCTTGCCGAGGGCGCGCAGATTCGTGATCAGGCCCCAGGCCTGCCGTCGAGCCGCTGGGTCAAACCCGGTCGTCGGCTCGTCGAGGAATACCAGGACGGGGTCGCCGACCAGCGCGAGCGCGACGTCCAGGCGGCGCAGCTGACCGCCGGAGAGGCGACCGGACCGCACATCCCGCTTGTCGGTCAGACCGACCACGTCGATCGTCTCGTCGACCGCCCGCGGCGATGGGTAGTAGCGGGCATGCCGCGCCACGAGCTCACGGACGGTCAGCTCCGGCGGCATCTTCGAGGTCTGGAGCACCAGGCCGATCCGGGCGCGCCAGGCGAGGCTGGGATGGGCCGGGTCCTCCCCGAGGACGTCCACCACACCACTGGTGCGATGGCGGTAGCCCTCCAGCATTTCGACGGTTGTGGTCTTGCCGGCGCCGTTCGGTCCCAGGAACGCGAAGACCTCACCCTTGCCAACGGTGAGGTCGATACCGCGGACCGCCGCGTAGGAGCCATAGGACTTGTGCAGGTCCTTGACCCGGATCACGGCGTCGGCGTCGGGCACAACGGCCAACCGACTACCCAGAGACTCGATGGTGGCCATGGCGGCCTCCTGCTCAGGTCAGTCCAGGACGCGAGTCTGCGCGTGACCATCGGCCTGGGCAAGGGGCCGAAGGTCCCGGTCGAGGCACGGGTCACGCCAGCGGGAGCGTGATCTCCACACAAGGCCCCTCCGGGGTGTGCCGGGCCTCCACCGAGCCGCCCTGGGCCTGAGCGACCGCCTGCACGATGGCCAGCCCGAGCCCAGCCCCACCGCTGCTCGACGCGGCGGACCCACGGCTGAACCGCTCGAAGGCATGGTCGCGGGCCGCCTTCGAGAACCCGGGCCCGTGGTCACGCACGCCGATCCGGGCCGTCCCGTCGACCTCGGCAGCGACCAGCTCGACGTCGCCGGACCCGTGCCGCAGCGCGTTGTCGACCAGGTTGGTGATCGCCTGCTCGAGGCGCTGCCGGTCGGCCACCACCGTGAGCCCGGAGGGGACCTCGACGACGAGCGCGCGTCCTTGCGCCTGCGCCCGCCGGCGCTGGCGGTCGGCCGCCCGCACCACCACCTCAGCGACCCGCAGCGGCTCACAGTGGACGGGGAGCCGGCCCTCGTCCACCTGAGCGAGGACGAGCAGGTCGTCAGCCAGGCGGCACAGCCGCTCGGTCTCCTCGGCGGCCGACGCCAACGCGGCCTCGAGCTCGGCGACGCTGCGCGGACCCATCAGCGCCACGTCGATCTCGCTCTTCAGGATCGTCAGCGGCGTCCGCAGCTCATGGCTGGCGTCGGCGACGAAGCGGCGCTGCTCGGCGATCGCCGAGCGCTCGCCCGCCCGCGCCCGGTCCAGTCGCTCCAGCATGTCGTTGAGCGTGCGGCCGAGGCGCCCGAGCTCGTCGTCCACGGCCGGGACCGGCAGTCGCACGTCGGGTTGGTCGGTGACCTCCTCCGCCCTGCGCCGCATGGCGTCGACCGGCCGCAGGGCCAGGCCGGCCACCGCGTACCCCACGCCGCTGGACACCAGCAACGCGGCGCCCAGACCGATCACCTCGAGCAGGAGCAGCGACGACAGGGCCTCCCGCTTCTCGTCCAGCGAGGCGCCCACGACGACCACGAACCCTTCGCCGCGGGCCTGCACCGGCACGGCCAGCAGGCGGATCGACTCGTCGAACCTCGCGTCGCCGGGGCGGTCGGCGAAGACCGCCACCGTCTGGGCGCGGGTGAGATCAGCCGGATCGAGCAGCGGGAGACCGGCTGCCGCGGTGGCCGCGACGATGCTCCCGTCGTCCCCGAGAACCTGGGCGATGCTCTCGTCCGACTCGAGCGCGGGCGCGTCCGGACGCGCCAGCCGGTCCGGTGACGCCTGGACGGCGGCACTGACCTCGCTGGCGCGCGCGCGAAGGCCGCGGTCGAGCGTCTGGCCGAGCTCGGCGTCGAAGCGCAGGTAGACGAAGGCGCCGACGGCCGACAGCACCGCCACCAGGACGCCGGCGAACGCCAGGGTGACCTGCCAGCGCAGCGGCAGTCGGCTCACGGCGTTTCCGCAGCGAGCAGTCGGTAGCCCACGCCACGAACCGTCTCGATGGACGACGTCCCGAAGGGTCGGTCGACCTTGTCACGTAGGTAGCCGACGTAGACGTCGATGACGTTGGAACGGTTCTCGTAGGCGTCGTCCCAGGCGTGCTCGAGCAGGGTGAGCCGGGACACCGCCTCTCCCGCCCGACGCATCAGCACCTCCAGCAGGGCGAACTCCTTGGGCGTCAGGTCGATCGGTGTCCCCGAGCGGGAGACTCTCCTGGACGCCGGGTCGAGCTGCAGGTCGCCGACCTCGAGGACCGGCGAGCGATCGCCGCCCAGCCGACGGGCCAGCGCGCGCAGCCTGGCGAGCAGCTCGTCGAAGGCGAAGGGCTTGGCCAGGTAGTCGTCGGCGCCGCTGTCGAGGCCGGCGACCCGGTCGGCGACCGAGTCGCGGGCGGTGAGCATGAGCACGGGGGCCGCCACACCGTCCGCCCGCAGCTGTCGGCACGTGTCGAATCCGTCGATCCCCGGCAGCATGACGTCGAGGACGACCGCGTCGTAGTCGGTGGCGCCGGCCATCCACAGGGCGTCCTCGCCGCACCCGGCGAGGTCGACACTGAGCCCGTGGGCGGCCAAGCCTCGCCGGATGATCCCGGCGAGCTTGGCCTCGTCCTCCACGATCAGGACTCGCATGCGGCCCAGAGTCCCACAGCGCCCTCACCGGCAGCCGACGAAGAAGAGCCTTCCCCCGGGCGGGTACTCGGCGACCACGCCGACCCCGGACGCATAGAGCTTGTACTCCACCTCGCCCTCGGGCTGGATGAACTCCTGCACCCGGATCACGTCGGTCATGACCCGCTGGCCGACCTTCGTGCGCAGCCCCGTCTCCTCGACCCGGTCGCTCTCCGTGGTCAGCCCCGGGACGTCCTCGAGGTGCCACTGCTGCCCCAGGCGTGGTCGGGAGGGCATCGCCACGCCGAGCCGGTCGGTGTCCCTGCCGTACAGCCAGGTGCCAGCGGTGTCGACGACGAGGCCGTCCCGGATGTTCTTCACCTGCTCGCCGAAGTAGTACACGGTCCCGTCGTCCGCCTGGGCGAAGTAGTCAATCGTGATCTCGACGATCGCGCCATCGGCGTAGGCCCGGTCCTCGATGACGACCGTCTCGACCGGCTTCCCGGCCACGACGAAGGTCTTGGTCCGCGGCAGGACGGTGCGAACGGTGCGCTCCCGCACGCCCTCGTCGTCGGTCCCTCTCAGCTCACATCGGGTGTACGTCGTGAGGGGGAGGTAGCGGTTGTCGATCCGCAGCGGGTGGCTGAACGTGGGCGAGCCACCGGCGCGGGCGGCGGCGCCCTGGGCGCCGGCGGCACCACCGGTCAAGGCGAGGCCACCCACGGCGAGCATCCCCGCCGCAGCCATCGTGGTGCCCACGCGTCGGGTGGTCGGACGGTTCCGGACGGTCATGGTCGGCTCCTCGCTCTCGGTTCGCACGGTCGCGATCCGGTGAGGGTCCCCCAGCCTCGATGAGGGAACGATGAGCGCGACGCGCCGGAACGTGACGAAGTTCTCCTTGCCTTGCCGCGGCTGGCTGCCGACATACCCTGTGAGGGAGGGGGATTCATCGATGAGGTACGCCAGCGACATCGCCTCGATCGCCGTCCGCGTGGAGATCGGCCCACAGGGTGGGCTCGACTGCCTCGGCTGCACCGAGCCGGGACACCACTCACGGACCTGCGACGAGATGATCAGCCACCTGCGCGTCCACCAGGCCTACGGTGACCACGTGCCGATGAGCCTGATCCACCGGCTCGAGGACTGCCGCACCGTCGTCGACGGAGTCGCCGGCCCGCACAGCCCAAGGGACGCGCCGTGCGCGCTGTGCGACCCCGAGGACGACGCTCACCCGGCCCACACGCCGACCAGCGTCAGGGGTGCACGCATCCCGGACTGACCGACCCGCTCATCGGGTGTCCGCGATCTCCACGATGCCGAGGGGCGAGGTCGGGAACGGGCGGGCGACCCGCACGGTGACGGAGTCGTCCGAGCCGCGGTGCGCCAGCCGGTAGGTGTCCGGCCCGACTCGGCTGACCGCCGGTTCGCCGATCCCGTACACCGAGCGCGCGTACAGCGTCACCATGTCCACCGGGTCGCCCCGCCACGGCTGGTGCCCTTGGTCGACCGACCGCTGCGCCTGCTCGGCCTCCGCCAGGCTGTCGTCCGGCCACATCCGCCAGGCGGGCGGCGCGGCGACGTCGACCACCAGCCGGTCCGGCGAGCTGAGCCGCATGACCCGGAAGCCGGCCGTCCGGTCCAGCCCGATCCCGAAGCTCAGCACCGCCTCGAAGTCGCCACTGATCGAGACCTGCTTCAGCGTCGGGAAGCCCGGGAGCACCGTGTCCGGGCCCCGGTAGGGCGTGATCGGCGTGCCGGCGTACCTGGCAACCGCGTCGTGGATGACGATCTGCAGGAACGACCGGCCCTGCAGGGCGACCACCCGGTCGGACGGGTCCTCGCGAACGGCCGGGACGTAGCCGACCCGCACGTCCCCGAACGGCTCGCTCAGGTCGAAGACCGCCCGCTCGTAGGTCCCGTGCCGCCCGGTCCTGATCGCCTGCAGGACGGCGACGTCCATCTGCGGTCGGATGATCGGGAAGGGCGCGGGCAGTGCCCGCGGCTCGATCGGCCAGACCGGTCCGGCCACGGTCGTCGGGGTAGCGGACGGCGAGAGGGAGGACGGACTTGCCGACGGCGAGACCGGCGACGAGGAGCGAGACGGCGAGGCCGAGGGGGACGCGCCGGGGCCGGTCGAGGTGCCGCACGCCGCCGCCGCGACGAGCAGCAGCCCGGACGTGAGGACAGCAACCGGAACGAGACCACGTGTGCGCACGATGACCGCCTCCCCAGTGGAGCGCTCGCACCGGATCCGCCACCTTCAGCGTCCCCTCGTCCGAACGGACAGACCAGAGGCGTTCGTCCGCGCGCCCCGGCCGGGGGGTTACACGATGGACGGGTGAGCCGGCCGTCCGTCGATCCCGTGGTCTGGCAGCCACCGCCTCGCCCGGCCCGGTCCCGCCGGGATGCCAACGACGTGCCGATCGCCCCCGCCCGGGTGTACGACGTGGGCGGCGAAGGCCCGGAGGACGTGCTGCTCGATCCCGCCGACGGCAGCGTGCTGACCGGGGTGAGCGACGGGCGGCTGCAGCGTCTGCACCCGGACACCGGTGCGGTCAGCACCGTCGCCGACACCGGCGGCCGCCCGCTGGGCCTGGACTGGCTGCCCGACGGCCGGCTGCTCGTGTGCGACGCCCGGCGCGGACTGCTGGCCGTCGACCTGCCCTCGGGGCGGGCCGACGAGCTGGTCACCTCCGTCGACGGCGCGCCCATGCGGTTCTGCAACAACGCGGCCGTCGCCGACGACGGCACGATCTGGTTCACCGACTCCTCGACCCGGTTCGGCATCGACTTCTGGAAGGCCGACATCCTGGAGCACTCGGGAACCGGCCGACTGCTGCGCCGCGACCCGGACGGCACCGTCGAGACCGTGGCCGCCGGGCTGCAGTTCGCCAACGGCGTCGCACGCGCCGGGGACCCGGCCGAGGTGTTCGTCGCCCAGACCGGGAGCTACGAGGTGTCCCGGCTGCGCCCAGGCACCCCCGAGAAGCCGTCGGCGCTGACGCCGCTTGCCACGAACCTGCCCGGCTTCCCCGACAACATCTCCACCGGCTCGGACGGGCTGGTCTGGGTCGCCCTCGCCAGCCCCCGCAACGCGCTGCTGGACCGCCTGGCGCCACTCCCCCCGCTGCTGCGCCGGGCCGTGTGGGCGCTGCCGGAGGCCGTGCAGCCCAGGCCCGCGCACGAGATCTGGGTGCAGGCCTTCGACCCGACGACAGGCCGGGTCGTGCACGACCTGCAGGGGGCCCATCCGCGCTTCGGCATGGCCACGGGGGTCCGTGAGCAGGACGGCGCCGTGTGGATGGGCAGCCTGGTCGGCACCACCGTCGCCGTCCTGCGGGTGCCAGCGCCGGACGAGGTCAGTACCTGATCCACTCGGTGTCCGCGCAGCAGAGGTGCGGCATGCGCTGGCGCCACGCTCACCGGCGGGCGACCGACCCGGATGTATCGCAACGCCTGCTTCCGGGCTCCTGGCTCCCGAGAGAGGTGGGATGGAGATGCTGATCCGCACGCCCGAGAGCTGGCCGCCGGTTGTCGTGGCCGTCCTGGCCATGGTCGCGCTGGCGGCCCTCGACCTCGCGGGCACGTTCGCCGCGAAGGAGGCCGTGCAGCGCCGCTCGCTGCTCATCGGTGCGGTGGGGGCGGTGCTCTTCGTGCTGCTGTTCTGGGTGCTCGCCTCGAGCCTGCAGTACGCCGAGCTGGCCCCGGTGACGTTCGGCTGGATCGTCATCCTGCAGGTCGGCGTGCTCCTGCTGGACAGGTTCCGGTACGGCGCCCAGCTGACGACGGGCGCGTGGGCGGCGATCGTCGTCATGGTCGCGGCCCAGGCCTACCTGCTGCTTGGCCCCGCGACGTCCTCGGCCCGGGCGGCGGCGGGACAGTGAGGCGACGCACCTGGTGGGCAGCGGCGGGGCGCTCGGCGGGACCTCTGGGACTGGCTGCCGCACGCTCCGGCCGGTTCGCTGGGGGCGAGGTGGTGAGCCATGTCCAGACCAGTGGGTCGTGTCGTCCGGGTCGTCCTCGTCCTTGCCGCAGTGCTCGCCCTGGCCGCCTGTGCCGCCGGGTCGAACGACGTCGCCGCCGTTGGCGCGACCCAGCTCGACGGCTTCTGGCCCGGCCTGTGGCACGGCTTCATCAGCCCGTTCACGTTCCTCGTGTCGCTGTTCAAGGACAGCGTCAGCATCTACGAGGTGCACAACAACGGGAACTGGTACAACTTCGGCTTCATGATCGGCGTGTCGGCGATCTTCTCCGGCCCGGCCCGCTCGGGCGCCGCCCGCCAGCGCCGACGCCGGACTGAGCGAGCGTCGAGCTGACACGAACCCGAAACAGCGCTACGGCATCAGGTCTCCGTAGATGTCCGCGTCGAGCCCGCCGTTGCGAGGACAGGTGTCGCCGGTGAAGCTCCCGTCCGCCCTCATGGTGCGGCACTGCAGGACGTCGGCGCCTTCGTTCGGCTCGGCGCCGGCAGCAGACTCACGCGGGTCGGTCCCCAGGACCGCGTTGCGCCAGTCGGACCACACGCCGAAGGTCGTGCCGGCGACGGAGTCGATCCACAGGTAGTCGCCGGCGAAGGGCACCGTGCGCCCGTCGTACTGCTCGAGGTTGGGGTTGTAGGCGCGGTCGCTGACCGGGACGCCCGAGCCGCTCGGCCCGGTCGACGTCGGGAACGACAGGCCGAACGTCTCCAGCGCGTTCTGAACGACGGTGCGGTCGGCCCGGTTGCCGACCGGCTGCGCCGCGCACGCGGTGGCGGTGGCACAGCTGGGGTCGCGGCGGCTGTCCCACCAGATCAGGTGCGCGAGACCGCCGCTCACCGCGATGTCCGGGAACAGCTGGTGGCCCTTGTCGGCCGGCCCGGGCGCCGGGCGGCCGACCGTGACCGGCGTCGAGTGCGCACCGGTGGCCCCGTTCAGCACGGTGTAGTAGACGGCGGACAGCGAGCCGACGCCGGGGGCGACCATGCCGTACGTGGTGCCGGTCGGGACGTCGGGACCGAAGGCCGCGTCGTAGACGATGTAGACGTTCTCCGAGCTCACGTCGTTCTGGTCGGTCGCCGCGCGCGGCGTGGTGTCGGCGCGGAAGAACGTGTAGCCGGACTGGCAGGTGTTGGCGGCGTCCCCGCAGTCACGGGCCGACCCGCCGGACACGTAGGCGTCCCGGTGGGCGTATCCCTCGAAGGTCACCACGGTGCGCTGGGGTGAGAACGTCGCCCCGCAGTCGGTCGACTTCGCGTACTGCACGGCGTCCGTCTGGGTCTTCTTGTTGCCGATCGTGGCGACCCAGGTGACGTACACATGGCCGTTGCCGGTGACGGTGATCTCGGGGACCTGGACGCTGTTGACGCTGGTGGTCAGCAGCTGGGGCTGCGACCAGGTCGCGCCGTGGTCCGTCGAGCGGCTGAGGTAGATGTTCGACGCCGCGGTGGTGAAGCGCGACCAGGCGAAGTAGACGGTCCCCCCGTCGGCCAACGACCCGCAGCGGCCGGTGCGGTCGACCTCGATGGCGGTCTTGTCGTTGAACTTGCCCAACAGGTTGGGGGCGGAGGCGCCGCGGGCGACGATCTCGGAGCGGACGAACTCCTTGCCGTCGTTCAGGGTTGCTCCGCCCGCGCCCGCCGGGTTCGCGTAGGTGGCGACCCACACGTCGCCGAACGTCTTCTTCGTGCCTGCGGGGTCGTCGGAGGCCTCGGCCCCGCCGAAGACCCGGCCGGCGGTGTCCCACGCCCAGACCGGGTCACCCGCCGACGCGGTGCGGATGTGCGCGCGGGAGGCGTAGGGGGACGTGTCGCCGGGGTAGCCCGG
>Ga0209798_10002123_pt1 | contig 11722 bp, 13 predicted proteins | sample DOMMetBare3Fresh_FD_187475 | JGI IMG/M metagenome (GOLD analysis project Ga0209798, IMG submission 187475) | Wetland sediment microbial communities from St. Louis River estuary, USA, under dissolved organic matter induced mercury methylation -... | ecosystem: Environmental > Aquatic >...
ACCGCGAATCTTTTTCCGGAACTCGGTGTTGAAGCTGTCGATGTAGTGGTTGATCAGCAGGGGGATGTCACTCTTGCGTTCGCGCAACGGCGGCAGCGGTACCGCCATCACGTTGAGGCGATAGAAGAGGTCCTCGCGGAAGTGACCCTTCTTGACTTCCTCCTGCAACGAACGGTTGGTCGCGGCCACGACCCGCACGTCGACCTTGATGTCCTGCGATCCGCCGACGCGCTTGAATGACTTCTCTTCGAGGAAGCGCAGCAGTTTGGCCTGCAGCAGCGGCACCATTTCCCCAATCTCGTCGAGGAACACCGTGCCGCCGTCCGCCGACTCGATCAAGCCGCGCTTCTGCCGATCCGCTCCGGTGAAGGCGCCGCGCTCGTGCCCGAACAGCTCGCTCTCGAGCAGCGTCTCGGGCAGCGCCGAACACGTGATGTTCATGAACGGCCTCGAGGCCCGGTGGCTCGAGTAATGCAGCACTTTGGCGGCGAGGTCCTTGCCGGTCCCGCTCTCTCCGGTCAACAGCACCGTAGATGCCGGACTGGAACTGATTCTCTCGAGGAGCGCCCGCACCGACTTGATACCGGGGCTGTCGCCGACGATGCTCGACGCACCGTAGGGCTGCGCCTGCCTGGCGCGCAGCACGCGCACTTCCCGGCGCAGCTGCGTGGTCTCGAGGGCCTTTTCGACGAGCAGCATCACCTCGTCCAGGTCAAACGGTTTGTTGGCGTAATGAAACGCGCCGCCCTTCATCGCCTCGACCGCGATGCCGACTTCGGTGTTGGCCGTGAGCATGATGACGAGCGTGTCGGGATCAGTGTCCTTGATCTGCTTGAGGACGGAGAGCCCGTTGGCATCAGGCAAGGCGTAATCGAGCAGCACGAGATCCACGCCCTCGCGATGCTGCGAGACGGCATCGCCGGCCGTCCCGGCCTCGGCCGTGCGATAGCCTTCCTCCTTGAGCCGATTGATGAGTGACCAGCGGATTAGCGGCTCGTCATCGACGACGAGGATTGTGGCGTTCGGCATTTAGCGCAGCCTCTGTGTTCCGCTCATCACGGCGCGACTGAGTTCGTCCGGCTCGAACGGCTCAACGACCATCATTTGCAGTGGGGGATTTTTCCCCGGTCCGCCGAAAATCTCCCGCCCGATCGCGTCTGCGTCCGGCGCAATTGGCGGGGATAATTCCTCGACGCCGGGTGCAAGTGTCTTCATACCGCCCTAATTATCAAGAATCGCGCCACGCCCTCATTCAGCGGGCCTAGTATGTCCGATCCATCGAAGCTCTCCAACGAGGGCTGCGCGGTGGCATGTCTTGTGCTCAATCACGGTTGCCGGACTTTGCCGGCGGACTTGCGGAGGAGCCATGGTGGCACTGAAAAACATTCTGGTGGCGACGGACTTCAGCGAGCCGTCGGGCGTGGCCATGGCGTATGGCCGCGACCTGGCGCGCAACTATAACGCGCGGCTGCACGTGCTGCATGTCGTCGAGGACGTGATGACGCGCTATAACACCGAAGCTGGCTTCATCCTGCCGTCGATGCAGGAGGATTTGGAAAAGGCCGCCCGTCGCGATCTCGACGCCCGGATCACCGACGAAGATCGCCGCCAGTTGAACGCGCTGCCAGTCATCGTCACCGGAACCAGCATCGCCGAGGGCATCGTGGAATACGCGAAAACCCATTCGATTGACCTGGTTGTGACGGGCACGCACGGCCGCGGCGCCGTCAAGCACTTCCTGATGGGCAGCGTCGCCGAACGCGTCGTTCGCACCGCGCCATGCCCCGTCCTGACGGTGCACGCCCACGAGCGCGACTTCATCGTTCCCGACGCGCTGACCCTGGCCGCCTCGGTGTAAGAGTGTTACCGGTGCGCGTCCGCTGCGACGCGGACGCGCACGTCGACCGCCGATACCCCTTCCGGCAGCACGACGATCGGATTGACATCCAGCTCCTGGATTTCAGGGCAGATTCCAACCAGCACGGAGATTCGCAGCACCGTTTCGCGAAAGGCCGGCTCGTCTGCGGGCAGGCTGCCGCGGAACCCCCGCAGCAACTTGACGCCTTTCAGCGAGCCGACCATGTCGACGGCATCCTGGTCGGTGAGGGGATGAAGCCGGCAGGCCGAGTCCGCCAGCAGCTCGATCAGCACTCCGCCGCTGCCGCACACGATGACATGACCGAAGGTCGGGTCGTTGATCGCGCCCACCATCATCTCGGCCCCGCCGCAAATCATGCGCTGCACCAGAAGACCTTCGACCTTGTCGCCGAGCGTGCTCATCAGCTCCGCCGCGGCCGATCGAACCTCAGCTCGAGTTTGTAGACTCAGGCGGATCGCCTTGTGCTCGGTCTTGTGCATCAGCCCGGGTCCTACTGCCTTGAGAGCGATCGGGAACCCCAGCCGCGCCGCCATGTCGACGGCCTCATCGATCGACGACGCGACGTTCGATCGCGGCACCGCGATACCGACCGAGGAAAGCAGCGCGCTGGCTTCGATCGGCGTCAGCCAGCCACCGCCCCGCTCGAGCGCCCGCTCGACCACGAGACGCGCGAGCGAGGGCTCGACGTCCTGCAGTACCGGGACGATCCCGGGCTTCTGTTGCCGCCACTGCGCGTACGCGGCGACGCGCGCCATCGCGATCGCTGCCGGCTCGGGAAAGGCGAAACAGGGAATCTTCTGGAGGGCATCAGGTGCGGCTTCGCTGCGCATGAAGATGCCCGCCACAGGCTTATCTGGTGTCATCGCCGCCGCCCTGGTGATGGCCGCGGCAACGTCATTGGCGTCGGTCACGATCGGCGGGATGAAGATGGCCAGCACGCTATCGACGTTGGGATCGGTCAAGAGGGCGTGCAGGGCCTGCTCGTAATGCGCAGCGGGGGCCGATGCCAGCATGTCGACAGGATTGGTCACGGCTGCGGCCGGCGGCAGCAGCGCACGAAGAGCCTGCCTCGTCGCGTCGCTCAACGTCGACACATCAAGACCGTGCGACTGACAAGCGTCGGCCGCCAGGATGCCGGGGCCGCCGGCGTTGGTGAGAATCGCGATGCGCCGTCCGCGAGGCAACGGTTGTCGTGAAAGCAGCGACGCGACGTCGAAGAGCTCCGTGACGGTGTCGGTCCTGATCACGCCCGATTGCTGGAACAGCGCATCGACGAATGCATCAGAGGATGCGAGCGCGCCGGTGTGCGAGGCGGCCGCGCGTGCGCCCATCGTTGATCGCCCCGACTTCAGGGCGACGATCGGCTTGTGGCGGCTGATGCGGCGCGCAATGCGGCTGAACTTCGCCGGATTACCAAAGCTCTCGAGATACAGCAGAATCACCGATGTTCGCGGATCGTCCTCCCAATACTCGAGCAGGTCGTTTCCAGACACGTCGGCCTTGTTGCCGATAGAAACAAAGCTCGAGATCCCGATGTTCAGCTTCTTCGCGTAGTCCAGAATCGCCAGGCCGAGCGCGCCGCTCTGCGTCGACATCGCCACGTTTCCCTGGGGTGGATAAATCGGTGAGAACGTCGCATTGAGCGAGAACGCCGGGTCGGTGTTCAACAACCCCATGCAGTTCGGGCCGATCACCCGGCACCCGGCCCGGCGCGCCTTTTCGACGATGGCCTGTTCGCGCCGCCGGCCGTCTTCGCTGCATTCAGCGAATCCCGCGCTGATGATGCAGATGGCCGGCACGCCCTTCGCGAGGCAGTCGTCCACGGCGTCCTCAACGTGTTCCGCCGGGACCACGATCACCGCCAGGTCGACGGTGAAGGGGATGTCCCGGACCTGCCGATAGGCAGTGAGCCCGGCGATCTCTTTCGCAACCGGATGGATCGGGACGATCGTGCCCGGGAAACCCGTGGCGACCAGGTTGTGCAGGATCTCGGAGCCGATCTTGTGTCGCTCACGATTGGCGCCGACAACGGCGACAACCCGTGGCTCGAAGAACGTCGTCAGTCCGCCTTGAGTCTTTCCTTCTGTCATGGCAACGGTCACGGATCCCTCATTGCGCCGACTGCATAGAACGCGCCGTTGTCACTATCTGGCGAAAGCCAATGCCGAAGCCGTGCCGGCAGTGGGAAAGTTCGCGATGTCCGCTCGATTTTTCACCGTTGGCCGAAGGATCGGGCCGGATTGGAGGGCAGCTGGTTGGAACAAACGTTGCCTGAGGGTCGACTGACAGGAGTGTTCTTATGTCTCGCATTCTCGTGCTGTACGGGACGTCGGAAGGACAAACGGCGAAAGTGGCGCGCGCGATTGGCGCGAGCCTGTTGGTCGACGGCATCGACACCGACATCGTCCAGGCAGGGACGTCCGATCCGCGCCCCGCTGACTACGATGGCATCATCGTCGCCGCCTCAGTTCACGGCGGCGGGTATCAGAGAGCGGTCGGCAAATGGGTTCGCAACCATGCCGCAGAATTCGGCGCCCGCCCGGCCGCCTTTGTGTCGGTGTGCCTGTCGATCCTGAGCACCCAACCGAAAGAGCGTCAGGACGCCACGGCGATCCCGCGGCGTTTCTTCGAGAGCGTCGGATGGCATCCGGCGGTGGTCAAGATCGTCGCCGGCGCGTTGCCCTATACGAAATACAACGTCGTTATCCGCTGGATCATGAAGCGCATCGTCCGGCAGGCCGGTGGAGACACCGACACCTCATGCGACTACGAGTACACCGATTGGCAGGACCTGCGGTCGTTCGCCGGAGAGTTCGGCCGCCGCGTCGCGGCGGCCGCTTGATTCATCAATACAGGCGCGAGGTCAGCAGATCTCGCAGGTGTCGCCATCTGGCGGATCCACAAGGATCTGGTTGTCGACCAGCGTGATGCCGGGTGCATCGTAGGCGGCGCGTTCGGCGGCCTGGCGCTGCAGCCAGCTGGTGGCCGTACCCCTGAGGTGCACGACGCTGCCGGTCACGGTGACGTCGATGTGCTTGGCATCCAGCGAGGCGTTTCGGTACAGCGCCTGTGCGATGCGGCGTTTCATGTCGTGGCCGACGGCTCTCGGCACCACCGCGATGTTGTTGATGACGTGACGGGCGCCGCGAATGTAGCGCACGGCCTTTTCGGCCTGCATCCGCTGGTAGTGCCAGTCCACGGCGCCGGTCAACGTGATGTGACCGTGATGCACCGCCGCTTGCACCGAATCCGGAACTTCGTGGTGCAATCGCAGCATGAGTGAGGCGTCGGCTGCGATGTCGGCATCGCCGCGGCCGGCCGCGAGCTTGACCTCGATGTCGTTGGCAACGGCCCGCACGCCGAAGACGCGCTTGGCGGCACGTTCAGCGGCGAGCTTGCCGGCGTAGGTATTGATCGAGCCGGTCAACGAGACGGCGCCATCGCGCGCCGACACGCCGATCGCCTCCGCCTCGACCGCCGGATCCCATTCAAGTTGCTGCATCACGGCGTTGCGGACGCGAAGGTCCTTATCCGTCAGGGTGGCTGTTGACATGACGTTCTCCTTGGTGGGTCGCGCCGTCGTGGCGTGCCCGTGCCATCACCGCAGCTTGCGCCGCCGGCACGACGAGTACCGGGCAGTGGGCCTGCCGGATGACGTCCTTCGAATTAGATCCGAAGAAGGCAAGATCAAAGGCATTGCGGCTGTTGACGCCAAGCACGATCAGATCAGCGTGCCGCGCGGTGGCCAGTCGTAACAATTGCCACGACACTCCGCCTTCCAGCACCGCGGTCTCGACGATGCAATAGTCGCGCGCGTGTTCCGGCACCAGCGCGTGCAGCTTGACCAGGCAGGCCTGTTCCGCTTCGGCACGAATCGGCGCCACATCATAGTCAGGAGGTTTCGGCGGGTGGCTGAGCTCTGGCGGCATTTCGATCACGTGCAACAGCGTCAGTTGCGCGCCGGTCTCTTCGGCAATCGACAAGGCGTAATCCAAGCCCGTCATTGAAGGAGGCGAGAAATCCACCGCGCAGACGATCTTCGAGAACGAAACTTCCGTCGCAGGCGGCGCATCCAGGTGGCTCGGGATGGTCATGACCGGCCGTCCACTCTTGTGCAACAACGCTTCGACGACCGAACCGAGCAAGACGCGCCTCACACCGGTGCGGCCATGACTGCCGGTGACGATCAGGTCGGCGCCGAAGGCTTCGGCCGCATCGAGGATTCGAGCCGCCGGATCAGCCGACTCGACGAGTTCGGTCGTGACCGCGGTGTTCGGCAGACGCAGCCGCTCAACCGTCGAGCGCAAATTGTGCGCGGTCTGTTGACGCGAATCCGCGGCCAGCATGCTCGTCGCCGACGGCGGCAACGGCGGCATGACGTGCAGGACCTGCAGCTTGGCGCCATATGAAGCCGACAGTTTCATCGCGTACGCGAGCGCGCGTTCGGAGAACGGCGAAAAGTCAATCGGGCAGAGAATGCGATTCATGGCGATCATGGCGGAGCCTCACCTGGAGGTGGAGCAACTGTCATGCCGTGCGGTGTCGTGCGAGCGGCGCCGATCGCGCCGTGCTGAGCGGGAACAAATCCGCGATCTTCGCGTGCGATTTCACGATCGCGGCTGATGAGCTCGCCAAATGAGCCCGAATCGGCGAGGTCGCGCTGGCATGCGCGGTGCAGTTCTTCGAGAGGAATGGAGGGTCAGCCGTGACCAACACCAATGCCCGTTTGCGCAGCGTCGCCGCACTCACGGCGACCGTCTTGCTGTGCGGCACCGTGGCCGCCTCCGCCCAGGTGCCCGGCTTCGGGCATCCAGCCGTCATCGCGTTCGAGCAGGCAACGCGCGACTACGCGTTGATGCATCGGCGGCTCGAACGACAGCTCGGCCCTATCGAGATCGGCACGCCGATCGACTCGATCAACCGCATCATCCAGGAGCTGGCCGCGGGGATCCGCGCCGAGCGCACGGATGCCCAGCAAGGCGACCTCTTCACGCCAGATCTCGCCCGTGAACTGCGGGCGCGCATCAACGCCGCGCTCGTCGAACACGACTTCACGGCCGATGATGTCCGCGCCGCCGGACGAGTCGAAGGCATCGACTACCTGCGAGTCAGACTGCGCGTCAACGGGACCTTCCCGTGGGTGCTCGGCGTTGGGATGTTCCCGTGCATCATCGACGTGCTGCCGCCGCTCCCACCGGAACTGCAGTATCGAATTGTCGATAACGACCTGCTGCTCCTCGACGTCCACGCGAGCCTCGTCGTCGACATCCTGCCGGCCGCGCTGACCGACACGACTTATCGTTAGACTCCGAAAAATTCCCCGGTGTCGTGAATATTCCGCGGCACCGGGCTCTTCAAATGGCATCCGCCCCGCAGAATCCACGCTGAATGCTCATGGCACGCTGGTTGCCTTCCTCCTGCATGAACTGCCAATGCAAAGGACCAAGGCCATGACACTCGATATCAAGCGATTCCACGTCTTCGCCGGCCTGGTGGCGGCGTCAATCATTACAGGCGTAACGGCTGCTCCAGGATGGGTCACCACGGCGAACGCGCAGACGCCAACCGCCGCCGCGCAGACCTACCAGCAGAGCACGCCCGGCGCCGAAGTGTTCCGCACCTATTGCGCGACATGCCACGGTACGTCGGCCCGCGGCGACGGTCCGCTCGCGAGCTCAATGAAACAGAAGCCCGCCAACCTGACCGAGATCGCCAAGCGGAACGGCGGGCTCTTCCCGACCGATGTCGTGTTCAGGACTATCGACGGCCGCAAGCCGGTGAAAGGGCACGGCGGACCGGACATGCCGGTGTGGGGCGATGCCTTCTCGAAATCACGCGAGGCTGGCGATACCGAACGCGTCAAGGCCGTGATTGACTCGCTCGTCGGATTCCTCGAATCGATTCAGGTGAAGCCGGCGCCCGAGCAGTGAGTGGTCTCTAGGTTGGGCGCGATGCGACGACACGCACCGTCATCGCGCTCAGCCGATCAAACAGCCGCGCTTCGGCACGGATCGGCCACCAGTCGTACAGAAACACTTCGAGTGGGCGCCACATCGCGACCCATCCACCGATCAGCAGGCTCTCGCGCGCGATGCCCGCAAACTGGGTCTCGATCAGCAGGCTTTCGGCGACGTTGCCGGCCGCGATCGAGATCGCGAGAAAGATCAGTCCGATCACGAGACTGGTGCGCCCGCGCCGGAACAGGAGTCGCAGTTGGCGCCGTGTCGACAGCGCCCGTTCGCCGAAGTACTCACGAATGGCCGCCCGCAACACGGCCGTGTCTTCTTCGGGGGCGACCTGGCGATCGACATGAATGAGCAAACCAAGAGGAACATCGGCGTGCAGTTCGCGGGCCCAGTCGGCGATGAATTCTTCGGCTTTCGGATCGAGATCGCGCCGCCGAAAGGGTGTGGGATCGAGCGAGTTGAAGATCTGCTGCAGTTCCGCGACGCGGACTTCGATCAGCGCGCATCCTGGCGGGAATCCTGCGGCCGACACGCTGGCGGTTGTCATCGTGCTGGTCGCAGGATACCGCGCCCGGCCTCGGGGTCACGCGGCCGAGTGCAGGTTGCGCGCTTCGGCGGCACGGCGCAACGGCCGGAGCATCGCCATGCGAATCAGTTCGACGCCGGGGGCAACAAACGACCAGTAGTTTCGGAAGCGGGCCCGCGCGTCCGCATCGGTCGTGCAGACCCGGGTCTCGGTGTGGAACGTCGATCGCTTCTGATCGACGGGATCCGCGCGCAAGGTCCAGGCGATCTTGACGAAACCCGGCTCGGCGAAATCGCGGAACTCGTCCGCAGGAATCGATCGGAACACCGGCGCCGCCTGCCAGGGTTGGGTGACCGCCCCCATGACGAGTTCGCGGCCTGGCTGTTCAGCCAGCACCACCCAGCCGATCGACTGCATCTGTTCGAGCAGCCCGGCCGGGTGGGGTCGGGTGTCGGGCTCGCCGCCGAGCACCAGTTCGCGGGCGCGGATGATGGCGCGGACCACCGGCGACGTAAGCAATTCCATGTCCCGCGCCGCCGCCATCACGACATCGGCCGGCGCCTGAATGTCGATCTGGTGATGCTCGGCAACCTCGGGGTCCGGGATGAAGCGATTCAGTAGGGAATCCTTCGCGGCTGCCGCGAGAACTTTCGCGTTGCCATAGCGCGTGCGGTTGAGCACGACGAGCGCGGCATACCCGGCAGCAGCCATCGCCGCCGTCGTCGCGATGCCGCGAGCCGCAGATTTCACGACTTGGCGTCCTTCCATGGGAACCTCCGGTCCAACGACTGCACATTCCTTGCCGGTGAGCGGTGGCCGGTTTCTTGCTCCGTTCAGAGGTGCGCGGCGCGCCGCCGCGTATCGGAGATTCCCGTGTCCGCTCAAGCATCACTGTTGTGCCCGGTCGACTTCTCGAGAGCATCGCGTGGAGCGCTCCACTACGCCCTTGCCATCGCGCGCCACTACAATGCTCGTTTGACGGTACTCACCGTTGATGATCCCTTGCTGACAGAAGTTGGCGACACCCGGCTCGGCCAGGGCTGGTCGCACGCCAACAGCGAGCGTCAGCTGCGCGCGCTGGTGGCCGACGCGGAGCGCGGCTTCACGCCGCTCGACATCAGCTATGAGGTGAGAACCGGGAAGGCGGCGCCGACGATTCTCGCTGCCGCCCACGACCGCGCCTGTCAATTGATCGTGATGAGCACGCACGGGCGCAGCGGCCTCGGCAAGTTCTTCTTCGGCGCGACAGCAGAGCGCGTCCTGCGCGAAACGACGATGCCGGTGCTGCTGGCGCCGCATGATCCCGGCGCGTTGAGCTTCGACGAACTGGCGCGGCGGGCGACGCCGATGCTGGTGCCCGTGGACTTCAGCAGCGCCACCGCCCACCAGCTCAGGGTGGCGGGATGGATCGCCGGGACGCTGAACATGCACATGATGATCGGACATGTCCTCGAGCCGGTCGAGATGCCGGTGGACGCACCGATCGATGCCGCCGAGGTCACGAGCGAACGGTATCGCCATGCCTGCCGTGGCCTGCAGGCGATCGCGGTCGGCGTGCCGATTCCCGTTGCCCCCGAGATCCTGATCGCGACCGGCCGCCCGGCGGACGAGATTGCGACGTGGGTTCGCGACCGCTATGTCGGGCTGCTGGTGATGGCGCTGCAGAGCGGCGCGGCCGGACGGCCGCGCCTGGGGTCTGTGACGTATCGCGCGATTGCGCTGAGCGGTGTGCTTACCCTTGCGCTTCCGCCAGCCTCTTGATCCGCAACATCATTCGCCGCTCCATGATGAAGTGCGGCAGTTCGAATGCCATCATGTCGAACGCGGCTGCCCATGCCGCGGTGTTCTCGTTCCCGACATTCGTGCGGATGATGAAACGGGTCTTGCCGTCGGCCGTAGGTTCGAGCACGAACGCGCCCCAATACTGGAGCACCATGGCCCGTCCTGGATCGACCGCGGTCACCGTCCATCTGGGATCCGGACGATCGCCGGGCAGCGCCAGTGAGTGCTCCACCGGCTCCGATCCCCACCGGCGATGCAGCGGCCATAACACGACCGCCGGCGCGTAGAGCACCACGACCACGACCGATGTGGCGGCAATCGCGCGCCAGAAACCGGTCAGACGATCCGCGACGAGCGGCAGGAGGCGATAGAGCCCCCGTCAGTCCGGTGAGGAACGCAGCCCAAGACCGGCCACCGTGAATCCGATCACGGCGGTGCTGTAGAGAATGAATGGCATGAAGTCGAGGCAGAGTCTCTGCAGGTCCATGTACTGTCGCCGCCGAAAAATTCCCGCGACCGCGGGTTATTCCTCCTGCCTCAGCGGTTGGAGCCGCCGATTCCCATGAGTACGCGCGGCACGGCTATTGCCCCGCTGACAGGCATGAGTGCCACCGTGTTAGCGGCGATAGACCTTGGACCGTCGAGCCGCCGCGTGCTCGCTCATGCGGCGGGATTTGCGCAGTTGCTGTCGGCGCGACTCGAGGTGCTCTATGTCAACGGCGACGCGTCGTCGGCGGCGCCGCTGGTGCCGTGGTCGGCAGGTTCGCCGACCACAGGCTCAAGGCGGAGCTGCAGGACAAGATCGGCTCGGCTCTCGCGGCCGGGTCTGCGGTGTTCATCGGCGTGTTCCCGGCCCGGCACCGGCTGACCGTCGAGCAGGCGCTGTCGGGCTCGCCGATGAAGTCCGTCGTGGAGTCCGACGAGAAGGGCCTCAAAGAGCTGCAGTCCGTGCTGGCCGAGGCCATGGGCAAGTTCAACCCCGACCGCGCCGTGCTGCCGATGCCGGACCGGGCCTTCGGCGGGACGGCGGGCCGCACGATGAAGGACTCGGTGGCCGACTGGACGATGATCCCCGGGCCGAAAGCACCCGAGGGCGCGCCGAACGTGCTGATCGTGCTGATCGACGATGCCGGCTTCGGGGCGCCGGACACGTTCGGCGGCCCGGTCCGGACTCCCAGCTTCACCCGCGTCCAGCAGATGGGGATCACGTACAACGGGTTCCACGTCACTGCGGTCTGCTCGCCCACGCGTGCCGCGCTGCTCACCGGGCGCAACCAGCACCGGGTGGGGTTCGGCTCGATCGCGGAGTACCCGGGACCGTTTCCTGGTTACACCGCGGCCAGGCCGCGCAGCTGCGCGGGGTTGCCTCGCATCCTTCGGAGAACGGGTACGTCACCGGTGGCTTCGGCAAGTGGCACCTGACCCCGGACAACGTGCAGGGGGCCGCGGGTTCGTTCGACCACTGGCCCAAGGGCTGGGGCTTCGACCACTGGTGGGGATTCCTGTCCGGTGCCGCCGGCCAGTACGACCCGATCGTCACCCTGGACGACAGCACCATCGGGGTGCCCG
>Ga0209798_10002124_pt1 | contig 11720 bp, 8 predicted proteins | sample DOMMetBare3Fresh_FD_187475 | JGI IMG/M metagenome (GOLD analysis project Ga0209798, IMG submission 187475) | Wetland sediment microbial communities from St. Louis River estuary, USA, under dissolved organic matter induced mercury methylation -... | ecosystem: Environmental > Aquatic > Freshwater...
ACCCTGAGGCGCCACGCCATCGAAGCGCAGCTCGCGAAAACGCGGGTTGCGCTCGAGCACCACGCGCGAGCTGCGCCGCCATTCAGCCAGGCGGTACGGTCCGGTGCCGACCGGATGAGCCATCAGGTCGGCGGCATAGGCCTCGACCGCCTCGCGGGCGACCGCGCCGGCGTTCTGCGACGCCGCGAACACATACACAAAGCGCGGCGACGCCACGGCCAGGCGCAGCTCGAAACGGTAGCGGTCGAGCGCGCGAATCCCGGCCACTTCGGTGTCGTAGGCAAACGGGGCCCGCGTCGCCAGCGCCTGCTTGCGCAACTCGCTCAAGCCGAGCAGCCTGGCGTTCTCGAACAGGTACAGCCGTTCGCTATGAACGGCCGGGTCGTAGAAGCGCTTGACCGTGTAGACATAGTCGGCCGCGGTCAGCTCGCGCAGCCGACCCTTGAACACCGGGTCGTCGGCGAACACGATGCCGGGCCGGATCGTGAACACGAAGCGCTTGAAGTCAGCCGAGACCTCGGGTAACGCGGTGGCGGTCAGCGGCCTCAGCAACGCCGGCCGCGCCAGCGCGTCATAGGTCAGCGGTGCTTCGAAGATCAGGTCGATGACGGTCAGCGAGGAGCTGTCGCTGACCTGCGGCGGGTCGAAGCCGACTTCGGCGGTCGGGAACGCCGCGCGCAGGACCTTGCGCGGTGCAGCGAAGCTGGGGCCGCCAGTCGCGGCGAGCATTGCCGCGGCGCCGGTGGCGAGCAGTTCGCGCCGCAGCATCGCCGCGCTACTTCGCCGTCTTCCTGCTCATGTCGATATCGACCGTATGCCACCACTCATTCCAGAACAACGGGCGCGTGAAGCCGATCACCCACGGGTGCCACATGTCGGTCGAGATGCGGTGCACGTTGCTCTTGTAGGGCATATAGGCTGCGGCGATGAGCTTGGCCTGGCGGAACATCTCCTGCCGCTCGGGGCCATCGGGCAACAGCGACAGGCGCTTGAGGATGGCGTCGAACTCGGCGTTCTTGAAGCGTGCCATGTTCTGCCCGCCCCACTGCGTGCTGTCGAAGCGCATCAGGCCGTCCTGGCCGTCACTGCTTGAAGATGAGCCCCCCAGGGCCCAGACCTGCAACTTGCCCGCGCGTGCCTGCTTCAACTGCTCGGGCCACTTGGCAATGCTGCTCTTCGTGCGGATGCCGATGGCCTGCATGTCCTTGGCCCACAGGGTCTCGAATTCGCGGCTGATCTGATCTGCCTGCGAGGCGCGGTCGATGACCAGCGGCGAGCCATCGGGCAGTTCGCGCCAGCCGTCGCCGTCGCGGTCGAGGTAGCCGTACATGTCGAGCAGGGCCTTGGCGCGTGCGGGGTCGTAGTCGCCCATCTCGCTCTTGAACTTCGGGTCGTAGCCACTGGTGTGTGGCGAGGTTGGCCCCTGCGAGGGTATGGCCTGGCCGCGGAAGCCGATGCGGATCAGCCTGTCGACATTGATGCTCAGGCCGATCGCGCGGCGCAGCGCGATCTTCTCCGGCGTGTAGCCGCCGACCACAGGATCCTCCATGTTGAAATAGACGTAGGTGATATCGGCATTGGCCTGGCGGCGCATCTGGATCCCGCGCTTGGCCAGGTTGGGCGCCAGCTTGCCGTTGGGCGCGGCCTGGTTGACGAATTCGCCGGGCACGGCGCCGGTCTTGCCGGCGGCGCTGTCGATTTCGGCATTGAGGAAGGCCAGCCAATAGGGCTGGGCTTCCTCGATCACCGACACTCGCACCTCGTCGATCATCGGCAGCCGGCGGCCCCTGAACTGGGCGAGCAGGGCCTGCCCGTTGGCGTCGGCGGCGGCGGGTTCCCCGCTGTACAGCTCGCCACGGTAGTCGGGGCTCTTTTCCAGCACGATCAGCGAGCTGCGCCGCCATAGCTTGAGGCGGAAGGGGCCGGTGCCCACTGGGTGCGCGTCGATCTTGTCGCCATAGAACTCCACCACTTCGCGCGCCTGTGCACCGTACTGCGCGGGTCCGGCCAGCAGTTCGGTAAGGCGCGGGCGCGGCTCGCGCAGCTTGAACTGCACGGTGTAGCGGCCCAGGGCGCGCAGGCCTTCGATCGGCGCGTCGTAATCGAAGGGTTTCCTCTGGTCGAGCGATGCCTTGCGTACATCGGCCAGGCCGATGAAGCCGGCCGACGACTCGATCACCCCCCAGCTCGGACTCTTGTTGGCCGGGTCGGCGATGCGCTGGAAGGCGTAGACGAAATCCTGCGCCACGACTTCGCGCTTCTGGCCCTTGAACGCCGGGTCGCCGGCGAAGTAGATGCCCGGTCGCACCTTGACGGTCCAGGTCTTGAAGTCGGTCGAGACCTCGGGCATGCCGTCGGCCAGTTGCGGCTTGATCTTGGCTGGCCGCGCCAGGTGGTCGTAGGCATACAGGGCCTCGAAGATGTGCGCCGTGACCGCGATGGAATAGACGTCGTTGATTTTGGCCGGATCGAACCCCGTTTCGGCGACGCGGAACGCGACTCTGAGCACCTTCTTCGGCTCGGCGGATTGTGCTGCGGCGCCGTCGAACGCCAGCGCCGCACCAACGAGCAACGTCATCGCTGCACGCAACCAGATCGATGTCATCGTGTCGCACTCTTGGTTTCGATGTCCAGGAACCGCCAACCGCTCATGAACGGATGGCGCTTGTAGCCCTGCACGTTCGCGTGCAACAAGTCGGTGGCGATGCGGTGGCCGGTCACTTTGTAGGGCATGTAGGCGACGCCGAGCGCCTTGGCCTCGCGCATCAACGCCTCGCGCTCGGGGCCGTCGGCCGTCATGCTCTGGCGCTGGTAGAGCGCATTGAATGCCGGCAGGTCGAAGCGCGCATGGTTGGCCTGGCCCTTGTTCGGGCCATAGAGCAGGTCGAGGAAATCCTGGCCGTCGGGAAAGGTGCCGCCCCAGGCCACGCCCCACATCATCAGCTTGCCGGCGCGGCTGGCCTTCAACTGCTCGGGCCACTTGGCGAGCTTGAATTCGATCTTCACGTTCACCGCGTCCATGGCCTTCTTCCACAGCTCCTGCTGCTGGCGCGACAGCTGGTCAGGCTGGGCCGAGTACTCGATCACCAACGGCGAGCCGTCGGGCAGGTCGCGCCAGCCGTCGCCGTTGCGGTCGACGTAGCCGTACAGATCGAGCAGGGCCTTGGCGCGCGCCAGGTCGTGGTCGCTCATCTCGCTCTTCCATTGCGGGTCGTAGCCTGTCAACTGCGGCGGGATGATGCTCTGCGCAGGAATCGCCTGGCCGCGCCGCACCAGTGTGATTTCCTGGTTCACGTCGTAGGCCAGCGCCAGCGCGCGGCGCAGCGCCACCCTATCGGCCGTGTAGCCGCCGACCAGCGGGTGTTCCATGCCGAAGTAGGCGAAGGTCGAATCGACCAGCGGCACCCGCGACATGCGGATGCCTCGCTTGGACAGGTTCGGCGCCAACCGGTTGTTCGGGATCGCGACGCTGGCGAACTCGTTGGGCAGGCGGTCGAGCAGGTCGTGCTCGCCGTTCAGGAAGGCCAGCCAGCGCGGCTGCGATTCCTCGATGATGCTGATCTCGACGCGGTCGAGCATCGGCAGCTTGCGGCCATCGAGCTTCGCGGCGATGGCCTGGGCCGATGCATCACCGCCGCCGGCCCGCTCGTCGTAGCGGTGCTCGCGGTAATCGGGGTTGCGTTCGAGCACGATCTTCGCGCTGCGCTGCCAGCGCAGCAGGCGAAACGGCCCAGTGCCTACCGGATGCTCCATCGCCTTGCCCGGGTAGGCCTCGATCACCTCGCGCGCCACGGCGCCCATCGCGCCAGCGTCGGTCAGGACGTAATAAAAACGCGGCGCAGGCTCGGCGAGCCGGACTTCGAAGGTGTAGCGGTCGAGTGCGCGCAGGCCTGCAACCTCGGTGTCGTAGGGGAACGGTTGTTTGTCGGCGATGGCCTTCTTGCGCAACTCCGACAGGCCGACGATCTTGGCGTTTTCGAGCAGCGACAGGTTCGGACTCTTGAACGTCGGGTCGTAATGGCGCTTGAGTGAATAGACGTAGTCGGCGGCGGTCAGTTCGCGCTTGATGCCTTTGAAGGCCGGGTCATCGGCGAAGTAGATGCCGGCTCGGATGCGGATCACGAACCGCTTGCTGTCTTCGCTGATCTCCGGCAGCGCCGCCGCGGTCTGCGGCTTCACGCGCACCGGCCGCGCCAGGTAGTCGTAGGTCAGCGGCGCCTCGAAGATGTTGGCCGCGACCGTGCGCGAATACAGGTCGGAGATCTGCACCGGGTCGAAGCCGGTCTCTGCGACCGGGAAGGCATAACGCAGCACCTTCAGGGGCTGCGCCGCCTGATTCGGCAGCACCTTCGGCGCGGGCTGCGCCGCAGTGGCGCCGCACGTCAGCACCAGGCTTGTGGCCAGCACCAGCAGGAGGGGTCGGGTCATGACTCGGGGCGCGAGCAGGAAACGCGGCAGTCTAGCGATGCTGGGGGTTTGTGCATGCCGCGGGCAAATGCGGGGGAACCCTTGCGCGACGTCGCCCTACACTCGCGCGTCCCGAGACGGGGAGAGTCATGGCGGCCTATCTGATCCGGCGCCTGTGGCAAATGGTGCCGACCTTGCTCGGTGTCGTGCTGCTGGTGTTCTTCTTGTTCAAGTACTTCGGCGGCGATCCAGCCGAAATCCTCGGCGGGCTGAACGCCACGCCCGAGCAGATCGCGGCGATCCGCCAGCAACTCGGACTGGACCAATCGGTCTGGGTCCAGCTCGGCATCTATTTCAAGGGCATCCTGGCCTTCGACTGGGGCAAGAGCTGGGCTACCAACGAGGCCGTGTCGAGCCTGTTCGCCACCCGGCTGCCGGCGACGCTGACGGTGATGCTGCCGATCCTGATCCTCGACGCGCTGCTGGCACTGCCGATCGCGATGTGGGTGGCCTATCGACGCGGCTCGCTCACCGACCGCCTGATCATGGTCATCAGCACGGTCGCTCTGTCGATCAGCTTTCTGGTCTACATCATCGTCGGCCAGTACCTGTTCGGCTTCCAGCTCGGCTGGTTCCCGGTGCAGGGCTGGAGCGACAGCGTCTGGACCAACCTGGCCACCTACGTACCGCTGCCGGTGCTGCTGGCGCTGATGGTCGGCCTGGCGCCGCAGACGCGCCTGTACCGCAGCTTCTTTCTCGATGAGATGGGCCAGGACTACGTGCGCACCGCGCGCGCCAAGGGCCTGACCGAGAACACCGTGATGTTCAAGCACGTGCTGCGCAACGCCATGATCCCGATCCTGACCAACATCGGCCTGGCGCTGCCGGGCGTGTTCGTCGGCTCGTTCCTGATCGAGGTCTTCTTCTCGATCCCGGGCCTCGGCCGCGAAGTGCTGCTGGCGGTGAACCGCAGCGATTACCCGGTGATCCAGGCGGTGACGGTGTATCTGGCGGTGATCACGATGGTCATCAATCTGACGGTGGACGTGTTGTTCAAACTGGTCGATCCGCGGGTGGTCCTCAAGTGAGTGCGGTCATGAATGCCCCCCTGGCCGGTGCAGGGGCCGAACGCTCCGAGGGCGTCTGGCATGCCGCGTGGCGGCGCTTCAAGAGCGACCGCGTCGGCCTGGTCTGCGCGGTGATCGTGATCGCGTTCCTGCTCTTGATCGTGGTCGCCGCTCTCGGCGGCGTGGCCAAGGACTGGCAGCGCGAAGTCGGCGTGGCCAACGCGCCGCCGACTTTCCTCGGCCCGCGCCCGGCTGAAGCCATCGGCGTGATCGAGGTGCCCAAGGGGCCGAATGTCGATCTGTCGGCGGTCGACCCGCTGGCGCCGCGCTACAAGGAGTGGGAAGAGCGCGCCGCGAAGTTCAAGACCGCCGAGACGGTCAAGGCCGAGACGCTGCCGATGGGCGCCGACCGGCTGGGTCGCGACGTGCTTGCCAAGGCCGTCAAGGGCACGCAGATCTCGGTCTTCGTCGGCGTGATGGCGGCCATCGTCGCCACCGCGATCGGCACCCTGCTGGGCGCCTTCGCGGGTTTCTTCGGCGGCAAGGTCGGCGACTTCCTCGAGTGGCTGTACAACGTGTTCGAAGCCATTCCGGGCATCCTGCTGATCTTCGCCTTCGCGGCGGTGCTGGGGCGCGGCATCGGCACCGTGGTGCTGATCCTGGGCCTGACCGGCTGGACCGGGCTGTACCGCCAGGTGCGCGCCGAGTTCATCAAGCACCGCAACCGCGAATACGTGCGTGCCGCCGAAGCCATCGGCGCTTCGGTGTGGAGCCGCATCTTCAGCCACATCCTGCCCAATGTCAGCCATGTCGTGCTGGTGCGCATGAGCCTGTTGGTGGTGGGCTTCATCAAGGCCGAGGTGATCCTGTCATACCTGGGCCTGGGTGTCGGCATCGACGACGTTTCGTGGGGCACCATGCTGGCCGAAGCACAGAGCGAGCTGATCCTGGGCCACTGGTGGCAACTCGCCGCCGCAACCGCCTTCATGGCCGTGTTCGTGACGGCGTTCTCGCTGATGGCCGATGCGCTGCGCGATGCGCTGGACCCCAAGTTGCGGGGGCTCGAGTGATGTTGCTGCGCATTCAGGATCTGCACGTCGCCTTCCGCATGGGTAAGGTGGGCGGCGTGGTCCAGCGCGCCGAGGCTGTCAAAGGGGTGTCCTTCGATATCGCCGAGAACCGCACCGTGGCGCTGGTCGGTGAGTCGGGCTCGGGCAAGAGCGTCACCGCGATGTCGATCCTCAACCTGCTGCCCGACAACGCCGAGCGCAGCGGCAAGATCCTGTGGCTGGGCCGTGACCTTCTGCACACGCCGATGAGCGAGCTGCAGAAGCTGCGCGGCCGCGAGATCGCCTGCGTGTTCCAGGACCCGATGACTTCGCTGAACCCGGTGTTCACCGTCGGCGACCAGCTGATCGAGCCGCTGGTCAAGCACATGGGACTGGCCAAGAAGGCAGCGCTCGAACGTGCCGAAGCTTTGCTGGTCGAGGTCGGCATGCCCGAACCGAAGCGGCGCCTGGCCGCCTATCCGCACGAGTTGTCGGGCGGCCAGCAGCAGCGGGTGATGATCGCGATGGCGCTGGCCTGCGAACCCAAGCTGCTCATCGCCGACGAGCCGACCACCGCCCTCGATGTGACCATCCAGCGTCAGATCCTCGAGCTGATCGCTGCACTGCAGCGCAAGCACCGCATGAGCGTGCTTTTCATCAGCCACGACCTCGGAGTGGTCGGCGAAATCGCCGACGAGGTGCTGGTCATGCGCCATGGTGTGATCCGCGAACAGGGTCCGGTGGCGCAGATCTTCACCGCGCCGAAGGACCCCTACACGCAGGCCCTTCTCGCCTGTCGGCCGAGCCTGGAAGGCAACCCGGCGCGCCTGATGGTCATCGACGACCACATCGCGCAACAGGCGACAGCGCCGCGCGCGGTCGCGCAGGCGGTGGCCAAGGACCCCAGTGCGCCGGTCGTGCTCGAGGTCCGGTCGCTGGCCAAGAGCTTCTGGCTCAAGCAGGGCCTGTTCGGCAAGCGCGAGTTCAAGGCCGTGCAGGGGGTCGATTTCAAGCTGCGCCGAGGCCACACGCTAGGCGTGGTCGGCGAATCGGGCTCGGGCAAGACGACGATGGGCCTGACGCTGTTGCGGCTGCACGAGCCGACGCACGGTGAAGTGATCTTCGACGGCCAGGACCTGCTCAGGCTCTCGGCCAGCGAGCGCCAAGTCATGCGCCGGCGTATCCAGATCGTGTTCCAGAACCCGTATGCGAGCCTGAATCCGCGTTTCACGATCGGCCAGACCCTGGTCGAGCCGATGGCGATCCACCAGATCGGCGCCTCAACGACCGAGCGTGAGCAACGCGCTCGCGCACTGCTGGAACGCGTCGGCCTGGACGGCAGCGCCTTCGGCAAGTACCCGCACGAGTTCTCCGGCGGCCAGCGCCAGCGCATCGCGATCGCCCGCGCGCTGACCCTGTCGCCCGAGGTGCTGGTGCTCGACGAGGCGGTGAGTGCCCTGGACGTCTCGGTGCAGGCCCAGGTCTTGAATCTCCTGCGCGACCTTCAGGACGAGCTCGGCCTGTCCTACGTGTTCATCAGCCACGACCTGGCCGTGGTGCGCTTCATCAGCGACGAGGTCCTGGTGATGAAGGACGGCATCGTTGTCGAGCAGGCCAGCACCGAGCAGATCCTGGCCGCGCCGCGCGAGGAGTACACCCAGCGCCTGCTGGCGGCCATCCCACGCGGGTATGTCTCGACCCCTTGATGCCTGCGGCGTCGTCCGCCGGGGGGAGCTCAGGTCGCTTGCGGGCGGCCCTGCACTGGCCTGAGTGCGTGGCCGCCCAAGGCCCACGCGCCGACAACGAGTGACGCCCTTGTAACGCCGCGTTTTCGCAACGCCGCAGCACGCCAGTACCGCTGCGCCGTGGTCGTGAGAAAGAGCACACGCGTGCGGCGTGGCGGGTCCGGCACGGAAGCTGCAATGCAGGTCGTGTGTGCGCGCCACCGTAGGCGCCGACCCCGGAGATGCAGTCGATGAGTCCTCGCCCGTTTGCCCGCCGCCCCGCAGCCCCGAGCTGCCGCGGCGGTGCGTCGTCGCTGCTGCGCCTGTCGTCGCCCGCCTCGAGCCCTTGGCGCTCGACGACGTCCTTCGCCGAGTTGGCCGGTCGTTTGGCTTCGATTTCACAGGCCGCGCCGGCACCGATGGTGGCGCCGGCGCCCGATGCTGCGTCGCCGTGGTTCACGCGCCTGTGGCCGAGCGCGGCCTGAGGCTGTTTCAGGGAGACCCAAGACATGTCAATCCAGCTTGCCCCCAACGCATCCGCCCCGCGCAGCGCGGCGCAGCCTGTCTTGGCGCGCCCGGCACCTGCCGCGGTACCACGCGTTTTGCAGTCGGCCCGCGCGCCGGCGCAATTGAGTTTCATCTTCAAGCGCGGCTAGATGGCTGCCCCAGGCGCGCGCGGCTTGCACCCCGTCATGGGCTTGCGCTGCCGTGTCTGCCTGGTTTCGTTTAGGACTGGTTGACGTCCAAGGGGAGCGGGCGTTGCGGGGGCGATGAGAGCGAGCCACTGCATACCACCGTCCCGCTCCCCGTCTTTTTTGCCACCCGATCCTCCGGGTAACGGCACACCCCTTCCTCGTTGACCACCGCCCGCCCGCGGCAGCGGCTTGTTCGGGCAATGCTGCAGTGCGGCGGCGTGTTCATCGACTGCGCGCCATCGGGGTTGCCCGACGGGCGCCGCCGCCCCGGTCTGACTAGACTGCACGAGCCCAAGAACAATAGACGAGGAGAAGCGATGAGCCTGATCCCTGCCTGGCGCGAGGTGAGTGCCCGACCCGGCATGGTCGTCGCTCCCGACGAGCGTCTGCCCTGGCCGCAGACCGCCGCACTCGGCGCCCAGCACGTGATCGCGATGTTCGGCGCCACCGTGCTGGCGCCGATCCTGATGGGTTTCGACGCCAATGTCGCGATCCTGATGAGTGGCGTCGGCACGCTGATCTTCTTTGTCGTCGTCGGCGGTCAGGTGCCGAGCTATCTGGGTTCGAGCTTCGCCTTCATCGGTGTCGTCATCGCCGCGACAGGGTTTGCCGGTGGTGGCGCCAATGCCAACCTCGGCGTGGCCCTGGGCGGCATCATTGCCTGCGGCGCGCTGGTGGCGCTGATCGGCGCGGTGGTGATGGCCACCGGCACCGGCTGGATCGAGCGCCTGATGCCGCCAGTGGTGACCGGGGCGGTGGTGGCGGTGATCGGACTGAACCTGGCCGGCATCCCGATCAAGAACATGGCGCCGACGCCGTTCGATGCGTGGATGCAGGCACTCACCTTCGTCAGCGTGGGCATGGTCGCTGTGTTCACCCGTGGCATGACGCAGCGGCTGCTGATCCTGGCCGGCCTGATCGTCGCCAGCATCATCTACGCCGTGCTGACCAACGGTCTCGGGCTGGGCAAGCCGATCGACGTTGCGGGCATCGTCAACGCGGCCTGGCTCGGCGCACCGAAGTTCGCGGCGCCGGTGTTCGATGCCAAGGCGATGCTGCTGATCGCCCCGGTGGCTGTCATCCTGGTGGCCGAGAACCTGGGCCATATCAAGGCCGTGAGCGCGATGACCGGGCGCAACCTCGACCGCTACATGGGCCGCGCGTTCGTCGGCGACGGCCTCGCGACCATGGTCTCGGGCAGCGCGGGCGGCACGGGCGTGACCACCTATGCCGAGAACATCGGCGTGATGGCGGCGACCAAGATCTACTCGACTGCGATGTTCGTCGTGGCCGCGCTGATCGCAATCGTGCTCGGCTTTTCGCCCAAGTTCGGCGCGCTGATCCAGGCCATTCCGCTGGCGGTCATGGGTGGTGTGTCGATTGTCGTCTTCGGCCTGATCGCGGTGGCCGGGGCGAAGATCTGGGTCGACAACCGTGTCGACTTCGCCGACAACGCCAATTTGATCGTCGCCGCGGTCACGTTGGTGCTGGGCACCGGCGACTACACCTTGAAGTTCGGCGCCTTTGCGCTCGGCGGAATCGGTACCGCGACCTTTGGCGCGATCCTGCTCCACGCTCTGCTCGGACGCAGACACATACCCACAGGAGACACACGATGACCTCACGCCGCCATCTTCTCGCCGCCGCGACGCTCACACTGCCGCTGTTCGCGTCGGCCCAGGCCTGGCCGACGAAGCCGGTACGCATCGTCGTGCCCTTCGCCGCAGGCGGCACCACCGACATCCTGGCCCGCGCCCTCGCGCCCGAGCTGCAGAAGGCCTTCGGCCAGCCATTCATCGTCGACAACAAGCCCGGCGCCGGCGGCAACACGGGTGCCGCCGAAGTGGCCAAGGCCGCGCCCGACGGCCACACGTTGCTAATGGGCACCGTGGGCACGCATGCCATCAACGTCGCGCTGTACCCGAAGATGCCCTACGACCATGTCAAGGACTTCATCCCGGTGACGCTGGTGGCCGGCGTGCCCAACGTGCTGGTGCTCAACCCGGCCAATGCGCAGAAGGCCGGCATCGACGGCGTGCCGGCGCTGATCAAGTTCGCAAAGGCCAACCCCGGCAAGCTGAACATGGCCAGCTCGGGCAACGGCACCTCGATCCACCTGGCCGGCGAGTTGTTCAAGTCGATGAGCGGCACCTACATGGTCCACTTTCCCTACCGCGGCTCGAGCCCGGCCCTGCTCGACCTGATCGGCGGCACCACCGACCTGATGTTCGACAACCTGCCCAGCGCGCTGCCGCAGATCAAGGCCGGCAAGCTCAAAGCCCTGGCCGTGACCAGCGCCACGCGCTCCGCCGCGGTGCCCGACTTGCCGACGATCGAAGAAGTCGGCGGCCCGGCCCTGAAAGGCTACGACGCGACGTCGTGGTTCGGCCTGCTGGCGCCGGCCGGCACGCCGGCGGAAGTGGTCAACCGCGTGCAGCAGGAAACCGCCAAGGCGCTGGCCTCGCCGGCCCTGAAGGAGCGCCTGCTGGCGCAAGGCGCGATCCCCGGCGGCAATACGCCCGCCGAGTTCGCGCGGTTCATTGCCGCCGAAACGACCAAGTGGGCCAAGGTCGTGAAGGTGGCGGGAGCGAAGGTGGATTGAGTCAGTGCCCGCTTCGCTAACGGCGAGGCCCGCACGACGCTCAGGGGTGTGCCGCCATCACCTGCGCCACGCTCGCCGTGAGCTTCTTGCCGTACGGCACATGCAGGAACTCGTTCGGGCCATGGGCATTGCTCTTCGGCCCGAGCACGCCGCAGACCATCATCTGCGCCTGCGGG
>Ga0209798_10002125_pt1 | contig 11716 bp, 3 predicted proteins | sample DOMMetBare3Fresh_FD_187475 | JGI IMG/M metagenome (GOLD analysis project Ga0209798, IMG submission 187475) | Wetland sediment microbial communities from St. Louis River estuary, USA, under dissolved organic matter induced mercury methylation -... | ecosystem: Environmental > Aquatic > Freshwater...
CGACCCCGGCCGCGGCGCGGCCGCCGACCCCGACGTACGCCAGGAACGCGGCGTAGAGGCTCGGTCGGTTCATCGCGGCCTCGATCCGGTCCCGCGCAGGGCCGGGCGGGTGCGGCGAGAGCATCCTCGCGTCCCGCCGTCCGAGCACGGCCTCGAGCTCGCGGAACTGGGCCGACTGGAACCCCGATGCCGACTCCAGCCGGCCGCGGAAGCTCGCGAAGGACAGCGGCGTCATCGTCTCGAGGACGTCCACCTGGCCCACGACGGTCTTGAGGATCGTGAGCATCCGGGCCAGCGTCGCGAGCGCGACCCGGCCGTCGCCGGCACCGAACGCGGTCTGCAGCCGTGCCGCCTCGTGCAGCAGCTGCTTGAACCACAGCTCGTAGACCTGGTGGATGACGATGAAGAGCAGCTCGTCGTGCTCCGGCTCGCCCGTGGCCGGGTCGCTCGACCGCGGCTCCTGCAGCGCCAGCAGCTCGTCGATCCTGAGGTACTCGACGTACGTCAGCGCCTTGCTCGTCATGCCGTCTCCTCACCGGACCGCCCGACGGTCCCGTCCGCCCGACGCTCCCGTCCGCCCGACGTCGGCACGCAGGGACCTCGGACCCGCCCCGCACCCGACCACAGGTGCGAGCCTGCTGTCCACGGCACCTGTCCACGGTGCGCACGATCGGGGTGGTCGCATGGGACGGACGGCGGCACGCCGGCACACGATCGGCGCCGTCGACGCCATCTGGCTCCACATGGACCGTCCCGAGAACCTCCTCGTCATCGACACCCTCATGTGGCTCGACGGGCCGCTCGACGTCGCGCGGCTGCGCGACGTGCTGCAGCGCCGGCTCGTCGACCGGTTCCCGGTCTTCGGCCGCCGCCCGGCCGAGCCCGTGCTGCCGTTCGGCACCCCACGCTGGGAGGACGACCCGGACCTCGACCTCGACCGGCACGTCGTCGTCGCCCGGCTCCCCGCACCGGGCGGGGACCGCGAGCTCCGCGCCTACGTCGAGGCCCGGATCGCCGAGCCGCTCGACCGCGACCACCCGCTGTGGCAGGTGCACGTCGTCCAGGGCCACCGGCCGCCGGGGACGGCGCGCCGCGGGCCGGCCCGGACGGCGGTGCTGGCCCGCATCCACCACGCGGTCGCCGACGGGATCGCGCTCGCCCAGGTGCTGCTGTCGCTGACCGACCCGGTCGGTGCGCCGGACGTCCCCGACACAGCGACCGACACAGCGACAGACACTGTGACCGACGGACCCGCCGCGGCACCCGTCGACGACGCCGGGAGCGCGGCCGCACCGGCGCTGCTGCGGCTGACGGCGGCCGCGGCCCGGTCGGCGCGCGAGGGGCTCCACCTCTTCGCCGACCTGCCCCGACTCGCCCGCCCGGGGACCGCCCTCGACGCGCTGGCCCTGGCGTGGCAGGTCGGCCGGGTCGCCGACAAGGTCCTCCTCGGGTCGCTGCCGTCGACACCGCTGTCCGGCACCCCCGGCCGGGCCAAGCTCGCCGTCTGGTCGCAGCCGCACGACCTCGGCGCCGTCAAGGCCGCCGGCCGCGCCACCGGGTCGACGGTGAACGACATCCTCATGACGGCGCTCGGCGGTGCCGTCGCCGAGTACCTCCGCGCCCACGGGTCGCCCGGCGTGGACCTCACCGCGATGGTGCCCGTCAACGTGCGCGGCCCCGGCGCCGTGCTGCCGTCCGAGCTCGGCAACCGGTTCGCGCTCGTCCTGTTCCCCCTGGCGGGCGGCCGGGTCGACGTCCGGACCCGGCTGGCGCTGACTCGGGCCAGGATGGACGAGATCAAGGCGTCCCCGGAGGCTGCGATCACGTTCGGCGTCCTCGGCGCGATCGGCCGCACCCACCCGGACGTCGAGCAGGTCCTCGTGGACTTCTTCTCCGCCAAGGCGATCGGCGTGCTGACGAACGTCGTCGGGCCGGCGCAGCCGCGGACCCTCGCCGGCGTGCCGATGTCGGGGGTGCTCGGCTGGGTGCCGCAGGCCGGCGGTCAGACGGTCGGGATGTGCGTGTTCTCGTACGCGGGGACGGTCCGGGTCGGGTTCCGGGTCGATGCTGCCGCCGTCCCTGACCCCGAGCTGCTCGTCGCGGGCTTCGAGGCCACGCTCGCCGAGCTCGAGGCGCTCGGTGCGGAGCGCCCGGGATGACCCGCTGGCTCGCCCGCGGCGAGCACGAGATCCCGGGCACCGTCGGGCCGGCCGCCCCGGGCTGGGTCACGGCCGTCGAGGCCGGGCGGCTCGCGCAGCTGCGCTTCACCAAGCGCCGCACCGAGTTCCTGCTACGCCGGTGGACGGCCAAGCACGCCGTGGCCGCCGCGCTCGGGCTCGACCTCGACGGCGCGCTCGACCGCGACGGCCGGCCGGACCACGACGGCGGCCTCGCCCGGATCGCCGTCCTCAACCACCCGTCGGGCGCGCCGTACGTGCTCCTGGACGGCGAGCCGATCGGCGTCGACGTCTCGGTCACCGACCGGGCGGGCTGGGCGGCCTGTCTCGTCGGCGCCGGGCTCGACGCCGTCGGCGTCGACCTGGAGCTCGTCGAGCCGCGCAGCGACGGCTTCGTCAGCGACTTCCTCACCGCGCCCGAGCAGGACTACGTCCGCAGCCGGACCGACGAGGACGCACGGGCCGCCGCGGCGAACCTCGTGTGGTCGGCGAAGGAGAGTGCGCTCAAGGTGCTGCGGACCGGTCTGCGCGCCGACACCCGCACGGTCGAGGTGACCCTCGACGGCGACGTGTCGGCGGGCGCCGCGACCGCCGCGGACAGCGTGGCCGGCGGCTGGCAACGGCTCGCCGTTCGGCACACGGTCACCGGTCAGACGTTCCCGGGCTGGTGGCGGCGCGACGGGTCCTTCGTCCTCACGATGACGACGACCCGACCGGTGCCGCCGCCCGCGATGCTGCCGACGAGCGGCGACCTGGCGACCGCCGCCCCGGTGCACTCCTGGCTCGCCGCGCCGGTCGTGCCGTCCGTCGTGCCGCCGGCCGGCTGACGGTGGGCTGACGCGCCGGCGTCAGCCCGAGGTACGGGCCATCCCGCGCTCGAGCGCGTCGACGACGTAGGGGCGCAGCCCCGCGGCGGGGATGATCCGGTCGACGGACCCGACCCGCAGCGCGCGCTCGATGGTGTGGATGCCGTCGAACTCGTCGGCGACGTCGCCGAGCTTCTCCGAGCGCACCCGCTCGGTGAGCCGCGCGAGCTCGAGGCGCAGCGGCCCGGCCTCGGCGCCGGCCGCAACGGCGACCCTCGACCGCAGGCCTGCGACCCGCGGGTCCTTCTCGGTGCGGCCCCTGACCTCGCGCGCGAAGACGGTCGCCGCGGCCGGTGCCCCGCCGATGACCGAGGCGTACGAGCCCTCGACGGCGGCGATCTCCATGCCGGGGTTGAGGGCCTTCGAGAAGACGACGAACGCGCCGCCGTGGTAGCGCGAGACGACGACGAAGACGATCGGCCCGTCGAAGTTCGTCACCGCACGGCCGATCTCCGCGCCGTACTCGAGCTGCCAGCGTCGCATCGACTCCGGCGACCCGTCGAAGCCCGACAGGTTCGCCAGGACGACCAGCGGGCGCCGTCCGCTCGCGGCGTTGACCGCGCGCGCGGTCTTGCGCGACGCCTGCGGGAAGAGCGTGCCGCTCGTCCACGCCGGCGGGCCGTCGGCCGGCACGAAGCCGCGCCGGGGCACGGTCCGCGACTCCAGGCCCAGCATGCACACCGGGATCCCGCCGACGCAGGTGTCCCACACGACGGAGTTCTCGGCGTCCCGCCAGTGCTCCCAGCGCTCCAGGGGTGCGCTGTCGGCGTCCGCCACCGCCCGCATGACCGACCGGATGTCGAACGGCTTCTTCCGGTCCGGGTTCGTCGCACCGTCGAAGACGTCCCCGACGAGCGCGAAGTCGCTGCCCGGCACGCTCGCGTGCGGTGCGGTCCGGACGTCACGGTCGCGCGCGTCGGACGTCGGCCGACGGCGCGGGAACCGTTCGCCCGGCACGACGTACGTGAGGTCGTAGTGCCGCAGGAGCAGCACGCAGGCGTCGAGGAACGACGGCGCCCAGTACTGCGCCTGCCCGTTCGGGCCCATGACGCGGTCGTAGCCCCCGATCCCGAAGTTGTCCTCGGCCGAGACGCCGCCGGAGAAGTCGAGCGCCTGCTTGCCGGTGAGCACCATCGTGCTCGCCGGCGTCATCACGAGGATGCCCTTGGTGTGCATGAGCATCGTGGCCTCGGCGTTCCAGTACGGCTGGCCGCCGACGTTGATCCCGGTGACGACGATGTTCAGCTCGCAGCCGTCCTGGGTGAACTCGATGATCCGGCGCAGCGTCGCGGCGATCCAGTCCATGTTCTCGGTGCCGGAGTCCATCGCGATGAGCGCGCCGGACGACACCGCGAACCACTCGACGGGCACCCCGAGCTGCTGGGCGAGGTCGAGCGCGGCGTTGACCCGGCGGCACTCCGGTTCGGCGAGGTTGCCCAGCCCCTTCGTCGGGTCGGAGAGGATGGCGACCCGGGTCATCCCCTCGGGCACGACGTCGGTGTACGTGGTCGTCAGCCCGACGACGACGTGTGCGGAGTTCTGCCCCGGCGGCCGGTCGACGGGGACGAGCCGGTGCTCGGCGTCAAGGTCGTGCTCGACGAACGTGCCGGGCGGCAGGGCACCCGTGGTGCCGGGCTCGGGGGCGAGCAGCCGGACGATCTCGTAGGGGTACGGAACCCCGAACCGGGCCGCCAGCAGCACCTTCTGCTGGTAGGTCGACAGCGGCCGGATCGGTGCGTCGCCGGGCTGCTCCTCGCGGACCGTCACGGCGTGGCCGCCGATGCCCTCGACGTGGAGGACGGCGTCCCGGGTGCGGTCGGGCCGGGCGTCGTCCGGGATCCGCACGCGGAGCACGACCTTCTCCAGACCGGCGCCCCGGGCGAGCGGCGCGAAGGAGTCGGCGAGCACGGTCCACGCGCTCCGCGGGACGTCCCACGGCGGGCGGACGTCGAGCACGATCCGGTTGGCCACCGGACGATCCCGGGGTGCGAAGGTCGCGAGCGCCGCCCGCATCGCGGCGAGCGCCTGCAGGCCCATCCGCTCCAGGCGCGGGTAGCTCACGGCCCCGCCGCCGTCCCGGACGGCGACCAGGTCCCTGACCTCGGCCAGCGCGAAGAGCCGGGAGTCCTTCGGGTTGTCGTGGGCGACGCCGTGGAAGAGGTAGACGTCCTCCGCGGACGGCAGCCGCTCGAGCCGGAAGTTCGACAGCCGCCACAGGTCGAGTCGCTTGGCGAGCATCGGGTGCAGGTTGCGGTAGAGGACGTCCTCGGTGAAGGCACCCGACGCGTCCTGCCGGTACGTCAGGTGCTGGGTGCGGAAGTGCTCCTTGGCCCCGCCCGAGGTGCTGGTCACGGTGACGTCGAGACGGTGCAGCCGACGCCCCACGTCGCACCCCGTCAGCAGCCGGGCGACGGCCGCGGCGCTCACGTCGATCTCCGGCCGCTCCCCTGCCTGCCAGGTGACGACGTCGACGACGACGTCGGCGGCCGCCGGGACGCGGGGCGGCCCGGCGAGGTGCTCCGCGACGTCGGCCGTGAGCGTCGGGAGGTCCTCCAGCGGCGCGTACGCGACGACGAGGTGGACGTCGCGGCCCTCGTGCGCGTAGTCGGCCGCGGCGAGCAGCCGGCCGTCGACCTCGAACGTGCGCAGGTCGCGCAACGTCCGGATCCGGTAGAACCGCCGCGCGTAGACCTCCAGGAGCGCCCGACGCAGCAGCTCCCCCGTGACCGGCTCGTCGGCCGCGAGCCAGTGCCGCAGGAGCATGGCCCGCATCGGGTGCGGGCACCAGACGAGCCGGTCGATCCGGTGCTCCCGGTCCGCCGCCGTCGGGTCCGCGTGGAGCGCGTGGAGGTGGCCCTCCATCTCGGCGTAGACGTCGGCGACGACGGACTCGAGGACGGGCTCGTCGAGGAAGTGGAAGCGGACGTCGCGTGCGAGGTCGGCGACCTCCTGCTGGCGGCCCTGGGCCGCCGCGGCGAGCCGGTCGAGGAGGGCCCGCTCGCGCGGCCCGAAGCGCGGCGCGAGCACGTCCCGGGCCGCGAGCCGCCGGCTGAGGACGGCGGTGACGACAGGCGCGAGCTCACGCACCCGGCCGATCGACCGGTAGAGCCAGACGGCCGCCGACTCTAGCTCAGGGGTCCGGTCGAGCCCGGCGACGCCGTAGCGGCCGAGCGCGGTCCGCAGGCGCTCGCGGTAGCCGGGCGGGAGCATCGCGCGGTCGGCGTCGAGGAACCGCAGGAACGCGATGAGGAACTCCTGGGCGCTGCCGGTCCGCACGTCGACGGCGCCGACCTCCCCGACCTCACCCTCCCCCGTCTCCTCGAAGAGGGCGTCCGTCTCGCTGCGCGGACGGGACAGCGCGCCGAGGTCGGCGAACAGGTCGAGCAGGGAGTCCTCGCACGCGAGCAGGGACGCGTCGTCCGCCGGCGACAGCTCGGCGAGGCGGCGTTGGGCCGCGAGCAGGCGGGTCAGCGTCGTGGGGTCGAGGTCGTAGCCGAGCAGGTAGCTGCGCAGCGGTCCGTAGACCCGCTCGCACGGGCGCAGGTCCGGGTTCTCGCCCCGGGCGAGTCCGCGCAGGTCGAGCCGGGCGGCGGCGGGGTCGGGCGCGGTCGCCGTCAGGTCGTCCGCCCGCAGCCGGAGCAGCGGGGCACCCGCCTCCACCTGGGCGTTGGCGACGACGTCGACGCCGAGGACGACGCCTGCGAATGGCGCGAGGACCGCGGACTCCATCTTCATCGACTCCAGGACCGCGACCGGCGCACCGGCCGCGACCCGGTCGCCGGCCTCGACGAGGAGGGAGACGACGAAGGCGGGCCAGCCGGCCCGGACGACGACGCCGTCCTCGCGGGTGACGACGTGCGCGACCGCGTCCACCTCGACGCGGACGCGGCTGCCGTGGGTCGCGACGAGGACCCGACGCCGGCGGCCGCCGACGGTCACCCGACGCTCGTGGGTGCCGAGCCGCTCGACGGACAGGTCCGCGGCGCCGTCCGGCCCGCTCACCCGGTACTGCCCGGGCGCGACGAGGTCTACGCGCAGCGCGTGGACGCCGCCGCGGTAGCCGAGGACGACCCGGCTGCCCACGGCCTCGGGCGGCTCCGGCCGGCCACGGGCGGCGCGGGCGTGGAAGGCGGCCTCGACGGCCGCGCAGTCGGCGTCGTAGGCCTCGGCGGCCGCGACGAGGACGGCGACCGGCTCGGGCCCGGGCTCGAGCTCGCCCGCTGCGACGAGCCGGTCCAGCCAGCCGTCGTCGAGCGCGCCGGCCGGGTCGTCGAGCTCTGGGCGGCGCAGGACCGCGAGCAGGAACGCCCGGTCGCTCGTGCCGCCCTCGACGACGGCGCCCGCACCGACGAGGGCACGACGCAGCCGGGCGAACGCCTCGGCCCGGGTGCGACCCCACGCGGTGAGCGTGGCCAGGACGGGTGCGTCCGCGGTGACCTCGTCGCCGACGCGCAGCCCGCCGTCCACCCGGACACCCGCGAGCGCCGGCACGTCGAGGAACAGCACCCGGCCCGGGGTGACGACCCCGCCGGGCCCGAGGTCGGCGCCGACGTCCCGGGCGCGCAGCCGGACCTGCACGGCGTGGCCGGTCAGGACGGGGACCGGGGCGGCGCCCGGACGGGCACCGGCCGCGTCGCCATGGGGCGGCAGCCGGTCGCCGCGCGCGACGTGGAGGTGGAGCGCGACGAGGTCGACCCCCCACGCCTCCTCGGCCGGGGTCTGCTCGACGAGCGCCTGGTCCTCGACCCCGACGAACCGGAAGGCCGGGACGGCGCCGCCCGCGCCGGCCGGCACGACCTCGACCTCGAAACGGACCGCCCCGACGCCGCGGTACCCGCACGCCTCGAGGACCCGCTCGGCCGCGGCGTGCAGCAGCGGTGCCACCGGGTCCGACGGCGGGCAGCAGCCCGACTCGACGAGCACCGACCACCCGCCGTGCCGCACGGTCGTCTCCCGGGTGCCGAGCACCCAGGTCGCGCCTGCACCGTCCGCGACGGCGTCGACGGCGATCCGGCGGACGCCGGCCGGGGACCAGCCGGCGTCGTGGCCCGCGTGATGCCCGTCGGGGCCGGCGTCCGGCCAGTCCACGGGGACGTCGACCTTCTCCGCGACCTGCCGCAGCGCGTCGGGGTCGTCGAGCAGCCGCAACGTCCGGCTCGACGGGCCGACGAGGACGATGCCCGCCGCCTCGCAGCGCGCGGCGAGGTCGGCGCGCTCACCGGCGTCCGGCACCGCCCCGGCACCGAGCCACACCGCGTCGGCACGTGCTGCGACGAGCGCGGCGACGGCCGGCTCGTGGCCGAGCCCGCCGTCCGACCTGATGACCGACGGTCCGAGGTCGAGCGTCTCGTCCGCCTCCCGCGCGGACCGGGCGTCGGCCGGCCCGGCGAGCACGGCCACCGTCCGCACGACGTCGGTCCCCGCGTCCCGGTTGAGGTCGGCCACGGCGGCGAGGACGCGGACGGCGCCCTCGCCCCGGTCGAGCACGGCGAGACGGCGGATCGTGGTCACGGCGGTCGCTCCTCGGGTGTCTGCGGAGGCCTTCAGAGGCTGCGCTGGGTGGGCGCCTGGTCCGGGCGGGGCTCAGCCGGCGAACGCGCCACGCAGTGGTGCGCTCACGTCGTCCGGCAGCGGGGCCGGCAGCGGGATCGTCGCGTAGCCCTCGAGGGCGAGGACGACGTGTCCGTCGGCGTCGAGCACGGCGCAGTCGAAGAGGCCGCCCACCGACGCGTCACCGCCCTCGGCCGGCCGGGCCACGGCGTAGAGCGCGCCGTTGCCCGGTGCCGGCAGCGGTTCGCCGACCCAGCGCACCCGCGAGACCGACCGGGGCAGGGCCAGCCGCTCCTGGCGTCCGGCCTCCCAGAGCCCGGCCGCCTGGAAGCACAGCTCCACGAGCCGCGGCGCCGACGCGAGCGGGACCTCGAAGGGCACGTGGTCCCGCGGCAGGGCGTCCGCGAGCCGGGCCGTCGCACCCTGCCGGCCCCGCCACGCCTGGCCGACGACCTGGTAGGCCGGACCGTGGAAGTAGAGCCGGTACACGTCGTCCGGTCCGAGCACCACTGCGGCCGGCGCGAGGTCCGCGGCGTCGTCGACCGCGGCGAGGGCGACGACCTCCGGCCGGGACGCGGTGGGCTCCGTCGCGAGCCGGACCCGGCCCGTGAAGTGCACCGTCGTCGTCCGGACGTCGCTGCCCGGCAGGAGCCGGTCCGCCTCGAGCCGGCAGTCGGCGACGAGCTCGCCGCCGTCGCCGGCGCGCAGCAGCGTCCGGACCGTCAGGGTGCGGGGCTCGTCCCGGTAGAACTTCACCGGGGCGAGGAACGCGACGTCCTCCAGGCCCACGACGTGGTGGGGCACGCCCGCGAGGGTGGCCGCGAGCCGGCTCGCCTCGACGAACGCCTCCATCCCCATCACCCCGGGCAGGACCGCCGTGCCGTCGATCCGGTGGTCGTCGAGGAACGGCTGCTCCTTCGGGTCGAGCGTGGTGCGGACGACGAGCCCGTCGAACGGATCGGCGGCGACGACCTCGCCGAGCATCGGGCCGCAGGCCGAGACGTCGAGGGCCGCGACGTCGAGCCCACCCGCCGGGTCGGCCGGCGCGGCCATCAGCCCGAGCCGGCCGGCCACGACGACCTCGCCACGGAACCGCGACGACGCGAGCTCGCGGCGGATCCAGGCGATCCCGGCCTGCGGCGGCAGCATCTCGACGCCGGCCATCTCCATGATCTTCGGGATGGACCCGCGGGTCGCCATCCCGATCCCGCCCCAGGCGGTCCAGTCGAGGGCGATGGCTCTCGTGCCCGGACGCGTCCGGCGCAGGCTGCTCGACACCTTGCACAGCAGGTCGTTCGCAGCGGCGTAGTCGGTCTGGCCGGCGTTGCCGAAGCGGCCCGCGACGCTGCTGAAGACGACCGTCGCGCCGAGCGGGGTGTCGCCGAGGGCGTGGACGAGGTTGAACCAGCCGTCGCACTTGACGTCGAGGACGAGGTCGAACTCCGTCGGCTCCTTGTCGGGCAACGCGCGGCTGATCTCCACGCCGGCGGCGTGCAGGAGCACGTCGACCCGCTCGTGCGCGGACCGGATGGTCTCCACGACGCGGCCGACCGCGACGGGGTCGGTGAGGTCGACGCTGTGGTACCGCGCCGTCCCTCCCGCTGCCTCGACGGCCTGGATCGCCGCGAGCGCCGCCTGCAGCCGCTCGAACCGCGCGAGCTCGCGCTCGATGGCGACCGGGGTCGGCCGCTCGCCGCGCTCCCTCATCCGCGCCGCGAGGTCGGTCTTGAGTCCGTCCCGGTCCTGCGCGTAGCGGCGCAGGTCGGCGTCCGCCGGATCGGGTTCGGGCGTGAGGTCCAGCAGGTGGAACGTCGCACCCGACGCCGTCGCGAGGTCTGCGGTGATCGCCGAGACGATGCTCCCGGCGGCCCCGGTGACGACGACGACGCCGTCGGCCCCCAGGTGCAGGCCGTCGGCGCCGGGACCGGCCCGGTCGACCGCGCCGTCCGCGGCCAGCGCCGGGAACGGCTGCAGCGCCAGGCCCACGCCCCAGCGAGTGCCGTCAGCAGGCCGGCCGACCTCGACGCAGCCGGGGTCCGCGACCGTCTCCTCGACGAGCGCGTCGGCGAGCGCCGCCGTCCGGCGGCCGGACACCGCGAAGTCGACCGCCTTGACGAGCGAGGCCGGCTGCTCCTTCTTGTACGACTTCGTGAAGCCGGTGACGGACCCGCCGAGCGGCGACGTGGCGCCGTCGGCGTCGTAGCCGTGGAAGCCACCGAGCCGGGTCGCGCTGACGAGGAACGGGCTGTCGGCGTAGAGCCGGCGGACCGTCGCGTAGAGCGCCTTGACCCTGCGCCGCAAGGCCTCCCGCCAGCCGTCGAGGTCGAGCGTGTCGAGCGGTCCCTCGTCGTCGAGCGCGGCGAGCCAGTAGACGCCGTCGACCGGGCCGTCGGCGAGCCACCCGTCGAGCCGTTCGAGGAGGGCGTCCGTCGGTGCGCCCGGGTCGAGGGCGAGGACGGTGACGCCGAGCTTGCGCAGCCGCTTGCCCAGCGCGTCGGCCACGCCGCCGGCGTCCGGCATGAGCACGACCCGGGAGCCGCCGTCGAGGACGACGCCGGTCGGCGTGCACGCGGTCGCCGCCGGCCGCAGGGCCGGAACGGGCACGCGCCGCGGGAGGGCGTCGATCGCCGTGAGGTCGCCGGCGATCGTCGGCACGTGCACGGCGGGCGCGGTGACCGCCCCGTCGGACGCGGCGGCCGTCGCACCGTTCATCGCGGTGGCGATCCCGGTCTTGTCACGCACCCAGCCGATGACATGGGTCAACGTCGGGAAGTCCCGCAGCTGCAGGTTCGGGTCACGCTCCACACCGAAGTGCTCACGCACCCCCGCGAACACCTCCGCCTGCTTGACCGTGTCCACCCCCAGATCCGCCTCCAGATCCAGATCCAGGTCCAGCAGCTCCGTCGGGTACCCCGTCATCTCCGCCACGATCCCCAGCACCGCGTCCACCACCGGGTCCGCCAGCGGCACCGCAGCAGTCTCCGGCGCAGCGGCTACCGGCGCAGCGGCTACCGGCGCAGCGGCTACCGGCGCAGCGGCCACCGGCGCAGCAGCCACCGGTGCAGCGGCAGGGTCGGGGGCGGCGATCCCGGTCTTGTCACGCACCCAGCCGATGACATGGGT
>Ga0209798_10002126_pt1 | contig 11712 bp, 11 predicted proteins | sample DOMMetBare3Fresh_FD_187475 | JGI IMG/M metagenome (GOLD analysis project Ga0209798, IMG submission 187475) | Wetland sediment microbial communities from St. Louis River estuary, USA, under dissolved organic matter induced mercury methylation -... | ecosystem: Environmental > Aquatic >...
TCAGCGGTCATGGCAGACTATGGGTCACGAAGAGCATTGGTGACGCGGAAGGGGGTACGAGTGAGCGCCGAGCCCACGTCGCGAATGAAGCGGCTCCACCACTACCTTGTCCAGCACCGTTGGGGAGAGCCTGCCGATCTGGTGGTGTTCGACGGCTCTCAGGCTGCAACCCCGTGTGCGCTGGAGGCTGTTCACGTCGGAATCTGGGACCCAGATAAGGACTGCGACGTCACAACCTTCGCGACGCTTGGCATGTCCGAACGAGTAATGCCCGGAGCCGACTACCGTGTCGAGCTCAGTCTGGGTTGCCGTGCGCCGCTGAGTGCGGCAGAGCGGCGGCAACTCGCAGCCTTCCTCGCAAACATCACCGAGTACCCCTTCATGTATGGCCGAAAGCTGGACTGGTGGGAAAGGCTTGCGAACCCCGGAGCCATACCCAACTTCGCGGACTGCACCCAAGTCCTGCTAGCACCGATGTTCGGCGAAGATGACTTCAGGACCTTTCCGGAGCCAGATACGGACGTGAAGATGCTGTCAGTGGTTCCGATCACTCCGCACGAGAACCACATCCTGGCTGAGCACGGAAGAAAAGCTTTCCTCGACTACTGGGAGGAAAGCGGAGTGGACATATTCTCGCCCCGCCGGGATCCGGCCGGCGGCCTACAGCGACCCGCATCGCCTTGCAGCAAATAGGGGCGCGATTCACCGCCGATTCGGAGAGGCGGGTCCAACTCGCTGTGCTCTTCGACTGCCCGGGGGCGGTGCTCTGAGGTCGCGCTTACGCAAACCCGCCTTTCCGGTGGCGACCCTGCCCGGACGATGGTCGGCGACCGCACCTGCCCGAACTGTTGCCAAGGGATGCCCACCGGTCCTTCGAGTTGGGGTGCGACCACGGCCCCTATGGGCAATAGCCGGACTATCGCAAGCTGCGTAGGGTGATCATGAGACGAAAGGAGCACCTCGAGCAAATCTTGCGTCGCGGTCGTTGACGATGACGAGAGCCTTTGCTGCTCGTGGTCGGAGCGATGCCCATGCCTGAAGCCACTGCCGTCGCCTGGGCGGAGGCCCTCGACCGCATCCTCGCGCGGTACGAGAAGAATGCGGAGAGCGTCGTCCAGGTCTGCATCGACCTCCAGGAGGAGGTCCACTGCGTGCTCCCCGAGGCGCAGGTAGCCATCGCCCGGGAGCTGGGGGTCACCACCCTGCGGGTGAAGGGGGTGGTGAGCTTCTACTCCTTCCTGAGCGACACCTGGCTGGGCGAGTACGTGGTGTATCTCAGCGACAACATCACGGACCAGATGGCCGGCAGCCGGGCGCTCGCCCAGCGCCTGTGCGAGCGCCTGGGGGTGGAGATCGGGAAGGTGCGTGGCGACGGCCGGGTGAGCGTGCACCTCACCTCCTGCACGGGCCTGGGCGACCAGGGACCGGCCGCACTGGTCAACGGGCAGGCGGTGACCCGCCTCGGCCCGGAGCGCGTGGATCAGATCGCCCAGCTGATCGAGGCCCGTCGGCCGTTGGCGCAGTGGCCCCGCGAGTTCTTCCTGGTGGTCGCGAACATCCGCCGCTCGGACGGGGTCTTCCGCAAGCCGGTGCCCCCGGGCGAGGGGATCAAGGCCTGCCTGGCACGCGGGGCACAGATCACCATGCCCCCCACCGAGGAGCTGCACCCCGAGGACGCAGGCGAGGCTCCACTGGACCGGGTCTCGGAGGAGATCCTCAAGCAGGTCCAGGCCTCCGGGCTGCGAGGGCGCGGGGGGGCGGGCTTCAAGACCGCGATCAAGCTCGACACCGTCCGTGCGCAGAAGGGCCGCGACCGCTACGTGCTGTGCAACGCCGACGAGGGCGAGCCAGGCACCTTCAAGGACCGCGTGCTCCTCATGGAGAACCCGGACATGGTGTTCGAGGGCATGACCATCGCCGCCCTCGGCATCAAGGCTACCGAGGGCGTGATCTACGTGCGTGGCGAGTACCGCTTCATGAAAGACCACCTCGAGGGCGTCCTCGCCCGCCGCCGCCAGCTGGGCCTCCTGGGCAAGAACATCCTGGGAAGCGGGTTCGACTTCGACGTGCGCATCCACTGGGGTGCGGGGGCATACATCTGCGGGATGGAGACCGCGATGTGCAAGTCGATCGAGGGGCGCCGCGGCGTCCCCCGCCGGCGCTGGCCGCTTCCGGTCCACCAGGGCTTCCGCAAGCGGCCCACCCTGGTCAACAACGTGGAGACCTTCGCCGCTCTGGCCGCCATCGGCCTGAACGGGGGCAAGTGGTTCGCGCGCTACGGCACCGAGCAGTCCACCGGTACGAAGTGGTTCTCCGTCTCCGGTGACGTGGACCGGCCGGGAGTCTACGAGTACCCGCACGGGGTGAGCCTGCGGGAGGTGCTGCGGGACTCGGGCGCGCGCGACCCCCAGGCGGTCATGGTCAGCGGGGCCTCCGGGACCCTGTTGGCCGAGGCCGACTTCGACCGCGCGCTCGCTTTCGAGGACCTCGCCAGCGTGGGCACGCTCATGGTCTTCGGGCGGGAGCGCGACCTCTTCGACGTGGCCTGGAACTTCGCCCACTTCTTCCAGCACGAGAGCTGCGGCCTGTGCACCCCCTGCCGGGTGGGCACGACCCTGCTCGTGAGCATCCTGGAGAAGTTCAAGAAGGGCTGGGGCACCCCGCTCGACCTGGAGGACGTCAAGCTGCTCGCGACGACCATGAAGCTCGGCGCCCACTGCGGACTGGGGCAGACCGCGCCCAACCATCTGGTGGACGCCATCAAGAGGTTCCCGGACGTCTTCGAGGGCCGCATGCAGACGCGGGACTTCACCCCGGCGTTCGACTTGAACGGGGCCCTGGAGGAGGCTCGCCGGCTCGCCGGGCGGACCGACGCCGCCGCCTTCGTGCCGGAGCACTGAGGGGGACCGACCATGGCCAAGACCTTCTTCCTCGACGGCAAGGCGATCCCGTTCCAGGACGGGCAGACGATCCTCGACGCGGCCATGAAGGCCGGCGAGTACGTGCCCCACCTGTGCAGCAGCCCGCTGCTCGACCCGCACAGCTCGTGCCGCGTGTGCACGGTGCTCGTGAACGGGCGGCCGTTCTCCTCCTGCTCCCAGCCCGCGGTCGCGGGCCAGCAGGTGCAGAGCAACGCGCCGGAGGTGCGCCAGCTGCGCCGCACCATCGTGCAGATGCTGTTCACGGAGGGCAACCACTTCTGCCCCTCCTGCGAGAAGAGCGGCAACTGCAAGCTGCAGGCGACCGCCTACTACCTCGGCCTCCACGACAACCGCTTCAACCAGATGTTCCCGAAGCGGGGCATGGACTCCAGCCACCCGGACGTCCACCTCGACCGCGACCGCTGCATCCTCTGCGAGATCTGCGTGCGCGCCAGCCGCGCCCTCGATCACAAGGGCGTCTTCGGGGCGGTGGGGCGGGGGATCAAGCACGAGCTTTCCGTGAACAGCCCCAGCGGCACTCTCGTCGACTCCGCGATCGCGCCTGCGGACAAGGCGGTGGAGCTGTGCCCCACCGGGGCGCTCCAGCCCAAGAACAGGGGCTTCCAGGTCCCGATCGGCGAACGCCTCTACGACCGGGAACCCATCGACGTGGTCGGGCTCAGGCAGTACCAGGAGTGCGTCCATGGCAAGTAAGGTGAAGGTCGCGACCTGTTCCCTGGCGGGCTGCTTCGGCTGCCACATGTCCCTGCTCGACATCGACGAGCGGCTGCTGAAGCTGCTCGAGGTCGTGGAATTCGACCGCTCCCCGATCGACGACATCAAGCACCTCGCGGAGCACGTGGACGTGGGCCTCATCGAGGGCGGGGTCTGCAACTCGGAGAACGTGGAAACCCTCCGCGAGTTCCGCGCCCACTGCAAGGTTCTGGTGGCGGTCGGGGAGTGCGGGATCACGGGCGGGCTGCCCTCCATGCGCAACGGCATCCCTCTCCGCGAGTGCCTGGAGGAGGCCTTCGTGGGCGGGGAGGGCGCGCACAAGGGCTTCATCCCCAATGACAGGGAGATCCCCCTCCTGCTCGACAAGGTCCACCCCGCCCACGAGGTGGTCAAGATGGATTACTCGGTTCCGGGCTGCCCTCCCTCCGCGGAGGCCCTGTGGTACTTCCTGACCGAGCTCGTGGCCGGGCGCGACCCATCCCTGCCGACCCGGCTCATCCGCTTCGACTGACCCGGCTCTCGAGGGAACGATGGGAGATTCCGCGCCGTGAGCACTTCAGTGGACAGCCCCAATCGGCTGGAGACGGCCGCCGACCCGCGCAGCCTGCGCCGGGTGGTGATCGAGCCGTTGACCCGAGTGGAGGGCCACGGCAAGGTCACCATCCTGCTCGACGAGGAGGGGCGCGTGCACCAGGTGCGCCTGCACGTGGTGGAGTTCCGGGGCTTCGAGCGCTTCATCCAGGGCCGCACCTACTGGGAGATCCCGGTGCTGGTGCAGCGCCTGTGCGGGATCTGCCCGGTGAGCCACCACCTCGCCGCGGGCAAGGCCATCGACATGTTCGTGGGCGCGCGCAGGCTCACGCCCTCCGCCGAGAAGATCCGCCGCCTCATGCACCTCGGCCAGATCTACCAGTCCCACGCCCTGCACTTCTACTACCTCGCCAGCCCCGATCTGCTCTTCGGCTTCGACGCCGAGGTCTCGAAGCGCAACGTGATCGGGCTGATCGCGGCGTACCCGGAGGTCGCGGTGAAGGCCGTGAAGATGCGGGCCTGGGGCCAGGAGGTCATCCGGGTGGTGGCGGGCAAGCGCGTGCACGGGGTCGCCTGCATCCCGGGCGGGGTGAACAAGCCCCTGGATCCCACGGACCGCGAGACCCTGCTGCGCGACGCGGACACCATGATCGCGTGGGCGAAGGAGGCGGTGGACCTATCCCGCAAGCTCTACCTCTCGAACCCGGAGTTCCAGGAGAAGTTCGGGGTGTTCCCCAGCAACTACCTGAGCCTGGTACGCGCGGATGGGGGCCTGGACCTGTATGACGGTGGTCTCCGCGCGCGGGACGCCTCCGGGCGGACGATCTTCGACCACGTCGACTACTTCCGGTACCGCCAGTACGTCGACGAGCAGGTCAAGCCCTGGTCGTACATGAAGTTCCCTTTCATCAGATCCCTCGGCGCCGAAGAAGGCTGGTACCGCGTGGGACCGCTCGCCCGGGTCAACAACTGCGACTTCATTCCCACCCCGCTGGCCGAGGCCGAGCGCAAGGAGTTCCGCAACGCGGCCGGGGGCGCCCTGCAGCACGCCAGCCTCGCCTACCACTGGGCCCGGACCATCGAGCTGCTGCACGCCGGCGAGGGCATCAAGGAGTTGCTGCTCGACCCCGAGACGAGCGGGCGCGAGCTGGTCACGCAGGGCGAGCCCGCCCGCGAGGGGGTGGGAGTGGTGGAGGCCCCGCGAGGGACACTCTTCCACCACTTCAAGATCGACGAGCAGGGGCTCATCACCAAGGCCAACCTGATCGTGGCCACCACCAACAACAACGAGGCCATGAACCGCGCAGTGCGATCGGTGGCGGCCAACTACCTCGACGGCCGGCAGCTCACGGAGGGCCTGCTCAACCACATCGAGGTCGCGATCCGGGCCTACGACCCGTGCCTCTCCTGCGCCACCCACGCCCTCGGCAAGATGCCGCTCCACATCGAGCTGGTGGAGGCGAACGGCGCGGTGATCGACACCCTGGCTCGCAACGGCGACGGAAGCTTCGCGAGGGGGTGAGCGCGAAGGCATCGCCGACGCCCAGCCATGCCTGGCCCTGCGCCCTTGCTGGTGATCGGGTGCGGCAACCTCAGCCGGGGCGATGACGCCCTCGGTCCCGAGTTGCTGCGCCGGGCGGAGGCCCTCCGTGCCCCCGGGCTGGAGGTGCTGGAGGACTTCCAGCTGCAGATCGAGCTCAGCCTCGACCTCGTGGGCCGCGAGCTGGTGCTCTTCGTGGACGCGAGCGTGGCCGCCGCCGCCCCGTTCGAGTTCCGTCGCCTCCACCCGGCCCGCGACGAGAGCTGGAGCACCCACACCCTTCACCCCGAGGCGGTGCTCCATGTCTTCCAGGTGGTGCAGCGTCGGGAGCCGCCCCCTGCCTACCTGCTGGCGGTGCGTGGCGAGGCCTTCGACCTGGGGAAGCCGCTCTCGGAGGCGGCCACGCGGAACCTGGCCGCGGCCTCGGCCTTCCTCGCCCGCCTCGTCGGCGACCCACGACCGGAGGCCTGGCAGGCGCTGGCAGCTGCCGCGACCGTGGCGCCGACATCCATGGCCCGGGAACGAGAATAGAGCGCATGCCGTGTAACCGCCCGGCGAAGAACGTGTTGACGGTCGCCCTGCAGCCGTACCGGCGCATGTTCGTTCCCCTTTCGCGAGATGGCCCTTGACTGATCGGCTGGGTTCACGGTTGATAAGGGCATGGCGTTTTGGCACTTCTACTTGTACCGAGGCGTCTTCTACGCGCCGACCACCGCGCGGCTCGACAGCGGCGCCTACATGGATGTAGAGCCGGTCCTGAGTGCCCCTGCTGAGGACCGTGCGGCGGTAGAGCGAGCAGTTGCCGCGACGATCCGTCGTGGCAACCTTGCGTTGCCCCATCCGAGCAAGTTCCCAAAGCCCGTTCTGCTCGCACACACAAAGGCACGAAGCTGGTCGGAGATCGACCGGCGCGCGCAGGGATGGGCGATCGAAGAGCGCGCGGAGGTCTATACGATCGTTCCCTACCGTCGCGCCGCCCCACGAGGGTGGGAAGAAGATCGTGCGCGCGCAATCACGCTGTCGTCTGGCCTTTCTCCGGAGGATGTGGCGCGCGAGGCGATCCGCATCGCGACTGCAAGCGGCGCGTCGGGCGATGCGCGGCAGTAGCGGATTCGTGCTTCCGTCAATTGGGTTTGGCCGCCGACCTGCTTAGGCCAACGGCTCGGGTCTCCGTGGCGTCCAGTAATGCGGCAGCAGTTCATCGATCCGCGAGGCAGGGTGGGTCTGCACGCGGAGCAGGACGTCGGTGAAGTAGTCGGCGGGGTTGACGCCGTTCGCCTCGCAGGTGGCGATGAGCGAGCACAGACCGGCCAGGTTCTCGCCCGCCTCGTCGGTCCCGACGAAGAGGAAATTCTTTCGTCCGAGAGCGGCGACACGGAGCGCTCTCTCGGACGCGTTGTTGTCGATGGGGAGGTGCGGGTCGGTGAGGAACAGCGTCAGCGGACCCCACTGGCCGAGCGCGTAGCCGATGGCCTCCCCCATCGGCCCGCGCGGAGGGTGACGCCCCTGTTCGGCGTCGAGCCACGCCTTGAACTCGTCCATGACGGCCTTGCTGGCCGTCTGCCGCATCTCGAGGTGCTGAGGGGTGCCGAGGAGGTCGTTGTCGAGCACGGCCCGCTCGATCTTGTACACCTCGAGGATGAAGGCCATGGCCCGCTTGGCAGCGTCGGGAGCGGCGGATTGCGCCTCGAAGAATTTTCGCCGTAAGTGTGCCAGGCAGCCGGCGCGCTCGCGGCCGCCGGGCAGCGTGACCTTGTTGTAGCCGGAGTACCCGTCCACGAGGAGCTTGCCGATGGTGTCGGCAAGGACCTGGACCGGGGTCTCGCCCGATCGGCTCCGCGAGAAGACGTAGGCGATCATCTCCTTCTCGGCCTCGTCGCGGGCGATGAAGCTCCAGAGCCAGGCGGTCCGCGTCCTCCCCTTCGCCTGCACGCGCTCGGTGGTCTCGTCGGCCAGCACGATCTCCTTCTCCGCGACGAGGTGGAGGAGCCGGTCGTAGAGTGGCTGTACCAGCTCGGCGGTGCGGTGGAAGAGATCGCCGAGGGTGGAGTCCACCACCTGCACGCCGGCGCGGCGGTAGGCCTTGGCCTGCCGGTAGAGCGGGAGCGAGTCGGCGCACTTCGAGACCGCCACCTGGCCATGAAGGCGGGGCCAAACTTCGTCTTGTCGTAGACCTTGGCCGGGCCGTCGGCGGTGAGGATGGTCTCGCCGCAGCGGCAGCGAACCTTCTCCTGGACGTGGAGCTGCCGCTCGACCAGAGCGGGGACGAGCTCGTACAGCTCGGTCACCTTGCCGTCGCCGAGCCGGGTGAAGTCGTGGCCGCCGCACTTGGGACAGGCCTTCTGGTCCTCGCGGACCTTGTGCTCGATCTTGCGGGTGACGAGTTGCCGCTTCTTCTCTGCGTTTTCCCGCCGCTTCTGGAGCGCCGCGATCCGCTCGGCCTCGGCGCGGGCCGGGTCGCGGATTTCCTGGGCCACCGGCGGCATCTTCTCGGAGCGCTTGCCGAAGACGTGGCGCTGCAGCTTGTCGATGGTGGCTTGCTGCGCGACGATGCGCTCGTCCAGCGACGCCACCGCGGCGATGGCCTTGCTCAGCCGAGCGCTGGCCTCGGCGAGTTCCCCCTCCAGAGCCTCCGCCCGCTCCCGCCACTCGCACCGGTGTTCGCCGCCACCCATCCATGATCGTTGGATCACGGCGGCGGCGGTTTGTCCATGGGACGACCCCCCACCCGATCCATCTGGGGCTGCCAGTGCTTTGGCCGGCGGACGCGGCCGAAGTCGATCCCGTCGAGGAGCATGGCAAGCTGCGTCGCGTCGATCTCGACCGCCATCGACGACGGGTCCATGTGCGGCAGCTTGAACTGGCCGCGCTCGAGCCGCTTGTAGACGAGGACGAAGCCGCCCTTGTCCCAGGTGAGGATCTTCACCCGGTCGCACCGTCGCGACACGAAGACGAAGAGGTGGCCGGAGTAGGCGTTCTCCTCCAGTTCCTCCTGCACGATGGCCATGAGGCCGTCGATCGACTTCCGCATGTCGATCGGCGTCGAGCCGATGAGGATGCGGACCGACCCCGGGATGGTGATCACGGGCTACAGCACCGCGGCGAGGGCCCGGAGGTACTTGAGGTCGGTGCCGCCCTGGAACCGGAGCCGGGCGCCAGACGGCAGGGCCAGCTCCAGGAGCCCGTTGCCCTTCCACGGCTCCCGCGCCTTCGGCCTCATGATCCCACGTAACTAGACGCGGGCTTTACGGCGTGATCTACGTGGATTCATGAGCGAAAGGGAGCGGCGACGAGCCGTGCAGGAGGAGTTTGGCGAGGTCGACCTCGGCGATCTGCGACGCTCGCGCCGGGCGATCATCATCGCGGAGAAGCTCGCGGCCAACCCCGAGGCGAGCCTCCCCGACGCGATGGGTGATCGCTCTGCGACGGAGGCGCTCTACCGGCACCTCTCCAATGAGGATGTCACGCTCGGCGGGCTCCTGGAGCCGCATATGCTCCGCACCGTGGAGCGGGTCGAGCGGGCCGGGCTGGCGTTCGCCGTGTCGGATACGACGGAATTCAAGTTCACCGGAGAGAAGCCGAGGGCGGGCCTCGGCCCTCTCAACAAGACCGCGCAGGGGTTCCTTACGCATCTCACCCTGGCCGTTTCAGCCGACGGCAAGCGAGAGCCGCTCGGCCTTCTCACACTAGAAGCGTGGGCCAGGAGCGGTCTGAAGCACACGCGCCAACGCAAGCAGTGGAAGACCCGCAGAGACGGTACGCGCGAGTCGCTGCGCTGGGGCCGCGGAATGAAGAAGGCGGCCGAGCGGACACCAGGCGCCAAACTGATCCACGTCGCTGACCGCGACAGCGACATCTACGACGTGATCGCGCAGTTACTCCAAGATGGGCAACGATTCGTCCTGCGCGCTGCGCAGGACCGCAAACTCGTTCCGATCGACAAGCAGGACGCCGACCGCCTCTTCGAGGCGGCGCAGACGACGCCTACGAAGTACACCGTCGAGGTTCCGGTCGCCGCTCGAGGCGATGGGGTCAATCGACCGACGGCACTGAAGAAGAAGTACCCAAGGCGAGGCAGCCGACTCGCCACGGTGAGCGTCGCTTCGCGGGCCGTCACGCTCAAGCGGCCGCTCCTTGCTTCCCCGGAATTCCCGAGGACGCTCGACATCAACATCGTCCACCTGTTTGAACTCGGCCCGCCTCCCGGCCAACAGCCGGTGGAGTGGTTGCTCCTCACGGGAGAGCCCATCGGCACACCCGAGGAGATCGCGTTCATCATCGAGGGCTACAGGACGCGGTGGGTGGTCGAGGAGTTCTTCAAGGCGGTGAAGACCGGCTGCGCCTTTGAATCCAAGCAGCTCGAGTCATTTCGCTCCCTCACGAACATGCTGGCGTTCGTAGTGGTGGTCGCCTACGCGCTGCTGATGATGCGCACGCTCACGAACACGGCTACGCCCGCACCGGCCACGAGCGTCCTCTCGGCGCAGCAACTCGAGATCCTCCGGGCTTGCACGCCCCAGCCCCTCCCCAAGCACCTGACCGTACGAGAGGCGCTTCTGGCAGTGGCAGCGCTCGGGGGTCACCTGAAGAACAACGGCGACCCTGGCTGGCGGGTCCTCAGTCGGGGATGGCGGAAACTGCTCGACTACGAGCGCGGCTACGTCATCGCGGCCGACCTAAGAAGTGATCAATCATGAGGCCTTCGGCGCGGAGGCTACCACGCGCACCGGGAGCAGACGCGAGCCCTCCTTGGTGTCGGGACGCTCAGGGGCTTGACCGGAGCGCTCGGGCGCCTCTGTCACCAGCGGGCGGGACTCCTTGCGCAGCCGATAGATCCAGTACCGCAGGTTGCTGAGCGAGATGCCTCGCTCGCTCGCGAACTCGCGCTGACTGAGATCGCTCACCTCGAAGTCCGCGACGAGCTTCGTCCAACGCGCCTTGTCCTGGTCCGCCATGTCCACCTCCGTGGAGAGCGGAGGAGGATCACCCCGGGCGGTCACCGCCGCCAGCCATCCATTCCCGGGCGGTTACCATGCCGTCACCGACAGCGACCGCCGCCGAAACGTCGATGGTTTCCAGCCCGTGAAGCGCTAGGAGCCGAGCGTGGCCCGGACGCTGGCGCGCGCGCACATCATCGTGGACCAGGCGGCGAGTTCCGGGTGGAGCCCGCGCCAGTTGCGCTCCGGCTGGCGCAGGTCGACGTAGAGAAGCGCGCTCACGAGCGCCAGGTCCGCGAGCGTCAGCGAATCCCCCTCGCACCACGTTCGCCGTGCGAGCCGACCGCCGGCGTGGGCGAGCGCCCTCGCGATCGCGTTTCCGTGCACGGACAGCATCGCAGGGTCCTGCTTGTCGGCAGGGCGGAGGGACTCGATGCGGACCATCACCGCAGAATCCATGATGCCGTCCGCTAGCGCTTCCCACCGCCGGACCCGCATCCGGGCTCCGGGGTCCGAGCGGGGAATGAGGACGGGGCTGTCGTTCAGGGAGTCCAGGTACTCGCAGATCACCGGCGAGTCGAAGATGGCCGTGCCGTCGTCGAGCAGAAGGGTCGGGACGCGGCCGAGCGGGTTCACGCGAGGCACCTGGCTGCCTGACTCCCGGGGAGGCTCGACGACGTAGGTGCAGGGGATTGCCTTCTCCGCCAGGACCAGGCGGACCTTGCGGGTGTACGGGCTGGTGTCCGTTCCCAGGAGCTTCATTCCGCGTCTCCTTCGTCCCCGCGGTGCTGGGTCTGGTCACCCATGGTGGTACTAGGGCCCGTAGGTGAAAGCCGCGTTGCCGGTCTGCCCGGCCGGGTTGGTGACCACCACCTGGGCCGCGCCGGCGGTCCCGGCCGGCGTCACGGCGGTGAGCAGGTCGCCGCTGGCGCTCACCGAGACGTTGGTCGCCGGGACCCCGCCGATCGTGACCGAGATCCGGTCGTGCGTCGCCCCGATGTCGTCGAGGAAGAAGGTGTTGGGCCCGGCCGTCACCGTGATGGTGTCG
>Ga0209798_10002127_pt1 | contig 11710 bp, 6 predicted proteins | sample DOMMetBare3Fresh_FD_187475 | JGI IMG/M metagenome (GOLD analysis project Ga0209798, IMG submission 187475) | Wetland sediment microbial communities from St. Louis River estuary, USA, under dissolved organic matter induced mercury methylation -... | ecosystem: Environmental > Aquatic > Freshwater...
ACCTCGGACAGCGGTAGAGCGTGCGACCGGCCATGGGCTCGGCCACGACGGGCGTCGCGCAGATCCGGCACGGCAGGCCGGTGCGGCGGTAGACGTAGTGGGCGTCCTCCCGCCGCACGGTGCCGTTGCGTCGGGCCCGGTCGGCCGGAGTCGTCGTGACGATCCGGCCGCGCCGCACTCCGTCCCGCATGAGGAGCACGAGGTCGGTCCACAAGGCGTCCCAGACCGACGCGTCGAGGGAGCGACCGGCCGCCCACGGGTCGAGCCGCTGCCGGAACAGCGCCTCGGCCCGGTAGACGTTGCCCACCCCGGCGACGACCTCCTGCTGCATGAGGAGCGCGCCGACCGGGGCCCTCGACCGGCGCACGCGTTCCCCCGCGGCCGCCGCGTCGGCGTCCCGGCGCAACGGGTCGGCGCCGAGCCGCGCGCGCAGGGCGGCCACGTCGTCCGTGGTGACGACCTCGCACGCCGTCGGCCCGCGCAGCTCCGCCCAGTCGTCCTCACCGACGAGCCGGACCCGGACGGCTCCGCGCGGTCCCGGCGGGGCGCCGGCGCCGAACGTCCACGTGCCGTACAGGCCGAGGTGGACGTGGAGCCAGGTGTCGGGCCGCAGGTGCGCCTCGTCGGCGAACCCGAGGAACAGGTGCTTCCCGTGCGCCTGGCTGTCGGCGAGGGCACGGCCGTCGAGCCGGCCGGCCCCCGCGGCGAACCGGCCCTGCGGGCTGTCGACGGCCAGCCGCTGCCCACCGAAGGTGCGCAGGTGCTGACGGGCGTGCCGGTGCACGGTGTGGCCCTCAGGCACGGTGGCGGGATCCGTTCAGGCGCAGCGGCACCCGCAGATCCCAGCACACCTCAGCCGCGCGCGCCGCCCGGGAGCGGGGGCAGGACGCCGGTCTCCTCGTACTGGGCGAGCATCGTGATCCGCCGCGCGTGCCGGTCGTCGCCCGAGAACGGCTCGGCCAGGTAGGCGTCGACGAACGCGGTCGCCTCGTCGAGCTCGTGCATGCGGCCCCCGATCGCCAGGACGTTCGCGTCGTTGTGCTGGCGGGCCAGCCGCGCCGTGTCCAGGTTCCAGGCGAGCGCCGCACGGACGCCGCGCACCTTGTTCGCGGCGATCTGCTCGCCGTTGCCGGAGCCGCCGACGACGATCCCGAGGCTGCCGGGGTCGGCGACCACCGCCTGGGCCGCACGCAGGCAGTAGGGCGGGTAGTCGTCCTGGGCGTCGTACTCGGGCGGCCCGTGGTCGACAACCTCGAGGCCGGCCTGCGCCAGGTGCTGGCGCAGGTACTCCTTGAGCTCGAACCCGGCGTGGTCGGCCCCGAGATGAACGCGCATGGCGTGGAGTCTGTCAGGAGCGCCACGCGGCTGTCGCAGCCGGGTCCGAGCCCGCGGGTCCGGTCAGTCGAAGACCGGCCCCTGGGTGCGGGACCGCTTGAGCTCGAAGAAGCCGGGCGTGCCCGCGACGAGCAGAGCACCGTCCCAGAGCCGGCCGGCGGCGTCGCCCGTCGGGGCGGGTGTGACGACGGGGCCGAAGAACGCCACCCCGTTGACGGCGACGACCGGCGTGCCGACGTCGTCACCGACGAGGCCGATGCCCTCGGCGTGGCTGGCGCGCAGCTGGGTGTCGAACTCGGTGCTCGTCGCGTACCGGGCCAGGGCGGCGGGCAGGCCGACCTCGTCGAGCGCCTCCACGACGACGTGCGCGTAGTCGGAGCTGCCGCCGGGGTGGATCCGGGTGCCCATGGCGTCGTAGAGCGGCTTGACGTACTTGTCGCCGTGCAGCTCCTGGGCGGCGACCACGACCCGGACCGGGCCCCACGCCTTCGTCATGAGCTCGGCGTACTCCGGCGGGAGCTCGCGCCCCTCGTTGAGGACGGCGAGGCTCATGACGTGCCAGCGCACGTCGACCGGGCGGACCTGCTCGACCTCGAGCATCCAGCGCGAGGTCATCCAGGCCCAGGGGCACACGGGGTCGAACCAGAAGTCTGCGGTGTCGCGCTCGCTCACGGACAAGTCCCTTCGTCGCGGACGCCGCGCCCGTCGCCGCGGTCGTCCCGTCATGGAATAGGTCCGACCGGGTGAGGGTCGTCGTGCAGACCCAACGCCGGACGGCGCCGATTGAATCCTGCACCGCCCCGCACACCGCCCGGACGGCAGGTCCTGCGCCGCCGACCCGGGACGGGCGCGATATCTTGGCGGGCGGCCCGCGGACGGCACAGATGCTCCACGTCGTCCACCGGCCCGTTGCATGCGCCGACGCCGCCAGGAGGGCGTCGGCGCGCCGTCGCCCACCCTACGACGTCCTGCGAATGCGAGGAGCCCGACGTGCCCGGCACGAACCTGACCCGCGAAGAGGCGGCCGAGCGCGCCCGGCTGCTCCACGTGGCGTCCTACGACGTGACGCTGGACCTGACGACGGGCCCCGACACGTACGCCTCGACGACGCTGGTCCGGTTCGCGTGCGCCGAGCCCGGGGCCTCGACGTTCGCCGACCTCGTCGCGCCGGCCGTCCACGAGGTGGTCCTCAACGGCCGCTCCCTCGACGTCGCCGAGGTCGTGACGAGCGGTCGCGTGGCGCTGCCGGACCTCGCCGCCGACAACGAGCTGCGCGTCGTCGCCGATGCCGCCTACATGACCACGGGCGAGGGCCTGCACCGATTCGTCGACCCGGTCGACAAGGAGGTGTACCTCTACAGCCAGTTCGAGGTCGCCGACGCCCGGCGCGTGTTCACATGCTTCGACCAGCCCGACCTCAAGGCGACCCACTCGTTCACGGTCACCGCGCCGTCGCACTGGCAGGTCGTCTCGAACTCCCCGACGCCGGCGCCGACCGGCCTCGGTGACGGCCGGGCCACCTGGGTCTTCGCCCCGACGCCACGGCTGTCGACGTACGTCACGGCCCTCGTCGCCGGTCCCTACCACGTCGAGCGCGGCGAGCTGACGAGCCGCGACGGCCGGACCGTCCCGCTCGGCGTCTTCTGCCGCGCCTCCCTCGCCGAGCACCTCGACGCCGGGAACGTCATGGACGTCACCCGCTCGGGCTTCGCGTTCTTCGAGGAGCTGTTCGACCGGGTGTACCCGTTCGCCAAGTACGACCAGCTCTTCGTCCCGGAGTTCAACGCCGGCGCCATGGAGAACGCCGGCGCGGTGACGATCACCGAGCAGTACGTCTTCCGCTCCAAGGTTCCCGAGGCCGCGATCGAGCGCCGCGCGCTGACGATCCTGCATGAGCTCGCGCACATGTGGTTCGGCGACCTCGTGACGATGCGCTGGTGGGACGACCTGTGGCTCAACGAGTCGTTCGCCGAGTACGCGAGCACGCGCTGCCAGGCCGAGGCGACCCGCTGGTCGACCGCCTGGACCACGTTCAGCAGCGCCGAGAAGTCGTGGGCGTACCGGCAGGACCAGCTCGCCTCGACGCACCCGATCGTCGCCGACATCCGCGACCTCGCGGACGTCGAGGTGAACTTCGACGGGATCACGTACGCCAAGGGCGCCTCGGTCCTCAAGCAGCTCGTCCACTGGGTCGGGACCGACGCCTTCGACGAGGGCCTTCGCCGCTACTTCCGCGCCCACGAGTGGGGCAACACGACGCTCGCCGACCTGCTCGCGCAGCTCGAGGCGACGAGCGGACGCGACCTCGACGCGTGGGCCCGGGAGTGGCTGCAGACGGCGGGCGTCGTGACGCTGCGCCCGCACGTGGAGGTCGACGCGGACGGCGTCGTCACCGCGGTGACCATCGGGCAGGAGGCGCCCGCCGAGCATCCGGCGCTGCGCTCGCACCGGCTCGCCATCGGGGCCTACGACGTCGTCGACGGTCGGCTGCGCCGCACGCGCCGCGTCGAGCTGGACGTCGCCGGCGCCGCGACGCCGGTTCCCGAGCTCGTCGGCTCCGCCCGCCCGGACCTGCTCCTGGTCAACGACGACGACCTCGCCTACGCGAAGATCCGGCTCGACGGCCGCTCGCTCGAGACCGCGGTCGGCCACCTCGCCGACTTCGAGGAGTCGCTGCCGCGCACGCTCGTCTGGGGCGCCGCGTGGGACATGACGCGGGACGCCGAGACGGGGCCGCGCGAGTTCGTCGACCTCGTGCTCGGCAACATCGACTCGGTCGACGACCCGAGCGTCGCGCAGACCCTGCTGCGCCAGCTGGCGTCGACGCTGCTCTTCTACGTGGCGCCCGAGAACCGTCGGGAGACGACGGCGTCGGCCGCCGACCGGCTGCTCGCCCTCCTCGAGGGCGCGCGCGCCGGCGGGGACGCGCAGCTGCTCTACGCGCGGTCGTTCGCCGCGCACGCGACGACGGCCGGGCAGCTGGCCCGGCTGCGGGGCCTGCTCGACGGCTCGGCACCGGTCCCGGGTCTGGCCGTCGACACGGACATGCGCTGGACGCTGCTCACCGCGCTCGTCGCCGGCGGCGTCCTGGACGAGCAGGACGTCGTCCTCGAGCTCGACCGGGACGACACCGCGAGCGGCCGGGTCCACGCGGCCGCCGCCCGGGCCGCCGTCCCGACCCCGGCGGCGAAGGCCGAGGCGTGGCAGCTCGTCGTCGAGACCGGTGACCTGCCGAACGCCGTCCAGGCCGCCGTCATCGGCGGCTTCGGCCGGGCCGCCGACACCACCCTCCTCGAGCCGTACGTCGGGCCGTACTTCGACACTCTGGAGCGGGTGTGGAAGGAGCGCACGAGCGAGATGGCCACCCAGATCGTCGTCGGGCTGTACCCGACGGTGCTGGCCGGCCCGGACCTGCTGCGCCGCACCGAGGAGTGGCTCGCCGTCCCGGACCGGGAGCCGTCGCTGCGCCGGCTCGTCGTCGAGTCCCGGGACGGCGTCGCCCGCGCCCTGGCCGCCCACGAACGGGACCGCGCCGCGCGCTGAGCGGGCAGCCGCGGTGCAGCCGCACCGGCCTCGAGCCCGTCCGCGAGCCGGTCCACCGGGTCAGCCGCGCAGGTGCACGGTGCGTGCCAGCGAGGCGGCGCGGACCGACGTCATGACGTCCTCGAGCAGCACCGGCCGGCCGACGCCGTCCGCGAGCGGCAGGCGCCAGTTCGGGTACGCGTCGTTCGTTCCGGGCTGGTTCATCGCACGGCGGTCGCCGACGGCGTCCGCGAGCGCCACGCCGAGGAGCCTGGCAGGCGTCCACGTGATGAACCGGTGCAGCGCCTCGACCCGTTCGCGCTCGGTGGCGCGGTCCGACAGCAGCCCGAGCTTGGAGAGCTGGCGCAGGACCGCGAGCCGGTCGGCCTCGTCGACGGCGACCTCCTCCTCGATCGACCGGGTCAGCAGGCCCAGCCGCTGGCGCAGCTCGATGTGCTCGCCCGCGAGGTAGCCGGCCGTCGGCGGCAGGTCGTGCGTCGTCACCGTGCCCAGGCACAGCTCGCGCCAGGCCTGCGGTGCGAGCGGCCGCCCGGCGTGGTCCTTCTCGAACCACAGGATCGACGTCCCGAGCAGCCCGCGTTCGCGCAGGTAGTCCCGCGCCCACGGCTCCACCGTGCCGAGGTCCTCGCCGACGACGACCGCGCGGGCGCGGTACGCCTCGAGCGCAAGGATCCCCACGAGCGCCTCGTGGTCGTAGCGCACGTAGGTGCCGGCGTCCGGCCGGGCACCGCGCGGGACCCACCAGAGCCGGAACAGCCCGATGATGTGGTCGACCCGCAGACCGCCGGCGTGCCGCAGGATCGTCCGCAGCATGTCGCGGTACGGCGCGTAGCCGAGGTCCGCGAGCCGGTCCGGCCGCCACGGCGGCTGGCTCCAGTCCTGACCCTGCTGGTTGAAGGCGTCCGGCGGCGCGCCGACGGTGACGTCGGTCGCGAGCACGTCGGACAGCGCCCAGGTGTCCGCGCCGTCCGGGTGCACGCCGACCGCGAGGTCGTGCATGACGCCGATCGGCATCCCGGCCGCCTTCGCGGTGCGCTGGGCGTTCGCGAGCTGCTCGTCGAGGCACCACTGCAGCCACATGTGGAACTCGACGCGGTCGGCGAGCTCCTCGCGGATCTGGGCGACCGACTGCGACCGCGGGTCACGGGCGTGCGACGGCCAGCCTGCGGCCGGCAGCCCGTAGCGCTCGGCGAGCGCGCACCAGGTCGCGTAGTCGACGAGGCCCTGGCCCTCGCGGACGCAGAACGCCTCGAACGCGCGCTGCCGGGCGGCGGAGCGCGGCTGCGCGAAGACGGTCTCGAGGGCCGAGCGCTTGGCCTCCCAGACCCGGTCGCGGTCGAGCTCGCCCGGGTCGTCGTTGAAGGCCCACATCTCCTCGGCCTGCCACTCGACGATCGCGCGGTCGGTCGCCGGCATGTAGGCCACCTCGCGGACGTCCTCGACCCGCAGGTACAGCGGGTTGGCGAAGCGGCGGGTCGTCGGCAGGTACGGCGACGGCTCCATCGGCGGGACCGGCTCGGCCGCGTGCAGCGGGTTCACCAGGACGAACCCGGCGCCGTGCTCGCGCCCGCTCCAGTCGGCGATCTCGGCGAGGTCGGCGAGGTCGCCCATCCCCCACGACTGCCGCGAGCGCACCGAGTAGAGCTGCGTCATGAAGCCCCATGCGCGCTGCTCGGCGACCTCCGCCGGCAGCTCGAGCCGGGCCGGGGTGACGACGAGCGGGCACGCGGACAGCCCGCCGGCGTGCCGCGCGTAGACGGTGTGCCAGCCGAGCGGCAGGTCGGCGGGCACGAGGAAGCTCGCCTCGCCGACGAGCCGGCCTGTCACGACGCGCGGCTCGACCCAGCGGTCCTCCTGCGCGAGCGGACGGCGGTCGCCGTCCTCGAGCTCGACCCACACCTCGACGGCCTGGCCGTGGTCGACGTGGACCGGCAGCCGCGGGGTCTGGCCGGCCTGGGTGACGACGACGTTCGGCAGCGTCCGGCGCCACGGCCGGTCGCGGGCCTCGCCGAGCGCGAAGGTGATCTCGTCCTCCGAGCTCGCGACGACGCCCAACGCGTCGAGGACGGCGAGGATCGAGCTGCGCGGCACGACGGTGTGCCGGCCCTGCCAGTCCCAGAACTCCGTCGCGACGCCGTAGACGTGCGCGAGCTCGACGAGGTGCGTCGTCAGCTCCTCACCGTGCTGGTCGACCGCAGGTTCGGCTGCGGGTACCGGTGACGGCTCGGGGGCGGCCGCAGGCTCGGGGGCGGCCGCAGGCTCGGGGGCGGGGGCCGACTCGAGGGCGGCGGCCGGTTCGGGGGCGGCGGCCGGTTCGGGCGCCGCAGCAGGGCCCGAGGCGAACGCCGGCTCGGGGGCAGGGGCCGGCTTGCGCTTGGGCCTGGCCTTGGGCCGTGCGACCGCCGGCTCGGCCTCCGCGCGGACCTCGGGCTGGACCCCGGGCTGGACCTCGGGCTGGACCTCGGGCCGGACCTTCGTCGCGCGCCCCGGCCCGGCGCCGGCCTCGGTCTCGGCGCGCGGACCCCACCAGGCACCGGCCTCCTCGACCGCGTGGGCCGCGTCGGCGTCGGCGGCGTCGGCGGCCGCAGGGGCGTCGGTCGTACGGGGCTTGTCGGTCACGGGCTCGGCTTCCATCGGCGGATCGGTCGGACGTCGTGCGCGGGGACCGGGACGTCGGCGCGCGCCGTCCGGAAGTCCCCCGCCGGCGCCGTCGGGCCCCGCGTGAATCCTGCCAGACCCGCCGGGGCACGCAGGCGCGCCGACCGAAGGTCACCCGCAGGTGAGCGGGAGGCACGCACCGCACACGCGCGCCCGCCGCTCCTCAGCGGCCGCCGGCGGCCCGCCGGGCGGCTGCTCGCCGCCGTACCGAGCCACCGGAGACCGCCTAGTCTGCGTCCATGCCGGACATCCCCGCGTACCCGTCGGCCGAGCGGCTGGACCTCGTCGACGACCTGCACGGTCACTCGGTCGCCGACCCGTACCGCTGGCTCGAGGACGCCCAGGACCCCTCGACCCAGGTGTGGGCCACCGCGCAGGACGACCTCTTCGCCGCCCAGGCCATCGGCTGGCCCGGCCGCGACACCGTCGCCCGGCGGCTGCGCGACCTGCTCGGCGCGGGCGTCGTCGGGGTGCCGATCTGGCGCGGCGAGCGCTGCTTCTTCGTGCGCCGCGAGGGCCACCAGGAGCACGGCGTCCTCGTGACGACGACGCCCGGCGCGGACGGCGGCCGGCACGAGCAGGTCCTCGTCGACCCGATGACCCTCGACCCGACGGGCCTGACGACGCTCGACGCGTGGCAGCCGAACCTCGACGGCCGCCTCCTGGCCTACCAGGTGTCCGAGGGCGGTACCGAGGAGAGCGTGCTGCGGGTCGTCGACGTCGTCACCGGCGCCGTCGTCGACGGTCCTCTCGACCGCGCGCGCTACTCCCCCGTCGCGTGGCTGCCCGGTGGCGAGGCGTTCTACTACGTGCGACGCCTCGACCCCGCCGGCCTGCCCGAGGAGGAGCGGCAGTACCACCGCCGGGTCTGGCTGCACCGGGTCGGCACGGACCCCGCGGGGGACGTCGAGATCTTCGGCGCGGGCCAGGACCTGCGCAGCTACTACGGCGTGTCCGTGTCGCGCGACGGGCGCTGGCTGACGGTCTCGGCGGCGACCGGGACGGCGCCGCGCAACGACGTCTGGATCGCCGCCCTCACGGCGGACGTGGCGGCCGGTCCGGCCGGGACGTCGGCCACCCCCGTCGTCCCGGACCCGGCACGGGCCGCGGCACCGGACCTGCGCCCCGTCTGCGTCGGCCTGGACGCCCGGGTGGGTCTGTGGGTCGGCCGCGACGGCCGGCTCTACGTGGCGACCGACCTGGACGCCCCGCGCGGCCGGCTCGCCGTGACGACCCCGCAGGACCCCGGGCCGCAGACCTGGGTCGACCTGCTGGCCCAGGACGACGAGGCCGTCCTGGAGGACTTCGGCGTCCTGGACGGCCCCGCGCTCGCCGACCGGCCGCTGCTCGTCGCCGCCTGGACGCGGCATGCCGTCAGCGAGGTGACCGTGCACGACCTCGCCACCGGAACCGTCCTCGACGGGGACCACGGCCGGGTCCCGCTGCCGGGTCTCGGCAGCGTCGGCGGAATCGTCACCCGCCCGGAGGGCGGCCACGAGGCGTGGTTCACGTACACCGACCACACGACGCCTCCGCACGTCCATCGGCTCGACGGCCGGGACGGGTCGGTCGGCGTCTGGGCGCGCCCGCCGGGCACGGTCGACGTCCCGGACGTCGTGACCCGGCAGGTCGCGTACACCTCCGGCGACGGGACGACGGTGCGGATGTTCGTCATGACCCGCGCCGACGCCGTCGGGCCGGACGGCGGGCCGATCGAGACGCGGCCGACGATCCTGTCCGGCTACGGCGGATTCGGGGTCCCGCTGACCCCGGGGTACTCCGCCTCGATCCTCGCGTGGGTGGAGGCCGGCGGCGTCTACGCCGTGGCGAACCTGCGCGGCGGCTCCGAGGAGGGCGAGCAGTGGCACCGGGACGGCATGCTCGGTGCCAAGCAGAACGTCTTCGACGACTTCCACGGCGCCGCCGAACGGCTGCTCGCCGACGGCTGGACGACGCGCGGGGCGCTCGCCGTGAGCGGCGGGTCCAACGGCGGGCTGCTCGTCGGGGCGGCCTGCGTCCAGCGGCCCGACCTCTTCCGCGCCGTCGTGTGCTCGGCCCCGCTGCTCGACATGGTCCGGTACGAGCTCTTCGGTCTCGGCGCGACGTGGAACGTCGAGTACGGCTCCGCCGCCGACCCCGAGCAGCTCGGCTGGCTCCTGTCCTACTCGCCGTACCACCACGTCACCCCCGGCACGGCCTACCCGGCGGTGCTCTTCACGGTCTTCGACAGCGACACCCGGGTCGACCCGTTGCACGCCCGCAAGATGTGCGCGGCGCTCCAGCACGCCACGACGTCCGGGCTGCCCGTGCTCCTCCGGCGCGAGAAGGACGTCGGCCACGGCGCTCGGGCGGTGTCCCGCAGCGTCGACCTGTCCGCCGACACGATGGCCTTCACCGCGGCGATGACAGGGCTGCCGCTCGACTGACAGGGCTGCCGCTCGACTGACAGGGCGCGCCCGGCGGCGGGTGTGAAGCGACCCTTTGTCATCTGAGTGATCAACAATGATCCGCGCTCTGCTTACATACCGCTACCTTCCGTGGCGGCGCGCCCGCAGGAAACGCTTACATGACGACTCAGATGACGTGGGTGTCATGCGATCGGCGGATACCGTACGCGGCGCGTGACCATGACCCTCTTCATGGGGCGACGACATGTTTCAGGGGCAGGTCGTGAGCTCCACGAAGGGGCGCATCATGACGAAGATCCTGGTCATCGACGACGAGCCGGGCATCCTCCGGTTCATCCGCAGGGCACTGGAGTCCGAGGGGTACTCCGTCGCGACGGCGACCGACGGCGCCGAGGGGCTGCGGCTGGCCGCCGAGCAGAGCCCGGCACTGGTCATCCTCGACCTGGTGATGCCCGGCCTGTCCGGGACCGCGGTGCTCGCCGCGCTGCTGGCCGACCGCCGCGAGACCCGGGTGCTCGTGCTGTCGGCGGTCGGCGACGTCCAGGCGCGGGTGCGCTGCCTGGACGCCGGCGCCGTCGACTTCCTGCCCAAGCCGTTCGCCGTGGCCGAGCTGCTGGCCCGGGTCCGCTCCCGGCTCCGGGAGATCGCGGCCGCCCAGGTCCGTCCGGACGACGAGCTGAGGTTCGCCGGCATCCGGCTCGACCTGCGGACCCGCCGGCTGCACAGCGGCGAGCGCCACATCGAGCTGTCGCAGCGCGAGTTCGCCCTGATGCAGCACCTGATGCGCAACGCGGGCGCGGTCTGCACGCGCACCGAGCTGCTCTCCGAGGTGTGGGGCTACGCCTTCGACCCGGGCAGCAACGTCGTCGACGTGACGGTCGCGCGGCTGCGCTCCAAGCTGAAGGACCTGCGCATCGAGACCGTGCGCAACGTCGGGTACGCCCTGCAGCAGGCCTGAGGCCCGCGTGTCCTCGCACCGCAGGGTCAGGCTGGGCGGCGTCGACGTCGCATGGGCGGTGTTCGTCGTCGCGATGTCCGTGCAGATGTGGTTGGACCTGCACAACCTCACCTGGCCCTACCACCTCATCTGGGTGTCGCTGAGCCTGCTCTACGGCTTCCGGATGTGGCCGCCACGGGTTCTCGTGCCGATCATCGTCGCCATCACGATGGAGACCGCCGCCTGCTTCCTCGTCGCCTACGGACGCGGCTACACGAGCCTCGACGAGCTCACCGAGATCCCGCTGATGCCGCTCCTCGTGGCGATCGGCGCCTGGCACGCCTGGCGGAGCAGCGAGGCGCAGCGCCGCGTCGAGGAGCTCGCCGCGCTCGAGAGCTCGCGCCTGGACCGGCAGCGCGAGTTCCTCCGGGACACCTCGCACGCGATCCGGACACCGGTGACGATCGCCCGCGGCCACGTCGACCTGCTCGCGATGGCGACCGACGACCCGGCCGCCCGGGAGGACCTCGACGTCGTCCTGCACCAGCTCGACCGGCTGAGCCACCTCGCCGGCCGGCTGCTGTCCATCGAGCAGCTCCAGACGACCCACGCGCTGGACCGCGAGGCCGTCGACGTCCGGGCGTTCCTCGACGAGATCGGCCGTCGCTGGTCGGTCTCCGCGCCGCGGCACTGGGTCGTCGACGCACGGTCGGCCGGCGTCGTCCGGGCCGATGGGCGCTTTGTGTGTGGTCATTTGTGCAAGGAAGCGGACACGATCAGGGTGAAGACGGAGCCGCGGGCGAGCTCGCTCTCCAAATCGATTCGTCCA
>Ga0209798_10002128_pt1 | contig 11710 bp, 10 predicted proteins | sample DOMMetBare3Fresh_FD_187475 | JGI IMG/M metagenome (GOLD analysis project Ga0209798, IMG submission 187475) | Wetland sediment microbial communities from St. Louis River estuary, USA, under dissolved organic matter induced mercury methylation -... | ecosystem: Environmental > Aquatic >...
GAGCCACGCACTCTCGGGCCGATCCAGGCGATCCTGGATCACTGCGCCTTGTCGGCGCGCCATCCCCCTCGATCTGGGGGAAGCGAAGAGACCAAGACGAAGGGCGCCCCCCTGGCCCAGCGACATGAACAGGGGCCGATATTGTTTTGCCTCACGCATTGTCGCACCGCGCGCCCCCCCGAAATCCCCCTTTGCGGCGGGCGCGCAATCATGGTTGTTATCGCCCGCACCACCCCCCACCCATCACCATGAGGCCCTTCCAGTGAAACAAGTTGAAGTCGCGGTGATCGGCACCGGCTGGTGCGGCGGCATCCGCTCGGAGACGCTGTCGCGCTCGGCGCTGGTCGACAAGCTGCACGTCTGCGAGATCCGCCCTGAGCGCCTCGCCGAGATCAAGGCGCTCACCAGGCCGGCCACCGCCACGCTCGACTACCAGGACATCATCAAGAACCCCGCCATCTCGGTGGTCTATATCTGCACCACGCCCGAGCAGACCCACTTCCCGATCGCGCGCGACTGCCTCAAGGCCGGCAAGCACGTGCTGCTGGAGAAGCCGATCGCGCTCGAACTGTGGGAGGCCGACGAGCTGATCACGCTGGCGCGCCGCGGCGGGCTCAAGTTCACCATCGGCTATTCGCAGCGCTTTAACCCCAAGTTCGCCTACGCCAAGAAGAAGATCACCGACGGCACGCTCGGCAAGGTCGTCTCCGTGATGGTGAGCCGGCACTTGAGCCGCAGCCTCGGCAAGAAGATCGCGAGCCGCGTCAAGCTCTCGCCGGTGGTGATGGAATCGACCCACGACCTCGACTTCGTGTTCTGGCTGTTGGAGCCGGCGAAGCCCGTCAAGGTCTATTCGCAGGGCTCCTACGGCTACATGCAGCCGGTCAACGGTTCCTACGACTGCATGTGGTCGATCGTCACCATGGACAACGGCATGGTGGTGACGATCGGGGGCGGCTGGAACCTGCCGCCGAGCTATCCGAACTTCTGCACCACCTGGGTCGAGATCACCGGCACCGAGGGCGCCCTGATGCTCGACGACACCCATCGCGAGCACTGGCTCAACACCGTCGCGGGGGGAACGCAGTTCCCGATGTCGACCATGCCGGGCGAGCAGGTCGACCACGTGTTCGCGGGCCAGATGGGACCGGAGACGATCTACTTTTTGGAGTCGTGCATGCTCGATCGGCCCGTGATGGTGACGCCGGAGAGCGCGCGCACCGTGATGCAGACCTATCTGGCCGCCGACCTCTCGGCCGCACGCGGCGAGCCGATCGACCTGCCGCTCACCAACGAGACCCTGTCGGCGATCACCGAGATGACCGCAAGGAGCAAGCAGTGAAACGCAATGCCAAAGGCATCGGTCTCGCCATCATCGGCGGCGGGCGCGTTGGCCTGTTCCGCGGCGAGGTGGCGGCGCGTCATCCGGCAGTCGAATGGATCGGGCTGGCCGAGAAGAACCCGAACCGCGCCGGCGAGGTCGCGCCCAAGATCGAGGCCGACTTCGTCACGCAAAGCCATCGCGAGCTGCTGCGCCGGCCGGAAGTGACCTGCGCCATCATCGCGACCGACGAGCACCTGCACGTCGATCCGATCCTGGCGGCGGTCGAGCGCGGCGTGCCGATGCTGATCGAGAAGCCACTCGCCACCGACCTCGCGGAATCCGCGCGCGTGCTCAAGGCCATCACCGATGCCAAGCTCGACGCCGTCGTCGGCTATACCCAGCGCTTCCGGCGCAAATGGCTCGGTGCCAAGGAGAAGGTGCGCACCGGCGCGCTCGGCGATGTGACGCTCGTCACCTCGCGCGCGTTCATGAACCGCTTGGTCGCGATCGACAACTACAAGCGCACCGACGATCCGACCACGATCTCGCCGATGGTGATCTCGGGCACCCACGCGCTCGATATCGTGATGTGGTACATGGAGCACAAGACCCCGGTCGAGTGCTACGCGCGCTCGATCGACAAGGTGCTGGGGCCCACATACCAGGGCATCGACGCCACCGCCGGCATGATCATGTTCTCGGACGGCAGCGTCTATCATCTCAACATCTCCTGGGCGCTGCCGGTGACCTGGCCGGGCGCTGTCTATAGCCTCGAGGTCGCGATCAACGGCACCGACGGCGTCCTCACCATCGACGACACCCACCGCGACATGGTGCTGGCGGTGTCGAAGCCGCAGCTCGAAGGCTACAATCCGGACACCAGCCGCCTCGTCGACTTCATGGGCAGCTATCCGCCCGGCGACATGGCGCTCGGCGAGTTACGCGGGCCGATGCGGGAGGAAACCGACTCCTGGCTCAACCGCATGGCGCTGGGTGTTCCCACCCAAGCCTGCACGGCCGCGGAGGCGCATCGCAACCTGATGCTGACCAAGGCGCTCGACCTGTCGGCACGGCGAAAGCAAGCGGTGAAGCTGCCGCTCACGCCGGAGGACGAGCGTAGCGCCGCGTGAGGCGCAAATCGCCGCATGCCGTCGCGGCGACGGATTCGCGATGATAGGGTCGCGATGATAAAGTGACGACGAGCACATCGAGTGATGACGAGCACATCAAGTAATGACGAGCATAATGACCATTCGGGAGTGACGCCGATGTCAAAGCAAGTCCGCATCCTCTGCGCCGCCATGGGCACGATCGCGGCATTGAGCGTCCCCGCGCAGGCGCAGGACACGTTCTATGCCGGCAAGACCATCCGGCTGGTGGTCGGCATCGATGTCGGCTCCGGCTATGACGTGAACGCGCGGCTCCTCGCCCGCCATCTCGCCAATCACATTCCGGGCAAGCCCACGATCGTGGTGCAGAACCAGCCGGGCGCCGGCTCCGCCATCATGACCAGCCAGCTCTACAGCACGGGCCCGTTCGACGGCACCGTGATCGGCGCCGCTTTCGCCGGGATGCCGACGCAGCCGCTGCTGCAGCCCGGCAGCGGCATCCGCTTCGATCCGGTCAAGCTGCTTTGGCTCGGCAACACCAACCGCGAAACCCACGTGACTTACGTCTGGCACACCGCGCCGGTGCAGAGCCTGGACGAGGTCAAGACCAAGCAGCTCATACTCGGCGCGCAGGCGCCGGGCTCCTCGCAGGTCGATTTTCCCTTGGTCGCGAATGCGCTGTTCGGCCTAAAGTTCAAGGTCATCGCCGGCTATCAGAGCACGGCCAAGATCAACCTCGCGCTCGAGAGCGGCGAGGTGCACGGCACCACCGCGGCCTGGACCAGCCTCAAGACTCTCAGCCCGCAATGGCTCGCCGACAAGAAAGTGAAAGTCATCGCGCAATGGGCGCTGCGGCCGAACGCCGAGCTGCCCGGCGTGCCGAACGCGTTCGATCTTGCCAAGAGCGACGCCGAGCAGGCCGCGATGCGGCTCATCATGGCGCGGCTCGACACCGGCCGGCCGTTCTTCCTGCCGCCGGGCGTGCCGGCCGAGCGCGTCGCCACGCTGCGCAAAGCGTTCGACGAAACCATGAAGGACCCAGCCTATCTGGAAGAGGCCAAGAAGCTCAGCATCGACGTCGACCCGCTCACCGGCGCCGAGCTCGCGGCGCTCGTCGAGCAGATCGCCAAGACGCCGGCCGAGACCGTCGCGCGGGTGCGCGCCGCGCTGGAGAGCAAGTAGTAACAGGTGCAATCGGCGGTGGTCGGCTTTCCTGTTCGAAATGACTTGAGACGAGCGGCCGGATCGTCAAAGAATAACGGCCGACGAAGCAAACCGCCCACGTAAAAAGAGGCGGCACACTTTAGGGAGACACGATGATGCTCGCCCGCCCAATCCGGGTGCTGGCTGTCGTAGTGACGGCCAGTGTGTGCGCGATCGGCGCACCCGCGTTCGCGCAGGAGCCCGTAGCGAAGGATTACAATCAGCGCTCGCTTGAGATCTACGAGTTCAGGAAAGCCGCCAAGAGCGGACCGGAACGCGGCGGCGAGATCTACTATTACAAGTGCTGGTTCTGCCACAACGAGTTCACCAAGGACATTCCCAAGCTCGAAGGCCTGTTCACCCGCACGACGCTCCTGTCCGGCCAGCCCGTGAACGAGGCCAACGTAAAGGCCAAGGTGCGCGAGGGCGGGCCCGGCATGCCGTCATACAAACATGTCCTGAACGACGCGGACCTGAACGATCTCACCAGCTATCTGCGCGAGAAGTGCTGCTGGAACTCGGACGCTCCCCCGCCCAACCCACGCTACATCGCGCGCTGAAGGACAACGCCATGGCACATCAAAGCGAGCAAAAATTCACTTTATGGATGTCGATCCTGGCCTGCACGCTGGCGCTGCTGGTTGCGCCGGCCGCGCTGGCACAGAGCGGGCACAAGCTCCTGGGCGGCCCGCGCGGCATCGTGAAATCGAGCAAGGGCGACCTCATCGAAGGCATGATGGTGCAGCTCATCGCGCAGAAGAATGCGGTGCGCACCACGGTCTACACCGATGTGGATGGCCGCTATGAATTCCCCAAGCTCGACGCCGGCAGCTACACGCTGCGGATCGCGCAGCCGCGCGAATACCGTCCCTTTGTGAAGGAGAAGGTGGAGATCAGCGGCGCGAACGAGCTCGAGGAGATCGTGCTCACCCGCATCACCAATGGCGAGCTGCTGCCGCACACGCCCGAGATCGCGGCCCAGATGACCGGCTCCGAATGGCTCATGAGCTTGTCCGGGACGGGCGATGAGAAGAAGCTGCTCACCGTCAACTGCAACTGGTGCCATTCCTATCAGCAGATCTTCCGCAACCACTACGACGAGGCGAGCTGGGGCCACATCATCAACCGCATGACCAAGGGCGCCGGCTCGCCCTTGATCAACATGCGGCCGCGCGGGCGCTTCAACGACGAGGACACCGCGCGCCTCGTCAAATGGCTCGCGACGGTGCGCGGCCCCGACGCCAAGGACCCGCCGTTCGTGACGCTGCCGCGGCCGCAGGGACGGCAGACCCGCGTCATCATCACCGAGTATGAATTGCCGCGGCTCGAGCTTGCCACCCACGACGTGGCGGCCGATTCCAAGGGCAACATCTGGTACAGCCCGCACCGCAGCTCCTATATCGGCCGGCTCGATCCCAAGACCGGCGCCGTCAAGGAGTTCCAGATTCCGCGCGAGGGCGCCAATGTTCTGCCCGGCACGCATTGGATCGCGGTCGACAAGAACGACGTCGTCTGGGGCACGGAGAACTGGGGGCATAACATCTATCGCCTCGACCCGAAGGACGGCGACTTCAAGCGCATCCCCTGGAAGGTCAGCGAGCCGGTGAACTCGCCGGCGGTCGGCAACGTCGCGTTCGATCCCGACGGTTTCCTTTGGCGAACGCGCGACAAGCTGGTGAGCAAGGTCGACGCGCTCACCGGCACCCTGGTGACGAGCTATCCGACCAAGAAGTTTGCCAGCACCTACGGCAGCGCCATGAGCAAGGATGGCCGCTACTTCGGCGGCGGCGCCTGGCCGCGCGACGGCGTCGTCGTCGTGGACACCAAGACCGGGGAAGTGTTCGAGCCTGACTCGAGCCCCAATTCGGGGCCGGCGCGCGGCGAATTCGACCCCGACAACAACTACTGGGCCGCCGGCCGCGGCGGCATGCTGGTGAAGTTCGACACCGCCAAGAAGCGCATCTTCGAATATCGGCTGCCGACGCCCTACGCGTCGCTCTACACCACCCACGCCGACCGGAACGGCGAGATCTGGGCCGGCATGATGCATGCCGGCCGCTACGTGCGCTTCAACCCGAAGACCGAGCAGTGGACCGAATACGTGCTGCCGGAGCCCTATGGGCTCGACCGGCAATCCTGGATCGACAACTCAACCAATCCGGTGACGGTCTGGTACACCGACCATGAAGGCCAGGTCGTGCGCATCCAGCCGCTGGAGTAGAGATTGCCTAATTCTCCGTTCGTCCCCGCGTAAGCGGGGACCCAGTCTTTCTGGAGGACGGTGCGCTTGGCACCTGGGTCCCCGCTTACGCGGGGACGAACGGAGAGAACCGATTCGAGTCATTGGATCTACTTTAGCCGCGGTCGCAGCTATCGCTGACAGCTACGCGCCGAGCAGCGCGACCGCGTTGTCGCACAGCACCTTGGCCTTGTCGGCCGCTCCAATCGAGAGCGCCTTGACCTGGCGCACACATTCGCCAGTGCCCATGTCGTAAGGATAATCGCTGCCGAGGAGCACGCGCGCGGGCCCGACCGATGACACCAGGAATTCGAGCTGCGGCCGCGCATGCAGGATGGTGTCGTAATAGAAACGGTCGATCCACGGCTGCGGGGACTGCTTGACGTTGACCTTGGGCTCGCCCCGCACCTGCCAGCCATGCACCCAGCGCCCGGCCTGATAGGGCACGAAACCTCCGCCATGCACCAGCAACACTTTCAGGTTCGGATGACGCTCGAGCACGCCGCCGAAGACGAGGCAGGCGGCCGCGATGGTGGTGTCGAGCGGATTGCCGATCAGGTTGTTGAGGTAATAGGAGCGCATGCGATCGGCGCCCGCGACGTTCATCGGATGCACGATCATGAAGGCGCCGAGCGCAGCGGCCTCGGTCCACAACGGCTCGAGCGCGGGGTCGTCGAGGTTCCGGCCCTGCACGTTCGAGCCGATCATGGCGCCGCGCAGGCCGAGCGTGCGCACCGCGCGGGTGAGCTCATCGGCGGCGCGCTGCGGCGCCTGCATCGGCAGCGTGGCGATGCCGAGGAAGCGCTCCGGATGGGCCTTGGTGAGCTTGGCGATCTGGTCGTTCTGCAGCGCCGCGCAGGCGACCGCGAGCGACGGGTCCTGGTCGTAGAAATAGGTCTGCGGGGTCGCGGAGAGCACCTGCACCTCAACCTCGGCCGCCGCCATATCGGCGAAGCGCCGCTCGATGTCGAAGCCGCCGCGCGGAAACGGCCGGTACGGAACGCCTGCCACGTCAAGCACGGCAAAGTCTGCATCGATCGGCGTCAGCTTCGGGGCGATCTTGGAGGACTCCTTCTGCAGGAGCCCCATGGTCTCCTCGGTCAGCACATGGGTGTGAATGTCGATAGTCCGCATGTTTACCTTCCATGGCGGCCAGTGGCCGGTCGTCGCATTGCTCCGGGAGCCGGCTTCTTATGGTATAGAAGGCTCAAAGGCTACAGGAGAAAGCCAATGAAGATCACCTTGCTGGCGTTGTCCGTCATGCTCGCCAGCCCGGCGCTGGCCCAGCAGGATGTCGCCGACTTCTACCGCGGCAAGACCGTGCGCATCGTGGTCGGCGTGGGCGTCGGCTCGGGCTATGACATCAACGCGCGTGCCATCGCCCGGCACCTCGCAGCCCACATTCCGGGCAACCCGACCGTGATCGTGCAGAACCAGCCCGGCGCCGGCAGCGTCGCCATGGCGAATGCGGTTTACAACAACGGCCCATTCGACGGCACCGTGATTGGCGCTCCGTTCAACGGCCTGCCGACCACGCCGCAGCTGCAGCCATCAGGCGTGCGCTTTGATCCGGTCAAGCTGATCTGGCTTGGCAGCAGCAACCGTGAGACGCAGATCACTTATTTGTGGCACACCGCGCCGGTCGAGAAATTCGAGGACATTCGCAACACCCAGATCGTCGTCGGCTCGCAGGCGCCCGGCACCACGCAATACGATTTCCCGATGGTGGCGAACGCGCTCTTTGGATTCAAGTTCAAGGTCATCAACGGCTACGAGAGCACGCCCAAGATCCATCTCGCGATGGAGAGCGGCGAGATTCAGGGCAACGCCGCCACCAACTGGACCACAGTGCGCTCGCTCAACCCGCACTGGATTGCGGAGAAGAAGATCAAGATCCTGGCGCAGTGGGCGCTGCGCCCGCATCCAGAGCTCGCGGGCGTGCCGATGGCGCTCGACCTCGCCAAGACCGATGCCGAACGGCAGGCGCTCCTGCTGCTGCTGGCGCGGCTTGAATACGGCCGGCCTTACTTCCTGCCACCGGGCGTGCCGGCCGAGCGGGTGGCGGCGTTGCGGCGCGCCTTTGACGCCACCATGAAGGACAAGGAATTCCTGGCCGACGCGGACAAGATCAAGCTCGACGTCGATCCGCTCACCGGCGAGCAGGTCGCAGCCCTGGTCGAGCAGGTGGCGCGCACGGCTCCGGAGACGGCCGCGCGCGTGCGCGCCGCGCTCGAGGCGAGGTAGCCTTCGTGCCCTTGTAATCCTGTAGGTTGGGTAGCGCGCGGATCACTGTTCCAACACCACAAGTGAAAGCACGGGCCGCGCTAACTAGCGAGCGCCTGGCCGCAAGCGCGACGAGGCCGTCAGCGGCTGCATCGAACGCGGCTGGGTCGGAGCGGTCGCCGGCACCCTTGTCACCTTCTGCGGCGTCAGTGGTTGCGCCTTGACGGTCGGTGCGTTCGTCAGGATGCCTCCCATGCCGCCTTTGCCAGACGCGGCCTTCTTGCCGCCGCAGCTCGGGCAGACGCCGTAGCAGTTGCCGGCCGGGCCGCACCCGACGGTGCCCTTCTTGGTAGAACAGGCGTAGGCCCCACCGTTCTTATCCGGTCCACTCCACTGGCCGCCTACTCTCTTGCATGTGGCCTCAATTTCCGCCGCGGAGTGTGTGCCGCTGAGCTTGACGGTTCCTGCGGCGGCAGGACCAGGGGCGACCGCCAACGCGCCAACAGCGATCAGGCAGACGAAAACTTTGCGCATGAATGCTTCTCCTTTCCTTGTGAAACCTGCTCCCCCGCGGGCTCTGCGCCGCTCTGCGAAACGTCATCTCACTCGAGCTTGGCGGGCGACGAGAACGGCCGCGTCGCGTCAACCACGAACATGATCAGCGCGGTCAGCTCGCTCGTGCCGCCGTTGAACACCTCCATCGGCATGTCGGGTTCGTGACCGTTCATGGTGCCGCCTGCCTCGACATGACGCACGCCGTGCGGCGTCCTCTGGCCGAGCCGGCCCGCGACCACGTAGAATGCCTCCGAGCCCGGATGCGTGTGCACCGGCGTCTTCGCGCCGGGCGGGCCCGAGCCGTGATTGACACGCAGCAAGTATTCCGGCGCCGTGATCGGCGGCACTGGACCGATCTCCGCCACCTTGGCTGCGCCGGGCGTCGCGCCGCCTTTTGCTCCGAGCGTGAACAGCCACGCCTTGTCGGCGACTTCGGCGGCAAGCGCCGGGGATCCCTCGTGGCGCACTGCGTCGGCGTTCCAGCGATAGCGGCTCGCCGCAGCCTGCGCGTCGGCGAGAGTGGGGAACGTCTCCACCCGCCAGTAGAGCGGACCCTCGGGCAACTGCTTCAGTTTCATCTCGGCGGCCGGCTTGACCACGTAAACGCCTTGCGCCGCCGCGGGAGCAGCCGTCAGCAGGCTCAGGGCGAGCACTGAGAATGGGAGCGTTATCAAGGACATGGTTTTTGACATGGTTTTTCTCCTTAGGTTCAGCCAGGGGCTTTGTCGCGCGCTCGTCTGATCGGCCGCCGTGTCAGCCGAGTCTTCAGAGCCACTTGGGATTCAACGATCGCGAACCTGGCATCGGATCAGCGAGGCCGCTTCGGTACCCACTCGTTCGGTACCCACTTGGGGGTCGCCTCGGTCCGGTGGTCTCGCACAATAGGTCGGTGATCTCGTACAATGACGCAGGGTCGGTAATAGCCGCAGTGCTTGGTGGCGACTCCGCCGGCGGGCGAAGAGCGTCCTGCCTTTTTTGCTTGAACAGGCGCAACGCCGGCGGCGAGCGCCAAGGCGACGCCCGCGATGATCGCAATGTTCCCCATGGTGATGTCGGCCGCCCGAGCATTCCGAGCGTGGCCGCTCGTCCTCTGGGTCGGGAAGGGCCGCGCAAGGCCAAACTTGAGGAATTTCACGGGTGTGCTCCTGAGTTCGATTCCGCTTCCCCCGGGACATCAGCCCCGCCACAAGCATGCCTGGCGGCGAGCGATTTCGCTTTCAGAAGTGCTTACCCCTGCGTCACCATTTCCTTGATTTTCGCTCAACAAGCCGTAGTAATTTGGGCTGGCGCCTGATGCGCCAATCCGGAATGGCAGGGTGCGCTATCTGTTCGAAGATTATGCGCTCGATGCGGATCGCCGCGAGCTACTTCGCGGAATGGAGCCGATTCCCGTCGAGCCGCAGGTGTTTGACCTGCTGCACTACCTGATCCGCAACCGCGACCGCGTCGTCAGCAAGGATAACCTTCTCTCCGCGGTGTGGAACGGCCGCGTCGTTTCCGAGTCGGCTCTGAGCACGCGCCTCAACGCCGCCCGCGCGGCGCTCGGCGACAATGGCGAGGCGCAGCGACTCATCAGAACCTTCCCGCGCCGGGGCGTTCGCTTCGTTGCAAGCGTGCGCGAGGAGCAAGGGGCCCGCGTGCCCGGCGGCGTGGATCCGCCGATCATGCCGGCCGACAGAGTCTCGATCGCGGTGATGCCATTTACCAATTTGAGCAGCGATCCCGAGCAGGATTACTTCACCGACGGCATCGTGGAGGACATCATCACGGCTCTGTCGCGGAACCGCGCCTTCTTTGTCATCGCCCGCAATTCAACCTTCGCCTACAGGAGCAGGAGGGTTGATATCAAACAGATCGCTCGCGAGCTTGGTGTGCGTTATGTGCTAGAAGGCAGCGTTCGCAGAGCCAGCGGCAGGGTGCGCGTTACTGGTCAGCTAATCGAGGCGATGTCCGGCCATCACTTGTGGGCCGATCATTTCGATGGCGACGTCGCGGACATTTTTGATTTGCAGGACCAGATCGTGGTGCGTGTGGTAGGGGCGATCGCACCGCAGCTTGAAAAGGCGGAGATCGACCGCGTCACGCAGGCCGCCACCGCCGATCTCGCCGCCTACGATCTCTATCTTCGCGGCCTCGCCTACTGGAATCGCTGGACAAGGGAGGACAATGCGAGGGCGCTGCAAAGCTTCTTCGCTGCGATCGACAAGGACCGTGATTACTCGACCGCTTATGGACTGGCGGTGTCCTGCTATCTTCTCGGCAAGGCGAGCGGCTGGATATCGAACGTCGATAGGAAGGAGATTGCGGCGCTGGTGGATCGCGCAGCGGACATCGGAACGGACGATCCGGTCGCGCTCTGCTGGGCCGGGCATGCGCTGGCCTTCTTCTTCGCGGACGTCGATCGTGCGCTGCTGCTCATCGATCGCGCGCTGGAACTCGACCAGAACTTAGCCGTGGCTTGGCAGCGAAGCGGTTGGGTTCGCGGATATGCGGGCGACCCAGACGGTGCCATCGCAAGCCTGAACAAAGCGATCCGGCTCAATCCGCTCGATCCCCGCATGTTTCTGACCAAGAGCGCGATGGCATTCGCCCATTTCATCGCCGGCCGCGACCGCGAGGCGGCGGACTGGTCAGCGCAGGCTCTGCTGGTCAAGCCGAACTGGCCGCCAGCCCTTCGCGTGGCCATTGCGGCCAACGCCATGATGGACCGGCACGATGAGGCGGGCCGGGCGCTGACTTCGCTGCTTCAAATCGATCCGCAGTTGACCGTCGCCAGGATGTTCGAATTCTATCCCTTGCGCCGGGACATCGATCGGCGGCGGCTGATCCTTGCGTTGCGCAAAGCAAACGTGCCTGAATGAATAGGTTGAACGGGCGGTGGGGACGAGCTCGGAGTGACGGCGCGACTCTTGGAGAATGTCAGTTCCCAGCTCTCTCCCTCCGCCACACGATCTGCTATAGCGGGTTCCGTTCAATTTGATGCACTCGCGGTCCTTTCTCGGCCCTCATGGTGAGGAGCCGCGATCTTGGATCGACCAGGATTTCCGCAGCCTCGTG
>Ga0209798_10002129_pt1 | contig 11706 bp, 10 predicted proteins | sample DOMMetBare3Fresh_FD_187475 | JGI IMG/M metagenome (GOLD analysis project Ga0209798, IMG submission 187475) | Wetland sediment microbial communities from St. Louis River estuary, USA, under dissolved organic matter induced mercury methylation -... | ecosystem: Environmental > Aquatic >...
CGGGGGGTTGACACTGGGTGTCTCATGGCCCGTCCTTGATTCCCTTGGGCCGCGGATCATAGGCGGCAGGTCGGCACAATCGGCACCCACGAAAACGGCGAAGGGCACGCAATGGAATGCACAGTGAATTGGGTGGCCGGCAGCGGCATGGCCTTTGTCGCCGAGACGGGCAGCGGGCATTTGTTGACGATGGACGGCGCGCCGGACGGCGGTGGCCGCAACCTGGCGCCACGGCCGATGGAGACCGTGCTTGCCGGCACCGGCGCCTGCGCCGCTTACGACGTGGTGTTGATCTTGAAGCGTGGCCGGCATGCCGTGACCGGCTGCCGCGTCCAGGTGAGTGCCGAACGGGCCTCAACCGACCCCAAGGTGTTCACGCGCATCGGCATGCATTTCGTCATCACCGGGCAGCAGCTCGATGCACAGGCCGTGGCGCGGGCGGTGGCGCTGTCGCACGAGAAGTACTGTTCGGCGACGGCGATGCTGGCCAAGACGGCGCAGATCGAGGTCACGCACGAGGTCTTGTCAGCTTGACGTTCAGATGCGGTGCGCGGTGGTCGTCATCACCTTGGCCGCCCCGCGCATCAGCCAGCGCAGCGGCAGCGGCAGCGGCTTCGCACCGGCCTGTTGCGCTTGTTGTGCGTGATGCGCTTCGTCGGCCTTCATGTGCGCGACGATCGCTCGTGACGCCGCATCGTTGGCCGGCAGGCGGTCGAGGTGGCCGGCGAGATGGTGCTCGACCTGGCGCTCGGTCTCGACGACGAAGCCCAGACTCCAGCGGTCTCCGGCCCGCCCCGCAGCCAGCCCGATCGCAAACGCGCCGGCATACCACAGCGGGTTGAGCAGGCTCGGCCGGTCGTCGAGTTCGCGCAATCGTGCTTCCGTCCAAGCCAGGTGGTCCTGTTCCTCGCTGGCGGCTTGTTCCATCTGGCTGCGTTGCGCATCGCTGCGCGCGGTCAGGGCCTGCGCCTGATACAGCGCCTGGGCACAGACCTCGCCGACATGGTTGACGCGCATCAGCGACCCGGCGAGGCGGCGCTCGCCCTCGGTCAGCGGCCCGCCTGGTGCGCCTTCCTCTGCCCAGGGGCGTTGTCGTGTGGCCCTTGCAGTGCCGGTCACGGTGCGAAGACCGGCATCGGCAGCGATCAGCCAACGATCGACGAAGTCAGTCATGAGGTTGTGGCGCCCATTGCGTTGCCGGGTAAGTTAACACTGACAAGGCATCGAGTTCTCGGCGGTTCGACGATCCACCTTCGTTGTGCGTGGACAACAGGAGGCGTGGTTTTGTTGCTCAAGGCTTTGCAGGGCCCCGGGGGAACTGGTGGAATACATCCAACTTCCGCGTAAGGAGGTTGGCCTGATGGACCGTCTGGCCCCGGGCGAATAATTGCCCGGATCAACGGTAGCGTCATCGGGACCCCTTAAATCTCAACCTTGGAGATATTGGACATGAAGAAATCTCTGCTCGCTCTCGCTGTGCTGAGCGCATTCGCTGGTGCTGCGTCGGCGCAGTCATCCGTCACCTTGTCGGGCCGCGTGGATGCGGGTTTTATCCGCTCCGGTGGCCAGTGGAGCATGGGTGGCTCGCAGTCGGGCTACAACGCGCTGACGTTCTCCGGCCGTGAGGATCTCGGTGGCGGCATGAACGCCTTCTTCACGCTGAACCATCGCTTTGCCATTCAAAACGGCAACGTCAACCCTGGCGGCAACGCATCGGATACTGCGCAGTTCTATCGCAATGCCTTCGTCGGCTTGGGTGGTGGTTTCGGTGACGTTCGCCTCGGCCGCATCCTGATGCCGCTGCAAGAGTGGAACGGTGCGTTCGACGCCTTCGACACCGGTTATGTCGCCACCACTCACACCGGCGGCATCAACGCCACGGTTCGCGCCAACAGCGCCGTCTATTACCGTTCGCCGAACCTGGGCGGCCTGTTCGTCCACGCTGCGATTGCAGCCGGTGAAGGCCAGACGGTGCCGGTGGGCACGAGCCAGTCCGAGCGTCCGACCGGCTTCGCCGTCGGCTACGCCGCCGGTCCGATCCGCGCGGTCTTGGCCTATGACAAAGAGCGTCGAGACTTCAAGACCATCGGCCTGTACGGCGGCTACAACGCCGGCTTTGCGAACTTCATGTTCCAGTACGAAAAGGGTGACGTGAGCGCTTCGACCGACGTCAAGCGTTGGTCCATCTCGACCAAGGTGCCGATGGGCGCTGTGACGTTCAAGGCCGGCTATACCAACTGGACCGATGAAGAGGTCAAGAAGTTCGGTCTCGGCCTGCAATACGACCTGTCCAAGCGTACGAACCTGTACACCAACGTCGGCAAGGTCAGCGGCGACGGCGCCAGCAGCGACGCCAAGAAGGCCACTTTCGACCTGGGCGTGACCCACGCTTTCTGATCGAACGGGCCATTGCCTCGCACCGGAAGCCGCCCCGAGGGGCGGCTTTTTCATTTGCGCATCGCTCTCGCCTAGGGAAAACACAGCGTTGGCGCTCTGCAACATCGACACGCTGCCGATGGCGGCATCGGTCAAGATTCAATGTTGGAAGACCGTGCCCTGGAGACAACCATCATGAAGACAACCGTGTTCGCCCTGAGCGCCCTGAGCGCCCTGGCGCTGGCCAGTTCCACTGCCATTGCGCAGTCGACGCCGTCATCGGTCACCGTGTACGGCATCGTCGATGCCGGCCTGGTGCACACCACGGGACTGGCGAACAACAAGAGCCAACTCGTCAGCGGCATCATGGAAGGCTCGCGGCTGGGTTTTCGGGGCAATGAAGACATCGGCGGCGGCTTTCGCGCCATCTTCACGCTCGAGCAGCGACTGGAACTCAATAACGGCACGTTCAGCAATCGGCCGCCGACTGGCTCGCAGGTGCCCGATCGCTTGAACAATGCCGTGCTGCTGGGGCTCTGTGCGCCGGCGCCGGCGCCGTGTCCGTTGCAAGCGGCCGTCACCGGTGTGTCGAGCCAGATCGGTTCGACGCTCGGAGTCAACCTCGCCAATAACGCCTGGGACCGGCAGGCCTTTGTCGGCCTGGTGACGCCCGTGGGTGCGGTGCTTCTGGGGCGTCAGTACACACCGGCTTACGAGATCAACGCAACCTTCGACACGCTGGGCACGCAGTCCAGCCTGGCGGCGGGTCAGGTGGCCTCGATCCCCCCGAGCGTGGACATCCGCGTCAGCAACGCGGCGCAGTACCGCATCGTCTATGGCGGCATCACTGCGGCTGCGATGTATGCCTTTGGCGGCAACGCGGTCAACAGCAAGGCCAACCGTTTTGGCGGTGCGATGGCCATGTACAAGGACGCGAACTTCTCCGTGGGCATCGGTTACAACCAACGCAACAACGACATCGGCCAGAAATCGCTGAAGTCGCTGCTCATTGGGGCGTCGGCCAATCTGGGGCCGGGAACGCTCTATGGATTGGTTGGACAGATCGAGGACGACAATCCGTCGGGCGTGTCCGGGATCTCAGCCGCGCTGCTGGCCACGCCGGCGCCGAACACGCCGCCGGCTGCCGCCGCTGCCCTGGTGCAATCTGCATTCACGACCGCGCTGCGCCAGGATGGTCGCTTGGCGCACGTCGGCTACAAGCTCACCACGGGCGCCAATACTTTCTACGTTGCCTACTCGGCATTCAACGACCGCCGCGCAGTCAACGCCGATGTGGCCTCCTACGGCGTGGCCTACACCTACGCATTGTCCAAGCGCACTGACGTCAACGTCGTGCTGACGCATTTCGACAACAAGGACTTGGCGCAAGCGGCGCCGGGCCAGGCGGGCTTCCTTGGCGGCGTGACCAAGAGCGCAGGGACGGATTCGAACAGTGTGGCGCTGGGCGTGCGTCACCGCTTCTGATTCGGGGCTGCCCCTTGTTTTCTCGACGGCCGCCTTCGGGCGGCTTTTCTTCGAACTGTTCTCGTACTGTGGCCTCGCAACCGACCGACCTCGATCACCGCCGTAAAGCGTTGCGTTGGATCTCCGGCGCCGCGGCAGCGACGATGTTCGGTGCCTGCAGCACGGCGCCACCGTCCGAGCCGCCAAGCGTCGAGGCGTGGCACGACGTGCCTCTGCCTGGCAAGCGGCGCACGGCCTATCGTTGGGAACTGTTGCCCGAAGGGCGTGTGCTCGTTGCGGCTGCCGACAACTCGGCGTCGATGTACCGCAAGCATGTAGCGCGGCCCGCAGACACACTGGGCGACGTCGAGTTCTCGTGGCGGGTGCAAGCACTGCCTCAAGATGGCGATGTGTCCGACCCCGACGCGGCCGACGCTGCGGCGCGAGTGCTGTTTGCCTTCGGCGGCGACCACTCCCGGCTTTCGGCCCGCACTCAGATGTTGTTCGAGCTGGCGCGCACGCTGACCGGCGAAGCGCCGCCGTTTGCGACGCTGGCTTATGTGTGGGACAACTCGGCGCCGGTCGGTCGTGTGATCACCCACCCGCGCAGCGATCGCGTGCGCAAGATCGTCGTCGAGTCGGGGCGTGATGGCTTGCGCCAATGGAAGCGTTACCGGCGCGCGCTCAGTGCTGACTACAGACTGGCTTTCGGCGAAGCGCCAGGGCCCTTGCTGGCCGTGGCCGTGATGACCGATGGTGACAATACGCGATCGCAATTGACCACGCACTACGGCACCATCGCGTTGCGTTGAGCAGGCGTCCCCGCAAAGCCGCCCGGGGTTCCCCCGCTGGCCCTGCCGCGGCAGCCAGAGCAAGATGCAATGCTCGAATCCGTCGCTGTCGAAAGCCGATCACCCATGCGCATCCCGCTGCCTTCGATCCTCGTCGTGGCGTTGGGCATCGCCACGGTTTCTGCTGACGCCGCAACCTTCAAATGGGCCAGTGCGGCCGATATCCCGACCTGGGATGTCCATTCGCAGAACAACGCGCTGGGCAATGGCGTGCATGCGTCGGTGTACGAGTCGCTGTTCACCTACAACAGGAAGTTCGAACTCGAGCCGCTGCTGGCCACTGGCTACAAACAGGTCAGTCCCACCCAGGTGCGGATCACGCTGCGCCAGGGCGTGAAGTTCCACGACGGTGCAGCGTTCAACGCCGACGACGCGAAGTTTTCGCTCGAACGCGCGATGACCAAGACATCCAACTATGGCGTCTACACGCAAGGCATCGACCACGTCGTCAAGGTCGACGACACCACGATCGACGTCTTCACCAAAGGCCCGAACCCAGTCCTGATGCGGCAGATGACCGAACTGCGCATGATGGACAAGGACTGGGCGGAGAAGCACAAGTCGCTCGAGCCCAAGGACATCAAGACCAAGGACGAGAATTTCGCGCACCGCAATGCCAATGGCACCGGGCCCTTCATGCTCAAGACCTGGGAGCAGGACGTGAAGCTGGTGCTGGTCAAGAACCCGGGCTGGTGGGGCAAGGCCGAAGGCAATCTGACCGAGATCGTCTACACGCCGATCAAGTCCGAAGCGACGCGCGTGGCTGCGCTGCTGTCGGGCGAGGTCGACATGGTGCTCGACCCGTCGCCGGCCGATCTGGCCAAGCTTCGATCGGCACCCAGCCTGAAGGTGATCGACGGCGCCGAAAACCGCACCATCTTCTTCGGCATGGACCAGTTCCGTGACGAGCTGCCGGGCAGCAACGTCAAAGGCAGGAACCCGCTGAAGGACGTGCGCGTGCGCAAGGCGTTGTACCAGGCGATTGACATCCAGACCATCGCCCGTGTGACGATGCGCGGCCTGTCGCAGCCCACCGGCGCGCTGATTTCGCCGCAGGTCAACGGCTGGACGAAGAAAGCCGATGCGCGCTGGCCGTATGACTTGGAGGCGGCGAAGAAACTGCTCGCCGAAGCCGGTTATGCCCAAGGCTTCGAGGTTGATTTCGCCTGCCCCAACAACCGCTACATCAACGACGAGGAAATCTGCCAATCGGTGGCCGCGATGTGGGCCAAGATCGGCGTCAAGGCCAAGCTGCGCACGCTGCCGCTGTCCACCTACTTTCCGATGATCCAGCGTTATGAGGCCAGCATCTACATGCTCGGCTGGGGCGTGCCGACCTTCGACGCGCTGTATTCGCTGCAGTCGCTGGTGCGCAGCGTCGGCGCGCAGGGCGATGGCAACTACAACGTCGGTCGCTACAGCAACCCGCAGATGGACGCGCTGATCGAGCGCATCAAGGCCGAGGTTGATCAGAAGACACGCAACCAGCTGATCGAACAGGCTCTGCTGCTCAGCCATCAGGACGTGTCGCATATCCCGTTGCACAACCAGGTGATCCCGTGGGCGATGAAGAAGAACATCGACCTGTACCATCGCGCCGATAACCGCATCGACATGCGCGCCGTCAAGGTGAACTGAAGCCGCCACCGGCACGGCGCGTGCACGGTCGGCGCTCACCGAACATGCTTGCTTTCATCCTTCGCCGCCTTGCCCAAGCCGTCATCGTGATGCTCACGGTGGCGTTCATCGCCTTCATGCTTTTCCAGTATGTCGGCGACCCCGTGACCAACCTGCTCGGCCAGGACGCCACGCCCGAGCAGCGAACTCAGCTGCGTGCCGACCTCGGCCTGGACAAGCCGTTTCCGGTGCAGTTTGCGGCCTTTGTCGGCAACGCGCTGCGCGGCGAGTTCGGCTTGTCGCTGCGTCAGGGGCGCAAGGTCTCTTCGCTGATCGTCGAGCGCTTTCCGGCGACGGTCGAGCTGGCCTTCGGTGCGGCGCTGCTGGCCCTTGCCTTCGGCATTCCGATGGGCGTCTATGCGGCCTTGAAGCGCGGCAACTTCATGGCCCAGGCGCTGATGACGTTTTCGCTGCTCGGCGTGTCGCTGCCGACGTTCCTGATCGGCATCCTGCTCATCCTGCTGTTCGCCGTGACCTTGAAGGTGCTGCCCAGTTTCGGCCGCGGCGAGACGGTGGCCATCGGTGCCTGGACAACCGGCCTGCTCACGGGCGACGGCTGGAAGCACCTGGTCCTGCCGTCGGTGACGCTGTGCATCTTCCAGCTGACGCTGATCATGCGCCTGGTGCGCGCCGAGATGCTCGAGGTGCTGCGCACCGATTACATCAAGTTCGCGCGCGCGCGCGGCCTGCAGAACAGCAGCGTCTATTTCGGCCACGCACTGAAGAACACGTTGATCCCGGTGATGACGATCATGGGCCTGCAACTCGGCGGCCTGATCGCGTTCGCCATCATCACCGAAACCGTATTCCAATGGCCCGGCATGGGCCTCCTGTTCATTCAAGCCGTACAGTTCGCAGACATACCCGTGATGGCAGCGTACCTGTGTCTGATCGCGCTGATCTTCGTCGTCATCAATCTCGTCGTCGATCTGCTGTACTTCGTGGTCGATCCGCGGCTGCGCATCGAACAATCAACGGGGGGACATTGAAGTGACCGTGCCAGTCCGTGCAAGCAGTGGCGCCTACCAGCGCCTCGGCGCCTGGCATGGCGAGCTGACCGCTTTTCGCCGCGACCTCCACGCCCACCCCGAGATCGGCTTCGAAGAAAAGCGTACCGCGCAGCGTGTCGTGGCAGCGCTGCGTGCAGCCGGGGTCGACGAGATCCACGAAGGCATCGGCAAGACCGGCGTCGTCGGTGTGATCAAGGGCTCAGGCCGGGGCGGCTCACGCTCGATCGGCCTGCGCGCCGACATGGACGCGCTGCCGATGACCGAGGAGAGCGACTTCGCCTGGCGCTCGTGCACACGCGGCCTGATGCACGGCTGCGGCCACGACGGCCACACCACGATGCTGGTCGGCGCTGCGCGCTATCTCGCCGAAACGCGGCGCTTCGACGGCAGCGCGGTGCTGATCTTCCAGCCCGGCGAAGAAGGCTTTGCCGGGGCCAAGGCGATGATCGACGATGGCCTGTTCGAGCGCTTTCCGGTCGAGGCGGTCTATGCGATGCACAACTGGCCGTCGCTGCCGGCGGGCCACATCGGCGTCAATTCGGGGCCGATGATGGCCGCGGCCGACCGCATCGAGATCGTCGTCCATGGCAAAGGGGGGCATGGTGCGCACCCGTACATGGCGGTCGATCCGGTGCTGGTGGCCGGCCACATCATCACCGCCACGCAAAGCATCGTCGCGCGCAACGTCAGTCCGGTGGACAGTGCCGTCATCAGCCTGTGTGCGATGCAGGCCGGCGACGTCGGCGCCTTTTCCGTGATCCCGCGCGAGGCCAGGCTGATCGGCACGGTGCGTACGTTCCGCCCGGAGGTCCAGGACATGGTCGAAGAGCGCCTGGCGCGCCTGGTCGATTCGGTGGCCGTGGCCTTTGGCGCGACGGCGTCGCTGCACTACCAGCGCACCTACCCGGCGACGATCAACAGCGGCCAGCATGCGATGTTCGCAGCCGACGTGGCGGCATCGCTCGTTGGCGAAGAACACGTCACGCGGCAGATGCCACCCAGCATGGGCGCGGAGGATTTTTCGTTCATGCTGCAGGTCAAGCCCGGCGCGTATTTGCGTCTGGGCCAGGGCGGCGGCGCCTTCCTGCACAACTCGCGCTACGACTTCAACGACGAGGTGCTGCCGCTTGGCGGCGCGCTGTTCGCCGGACTCGTCGAACAGTCGCTGCCACTGACGGCATCGCCATGACCACCAGGAGCAATGCAATGAAGCGCATTCAACCGACGCTGATCGCCGCGGCACTGGCCTTGGCTTGTGGCCTCGCGCCCGCGGCCACATTGCGCGTCGCCAACCAGGGCGACGCAACATCGATGGACCCGCATTCGCTCAACGAGTCGCTGCAGCTGTCGGTCACCGGCAACGTCTATGAGCCGCTGGTCGGCCGTGACAGGAACCTCGCTTTGGAACCGGCCCTGGCCACCAAGTGGGCGCAGACGTCACCGACGGTTTGGCGCTTCGACTTGCGCAAGGGCGTCAAATTCCACGACGGCACGCCGTTCACGGCCGACGACGTGGTCTTCAGCTTCGGCCGCGCTGCCGGCGACGGTTCCGACATGCGCGGCTACACGTCGTCGATCAAGCAGGTGCGCAAGGTCGATGACTTCGCGGTCGAGATCGAGACCACGGCGCCCTTTCCCATCCTGCCCGACGTCATCTCGCTCGTTTACATCATGAGCAAGAAATGGTGCGAGGACAACAAGGCCGAGCGCCCGGTCGATCGCCGCAAGGGCATCGAGAACACGGCATCATTTCGCGCCAACGGCACCGGCCCGTACCGCCTGCGCGAGCGCCAGCCGACAACGCGCAGCACCTTCGTTCGCAACCCCGGCTACTGGGGCAAGGTCGATGGCAACGTCGACGAGGTCATCTTCACGCCGATCGGCAACGACGCGACGCGCGTGGCGGCCATGCTGTCGGGGGAGATCGACATGATGGAGCCGGTGCCGCTGCAGGACGTCGAGCGGTTGAAGGGCAGCGGCAACATCAACGTCATGCAGGGCCCGGAGCTGCGGACGATCTTCCTCGGCATGGACCAGAAGCGCGACGAGCTGCAGTTCTCGAGCGTCAAGGGCAAGAACCCGTTCAAGGACAAGCGCGTGCGCCAGGCGTTCTATCAGGCCATCGACATCGAGACGATCAAGCAGCGTGTCATGCGAAACGCTGCGACGCCGACCGGTTTGATGATCGCCCCCGGCATCAAGGGCTTCGTGCCCGAGATGAACAAGCGCCTGCCCCACGACGCCGAAGCCGCAAAGAAGCTGCTCGCTGACGCCGGCTACCCGAACGGCTTCGAGGTCGGCATGAACTGCCCGAACGATCGCTATGTCAACGACGGCGAAATCTGCCAGGCGGTTGCAGCGAACCTGGCGCGCATCGGCGTCAAGATCAATCTTCAAGCCGAAAGCAAGGCGACCTACTTCCCGAAGATCCTGCGCCGCGATACCAGCTTCTACTTGCTCGGCTGGACGCCGGGCACCTACGACACCCACAACGCGCTGTCCAACCTGATGGCCACGCCCACCGACAAGGGCCAAGGCACGTTCAACCTCGGCAGCTACTCGAATGCCCGGGTCGATGAACTGACGCAGAAGATCCAGAGCGAGACCGACCAGGCCGCGCGCAACGCGATGATTGCCGAGGCTTTCAAGCTGCACGCCGATGACATCGGCCACATCCCGTTGCACCAGCAGGCGCTGGCCTGGGCGATGAAGAAGAACATCTCGCTGGTGCAGCTGGCCGACAACTTCATGCCGTTCAAATACATCACCGTGAAGTGATGGCGGCCACCGCGATACAGCGCTTCTTCGACGGCGACGTCTGGCACAGCTTTCGCAGCTCGCCGATGGCGATCGGCGCTGCGGTCGTGGCGGCGCTGTGCGTTTTCAGTGCACTGTTCGCGCCCTGGGTGGCGCCGCACAACCCGTTCGATCTGGCCACGCTGGAGCTGTCCGACGCGCGGCTGCCGCCGCTATGGGAAGAGGGTGGTTCGGCCAAGTACCTGCTCGGCACCGACGACCAGGGCCGCGACATCCTCTCGGCCATCATGTACGGCGCGCGCATCTCGATGCTGGTCGGCCTGGCGTCGGTCGTGCTGTCGGTGATCGTCGGCGTGGCGCTGGGCCTGCTGTCGGGTTTTGTCGGCGGCAAGACCGATGCTTTCATCATGCGCGTCTGCGACGTCATGCTGTCGTTTCCGTCGATCCTGATCGCGCTGCTGATCGACGGCGTCGGCCGCGCGATGTTTCCCAACGCCCACGACACGCTGGCCTTCGCGGTACTGGTGCTGGCGATCGCGCTGCCGGGCTGGGTGCAATACGCGCGCACCGTTCGCGGCTCGACCTTGGTCGAGCGCAACAAGGAATATGTGCAGGCGGCGCGGGTGACCGGCGTCGCGCCGTTGCGCATCATGCGCAAGCATGTGCTGCCCAACGTGATGGGCCCGGTGCTGGTGCTGGCGACGATTCAAGTGGCCACGGCCATCCTCACTGAAGCCACGCTGTCGTTTCTCGGCGTCGGTGTGCCGCCGACGCAGCCTTCGCTGGGCACGCTGATCCGCATCGGTAACGACTTCCTGTTTTCAGGCGAATGGTGGATCACGATCTTTCCGGGCTTGATGTTGGTGCTGATCGCGCTGTCGGTGAACCTGTTGGGCGATTGGCTGCGTGACGCGCTGAACCCGAGGCTGCAGTGAGTTCTCCAGCGCCGCTGCTCGAAGTCAAGAACCTGCGCGTCGAATTCCCGTCGCGCCGCGGCACGCTGCTGGCGCTGGACAACATCTCGTTTTCGATCGCCGCTGGCGAGATCCTCGGCGTGGTCGGCGAGTCCGGCGCCGGCAAGTCGCTGACCGGTGCGTCGATCATCGGCCTGCTCGAACCGCCGGGCCGCATCGCCGGCGGCGAGATCCGGTTGAACGGCCAGCGCATCGACAACCTGCCGTACGAAGCGATGCGCAAGATCCGCGGTCGCCAGATCGGCGCGATCTTTCAAGACCCGCTGACCTCGCTGAACCCGCTGTACACGATCGGCCGCCAGCTCATCGAAACGATCCGCACGCACCTGCCGGTAAGCGAAGACGAAGCGCGCGCGCGCGCCATCAAATTGCTGCAGGAAACCGGCATCCAGGGCGCCGAGCAGCGCATCGACCAGTACCCGCACCAGTTTTCCGGCGGCATGCGTCAGCGCGTCGTGATTGCTCTTGCACTCGCAGCGGAGCCGAAGCTGATCGTCGCCGACGAGCCGACGACGGCGCTCGACGTGTCGATCCAGGCGCAGATCATTTCGCTGCTGAAGCGCCTGTGCAAGGACCACGGCGCGGCGGTCATGCTGG
>Ga0209798_10002132_pt1 | contig 11702 bp, 7 predicted proteins | sample DOMMetBare3Fresh_FD_187475 | JGI IMG/M metagenome (GOLD analysis project Ga0209798, IMG submission 187475) | Wetland sediment microbial communities from St. Louis River estuary, USA, under dissolved organic matter induced mercury methylation -... | ecosystem: Environmental > Aquatic > Freshwater...
CCGGCTGATTTCCGCCTCCAAGGTCGATCTCAAGGAGCTCGTCGGCCGCGGACTGTTTCGCGCGGACCTGTATTACCGGGTCAATGTGTGCGCGGTGGGCATCCCGCCGCTGCGCGATCGGCGTGAGGACGTCATGCTCCTGGTGCAGCACTTCCTTCGCCGGTTCGTGCCCGAGAGGACGTTTACCATCTCCGAAGCGGCCGAGCGCCTCCTGCTCGCCTACCACTGGCCGGGCAACGTCCGCGAGCTACGTAATGTCATCGAGCGGGCCGTGATCCTGAGCTCGGGAGAATTCGTTGAACCGAAGCATCTGCCGCCGCTCGTGGTCGACGCCTCCGATTCGTCGAAGCCCGTCATGTCGCTTCAGCCAGGGATGACAGTGGACGAGGCCGAGCAGCGGCTGATCCTCATGACGCTCGAGCATACGCGCGACAACAAGACCCGCGCCGCAGACATCCTCGGTATCAGCCTGAAGACCCTGCACAACAAGCTCAACAAGTTCCGGGGGCGGGTGCCCGGCAAGTCCACCGACGACGACCCGACGCCTGAGTAGGACCACCGCATGCGCGTGGGTATCAAGGGGAAGCAGATCGCTGGCGTGACCGCGATCGTCGGCGTCGTGGTCCTGGTGCTGAGCGGTCTCTACGTGTCGGGTCTCGCACAGATCGTGTTGCGGGGAAGCCTGACCCGTGGTCAGCTGCTCTCGAACGCCATCTTCCACCGTGCGAGGGCCGTGGTGACCGACAGCCCAGACCCGTACGCGGCGCTGCGAGCGGACCCTGGCCTCCGCTCGATTCTCGAGTCGAGCATCTACGGCGAAAGCGTCACCGAGGCGTCGATCCTCGACGCGGCCGGCATCGTGATCGCCAGCAGCGATCCCGCGCGCGTAGGCCTCGCGCGCGCCGACAGGGCCGACCTGGCGACGTTGCCTGACCAGAGCCCGTTCCGACAGCTCAGCGTGATCTACTCGCAAGAGGGGCAGACCCTCGAAGTGCGGCAGCCGATGATGCTGGGCGACCAGGCGTTTGGTGCGATACGAATCGGCGTGTCGACGCTGCTGATGCGCCAGGAACTGAATGCCGCGCTGCGTCCGGCCGTCATCACGGCCGCCGTGTCGCTGGCCGTGGCTGTGTTCGTGGCGGCGCTCCTGGCGCAGCTCCTGCTGCGGCCGATTCACGTCATCCGCGGAGGCTTGAGCCGGCTCGGGCAGGGCGAGTTCGGTGTCACGCTGGATCTGCCGCCTGGCGACGAGTTTGGGGAGCTCGGGACCTTCTTCAACACGATGAGCCAGCAGCTGTCGGCGGATCGCACGGCGCTGGTCGGTCAGAACGCCCACTTGCAGTCGGCGGTCGAGCACCTCGAGGACGCTGTGGCGCTCTTCAACCCCGCCGGCGAACTGCTCTTCAGCAACCCCGCGATGCAGGGTACGCTGCCAGGGGCGGGGATCGGGCAGTCGGTGGCCGCGCTGCTTCCCGCGGACCACCCGTACCGGGCGCTCGTCGAGGAGACGCTGGCCGTCAAGCGATCGCGTGGGCCGCTCCAGGTCACGCTCGGGGAGGACGTACTCCTGATGACCCACGCGATCGTTGGGACGGACCAGGGGCTTGTCGGGGTGTTGCTCGTGTCGAGGAACCTGGCGTCGTTGTCGCGGGTGCAGTCGACGCTCGCCTACTCACGCAAGCTGGTCGCGCTTGGCCGGCTGACCGCCGGCCTCGCGCACGAGGTGAGGAACCCGCTCAACGCGATGATGATCCACCTCGAGTTGCTGCGAACCAAGATTCGCCAGGGCGCGATGTCCGCGGAGCCTCGCCCGGAACCGGTGGCGGCGTCACGGGCCATCATCGGCTTGAACCAGATCGTTCAGGAGCCCGGGTTCGGTCCGGTCGCAGCCGGTGCGCTGCAGCACGTCGAGGTCATCGAGGGCGAGATTCGACGGCTGGAAGAGGTCGTGCAAGGATTCCTGAAGTTCACGCGACCGGAGGACCTTCGGCTGCAGCCGGTCAACGTTCGAGCCATCTTCGAAGAGATCGTCCCGGTGATCGAACCCGAGGCGCGTGCAGGCCACGTAAAAGTGGTGCTCGAGGCGCCGGCCTCTCTGCCGGAGGTGCAAGGCGACGGCGCCATGTTGCGGCAGGCGTTCTTGAACCTGGCCATCAACGCGTGCCAGGCGATGCCAAAGGGCGGCACGCTGCGCCTGGCGTGTGCACCAGCGCCGCGTGGGCGGGTCGAAGTGCGAATCGAGGATACGGGGACGGGCATTCGGCCTGCCGACCTCGAGAAGATCTTTGACCTCTACTACACCACGAAGGAACATGGCACCGGCATCGGTCTCTCGATGGTCTATCGCATCGTCCAGATGCACGACGGCGAGATCGAGGTACAGTCGACCCCCGGGCGGGGTACGACGTTCAGGATCCTGCTTCCACGCGCGAATGACATCTAGAACGCTCACCGGATCGGCCTTTGTCGTCGCGACGCTGCTGGTCGCCAGTGGGGCGGCATGTGCCAAGGCCCGTCCGGTCACCGTCGCTCCGGAGGGCCCACCGCTGGTCGTTCCGTCGCCGCCGGCAAGGATTCTCGAGCCCGTGCAAGAGCTCGTGAGCATCCCGCTGGCACCTGGACCGGAGCCCGAGCCCGCGCCGGTCGCCGTGGCGCCTCCGGTACCGAGGCGTCCAGCGAGCGACCCGCGCCCGCAGCCGGCGCCGCCCCCGGCCGTTCCGCCGCCCGCCCCAACCGCACCCCGAGACCTTCGAACGCCGTCGGTGACAACGGGGGAGGGGGAGAGAAGTGTGCGCGACGTTTTGGCACGGGCCGCCAGGGACCTGGGTCGAGTCGATTACGGCCAACTGAGTGCGGATGGCCGAGCCCAGTACGAGCAGTCGCGGCGTTTCAGCGCCCAGGCCGAGGACGCGCTGAGAGACCGGAACCTCATCTTTGCGGCCACCCTGGCGGACAAAGCGGCCACCCTGGCGGCCGAGCTACTTGGGCGCTAGATATGGAAAAATGGATCCATATATTGCGAGTGCCCTAGAAGAAAATCGCAAGATGTAGTGGTTTCAGGCTTGACAAAGCTTTTCGGTGGGAGCAGTATTGCCGGGCGCTCAATGAGGTTGGCGTGGCGGGAGGCTCCCAGCATTCCTGTCGTGCAGCTACTTAGGAACGTCTCGGGCGCGATCACAATCCAAGAGTTCTGATGCACCCGCAGGGGTAGGTGTGTCTTGTTCGGTTCGGAGGAGTTCATGGAAGAAGGTCCAGCCCGCGAAGCTGCCGCGGCCGGTCAGGTAGTGCAGTCCCAAGGCGGACCGATCGAGCCGGCGACCCGGGCCCGGAAGGGCCAGGAGTCGAAAGCGCCGATCGTGCCGGGTCTGGAGTTTCCGCGCTACTTCACGCTGCCTGGGGTCGATCCGTTCGACGAAGTCGAATGGGAGATCCGTTCGGCGGTGATCGGCAACGAAAAGGGCAAGGTCGTCTTCGAACAGCGCGACGTCGAGATTCCGAAGTTCTGGTCGCAGCAGGCGACGAACATCGTGGTGTCGAAGTATTTCCGCGGCCAGCTCGGGGCCCCGGAGCGCGAGCGGAGCGTCAAGCAGCTCATTGGTCGCGTGGTCGATACGATCACCCGTTGGGCGCGTGAGCAGAAATACTTCGCCAGCGAGGACACACTGCAGGCGTTCTCGGCCGAGCTGAAGCACCTGCTGGTGTACCAGAAGGCCGCGTTCAACAGCCCCGTCTGGTTCAACTGCGGTTTCGAGAAGGCGCCCCAGTGCTCGGCCTGCTTCATCAACTCGGTGCAGGACACCATGGACTCGATCCTGACGCTGGCCAGGACCGAGGGGATGTTGTTCAAGTTCGGCTCCGGCACCGGCAGCAATCTGTCGTCGATCCGGTCATCGCGGGAAGTCCTGGCCGGCGGCGGCACGGCGAGTGGTCCGGTGTCGTTCATGAAGGGGTACGACGCGTTCGCGGGCGTGATCAAGTCGGGCGGCAAGACGCGCCGGGCGGCCAAGATGGTCATTCTGAACGCCGACCATCCCGACATCGCCGAGTTCATCAACTGCAAGGTCGAGGAAGAGAAGAAGGCCTGGGCGCTCATCGACGCCGGCTACGACGGCTCCTTCACCGGCGTGGCCTATGGCTCGGTGTTTTTCCAGAACTCCAACAACAGCGTGCGCGTGACCGACGACTTCATGCGCGCCGTCTTGGACGACGGGGAGTGGCAGACCAAGGCTGTGCGCGACGGTGCGGTCATGGACACCTACAAGGCTCGGGACCTCATGCGGATGATCGCTGAGGGGACCTGGGTGTGCGGCGATCCCGGCATGCAGTTCGACACGACGGTCAACGACTGGCACACCTGCCCGGAGACCGATCGGATCAACGCGAGCAACCCGTGCTCGGAGTACATGTTCCTGGACGATTCGGCGTGCAACCTGGCGTCGATCAACCTGATGAAGTTCGTGAAAGAGGACGGCGAGCTCGACGTCGCCGCCTTCAAGTCGGCCTGCCGGACACTCATCACGGCGCAGGAGATCATCGTCCCGAACTCGAGCTACCCGACCAAGGCGATCGAGAAGAACAGTCACGACTACCGGCCGCTCGGTCTCGGGTACGCGAACCTCGGTGCGTTGCTGATGTCGCGCGGCTTGCCCTACGACAGCGACGAAGGCCGGGCCTATGCGGCGGCGATTACGGCCGTGATGACCGGTGAGGCGTACGCGCAGTCGGCGCGGATCGCCAGGGATCATGGTGGGCCGTTCGCTGGCTACGAGCAGAACCGCGAGCCCTTCCTGCGCGTCATGCGGAAGCACCGCGATGCGGTGGCCGAGATCAACGCGAAGGTCGTACCGTCGGACCTCTTTGCCGGTGCGAAACAGGCGTGGGACGAAGCGGTGGAACTCGGTGAAGACTTCGGTTATCGCAACGCGCAGGCCACGGTGCTCGCGCCGACCGGCACGATCGGCTTCATGATGGACTGCGATACGACCGGTGTCGAGCCGGATATCGCGCTCGTCAAATACAAGAAGCTCGTGGGTGGCGGCCTGATGAAGATCGTCAACGGCACCGTGCCGATGGCGCTCGCCAAGCTCGACTACACGAGCCCGGAGATCGAGGCGATCATCCACTACATCGACGAGCACGAGATGATCGAAGGTGCGCCGTTCCTGAAAGAGGAGCACCTCCCGGTGTTCGACTGCGCGTTCAAGCCCGCCCGCGGCGAACGGTCCATTCACTACCTGGGCCACATCCGGATGATGGGCGCGACGCAGCCCTTCATCTCGGGCGCCATCAGCAAGACGGTCAACGTGCCCCGCGAGGCGACGGTCGAGGACGTGGAGAAGGCGTACATCGAGTCGTGGCGTCTGGGCGCCAAGGCGATCTCGATCTACCGCGACGGCAGCAAGCGGACGCAGCCGCTCAATACGTCGAAGGCTGGTGTGGCCGACACGCGCAACATCGGCGGCAAGGTCTCGGTCGGTCAGGACGTACGCGAGGTGGTCAAGGAGGTCGTCAAGATCGTCGAGCGGCCGTCGCGGCGTAAGTTGCCGGATGAACGCAAGGCACTCACGCACAAGTTCGACATTGCCGGCCACGAGGGCTACATCACGGTCGGTCTCTTCGACGACGGGACGCCGGGCGAGATCTTCCTGACGATGGCGAAGGAGGGCTCGACAATCTCGGGCTTCGCGGACGCCTTTGCCCAGGCGATCTCCTACGCGCTGCAGTACGGCGTGCCGCTCCAGGTGCTGGTCGACAAGTTCAGCCACGCGCGCTTCGAGCCGTCTGGGATGACGAAGAACCCGGAGGTGCGGTTCGCGAAGTCGATCGTCGACTACATCTTCCGGTGGATGGCGACCAAGTTCCTGTCGACCGAAGCGCAGTTCCGCGCCGGGGTCAACATGCGCGAGGAACCGGTGGAGGAGCGGCCGGTCCCAGCTGCGGTCGTGGTCGACACGCCGCAGGTGGTCGTTGAGTCGAAGGCGGCGCCCAGGGCCTCCGAGTACGCCGCCATTCAGAACCAGGAAGACGCGCCGCCCTGTTCGACCTGCGGTTCGCTGATGATCCGCAGCGGTTCGTGCTACAAGTGCTCGAACTGCGGCACCACCAGCGGCTGCGCGTAGGTCCCGTTCTCGCCTGAGGATCTGGAGGGGCCTCCGCTGCGCGGCGGTGCGAACCTCTAGGTCCGCCTCGTGTTCAGAGGATCGGAACCCTGTAACGTCCGAAGATCTCGTTGTGCGTCACGACCTCATCCTTCATCTAGCCTTTTCCGCCAAACACCTGGAGATCGCCCTGGGGCAGGGGCGCGACAAAGTCGCGGACGAGAAATCGTCCCGGCCGGCCGGGCTTGCGGCCGGCCGCTCGTCGGCGCCAAGGCGGGCGAAGCCCCCGTGCGGCAGGTCTGCGGTGCAGTGGTACTCGGAACCGAACGTCAGAATCGGACCCTGAGTCCGACCGTCGCGATCTGCGATTCGAGGAAGTTCTGGTAGAGGGCCGTGAAGCCGTTGCCGATGATGTCGTGCTGGAGTGCGAAGTCGTTGAAGATGTCGGTGAAGGTGAAGACCAGTTCGGCCTTTTCGCCCATGAACGGCTTCTTGGCGGAGAAATCGAGCGACGACCGGGTGCGTTCGCGCCCCTGCGGCACATTCCGCGACGCGTAGCGGATGTAGTTCGCCTGGAGTTCGAGGCCCCGCGGCAAGACCACTCGGTTGTTCATCGTCAGGTCCCACGTGTGGTCGGTCGAGCCCGAGAGGGTGAACGGCCGTCTCGTCGGAAAGAACAGCGTCGTCTCGAGCGGGTCGATGTCGTTTTGGAACCAGTTCACGCTGCCGGTCACGCGCCACGGGCGAACGACCTCCTGCGAGGCCGTCAGCTGCACGCCGGTCTGGCGGAAGTTGCCGGCGTTCTCGTAGATGCGGTTGACGATGTCGTAGCTGGGGTTGGAGTTGTCGATCGCGAAGATCCGCAAGAACGCGTCGCTGACGTCGCGATGGTAGACGGCGGCGCTGCCCGAGCCCCCACGCCACGAGCGCGAGAGCCCCACCTCGTACGCGTGGGTGAACTGGGGACGCAGGAACGGGTTCCCCACTTTCAGAATCTCGGGATCGTCGTACTTCGGGAAGATACGCAGCTCCGGTTCGCCGGGACGGTCGACGCGCCGGTTGTACGCGGCGACGATCCGGTTGGCGCCGGAGAGGTTCACGGTCAGCTTCGCGTTCGGGAAGACACCGAAATAGCCGTACTCGTCGCTCCCCGGGTAATAGATGTTCTCCGTGGGAATCGTGTACGACACCTGCGTCTCTTCGAGCCGAAGCCCGCCCTCGAGCGTGTAGCGCGGCGTGATGCGGATGAGGTTGGCGTAGCCGGCGAAGATGTTCTCGCCCCAGTCCGAGTAATCCCCCAGACCCGGGTAGATCACGCTCCCTACGCCACGCCGCACGGTGTAGGTGACCGGGATCCAGCGGCGCTGCAGCTTCGTGCCCAGCTCGACCCGTCCGGTCGCCAGCGGCCGCGTGTAGTCGATGCTGAGCGGCAACGTGTTCTCGATGGCGACGATGTGGGTGTCGTCGGTGCCGATTCTTATGGGTGACTCCTCGTTCAGGAAGTACGCCTCGTCTTCCTTTCCCCGCGTGTACTGCAAGTTGACGCCCAGTTCGTGGCCGGGCGCGCCGAACCTGTGCGTCAGATCGACGTTCGCGTTCGTGAAGCCGGTCCCCTCGTCCTCCCGCCAGAACCAGAAACGCTCCCGCTGTCCCGTCGCCTGCAGGATGAAGGGCACCTGCGCAATGTCGATGTGATGCTCGTAGTTGTGCACACCCGACACGGTGAGGGTGTTCGCGGCGTTCACGGTGAAGTCCGACCCGCCGCGGACGGTGTAGTTGTACTGCTCGCGGTTCTCGGGCACCTGCGACTCAATCACGCGGCCATCGCTGTAGGTGCGCGTGGTGAATTCATTGTTCGGGAGGCGGTCCTGCAGCAGCAGATCCCCCTGGATGAACGTGCGTGTTCGCGGGGTCCGGTAGTTCAGGTTGATGCTCGGGATCACCTTCTCGTTGTTCGAGAAGCTGCCGAGATCGGTCGGGAGGTCGCGCCGCTGCTTGGTGAACTGCCCCACACCCAGCCCAAAGCCGATATCGCCGGACCAGCCCAGTTGCTGCTCCTTCTTGTAGATGATGTTGATGATGCCGGCCATGCCTGCGGCGTCGAAGCGTGCGGACGGGTTGTTGATGATCTCGATTGCCTCGACGTTCGCCGCGGACACGCTGTCCAGGCCGCGCTGCGTGCCGAATCCGGTGAGGCTCGATTGCCGTCCGTCGATGAGGATGGCGACCTTGTCGCTACCACGCAGCGAGACCTTGCCTTCCTGATCGACCGTCACACCTGGGAGGTTCTTCAACGCGTCGAGCATCGTGCCGGTCGACTGTGAGGGCCCCTCTCCAACCGTGAATACTTGCGTGTCGATGCCCGCGGCGCGAATCGCCTCGGCCGCGACGGTCACCTCTTCGGTGAAGGACTCTAGGCGCGGCAGACGGATGTCGCCCAGGTCGTAGGTCTGGTTCAGTGGGCTGACGAGAACGCTCGTCTTGACCTCGTAGAACCCAGGGAAGGTGAGTCGTACCGTGTACTCGCCCGGCGTGAGTCCTTGCACGAGAAAGCGGCCGTTCTCACCGGCCAGCGCGCCCAATATCGGTTGGCCCGACGCGGCGCTCTCGACGACGACGGTGGCGAAGCCGACCGGCGAAGCGTTCGCCATGTCGAGCACGCGCCCGGAGAGGACTGCCGTCCCCTGGGCGACAGCAACCGCCGGGAAGAGCAGGATCGCGAGAAGGCCGAGTGAAACGAGGCTGTGAATGAACGAAATATGCATAAGGGTTGACGATAACGTCCCGGCGCTGGAGCTCCGACGGACGAGATGTCTTCGTCATCCGTGTAATACGACCAGCGCCCCATAAACGATTACGCGGACACGCCCGGGCGCTCAGGCGCGCGTCAGGGCTGGAGGCGCCGGCCGTCCGCCAACACGGTTTCGTGGAGCAGCACGCTCCGGTCCCTATAGCCAGGCCATCCCGTCACGGTAATGCGGTCGCCGACAGCGAACGCCTCCATCGGAAAGCCGGCGCGCTTGAGCGTGTTGCTGGCGCCCATCTCCACGAGCCATTCGAGCGTCTTGCCGTCGGTCGTGACGTTGAGCCTGAACCGCGAATGCGGGTTGCGCCACGTCGCCTCGGTGAGGACGCCTTCGATCGTGATCTCGCGCGAAGAGTCGAAGTTGACGACTGTCGAATGATGGGCCACCGCGTCTCGGGCCATGCCCAACGTGGCCGTCGTCAGCAGTAGTAATGCGTACGTGCGCATGTCCGTCTCCAGCGATCCCGGTGCGCTATCGCGGCGCGACGATCGAGGCCTCCTCAGGCGAGCAGTCGTATCGCATGAGCTCGAAGTCGGTCTTCTTGTATTCGACGGTCACCACGAGCGGCGTGCGGTAGTAGAACGGATCGTCGTGCGTGATCTCGATGGTGAGCGTATCGCCAGACCGGCGGAGCCGCTCCACCGTGCGCATCCGCCGGCTCTGTGGGAGTCCAGCCCACTCCTGCATCGTCGAGACGTAGCCAGGGCCCGCGTCGGTCGTGTCGATGACCAGCGTGTCGCCGTCGTACCAGGCCGTGGAACGCCCGAGGGCCGGCTGTCCCTTGACGCTCACGCGCGGCGGGTTGGCTTGCGCCGGATTCACGATCCGGAGGCGCCGTTCGATGTCCATGAATTCGTGCTGAAAGCGGACCTCGTTGGCCGACTGTGTGATCCGGACGACAACGTTGGGGTTCATCCAGGTCCTGGCCCAGCTGGCCGCGAGACAGGTGTAGCCTGGGTCGTCGGTCTTGAAGTCGTAGGCGCCGTGCCGGCGCTGACCTTCGTCGGTCAGTTTCCACTCGGTGAACGTAATGCGGCCGCCGCGAATCCAGTTGCCGGAGAGGTCGGGCGTCTGAGCCGACGCCGTTGGCGTCAGCGCCAGGGCCAGACCGAGAGTGCATAGGAGCGAAGGTGGGATCCGCACGCCGGGAATCTTACAGCGATCTGGCCTGGTGGATCTTCTTCCTTTCACGACGGGAGTCCGCCGATAATGGCCAGCCAGGAGGGACACCCATGGACCACGGGGCAACGATGAGACGCATGTACGAGAGGCTGAACGCAGGTGACGTCGATGGCTTCGCTGGTCTCATGGCCGACGATTTCGTCGAGCATGAGGAGCTGCCAGGCCTGGCGCCGAGCAAGGACGGTGTCGTGGAGTTCTTCCGCATGTACCTCGCCGCGTTCCCCGATCTGCGGATGGTGCCGGAAGACGTCATCGCGAGCGGTGACAAGGTGGTGGCGCGCGTGCGGGCCTCCGGGACGCACAGGGGCGCGTTCATGGGCATGCCGCCGACCGGGAAGCGCATCGACGTGCAGATGGTGGACATCATCCGTTTCGGCAGCGACGGCCGCGCGCACGAGCACTGGGGGGTCTTCGACCAGCTCGCGATGATGCAGCAGATGGGCGCGATCCCATCCTGACGTGCCCACGCGGCGGCGTATCAGATGCCGCCCGACGTGCGCGGCTGAATTTCAATGAGACTATGGGTCGTGCACGTTCCGATCATCGACATCCACCCCCACGTCATCGCGACCGATGAGGCACGGTATCCGCGCGCGCCGCTCGGCGGCCATCAGTCAACCTGGTCGCAGGAGCGACCGGTGGGCGTCGAGCAGTTGATCGCGGAGCAGGATCGCGCCGGCATCGGGAAGGCCGCTCTTGTGCAGGCATCAACCTGCTACGGACACGACAACTCCTATGTGGCCGACGCCGTCGCCGCGCACCCGGACCGGTTCACCGGCGTCTTCTCCTGTGACGTCCTCGCGCCCGATGCCTGCGACACGATGGCGCGTTGGATGGCCCGCGGGCTGACCGGGTTGAGACTCTTCACGACCGGCAGCACGATGCCCGGTCAGGCGGGATGGCTGGACGATCCGCGTTCGTTCCCCGCGTGGCGCAAGGCGGAGGCGGACGGTCTCCCCGTCTGCCTGCAGATGACGGCGGCCGGGATCCCGCAACTGGAGGAGGTGCTCCAGCGCTTTCCGGGTGTGCGCGTCGTGCTGGATCACCTCGCACGTCCTGTCCAGGACGACGGCCCGCCCTATGCGGCGGCTGAGAGCTTGTGGGGGCTCGCCAGATTCCCGGGCGTCTACGTCAAGGTCACCGAGCGCAACTTCGTCGGCGCTTCGTCTGGAAAAGCCACGCCCGACACGTTCTTCGGGCGACTGGTGTCCGAGTTCGGTGCGTCACGCATCGCGTGGGGGTCGAACTTCCCCGCGTCCGAGCGTTCCTTGCCAGAGCTCGTGTCCCTGGCGCAGGAGACGCTCGCCTTCTTGCCCAGCGACGATCGTAACTGGATCTTCTCGCGCACCGCGCAGGTGCTGTACCCGGCGCTCGCCGACCGTCCATGAGCGCGCCGTCGGCTCCTCCGATGACGTTGTACTCGTTGCTCGGCCCCCACGCCGGAACTGCGGCGCTGAAGACCGGTCGTGTCCCATCGTCGCTCGTGGCCTTCGAGTTCGCCGACGTCAAGGTGGTGAACACGCAGTTCAAGGCGATGATGCGCGATCACAAGTACGACTTCGGCGAGATCGCCATCAACACCTTCCTCCAGGGCCACGAATTCCACAAACCCTAT
>Ga0209798_10002133_pt1 | contig 11699 bp, 9 predicted proteins | sample DOMMetBare3Fresh_FD_187475 | JGI IMG/M metagenome (GOLD analysis project Ga0209798, IMG submission 187475) | Wetland sediment microbial communities from St. Louis River estuary, USA, under dissolved organic matter induced mercury methylation -... | ecosystem: Environmental > Aquatic > Freshwater...
TGATGAAGCTGATCGACGCGCTCGAGGAGAACGACGACGTCGGCGAGGTCCACGCCAACTTCGACGTCGACGCGGCCGTGCTCGAGCGCGTGCTGGGCTGACCACGATGGGCTCGGCGCACGAGCTGGTCGAGCAGGCCGTCGTCGCGCACGGCGGGTGGGAGCGCTGGCGCGGAGCGTCGGAGCTGACCGCGCGCGTGCGCTCCGGCGGGTTCCTGCTCGCGACGCGCTGCCGCCGCGGCGCGCTGCGCGACTACGTCGTGCGCGTCTCGACGACCGAGCCGCGCGCGACGTTCGAGCCGTATCCGACGGCCGGCCGGCCCGGTCGCGGCACCTTCGAGCCCGACCGCGTCCGGATCGAGCGACCCGACGGCTCGGTCGCCGAGCGTCGCGATCCCCGCGCGGCGTTCCGGCGCTCGCTGCGCCGCAACCTGCGCTGGGACGACCTCGACCTCCTGTACTTCGCCGGGTACGCCATGTGGAACTACCTGACGACGCCGTACCTGCTCGCGCGGCCGGGTGTCGAGCTCGCCGAGCTCGAGCCGTGGCACGAGGGCGGGGAGACGTGGCGGCGCCTCGCGGCCCGGTTCCCGGCCGACGTCCCGACCCATTCCACCGAGCAGGTCTTCCACTTCGACGTCGACGGGCGGCTGCGACGGCTCGACTACACCGCCGAGGTCGTCGGCGGCTGGGCGAAGGCCGCCCACTACTGCGAGGACCACCGGTCCTTCGACGGACTCGTCGTGCCCACGCGCCGCCGCGTCTACCCGCGGCGCGCCAACGGTCGCCCGGCGCCGGCGCCGACCCTCGTCGCGCTCGACGTCGGGCACGTCGCGCTCGGCTGACCGGCGCGGCGAGGTATCCGGGCGCGCGCGCAGAATCCCGGTGCATGACCGTGCTCGGCGTCGACCCCGGGACCGCCTCGACCGGCTACGGGGTCGTCGCCCGTCGCGGCGAGCGCCTGGTGGCGCTCGACGGCGGCGTCATCGCCACGCGGTCGAGCCTCCCGCTCGAGCTCCGGCTGGCCGAGATCCACCTGCGCCTCGGCGAGCTGCTCGACGAGCACCGGCCGTCGGCGCTCGCGATCGAGGACCTGTACTTCGGCCGCAACGTGGTCAGCGCGCTCGCCGTCGGCCAGGCGCGCGGCGTGATGCTGCTCGCCGCGGGCCAGCGCGGGATCCCGGTCTTCGCCTACACGCCCCAGCAGGTCAAGGGCGCCGTCTGCGGCACCGGCCGCGCCGAGAAGGAGCAGGTCCAGCGCATGGTGCAGGCGCTGCTCGCCCTCCCGGCCCCGCCGACGCCCGACCACGCCGCCGATGCGCTCGCCGTCGCGATCTGCCACGCGAACGGCGCGCCGCTGCGCGCGGCGCTCGCCGGCGCCTGACGCCGCTCGGGAAGGCGTCCGAGGGCGCGCGCAGAATCAGGTGCCCATGGGGCTCGCGAGCACATCGGTCGCGGCATGATCGCGCTCGTCCGCGGCACGGTCGCCGTGCGCCGCACCGATCACGTCGTGATCGACGCCGGCGGCGTCGGCTACCGCCTCGCGGTGTCGGCCGAGACGCTGCGCCAGGTCCCGGCGGTCGACCAGGCCGTCACGTTGCACGCCCATCTGATCGCGCGTGACGACGCGCTCCAGCTCTACGGCTTCGCGACCGAGGAGGAGCGCGATCTCTTCCTGCTGCTGATCGGCGTGCAGTCGGTCGGCCCCAAGGTCGCGCTCGCCGTGCTCTCGGGCGGAACGCCCCGCGAGCTGACGGCCGCGCTCGCCGCGGGCGACGCGGCCCGCTTCCAGTCCGTCCCCGGGATCGGCAAGCGCACGGCCGAGCGGATCATCGTCGAGCTGCGCGAGAAGGTCGCCGCGCCGAGCGGCGCCGACGGGATCGTCGTGCGCCGCGCCGCCGCGGAGGATCCGCGCACGCTCGCGCGCGACGGCCTGCTGTCGCTCGGCTACGCCCCGCAGGAGGCCGAGGCGCTGCTCGAGGCGGCCGAGGGCGCGACGACCGAGGAGCTGATCGCGGACGCGCTGAGGGTCGCGCGGCGATGAGCCGGCCGCCGATCCGCACCCCGGGCGTCGACGAGCTCGACGACCCCGCGCTGCGCATCCACACGCCGGCCGTGCTGGCCGAGGACGACGTCGACCGCTCGCTGCGCCCACGCCAGCTCGCCGACTTCATCGGCCAGGAGGCGCTGCGCGAGCAGCTCTCGGTGTCGCTCGAGGCGGCGACGAGCCGCGGCGAGGCGCTCGACCACGTGCTGCTCGCCGGGCCGCCCGGCCTGGGCAAGACCTCGCTCGCCCAGATCCTCGCGGCCGAGCTCGACGTTCCGTTCGTGCAGACCGCCGGCCCCGCGCTGGAGCGCAAGGGCGACGTCGCCGCCTTCCTCACGGCGCTCGAGCCGCGCAGCATCTTCTTCGTCGACGAGATCCACCGGCTCCCACGCGCGCTGGAGGAGACCTTCTACCCGGCGATGGAGGATCGGCGGCTCCCGATCACGGTCGGCCAGGGCGCGGGCGCGCGCGTCGTGACGCTCGACCTGCCGGCGTTCACGCTCGTCGGCGCGACGACGCGCGCCGGGCTGCTCACGACGCCGCTGCGCGATCGCTTCGGCCTCCAGCACCGCCTCGAGCTCTACGGCGTCGAGGAGCTCGCGCGGATCGTCGGGCGCTCCGCGCGGATCCTCGAGATCGAGGTCGACGACGGCGGGGCGCACGCGATCGCCAGCCGCAGCCGCGGCACGCCGCGCGTCGCCAACCGGCTCCTGCGCCGCGTGCGCGACTACGCCGAGGTGCGCGGCGACGGCGTCGTCACCCAGCAGCTCGCCGCCGACGCGCTCGCGCTGCTCGAGGTCGACGACGCGGGCCTCGACCGCCTCGATCGCGACATCCTGCACGCGATCTGCGACAAGTTCGATGGCGGGCCGGTGGGTCTCTCGACGCTCGCGATCGCGGTCGGCGAGGAGGCCGACACGATCGAGGACGTCTACGAGCCCTACCTGCTGCAGTGCGGCCTGATCAAGCGCACGCCGCGTGGCCGGATGGCCACCGCGCGCGCATTCGCGCACCTCGGGCTCGAGCCTCCGACCGCGGGCCCGAGCCTCTTCTGAGTGGCCGGCGACCTCCGCGTGGCGCTTCTCTAACCTCTGAGTCGATGGCGCACCTGTTCATCTGCCCGAGCTGCGGCTTCCGCAGCAGCGCGAGCGAGCGCACCGCCGGCTTCCGCAACCAGCCCAAGGGCTGCTCGCGGTGCGGTTTCGCGTTCCTGTTCGAGCTGCTCGACGACTACTACCCGGCCCCCGACGCCGCGTTCTTCGTGTGCGACAGCGCGGGTCGCGTGATCGGCTGCGGGCGCGGCTCGTTCGAGCTCACGGGGCTCGGTGAGGAGCGCGTGATCGGCCGCCCCGTCGGCGAGGTGCTCGGCCTCGACTTCGAGGACGGCGAGGACCATGTCGGGACCGTGCTCGAGTGGGGGGTGCGGGCGCTCGAGAAGCCGGTCGTCGTGCACGCCGAAGGAGACATCCCCGCGAAGGCGAAAGCCGACCTGTTCCCCGCTTACGACGACGACGGTGGGCTGCTGCTCGTGTTGACGCCCGAGAAGTAGCATCCACCGTCTTTTTTCATGACTGAGCGCCGCCGCAACCTCTTCATCCTCCTCGTGGTCGTCGGCCTGCTGGCCGGCTCGCTGGCCGTCATCGCGACGAAGAAGACGCGCCTCGGGCTCGACCTCAAGGGCGGCGTCGAGCTCGTCTACGAGGGGCGCCCGACGCCCCAGCAGCCGAAGGTCACGACCGAGGCCCTCGCGCGGACCGTCGACCTCGTGCGCGAGCGCGTCAACGCGCTCGGCGTCTCGGAGTCCGAGGTCCAGCAGGCGGCGAGCAACCAGATCGTCGTCAGCCTGCCCGACTTCAAGGACACCAAGCGCGCCCAGAAGCAGGTCGGCTCCACCGCGCAGCTCGCGTTCTACGACTGGGAGACGAACGTCATCGGCGCCAGCGGCAAGCCCGACGCGACCCAGGCCGACTCGCCGCTGCCGCTCTACCAGGCCGTCAAGCGCGCGGCGCAGGTCGAGCCGGTCACGACGCCGACGCCGACGGTCAAGGGCGACACCCTGTACCTGTTCGACAAGGGGGCGAAGAAGCTGCTCGCCGGCCCGGCCGAGACACGTGCCGACCTGCTCGCCGAGCTCCCGACCCAGCGCGCCCCGGCGAACAGCGAGGAGCTGATCGTCCACCAGGGCACGCTCGTCGTGCAGTCCGAAGCGCCGCGCAACCTGGCGAAGGGCGTCAAGGCGCCGCCGCCGCAGTACTACGTGATCCGCGATCGCCCCGCGCTGCTCGGCAGCGACGTGAAGAACCCCGAGCAGAGCTTCGACAACACGTTCGGGACGAACGAGCCCAACGTGACGTTCGACTTCACGGGCAAGGGGCGCAAGCAGTTCCAGACGGTCACCCGCGCGATCTCCCAGCGCGGCGCCGACGTCGGCACCGACCAGCGCTTCGCGGCGGTGCTCGACAACAAGATCATCACGCGTCCGACGATCGACTTCCGGCAGTACCCGGACGGCCTCGACGGCGTCGGCGGCACGCAGATCTCGGGCAGCTTCACGATTGAGAGCGCGCAGGACCTCGCCAAGCTGCTGAAGATCGGCGCGCTGCCGATCAAGCTCAAGCCGATCTCGAGCTCCACGGTCTCCGCGACGCTCGGCAAGCAGGCGCTCGACCAGGGGCTCAAGGCCGGCATCGTGGGCCTCGCCATCGTGGCGTTCTTCCTGCTCCTCTTCTACCGCGTGCTCGGCGTGATCGCCGTCACGGCACTGGGCGTCTATGCGCTCTACTTCTTCGCGCTGATCAAGCTGATCCCGATCACGCTGACGCTGCCGGGCATCGCCGGCCTGATCCTCACGATCGGCGTCGCGGCCGACGCGAACATCGTCATCTTCGAGCGGGTCAAGGAGGAGATCCGCGCCGGGCGCTCGATCCCGGCCGGCATCGCCGCGGGCTACAAGCGCGGCTTCTCGACGATCCTCGACGCGAACGTCGTCACGATCATGACCGCGTTCATCCTCTTCATCCTCGCCACGGCCGGCGTCAAGGGCTTCGCGTTCACGCTCGGCCTGGGCACGATCGTGTCGCTCTTCACCGCGGTGCTCGCGACGCAGGCGATCCTCGGCACGATGGGCCGCTCGCGCGTGATCGGGCATCCGTCGGCGCTCGGCGCGGGCCCGCAACGGCGCCGCTGGACGTTCGACTTCATGGGCGCCTCGCGCTGGTTCTTCTCGATGTCGGGCATGATCCTGCTCGTCGGCGCGCTGGCGATCGGCGGCAAGGGCCTCAACTTCGGCATCGACTTCAAGTCCGGCACGCGGATCAAGACGGCCTTCACGCAGCCGGCGAACGAGTCCCAGATCCGCTCGGTCCTGACCGGGCAGGGCTACGGCGACGCGAAGATCCAGCGGATCCAGGAGAAGGGCGGCAAGCTCGGCCCGAACGCGTTCCAGATCTCGACGCCGCAACTGGGCCCCGACAAGGTCGAGGCGGTCCGGGCGGCGCTCGACCGGCGCTTCGGGATCGACCGCACGAAGACGTCCGTCGACTCGATCGGGCCCACGTTCGGTAAGACGGTCGCCAACAGCGCGCTGCTCGCGATCATCGCGTCGCTGCTCGTGATCTCGGCCTACATCGCGATGCGCTTCGAGTGGAAGTTCGCCGTGCCGGTGCTGATCGCCCTGATGCACGACATCCTGATCACGGGCGGCGTCTACTCGCTGACGGGGCGTGAGGTGACGACCTCGACCGTCGCGGCGCTGCTGACGATCCTCGGCTTCTCGCTCTACGACACGATCATCGTGTTCGACCGCGTGCGCGAGAACGTGCCGCGCATGCCGCGCGCGGCCTTCTCGCAGATCGTGAACCGCTCGATGAGCGAGGTCCTCACCCGCTCGATCGCGACGAGCATGTCGACGCTGCTGCCGGTGCTCGCGCTGCTGCTGTTCGGCGGCGACACGCTCAAGGACTTCGCCTTCGCGCTGCTCGTCGGCATCGCCTCGGGCACGTACTCGTCGATCTTCATCGCCTCGCCGGTGCTCACCCACTGGAAGGAGCGCGAGCCGCTCTACCGGCGCCGGGCCGAGCGCATCCGCGGCGAGAGCGGCGGCGTGGTGCCGGCCTACGCCGTCCAGACGATCGGCGGCCAGCCGATCGACGTCGCGCCCACGCCCAAGCGCGCTCGCCGCGCCCGGGCGCTCACCGCGCCCCAGCCCGACGAGGTCTCCAAGGAGGAGTTCGACGAGCTCGTGCGCGATCTCGACGTCGACGAGCCGACCGCGCCCGAGCCCGCCGCGAGCGGGGTGGCCGGGCTGCCGGCCGCGCGCGACGCGGCGCCGCGCCCCGACCGGCCCAAGCGCGAGAAGCCCAAGCGCCCGCGCAACCGCCGCCACGGGAGGGCTCGCTGATGGGCCTGCTCGCGTGGACGATGATGGGGCTCGCGATCTGGCACTTCACGATCTTCCTGCCCGATCGCTTCTGGGGCGGGATCGTGGGCGCGTTCGTCGGCGCGCTCGTCGGCGGCATCGTCTTCGGCCTGATCGTCAACGGCTTCAGCGTGCCCGGCGAGAGCGACACGCACATCCTCACCGCGCTCGACGCGATCCCGGGCGCCCTGATGGGAATCGCGCTCGTGTGGTTCGAAGGGCGCCGGCGCGAGCGCGCCGTCGCCGCGCACGGTCGCGCCGCGACCCGCTGAGCCGCGCCCGCCCACCGCCAGGGCCTGGCCGGTTCCGTCGCGTCGGGCGCCTAGGCTGCGTCGATGCCGGATCCTCAGCCCGCGGGCGCCGACGCGCCGCGCCTCGAGCTCGCGCCCTACGACGTCGACGCCGCGCTCGCGCTCGAGCGGGAGCTGCGCGTGAGCCCGACGCTCGCGCAGGTCCTCGTGCGCCGCGGCCACGCGACGCCCGCCGCGGCGCGGGCGTTCCTCGCGGCCGACGAGCGCCATGACCCGTCGGCGTTCGCCGGCATCGAGCGCGCCGTCGAGCTGATCCGCACGCACGCCGCGCGGGGCTCGCGGATCACCGTCCACGGCGACTACGACGTCGACGGCATCAGCGCCACGGCGATCCTCGTCCGCGCGCTGCGGCGCCTGGACGCCGAGGTCGACTGGTTCCTCCCGAGCCGGGCCGACGACGGCTACGGGCTCTCGCTGGACACGGTGGCGCGGCTCGCGGCGCGCGGCACCGGCCTGCTGGTGACGGTCGACTGCGCGATCACCGCCGTCGAGGAGGTCGCCGCCGCCCGCGCGGCCGGGATCGACGTCGTCGTGACCGACCACCACAGCTCGCGCGCCGACGGCGCGCTGCCCGACGCGCCGATCGTGCACCCCGCCGTGTGCGGCTACCCGTGCCCCGACCTCTGCGCGGCCGGGGTCGCCTACAAGCTCGCCCAGGCGCTCGCGCGCGCCGCCGGCGCAGACGAGGCCGCAGCGGACGCCGACCTCGACCTCGTCGCGCTCGCGACGATCGCCGACGTCGTGGCGCTGCGCGGCGAGAACCGCCGGCTCGTGCGCGAGGGCCTGCGCGTGCTCGCGCGCACGGACAAGCCGGGCCTGCGCGCGCTCATGCACGTCGCCCGCGTGGATCCGAGCGGGCTCGACGCGCGCGCCGTCGGCTTTCGCCTCGCCCCGCGGATCAACGCGGCCGGGCGCCTGCACCGGGCCGACGCAGGGCTCGAGCTCGCGCTCACCCAGGACGAGGGCCGCGCGCTGCAGGTCGCGCAGGAGCTCGACCGCGCGAACGCCGAGCGCCGCGACGTCGAGACGCGGATCCGCTTCGAGGTCGAGGCGCTCGTGACCGCCGCGGGCGAGCGCCCCGCGTACGTGCTCGCCGGGGAGGGCTGGCATCCGGGGGTGATCGGGATCGTCGCCGCGCGGATCGCCGAGCGCCACCACCGCCCGACCGTCCTGATCGCGCTCGATGGCGCGCGCGGCACCGGCTCGGGCCGCTCGATCCCCGGCTACGACCTGCTCGCCGGGCTGACGGCGGCGGCCGCCGAGCTGGGCCGCTACGGCGGCCATCGGGCGGCGGCCGGGCTCGAGCTCGCGCGCGAGCGCGTCGACGCCTTCCGGGCCGCGTTCGAGGCGCACGCCGCCGCGGCGCTCGCGGCCGCCGACCTCACGCCGGTCGAGCGCGTCGACGCCGTTGCGCCGGGCGGCGCGCTCGGCCTCGCGCTCGCCGAGGAGCTCGGACGGCTCGAGCCCCACGGCATGGGCAACCCCGCGGTGACGCTGCTCGTCCCGGCCGCCACGTGCGTCGACCCGCGCCCGATGGGGGAGGGCAAGCACACCCGCTTCACGCTCGAGGCCGGCGGCGCGCGCGCCGCCGCGGTCGCGTTCGGCGCGCCGCGCCTCCCGGTGCCGGCCGGCGAGCCCGTCGACGCGACCGTGCGGCTCGAGGTCAACCGCTGGCAGGGCGCGGTCGAGCCGCGGCTCGTGCTGCGCAGCGCCCGCGCGTGCGCGCCGGCCGCGATCGACGTGCTCGGCGAGCCCGACGACTTCGTCGCGGCCGCGCGGCGCGAGCTCGACGCGCCGCTCGCCTCGATCGGCGACGCGCCCGACGCCCGGGTGCCGGGCCTCGATCGTCGCGGCGTCGGCATCGCCGGCACGGTCGTCGACCTCGTCGCCGCCGGGCCGCCGACCCTCGTCGTGTGCGCCGACGTCCCGCGCCGGCTGGCCGCGCTCGGCGCCCGCCTCGGTGGCTTCGCGCTGTGCTCCTACGCGGCGCTCGAGCGCGCCCCCGAGCTCGCCGGTCCCTACGCCCAGCTCGTCGCCATCGACCCGCCGTCGGACGCCCTCCAGGCAGCCGCCCTTGCACGCGCGGGCGCAGGCGCCCTGACCTGCTGGGCCTGGGGGGAGCCTGAGCTACGCTTCGCTGAGCAGATCCACGAGCGCGAGTTCGCCTTACGGGCTCAGCTCGCCGCGTTCTACAGGGCCCTTCGGGACCTGGGCGGCGCGGAGGGCGAGGAGCTCGAGGCGGCGCTTCGCGGGGATGGGTCGCAGCCTCGCTCGGCGGCGCTAGCCGGGCGCCTGCTGCGCGTCCTCACGGAGCTCCGCCTCGTCAGCCTCGACCCGGATCGGCCGGCCCTCACGGTCCCCGGCGCCGAGCGCACTGCGCTCGAGCGCTCGGCGGCCTTCCGGGCGTATGAGCATCGATACCGGGACGGACAGCGATACCTGAGCAGCGAGACAGCCCGAGCAGCGTGAGCATCCCACCGGCGGGTGTCGGCGGCCCGAGCACGCGCGAGCACCTCGGCGACGTGCACGGCGCGCTCGCGCGGCCGGTCGAGCGCGCGGGGCTCTCCGCCAGCGATCGCGAGCTGCTCGGCGACCTCTTCGCGATCGTCGAGGAGCACGCGGGCGCCGCGGCGTTTGCGATCGATCGCGAACGGGTCACCGACGCGTTCCTGTTCGCCTGCGAGCACCACGCCGACCAGCGCCGGCGCTCGGGCGAGGACTTCATCACGCACCCGGTCGGCGTCGCGAAGATCTGCGCCGGCCTGCGGCTCGACACCGAGACGCTCTGCGCGGCCCTGCTGCACGACACCGTCGAGGACACGAGCGCGACGCTCGACGAGGTGCGCGCCGAGTTCGGCGACGAGATCGCGGGCCTCGTCGACGGCGTCACCAAGCTGACCGGCATCACGTTCCAGTCGCGCGACGACGCGCAGGCGGAGAACTACCGCAAGATGATGGTCGCGATGGCCACGGACATCCGGGTCATCCTGATCAAGCTCGCCGACCGCCTGCACAACATGCGCACGATCAGCGCGATGGCCAAGCAGAAGCAGATCGAGAAGGCCAAGGAGACGCTCGACGTCTATGCGCCGCTCGCCCACCGGCTCGGCATCCACGCGATCAAGTGGGAGCTCGAGGACCTCGCGTTCGCGACGCTGCACCCGCGCAAGTACCAGGAGATCAAGGGGCTCGTCAGCCAGCAGCGCGCCGAGCGCGAGCGCTACGTCGAGGAGGCGGGGCGCTACGTGGAGAAGGAGCTCGGCGCGCTGGGCATCAACGCCGAGATCTCCGGCCGCGCCAAGCATTTCTACTCGATCTACTCGAAGATGACCAAGAAGGGCCGCGAGTTCAACGAGATCTACGACCTGACCGCGATGCGCGTGATCGTCGACTCGGTCAAGGACTGCTACGGCGCCGTCGGCGTCATCCACTCGCTGTGGAAGCCGCTGCCCGGCCGCTTCAAGGACTTCGTGGCGATGCCCAAGTTCAACATGTACCAGGCGCTGCACACGACCGTGATCGGGCCCGAGGGCCAGCCGCTCGAGATCCAGATCCGCACGCGCGAGATGCACGACATGGCCGAGTTCGGCGTCGCCGCGCACTGGATCTACAAGCGCGGCGACGGCCCCGGCGCCGCCCCGACGAGCGAGGACGCGAAGCTGATGTGGCTGCGGCGCCTGCTCGACTGGCAGCAGGAGCTGCAGGACCCGCGCGAGTTCATGGAGACGCTGAAGGTCGACCTCTTCGAGGACGAGGTCTTCGTGTTCACGCCGAAGGGCGAGGTCAAGAACCTGGCCGCCGGCGCGACCCCGCTCGACTTCGCCTACGAGGTCCACACCGACGTCGGCCACCGCTGCGTCGGGGCGAAGGTCAACGGCAAGATCGTCCCGCTGCACTACGAGCTGCGCTCGGGCGACATCGTCGAGGTGCTGACCTCGAAGCGCGAGCGCGGCCCCTCGCGCGACTGGCTGGCGCTCGTGCGCACGACCCGCGCGCGCAACAAGATCAAGGCGTGGTTCAAGGCCGAGTCGCGCGACGACTCTGAGCACGCCGGCCGCGAGCTCCTCCAGGAGCACCTCAAGAAGGCCGGCCTCCCGGCCCAGAAGATCGCCGGCTCGGCGCTGCTCGCGGACGTGATCCGCGAGCTCGGCTACCGCAAGGCCGACGACTTCTACATCGCGCTCGGCGGCGCGAAGGTCTCGCCGAAGGTCGTCGTCAACAAGCTGATGCAGCGCCTCAAGCAGGGCGAGGCTGCGGACACTGGGCCCTCCGCGTCCGCGGACCTGCTCGACACGCGCAAGACCCACCACCGCCCGACGACCTCCGCGACGCGCTACGGCATCAAGGTCGACGGCGTCGACGACGTCATGCTGCGCCTCGCCAAGTGCTGCCACCCGGTTCCCGGCGACCCGATCGTGGGCTACATCTCGCTCGGCCGCGGCATCACGATCCACCGCGAGGACTGCCCGAACGCGCGCGCGCTGCGCAAGGACCCCGAGCGCTTCACGCCCGTCGCCTGGGACGGCGAGAACGCGACCTCGTTCCGCGCCGAGATCCAGGTCGAGGGTTGGGACCGCCACCACCTGCTCGAGGACCTCTCGCGCACGTTCGCCGAGGTCGGCATCAACATCATCGAGGCCCGCTGCACCGTCAACCAGCCGATGATCTCCAACCGCTTCGTCGTCGAGGTGGGGGACACCCAGTCGCTGAAGACCGTCGTCGCCCGCCTGCGCAACATCGACTCGGTGTTCGACGTGTACAGAGTGACGCCGGGGAGCTAGGGGGGCGTCGGTGCTGCCGGCGCCGGTGCAGCGCCGAGTTGACAGTTGACAGCTGACAGGGCCGGCGGCTCGCCGTCTCGGCGATCATGCAGCTCGTCCGCCAGCGACGCGCCGCCCTTGCCGCCAGATGGGTTGCTGTCAACT
>Ga0209798_10002134_pt1 | contig 11693 bp, 10 predicted proteins | sample DOMMetBare3Fresh_FD_187475 | JGI IMG/M metagenome (GOLD analysis project Ga0209798, IMG submission 187475) | Wetland sediment microbial communities from St. Louis River estuary, USA, under dissolved organic matter induced mercury methylation -... | ecosystem: Environmental > Aquatic >...
TGAGCGCCGGTGTGCAGTCGCTTTTGGGCGTCGATTTGCTAATCGGTTTCGGTAACCCGCTGGCGGTGCTGCAACCTCTGGCCAGTGGCGGGGATATCACGGTGATCGGTTCCCATGTCAGCTTCGATCAGTACGGTATGGGTGTGGCATCGTCCATCGATGCGCTGAAAGATCTCAAAGGCAAAAAAGTCGGTGTCGCCGCTCTTGGCGCCCGCTCCGATTTGATCGCCCGCGTCATGCTGCGGCGCGCCGGATTGGATCCCGCCAAGGACGTGGAAATGGTCGCCGCCGGTTTGGCGCCGCAGCGCGCGCTGGCGCTGTCGAAAAATCTCGTCCAGGGTGCACCCCTGCGCGAAGATCTCGTTGCCGAAGCGAAAAAAGCCGGCATCAAGATACTTGAAGTGAAAAGCGTGCCGGTGGTCACCGATCTGTTGATGACCACGCGCTCGTTTATCAAGCGCGACGAAGAAACCATCCGCCGGTTCATGAAGGGTTACGCGGCGGCGATCCATCATTTCCTGTCCAAGCGCACCGAGAGTTTGGCGATCCTAAAAAAATATTTTCCCGGCACTCAGGGAGTGTCCGTCGATAGCATGTACGACGCCTATGCGGCTCAATTACGGCCGCTGCCAGAGCTCAACAACGAATCGATCCAGGCCTTGGTCGATGTCAGTGCCGGCGCGGATCAGCGCGCCGGCAAGCTCAAGCCAGCCGATATCATCGAGCCGCGCTTCTTCGACGAGCTCAAGAACAGCAAGTTCTTGAAGGATCTCTACGTCGAAAAGGTTAGTCTCTAGGGCAATTGGTTTCGAGTTTCGGGTTTCGCGTCACGGATTCGGTCCGCAGGGCGGATGGTTTTCGTGATTACCGTTTATTTCGCTGCCAGCCTGTGTGGAACTTTCGCCGGCCTTTTGATATGCACCAGACAACAAATTTTATCGGAGGAACTCATGAGACTTAAAGATCAGGTGGCGATCGTCACCGGGGCGGGGCGTAATATCGGTGAGGATGTCTGCAAACTGTTCGTTGCCGAAGGCGCCAAGGTGGCCGTCGTCGATTTGGATCCGGGACGGGGCAGTAACGTCGCCAGCGAAATCAACGCGAAAAACCCCGGCAAGGCGATTTCCGTGGTGTGCGATGTCTCCAAGCCCGAGTCGGTCAACAGTATGGTCGACACAGTGGTGAAAGCCTTTGGTGGCGTCGACATCTTGGTCAACAACGCGGCCTGGACCGATCACAAAACTATTTTCGACATCAGCGAAGAAGAGTGGAACCGCACCATGGACGTTTGCCTGCGCAGCGTCTGGTATTGCACCCGCGCGGCGGCCAAAGTGATGATCGACCAGAAACGCAAGGGCCGGATCGTCAACATCGCGTCCACCTCCGGCCACTGGGGCCGCAAAGAAGCGACCGCATACACCACCGCGAAGGCCGGTGTATTAAATCTGACCCGTTCGATCGCCGTGCAGTTGGCGCCGGAAGGCATTCGGGTCAATTCAGTTTCGCCAAACCGCATCGGTTCTCCAGTGGGGCAGCAGGACGTGCCGGAAAATCGTTTCGTGAAAAATCTCGCTGGTCGGCGCGGCGTGCCAATGGACATCGCCAAAGCGGTGGTGTTCATGGTCTCCGACGAGTCGGAGTTTATATATGCCATCGACTTGCCGGTGGACGGCGGCGCGTTGGCGATCCGGGATTAGTCTTTCAACTGGTTCGTATGAAGGCGGTGGAGCTTTTTCTGGCTTCACCGCCTTTTCTACTTCAAGATTCGGAAAGACGCACCGCAGAGGCGCTGAGGGCGCAGAGGGGGAGAACAAGAAGCATTTCCGACTCTCCGTTCTCCGCGCCTCTGCGGTGAGATTCCGAATTTCCTGCCGCGTTGACAGCCTTTCGCTTGATCGGATAACTTCGGCGACAAGAGGACCAACCATGAATGAAACTGCGATCCAACCAGCCGTGCAGCCCGATGCGACGTTGAAGTCGACGCCCGACACGATCTTATGGGGTTACATCGCGGCAAATTTGCCGCCGGCGTTGACGATCAAGTCGGGGCAGATCGTCGAGATCGAGGCGCTGTCGCATCAGGGGCTCACTACCAACAAAGATCCGGAGAAGTTTTTTGCCGGCTATGGGATTCCGGGGAACGAAGTGTTGGCCGACGCGAAGAACATTTACGCCGAGGTGAAGCGGCCCAAGGGCGCCGCCGTGCATATTCTTACCGGACCGATCTATGTCGAGGGCGCCGAGCCGGGCGATACGCTGGAGATCCGCGTTCACGACATCAAGTTTCGCGTGCCCTATGGCGTCAATAATACCGGACCGGGGAAAGGCGTGCTGCCCAAGCTGCTCAAGGACGCTACGGCGAAGCTGATCCGCATCGATCTCGAACGGCGCGTGGCGTTGTTTTCCGATGACATTCAGATCCCACTCAATCCGTTCATGGGCATCATGGCGGTGTCGCCTCCGACCAGTTTGGGCATGGTGTCGTCCACGCCACCGGGCGCTTGGGGCGGCAACATCGATCTGAAATACACCGGCATCGGTTCGTCGCTGTTCTTGCCGGTGTTCAACAAGGGCGGGCAGTTTTTCACCGGCGACGGCCACGCAGTGCAAGGCGACGGTGAAGTGGACGGCGGCGCCATTGAAATTTCGCTCAAGCCGACGCTGCAATTCATCGTGCACAAAGGCAAGACCATCAAGCAGCCGCGGGTGGAAACCGCGACCGATTATTTGACTACGGGTCTCGATGTCGACTTGAACGTCGCGACTAGGATCGCCATGCAGGAAGCGGTGGATTTTCTCCAGGAGGAGAAAGGCATGAGCGCGGCGGACGCCTACGCGCTATCGAGTTTGGCGGTGGATCTCGGCATCGGTGAAGCGGTGGACATCGTCAATCTCGTCTACGCCAAGATTCCCAAGAATATTTTTAAGCGCAATAACGACTTTTGGTACCAGCGGGGAGATCGCGGATAGGGACAGAGACAGAAGGGAAGCGTGATGGACATCGCACCGCTCAATCAAAAAACCGGTTATGTGCGTTGGATGAAAAGCCAGGGACTGCCGATTCACACCGGCCATGGCATGGTCGATCTGCGCGCGCTTGAGGTTGCGCCGGACGCGCGCGTGGGCGGCAAGGCGGCGTTCATTCACTTGCACGGTATGCAAGGCATCACCGGCGGTTACATCGGCGAGATTCCGGCAGGAGATGCGCTCAAACCGGAGCGCCATTTGTACGAAGAGGTGATCTGCATTCTCAACGGCCAGGGCGCCACCGAACTGTGGGACGATCACGGCAACAAGAAAATGTTTGAGTGGGGCAAGTGGAGTCTGTTTGCGCCGCCGCTCAACACCACCCATCGCTTGGTCAACGGTTCGCGCGAGCCGGTGCGCTTTCTTGCCGTCACCAACGCGCCGTTGGCTTTCGACATTTACCGCGACGAAAATTTTATCTTCAATTGCCCCTACAGTTTCAAAGACCGCTACTATGGCGAGGAAGATTATTTCGAGGTCGGCAAGAAGCGTTATGTCAGCGGCATGATCAATATCTGGGAGACCAACTTTATTCCCGACATCAACGCCGCGATGTTAGAGAGCCTTGAAGTCAAAGGCGCCGGTTTACGTTTGGCGCAGTTCGAGATGGCCGGCAATGCGCTGGTCGGCCATCTCGGCGAGTGGCCGGTGGGCAAATATCACAAGGCGCATCACCACGGCCCGGGCGCAATCATCGTCGGCACCAAGTCGGTGGGCAACGTGCTCCTGTGGCATAAGCAGTTCGGCATGCATCCCTACACCGACGGCCACGAAGATAAGATCGTCGATATCAAATGGGGCGAGGGCAGCATCTACTGCCCGCCCGGCGACTGGTTCCACCAGCACTTCAATACCGGTAAAGAACCGGCGCGCCATCTAGCCATTCGCTACGGCAGCCGCATCCATCCGCTGGGCTTCAAAGTCTCGCACCAGAAAACCGATGACGATGTCTTCCGCAGCATCGACGAAGGCGGCTGGCTAATCCCCTACGAAATGGAAGACCCGGAGATTCCCAAGCGCTATCAAGCGGCGCTCAGGGCTAATGGAGTTATTTCATAACTGCCGTTCAGAAGTTCGTGGCTTGGATCATCGGTCAGTCCTTGGCGAACCGTTGCGACACACAGCGGCAAGCGCAGGGACTGTTCAAACTGCAGGCGACGCCTGCTGGCAGAATGAAAGCTCTTGTCGGACCGGCAGCTACTGTCCTAAGAAAAGTTTGCGGAACTCGGCTCGTAATTTTTTGAACTCGTCCTCGCTCGGGTTGTCCATGAAGATCGCGTTGGCGATCATCTTCTCGGCGTCCTTTACGTTGGGATAGATTCCCGGTGCCAGAGGGAAGTCGCCGGTTTCGGCGATGATTTTTTGGATTTCCGGAGTGCATAGGAAGTCGATGTATAATTTGCCGGCGTTCGGGCTCGCCACCTTGGCGCCCAACGCTAGATCTGTGGAGTCGGTGAATACCTTGTCGAAGACGACATGGCTCAATGGCCCCTTCACTTGGGTGGTGTATTGAGCGTAGGTGACGCCGATCTGAGCTTCGCCTTTGACCAAGGCTTGCGGTAGCGGCGCGAACGATTCGACAAGAAATGGTTTCTGCTTGGCCAGCGCGCGCACATAGTCCATCCATTTTTCGCCTTTGATTTTCTGCAGGTTCCAGAGGAATTGCGCCGTGCTGGTGTGGCGCGACGGATCGGGAATCGAGATCTTGCCCTGCCATTTGCTATCGAGCAGGTCGTCGAAGCCTTTGGGTAGATCGGCGGGCTTCACTAATTCGGTATTGTAGAGCAGGCTGATTGGCGTGTGGCGGAATGCGGTCAAGATGCCGTCCTTGTCTTTGAACTGGGTAGGAAACTTGGCCGCGGCCGGCGCGGCGAATTTGGCTAGCGCGTTCTCGCCTTTCAAGAGCGCGACCGTGCCGTTGATCGCGAAGATGACATCGAATCCTGGTTTGCCTGCGCGCCATTCGGCGATCGCCCGTTCCGCGACAGCTGTGGCCGATGCACGCCAGTACTCGACCTTGACGCCATAGCGTTTTTCGAAAGCCGTGTGTATCGGAGTCATGACGTTCGGCACCGTCGTGCCGTAAACGACGACTCGGCCTTCCTTTTTGGCCGCTTCAACATCGAGCGATTGGGCGAAAAGTGGTCCTTGCGTGAGCACGAGCGCTCCAATGAGAAACAATAGTGACAGGAACCGTTGGCTTTCTTTATCTGGGAGCATGGAAAATCCCTCCAGTCGCTAAGCTAAGTCTTGCCTTCGAGAAACTCAAGCTCGATCCGCCGCTCGGCCGGTCTGGATTACGGATCAACCGGTCTAGAGGGCTTCATCGCTGCTGTCTTCAGCCGCGCCGCGCTGCGACGACAGGGACGCTAGGACCGAGAGCAATATCATCCCGCGAATCATGCCGCGCGACGCGCCGATGGTGATTTTGTCGACATCGACCAGCATCATCTTGACGCCAACGAAAACCAGCACGAAGGAAAGACCGACTCTCAGTATAGATAAACCGATTCTGCTGAAAAACCCTAAGAGTGCTTCGACGGGCTCAGCATTAACGGAAAAATCTCCAACGATTTTAACCACTCTCCCGTTCGTCCTGAGGTTCTCGAAGGATGAACGGAGGGTCTTTCAGCAGAACCTAAAATTTAAAGGTTCAAGAGCTCAAGGTTCAACATTTGGTGAACTCAGTCTTCCCAGTATTTGTCTTTCTTGAGCTGCTCCACGACATACTGCTTGGGGTCTCGGCCCGCCGGGATTTGGGTCGCGATGCAGGCGACGTGGCGCACGTCGGTTTGTTCTGGGGTGCGGATAATATGCGGAGGTTCTTTGCCGGCGGCGACGGCGCGGGCGGCATTCAATAAAAATTTGCGCACGGCGATCACCGTCATGTCGCTGACGCCGAGATGTTCTTTGGAGCGGTCGTAGATCGGCCCCATGGTTTCGGTGGCGCAGGCGTCGTGGTTGAGAAAAATAGGCCCCATGCCGGTGAAGTTTTCGCGCTTCTGCTTTTCGCGGTCGATGAGATAGTCGTTGCGCAGGTTGCGAATTTTTATAAAGTCGGGACCGATCTCTTCGTCATGCTGTCGTTCTTCGGGATCGATGGGACGGTTGCGCCGGAAGTGGATGTTGTAGCGCATGCTGTGGGTGTCATCCACCGGCACATGGGAGTGGATCGTGTAGCCTTCCGGATTGCCCTTGATGCCACCGGTGGGGATGAAGCCATGGCAGGGCATGACGATATTGGACACGCGCAGATAGATTTTGTCGGCGGCGACTTTGCGGCAGGACAGCATGCGGATGCCGTAATCGGTTTCAATGCCTTCCAGAGTAGGCGCGGTGTCGGCGGCGTAAAGCTCGCCGTCGCCGCCGCCGCGCGGCCGGTCACCGGTGAAGCTGCGATGCAAGAACGACAGGTGCGACGAGTCGCATTCACCTTCGAGGCCTTGCAGCCAACTACAGTCTTGGATCGACCGGGTGACGTAAAGATTTTCCGGCGCCATAGTCATCCACTCGTAGTTGGGTAATAGCGGCTGCTTATCCCTGGGACCCATGTAGGTCCAGATCATGCCGCCGGCTTCTTTGCATGGATAAGCGACCTGGCGCACTTTGTCTTTGAGCGTGCTGCCGGCGGGCTCCGCCGGGGTGTCAAGCACCTTGCCGTCAACGTCCATCTTCCAACCGTGGTAAATGCAGCGCAGGCCGCACTCTTCGTTTCTGCCGAAGAAAAGTGAAGTGCCACGATGTGGGCAGTGCTCGTCGAGTAAACCGACGCGTCCCTGAGTGTCGCGAAAGGCGACCAGGTCTTCGCCGAGCAGACGCACGCGCACCGGCGGGCCGTCGGGTTCGGGAATTTCACTCGCTAGCAGCGCCGGTATCCAGTAACTGCGCATCAGTTTGCCCATCGGTTGGTCCGGGCCGACTAACGTGAGCATGTCGTTTTCTTCGCGTGACAGCATGGCGGTTTCCTCTTAAGATAGAATTTGCGTCTGCACTACTTTGCTCGGGATGACAGGCGGAAGAGTTTTGGAATCGGAGATTAACCACGAACGGCACGAAAATTGGAAAAGCGTTTCGGAATCTTATTTCGTGTGTTTCATGCTTTTCGTGGTTAAAATCTTTTCCGCGTCGCCAAGTCAAAACGCTTCAACTCAGTTTAAATTCTCCCGGCGTAATTTCAACGATGCGATTCTTGGCTGGATCGCGGATCGTGCCGATGGGGTCTTTACCGGCGGCGATGGCGTCCATGGAGTCTTTGTAGAGCTTACGCAGCATGATCACGCCCCTGTCCGACACACCGAGGTGTTCGATGGTGCGGTCGCAAATTTCTCCTTGGCTTTCCTGGGCGGCGCGGTCCTGGTCGCCGCGCGCCAGATAGCCGGTCGCTTCGTCGTAACGGTACTGGCCCGGTGTGGTTTCGACCACGCCTTTTTCGCTGTTGTCCGCCGGGATTGCACCGGTTGGCTTACCGTCGACGATGGGCGCGAAGTAGACGGTGAAGTGCATCGTGTGGGTATCGTCGGCGGGGACGCGCCAACGTAGCGCTTCGTAGCCTGGATGATTGGCGGCCATGCCGCAGGGATGACTTTCCGGCACGTGATAACCGGTCTTGTTCATGGTCGGCATGATGAAGTAGCTGAGCGTCTGATAGCGTTCGCCGCCGCCGGTGCGGGAAAAAGTATCGCGGATGCCGTAGTCGAAATATTCTGAGGTCAGCACCGGGTCGGTCCATTTTTTCGTGTTGGGCGTGCGGTGCAGCCACTTGAAGTGATGTTGATCGACGGTGTTCTCCACCATTTGCAAATAATTGCAGCTGGCGCTGCGTCCTTGGAGGGAGCGCACGCCGTCTTCTCTGACCAATACATCGTAGCGCGGCAATAGCGGTGCCGGCTCGGGGCCGAGATAGGCGAAGATCACGCCGGCGAGTTCTTCGACGCGGTAAGAAGGTTGGCGCACTTTGTCTTTGAAGTTGGCTTCCGGCGGTTCGGTGGGTTGCTCCAAGCAGCGGCCCGTGACATCGAACAGCCAGCCGTGATAACAGCAGCGCAGTCCGCCGTCTTCGATATAGCCTAAATGAAGTGAGGTGCCGCGGTGTGGGCAGCGCGCGCCGATGAGACCGAGCACGCCCTTCTCATCGCGAAACAAAACCAAATCTTCGCCGAGCAGCTTGCGCCGCACCGGTTTGCCTTTGAGTTCGTTGGTGAAGCCGACCGGATGCCAGTAACGGCGCATCATGGTGCCGCACGGCGTACCGGGACCGACGCGGGTCAAGTCGTCGTTTTCTTGGGCGGTGAGTGCCATCTGAGAGTCTCCTGCTTATTGCGTAAGTGTTGAGTGGGTTGTGACGGAATTTCTCACCACGAAGATACGAAGGACGCGAAGATTTCGAACCGAGGGCGCAGCATGCTGCGCCCCGACAATTCGTGATTCCCTTTTTTGTGTCTTTTGCGTCCTTTGCGGCCAACCATCCGAATCCGAATCGATCCTAATCTCTGTGATCTCTGTGTACTCCGTGGTGAAAATCATCTGGCAAACAACTTCAATTTATCAGCCGGTAGCCGGATATAAACTTGCTGCGCCGGGGCGGTGCTTTGGGTGGTTTTGAAGCGCAGGGCTTTGCCGTTTATTTTTACGTCGCACACCGTAAGCTCGCCCAAGAAAGTCGACGACAAGACTTCGGCGGCAAATTCGTTTTCCATCCCGGTCGCGGTAGCTGATAGCAACATCTCTTCGGGGCGGATGGCGACGCTGACATTGCGCAAGTTGGCGTCGCCGATGGCGCAGCTGAGCTGGCCCATGTCGGTGTCGACTCGGCCGCCGTTGCTGACCACCCCGTCGATCAAGTTGGTCGAGCCGAGAAACTCGCAGACCTCGCGGGTCGACGGCCGGTCGTAAAGTTCGCGCGGCGGCGCGCACTGCAAGACTTTGCCTTTGCTCATGACTGCGACCCGGTCGGCCAGCGCCATGGCTTCGACTTGATCATGGGTGACGTAGAGCACGGCGATGCCGAATTTTTTCGATAGGTTTTTGATCTCGTCGCGCACTTCTTCGCGCAGGCGGGCGTCCAAGTTGCTCAACGGCTCGTCCATCAACAGCACTTTGGGTTCCACCGCCAGGGCGCGGGCGAGTGCGACTCGTTGTTGTTGACCGCCGCTCAAAAACGGCGCCGGCCGGTCGGCAAGGCCACCGAGTTGCACCATTTCCAGCGCATTCATCACACGCTTTTTGACGTCGGCGCGGGACAGTTTGTGCGGACCATTGTTGAGCGGAAAGGCGACGTTGTCGAACACCGTCATATGCGGCCAGACGGCGTAGGACTGGAACACCATGCCGATGCCCCGGCCTTCGGGTGCGACGAAGAAATTCCGTTCAGCCGAGCTCACCAGGACGTTACTGATGGCGATCTCGCCGCCGTCGGGCTTTTCCAGACCGGCGACGCAGCGGAGCAGCGTGGTCTTGCCCGAGCCGCTGAGTCCCAGCAGCACGAAAAACTCCTGCTCGCCGACATCGACACTGACGCCGTCGACCGCATGCACGGCGTCGGTGCCGGACTTATAGACTTTGAGTAAGTTTCTTACCGAGATCATGATAAAGCGTTTCTCAGTTCACTTTCGTTGTCCTGCAATCGATGCGCGTAAAATGCACCGGCATTTTTTATCACTCCGCAGGGGATTTGCAACTCAATGTGCGGCGGCAAGCCGTCCCGCATCTAAAAGTCTGCGCGGTTTGCGCGAATGTATGAATACGTGAATACACTTGGATTCGGAAATGACTCTCGCCAAGGCGCAAAGACGCCAAGTTCGGAGAGGAAAGGATTACACCTCGGCCGAGAAGCTTTATTCCAATTCTCCGATTTGCGGCCTTCGCGCCTTGGCGTGAAATATTCCGAAACTCGGTCGTGTCCTTGCCGGGCTAGTTGCCGGCATAATGCAGTCGCCAGTAGTAATTCGCCCAGCCGATATATTCGTGAATGGTGGCGAACATTTTCGGCGCGACACTTTCGTTGGGGAAGAAGTCGAAGGGGGTCGGCTCGAACTTACCGGCGGAAAAGTCGCCGGGAGCGGGAACCGGTTCAGGCACGCGCGCGCTGAAAACCAACATGCTGCGCGGCATATGCATGGCCGAGGTGACCAGCAGATAGCGCTTCCAGCCATGTTTCTTCAAGACTTTCTGTGTTTCTAAGGCATTCTCAAAGGTGTCGCGTGATTTTTCCTCGCCGATGACATCCTGCTTGGGCACTCCCCACTTGATGAGAAAGTCGCGGGCGATCTTGTTTTCGTCCATGGCAGGGGTGAAAGGATTGACATGGCCACCGGAAATAATGATCGGCTTGGGCTGGATGCGATAAAGCCGCCAGGCCTCGTCGAGGCGGCGAAACATATGCTCGTCGATGGATGGGAACGGAATTAACCCGCTCGCCGGATAACTGCCGCTGGTGAGCACGACGATGGCGTCATACCGGCCGGCTTTGCGCGGATCGAGCAGCGGCGCATAACGCGACTCTAGTTGGTAGCGCAGCGCATAGTTGGCCGGCCCGCAGTGGAGACCTAGGATGAGTAGAAATGTGAAGAACAGCAACTTGCGCGCCCAATGGCGCTGCCAAAAGAGCAACACCGTTAGCAGCAAAAGTAGCCAGGGCATGGGCGGCAATAGGAGCACTTTGAGGAACTGCTTGAGGGTGAACATGGGGTAGGTTTCAGCTATTAGCTGTCAGCTGTCAGCGGTCAGCGGTCAGCCTCGGAAATTCTCGCCGAAAGCTGACAGCTGATCGCTGACTGCTACCCGACTTCATTCCGCGTCCGGCTGTTTCTCCGGCGCGGCGTTGGCGAAGGCGGGGATGGCGTTACAGTTTTTCTCGATTTCTAAAATCGTTGGGTAATTCGACAGATCGCAGCCGTAACGCCGGGCGTTGCCGAGCTGGGGGATCAAGCAAATATCGGCTAGCGTCGGCACATCGGCGAAACAAAATTTGCCGCGCTTAGGTTGGCCGACGATCATTGCTTGCAGCGCCGATAGGCCGAGATCGATCCAGTGCTGCGCCCACTTGTTCACTTGCTCGTCGGTCTGGTTGTAGCTCGCTTTGACGTAGTTCAACACGCGCAGATTTTGAATCGGGTGCACTTCGCAGGCGATCACCAGCGCCATGCTGCGCACCAGCGCCTTGTCGGCGGGATCTTTGGGCAGCAGCGGCGGACTGGGATGGGTCTCTTCCAGATACTCGATGATCGCCAGTGACTGGGTCAATATTCTGCCGTTGTCCTCCAGCGCTGGCACCAGCGCTTGCGGATTCAGCTTGGTATACGCCGGCATCAGTTGCTCGCCGCCGCCACGGCGCAGATGGATGGCGGCGGACTCATAACTGAGTCCTTTCAGATTGAGCGCGATGCGCACACGGTAGGAAGCGGAGCTGCGGAAGAAGGTGTAAAGTTTCATTGAAATATTTTCCTGTATTCCTTTCTTTTTTCAGCCATCTGATTGGCGTCGGGTTCGTCCATCTCGACGACGTTGATCTTGTCAGCATCGGCGAGGGGCGGGTGGATGCCTTTGCGGGTGACGAACTCGCCGAACTTGGCCATCACGCGCAGGCTGTCGTCACTGTAGAAGTAGTCTAGGAACGCCTTGGCGGCGTTGGGCCGGGCGGCGCGGCTGCTCATGGTGATGGCGTGAGA
>Ga0209798_10002135_pt1 | contig 11681 bp, 9 predicted proteins | sample DOMMetBare3Fresh_FD_187475 | JGI IMG/M metagenome (GOLD analysis project Ga0209798, IMG submission 187475) | Wetland sediment microbial communities from St. Louis River estuary, USA, under dissolved organic matter induced mercury methylation -... | ecosystem: Environmental > Aquatic > Freshwater...
TATCATAATGGTTCTAATATAACGATTTCCTGTTTGTTTTGTTCCAATATAATACAAGAAAAAATCCGGTGATCGCTCCGCCGAGATGGGCAAAATGAGCAATATTATCACCACTGATTTTAGCAACTCCCCCAAATAAATCTATAGCTGCCAATCCCAGCATGGCCCACTTAGCCTTTACCGGGAAAGGAATGAACATGATGAATAATTCTGTGTTGGGGAATAAATAAGCAAACGCCACCATTACTCCCATGATGGCACCCGATGCCCCGAGTGCAGGTGCAACAGCACCAAGTTTTGCTTTTACTGCTACAATATCATTTGCATTAAATGCCTGGAGTAGTTGTTCACACCGGAAATACTGCATCCCCAAATGTAATGCTGCTGCTCCAAGGCCGCAGGCCAGATAAAAAATCAGAAACCTTTTGCCTCCCCACACATTTTCTAAAATTCGACCAAACATCCAGAGTGTAAACATATTGAACAGGATGTGAAAAAACATTGGTGGCGGTGCATGGGAAAACATATGCGTAGCAATCTGGTAAGGCTGAAATTTTTGAGTAACATCCAGGTAGCCAGCCTGCACTAAAAGCTGATGAAGTTTTTCCGGCATCAATGGCCACATTACCAGTTTTTCTGTTAACTGTAATTGGCTATCAAGTAATATCTGTGCCAGGTAAACCAGTGCGTTAATAATAATCAGATTTTTTACTATCGGCGGAAACTTATCAGGCCGGGTAAATCGAAAATCACTCATGCGGTAAAATTAGGATTTATTGAAGCGCTTTCTTTTAGTTATGCGAAATAAGATGTAAAATATTCAAAAATAAATTCAATAAAATTTTCACATATTAATACTATTTTAATTGTAATAATGAATTAATAACTATTATGAATTTAATTTTAACTGAACTACATTTTCAATATGATGAGTATGTGGAAACATATCAACTGGCTGTCCTTTTGTAACTGCATATTTTTCGTCAAGTAAATTTAAATCCCTGGCTTGTGTAGCAGGATTACAGCTTACATAAACAATAGTTGGGGCTGCGATATCCAGTATTTTTCTGATTAATTTTTCATGCATCCCGACTCTTGGCGGATCGGTGATGATAACATCCGGTCGTCCATGTGCAGCAAAGAATTCATCATTACATATATCAATTACATCCCCGGTAATGAATTCAGCTGAATCAAGATTATTTAACTGTGCATTTTCTTTTGCATCTTTAATAGCGTCAGGTATCACCTCTACCCCGATAATTTTTTTAGCCATTTTGCTTAAAAAAATACCGATGCTCCCTGTACCACAGTATAAATCATAAATTGTTTCTTTACCTGTCAGCTCAGCAAATTCCCTTGTAACCCTGTACAACTGTTCCGCTTGCCTGGTATTTGTTTGAAAAAAAGATTTGGGGCCAATTTTAAATTGAAAATCCTCCAGTTTTTCAACTACAAATCCCTTTCCATAATACACTGCAGGCTCCAGGTCATTAAGGCTATCGTTCCATTTTGTATTTATTGTATAAAGTAATGTAGTAATGGAAGGAAAATGTGCCGACACATAATCCATAAGCATTTTAATTTTTTTTTCATCATTTTCCGCCACCACTATATTTACCATCAACTCCCCAGTTGTACATAGTCTTATCTGCATGGTTCTTAAAAACCCTATATGATTCCTTATATCATAAAATGGCCATCCATTGGTTTTTGCAAATTCTTTTACAGCTATTCTTATTGTATTGGTCGGCTCGGCCTGCAGGAAGCATTCATTTATATCCACCACTTTATCAAAAAATCCTTTCGCATGAAACCCGGCCACATCTTCATCACCATTAATTGATAAATCTGTTATTTCATCTTTTGTTAAAAATCTTTTATTCCCAAATGTATATTCAATCTTATTCCGGTAATAGTTCGTTTTATCTGCACCGATGATTGGAAGCAGGGTTGGTAATGTAACTTTGCCGATTCGTTTAAGTGTTTCCTGTACCTGTTTATTTTTAAAGAATAACTGCTTCTCATAAGGAAGCATTTGCCACTGGCAACCCCCGCATACACCGAAATGTGAGCAAAAAGGTTGTATTCTGTCAGCAGAAAATGAATGTATTTTCAGAAGTATACCCTCTGCCCAGTCCTTTTTGTTTTTTATTAGCCGTATATCTACTATATCTCCGGGTATTACATTCTCTATAAAAATAACCTTACCTTCTACCCTCGCCAGCGATTTGCCTTCGGCCGCATAGTCTTCTACCAGTATTTTTTCCAATACAATATTTTTCTTTTTTCTTCTCACGGCGCAAATATACCCCTAACACTTAAAGGCTAATAAATAACTGCAGTTTTGCTTTTTAACAAAGCAACTATTTATTTTAACATTCCTTCTATAAACAGAATCCGATACCTTATTTCATTGCTGATGGTTTTTAAATATCTTTACGGGATTCATTCTGACTTATGAAACATTTATTATTATCCCTGAGTTTACTATTGGTAATTACTGCTTATGGGCAGGATGGTTATGAAATCAAAGTGACCTTAAGGCCTTTTAAAAACCAATATATCTACCTTGGTCATTATTTTGGTAAAACTTATCCCATCATTGATTCTGCCATACTGAATAATAAGAGTGAAGCAGTTTTTAAAAGCACAAAAAAAATTCAGGGTGGCATATATTTAATCGGCTATCCAAACAAATCAGGTTTTTTTGAAATACTCATAGACAAGCAAACAAAGTTTTCGGTTTATGCTGATACGGCCACATTGAAAAAGGGATTAAAGTTTACGAATTCGGCCGATAATGTTTTATTCAACAATTATCAGCAATTTATGGCTGCTAAAGGGAAAAAGATCAATGATATAAGACAAAAGTTGAAAACTGCTATCAGCAAAACTGATTCTACCCGCCTGATAGATGAACTGAATACAGAAGATAAAAAAATCAATAATTACCGTGATGAAATAATAAAAAGGAACCCCGGTAATCTTCTCAGTGTATTTTTGAATTCAATGCGAGAACCGGTACTAACCGGCAACCTGAAAGACCCCAAAACCAAAGAAGATTCATTGGCAGCTTACAATTATTTTAAAAGTCATTTCTGGGATGGTGTTAATTTCTGGGATGGCCGGCTTGCTTATTCTACCTTGTTTGAAGAAAAACTGGATAAATATTTTGAACAGCTTGTTGTACCTCAACCCGACTCGATTATTAAAGAAATGGATTGGATGCTTGGTTATGCTTCAGCCAGTGAAGAAATGAATCGTTTATTGCTGATAAAGTTTGTGAACCGCTACCTGAATCAAAAATACATGTGGGAAGATGCCGTATTTGTCCATTTATTTGAAAAATATTTTTCAAATAAAACATATCCGTGGCTTACACCTCAGGGTATAAAAACAATTACCGACAGAGCCTATAGTTTAATGGCCAATATAATGGGTACTCCTGCTTCAGACATTTCATTGCCAGATTCTACAGGAAAATTATTATCCCTTTATGAATTAAAATCCAGCTATGTAATCCTTGTATTTTGGGATCCAACCTGCAGTCATTGTAAAGAAATATTGCCAAAACTTGATTCGTTTTATCTTGCAAAATGGAAAGCTTCTGGTGTTAAATTTTTTGCTGTTGCAAAAGAAACAGATGGTTCAAAAAAAGATTGGTTGAATTTTATCACTGAAAAAAAACTGAATGAATGGACTCATGTTTATTACTCAAAAGCAGATGATAAAGCAAGAATTGATGCTGGCATACCGGGCTACTCCCAGTTATTTGATGTGCAAACCTTCCCTACGTTATATTTGCTGGATAAAGACAAACGAATTGTTGCTAAAAAACTGAGCTATCAGCAAATTGATGATATACTTCAACTAAAGTTAAAGGGTCAATAAAAAGAACAATAAACTTTTCGCTATGTACAAAAAAATTCTTTCTGTAATATTTGCATCATTTATAATAATCAGCGCGGCTTCACAAACATTATTTACCTATGGGAAATATTCAGTTGATGCTAAAGAATTTCTCAAAGCATATAATAAAAACAATACACAACCCGTAAAAAATAAAGCCAGTTCAATAAAAGATTACCTGGATTTATACATCAAATCAAGATTAAAAATCCGTGAAGCTTATGAAAGAAGATATGATACATTGCCGGGTATTAAATCTGAAGTTGCAAGTCTAAGATCACAAATTGCAGAAAATTATATGTCAGACCCTGCCATAGCAGACAAGATGGTGAAAGAAGCTTTTCAACGCAGCCAGAAAGACATACATGTTGCACATATATTTATTTCATTTAAAAACAATATTGGAATAACAGATACTGCCGCTGCTATAAAAAAAAGGGACGATGTATTGCAAAGATTAAAAAAGGGAGAGGACTTCCTGTCAGTTGCACAGCAATTGTCAGATGATCCCGCAGTAAAAATCAATAAAGGGGATATTGGGTTTATAACCGTTTTCAACCTTCCCTATGAATTTGAAAATGCCATATACTCTACTCCAACAGGAAAATACAGCCAGGTGGTACGATCTAAAATAGGATATCACCTCTTCAAGACACTTGGAGAAAGAAAAGCGGCGGGTAAAATAAAAGCTCAGCAAATTTTAATTGCAATACCCCCGGGATCAGACGATGAAGTAAAAAAACAATTAGCCGACCGGGCTGATTCACTTTATAATCTTATAATGAAAGGCGAAGATTTTGGCAAATTAGCGTCTGCTTTCAGTAACGACTATGTCAGCGCTGTTAATAGCGGTACGATGCCAGAAATAGGTGTGGGACAGTATGATCCTGCATTTGAAAAAGAAATATGGGGGCTTCCCAAAGATGGTGCTGTAAGTAAACCTTTTCTTACATCTCATGGCTGGCATATTGTAAAACGTAATTCTGTAAAACCAGTTATAACCGATCCGAATAATAAAGTAAACCAGCAGGAACTGCTACAAAAAATTAAAAATGATAGCCGTTGGAAATCATCAAAAGATTTTATTTATAAAAGAGTAATTGAAATAGCAGGCTTTAAAAAACAACCTTATATTGAAGCTGCCTTATGGGCGATGAGTGATAGCCTGCTCGACTTCAAGCCAATGAAAGAAATCGGGAAGTTGGTTTTACCAACTACTTCTTTATTTACTATCGGTGATTCTGCTTTTGATGCAGCTGCATGGATAAACTATGCCCGCACTTTCAGGTTTAAAGAAGATGGTACAGGAGCCAAGCCATATCCACAGGTGCTTGATGAATTTACAAAGTATGCAATGCAAAATTATTACAATGATCACCTGGAAAATTTTAGTGAAGAATTTAAAAGCCAAATGACTGAATTTAAAGACGGTAATTTATTTTTTGAAATTATGCAGCAGGAAATCTGGAATAAAGCACAAAGTGACAGCATAGCCCTTCTCAATTTGTATAATAAAAATAAAACAAACTACATGTGGAAACAAAGTGCAGAGGCTGTTTTATTCTTTTGTGCTGATGAAAATACTGCTAAGACATTATATGCTGAAGTAAATAAAAAACCGGCAGAGTGGAGAAAAGTAACTGAACTGTTTACCGAAAAAGTGATAGCAGATTCTTCAAGATATGAATGGAGCCAGATACCAAATCTTAATAAAAATGTACCCAAAGCTGGTATGATTACTTCACCTCTCATAAATACATCTGATAACACAGCCACTTTTGCTTATATCCTAAAAGTATATAATCAACCTGTACAACGCAGCTTTACAGATGCAAAGGGATTAGTAATTAACGATTACCAGACACTCCTCGAAAAACAATGGGATGAAACGCTGAGAAAAAAATATCCTGTGGTAGTAGATCAAAAGGTGCTGAACAGTATTTCAAAATAAGATTTATGAAATAAATAGGCAAGTGGGGAATGTAATTTTTCAGCCTAAGAAAAATTAATAGGGATTTAAAAACTTATCAATCTTATTCATGAAAATATGCGGAAAGAAGTATATCAAATTCCATAACACTATAACTCCTTCACCACATTAGCAATCAGCTGAGGTCTTCCCAAAGTATAATAGTGCAAAACGGGTACGCCTGCTTTTTTTAATTCCTTTGATTGCATCAGTAACCATTCAGTGCCAACTTTTTCTGCTTCTTCATCTGTTTTACAACGGAGAATCTCGTTTGATAATTCAGAAGGTAAATCAATGTAAAATGTTTTTGGCAGTACTGTCAGTTGTTTTTTGGAGTAGATTGGTTTTAACCCGGGAATAATAGGTACAGTAATGCCGATTTCCCTGCAAGCATTGACAAATGCATGAAATTTTGCATTGTCAAAAAACATTTGTGTAATAATATAATCAGCCCCTGCATCTACTTTTTGTTTCAGATACCGGAGGTCCGTTTCCATATTTGGAGCTTCAAAATGTTTTTCCGGGTATCCTGCCACGCCGATGCTGAATTTTGTTTTATGTGTATCCCTTAATTCTTCTTCAAGGTATATCCCGGAATTCAAGTTAACTACCTGCTTCAATAAATCAATAGCATATTTATGTCCGCCGGGTTCAGGTTCAAAGGTGGTTTCATTTTTTGCTGCATCACCACGAAGAACAAGTACATTATCAATACCGAGGTAATGAAGATTTATTAATGCATCTTCTGTTTCATTAACGCCGAATCCGCCACAGATGAGATGCGGTACAGTGTCTACATTGTATTTGTTCATTATTGCCGCACAAATACTTTCAGTACCCGGGCGTTTACGTACTATTACTTTTTCAAAACTGCCATCTGCCTTTTTCTTGAAGACATGTTCACTGCGGTGATAGGTAACATTAATAAAAGATGGTTTGAATTCCATCAGGGGATCCAAATGCTTATACAATGCGCCAATACCTTTTCCTTTCAAGGGAGGCAATACTTCAAATGATATCAGGGTCTCTTTAGCCTGGTTGATATGGTCAATAACTTTCATGAGGGTGCAAAGCTAACGATGCTAAGGCATTAGTCAAAAACTACGTTAAAGGTTCTTTTATATAAAATCAATTCTGTATCAATGCTTACATTTGCTTCAATGCTTCATACTATACATACAAAAGAACTTGTTAAAAAATATGGTCAGCGTATTGTTGTAAATCATGTATCCATAGATGTAAAACAGGGCGAGATTGTAGGACTGCTTGGCCCGAACGGTGCCGGTAAAACCACTACTTTTTACCAGGTAGTGGGATTGATAAAGCCGGATGAAGGTGAGGTTTTTCTTGACGATCAGAATATTACCAGTCTGCCAATGTACAAAAGAGCCCAAATGGGTATCGGCTATTTACCACAAGAGGCATCTGTATTCCGCAAGCTGAGTGTAGAAGATAATATAGCAGCAATACTGGAAATGACAAAACTTTCAAAACAGGAACAAAAAGCCAAACTGGAATCTTTGATAACCGAATTTCGCTTACAGCATGTAAGAAAAAGCAACGGCGATATATTAAGCGGTGGTGAAAGAAGAAGAACCGAAATAGCAAGAGCATTATCTGTTGACCCAAAATTTATTTTACTCGATGAACCGTTTGCCGGTATTGACCCTATAGCCGTAGAAGATATCCAATCCATCGTTGCTAAACTGAAGTATAAAAACATCGGAATACTGATTACTGACCATAACGTTACAGAAACACTCTCAATCTGCGACAGGGCTTACCTGCTGATAGAAGGGAAAATATTCAAACACGGCACGGCAGAAGAACTGGCAGAAGATGAAGATGTACGTCGTTTATATCTCGGTAGAAATTTTGAATTGAAAAGAAAAGACTGGCTGCATGAAGAAGCCAGGAGCTTTGTCGATAATGCAGAAAAGGGTTAAACTTGCCTGACTAATTTTTTATAATGCCCCTCAAAGTAATTGCTTTTGATGCTGATGACACCCTTTGGGTAAATGAACCCTACTTCAGGGAAACTGAAGATAAATTTTGTTCACTGCTCGAAGATTATCTTCCACATCATACTGTCTCCCAGGAATTATTTAAAACCGAAATGCAAAATATTGTTTTATATGGTTATGGTATAAAGGGCTTCATGCTCTCAATGGTAGAAACGGCCTTAAGGATTTCCAACAACACTGTCAACCTGGCTACTATTGAAAAAGTAATTCAATATGGAAAAGATTTACTTGAAAAGCCAATTGAATTACTGGATGGCCTGGAAGAAGCTTTACACTTGTTAAAGAATAAATACAGGTTGGTGGTAGCAACAAAGGGAGATTTACTTGACCAGGAAAGAAAATTAAGAAAATCAGGGCTGGAACATTATTTTCATCATATCGAAATAATGAGTGATAAGCAAGAAGCAGATTATAATAAATTAATCAAACACCTTGATATCAAACCGGAAGAATTTTTAATGATTGGTAATTCGATTAAATCTGATGTATTGCCGGTATTGGCTATTGGCGGTCATGCGGTGCATATCCCCTATCATACCACCTGGGCGCATGAGAAGGGGGAACAAACCATCAATCATTTTAATTTCCGCCAGGCAGAATCTATAAAAGATATACTGCCCGATTTACTTTACTGATTAATTCAGTTTACTTTGCTGTTTATTGTCTGAATCCTGAAGAAATATTTATGGATTATCAACATTTACCAAAAATAGAACTACACCTTCACCTGGATTGCAGCCTTAGCTATAAAGTAGTACAGCAAATTAGCCCTGCAATAACGTATGAAGAATACCACGATTCGTTTATTGCTCCTCCGAAGTGTACAGATCTCACAGATTATTTAAAAAGAGCAGTTAAAGGTTATGAACTGATGCAAACAAAACAACAACTGCATTTGGTAACCCTGGACCTGATGGAACAATTAAAAACTGATAATGTAATTTATGCAGAAATCCGATTTGCTCCTCTCTTGCATATAATAAATGGCCTTACTCCAACCGAAGTGGTACAAACTGTGAATGATGCAGTTTCAGAAGGAATAGTAAAAACGGGAGTTGAGGCAAGAGTTATATTATGTACTCTCCGTCATTATTTTGAAGAACAAAGCATGGAAACAGTTCAGTTAGTTGAAAAATTCAAAGGAACAAATGTGGTGGCATTTGATATTGCTGGAGATGAAGCGGGATTTCCTATTGATGAACATACTTCAGCATTTCTTTTTGCAAAGGAAAATAATATACCTGTCACATCTCATTCAGGGGAGGCAAAAGGCCCGAAAAGTGTTTGGGAAACACTTAAACATTTTTATCCATCCCGTATCGGGCATGGGATAAGAAGTATTGAAGATGAAAAACTGCTTGATTTTCTGAAAAGAGAAAATATACATCTGGAAGTTTGCCCTACGAGTAATGTTCAGACAAACGTCATTGAAACAATTGAACATCACCCGGCCGATAAATTATATAACCGGGGAATATCCATAAGCATAAATACAGATGGCCGTACCGTAACGCCTGTTACATTAACCAGTGAATATTCTTTGCTTGAAAAAGTTTTTATATGGAAACAGGAACATTTTTTAAAATGCAATCTTGAAGCAATCAAGCATTCCTTTTGTTCTGTCGAATTAAAAGAACAATTAACTCAAAAAATTAAAGCCGGATATGCTTTAATTTAACCGATTGGCCTGTAAATCATAGAATTTATTTTTTTTAAGATGGCATTGCTCCAAATTCTCTATTTTGCCAGTAGTAATGAGTTTTTTAAGTCCTGCAATATCATCTCTTGCCCGATTGCGGCTCTGGCGCATTGAAGCGTGGAAAAAACATCCCATTGATGCTCAGCGGGAAGTACTACAGGATCTTGTTACCTCTGCACAATACACCGAATTTGGAAGGAAATATAATTTTTCTAATCTTTTCTCAATCCGCGAATTTAAAGATGCAGTACCCATCCAGGAATATGAAGATTTGAAGCCATATATAGAACGCATTATGAAGGGGGAGCAAAATATTTTGTGGAACACCCCGATATATTGGTTTGCAAAAAGCAGCGGTACCACCAGTGATAAAAGTAAATTCATACCCGTCAGTGATGAAAGCCTGGAAGATGGGCATTATAAAGCATCCAAAGACGTGTTGTCATTATATTACCAGTATAATCCGGATTCGAACCTGCTTACAGGCAAAGGGCTGGTATTAGGCGGCAGCCATAATATCAACCCCCTGAATACCGATGCACAATACGGCGATCTAAGTGCAGTATTATTACAAAATTCTCCTTTCTGGGGGCATTGGATACGTACTCCCGATCTTAGCATTGCTTTGATGGATGAATGGGAAAGTAAAATTGAAAAACTGGCTGAGAACACCATTATTGAAAATGTAACTTCTATTTCCGGCGTTCCTACCTGGACATTGGTACTATTTAAAAGAATATTAGAAATTACAGGTAAGAAAACTATCATTGAAGTATGGCCTTCACTGGAATTATACATGCACGGTGGTGTATCATTTACTCCATATAAAGATCAATTTAAAAAACTTATAGGTAAAGACATTAATTACCTGGAAATGTATAATGCCAGTGAAGGATTTTTTGCAGCACAGGAAAAACCGGGAGATGAGGGTATGTTGCTATTTACAGATCACGGCATCTTCATGGAGTTTATGCCCGTTGGAGAATATGGCAAAAAAAATCCTTCAACTATTGGACTTATGGATGTTGAAACAGGAAAAAATTATGCTCTTGTTATCAGTACAAATGGCGGACTATGGAGATACCTGGTTGGAGACACTATTCAATTCACTTCACTAAATCCATTTCATATTAAAGTTTCGGGAAGATTAAAACACTATATAAATGCTTTTGGTGAAGAAGTGATAATAGATAATACTGACAAAGCAATTGCCATTGCATCAGAGAAGACCGGTGCAATAGTAAATGATTATACTGCGGGACCTGTTTATTTTACCGATACTTCCAACGGCGCACATGAATGGTTGATTGAATTTGAAAAAGAACCTGAAAAACCAGAAGTATTTACCTTAGAACTGGATAATGCATTAAAAAGTGTAAACAGTGATTATGAAGCCAAAAGATATAAAGATATCGCCCTTCGGCTACCGGTAATACACATTTTAAAAAAAGGAACATTTTCAGAATGGCTGCGGAGTAAAAGAAAATTGGGAGGACAGCATAAAGTTCCCAGGTTGAGTAATGACAGAAAGTTTTTAGAAGAAATTCTTTTGCAGGAAAAAAATACATTTACAAACTACTAATAAAAAATATAATGAAATTACTCGAAGGAAAAGTTGCTATCGTAACCGGGGCTGCCCGCGGAATAGGAGAAGGCATTGCATTAAAGTTTGCTGAACACGGAGCTAGTGTTGCATTCACTTTTGTAAGCGACAGTAGCGCAGAAAAAGCGGCAGCACTAGAATCAAAACTGCTGGGTATGGGTGTGAAAGCGAGGGCTTATAAAAGTAATGCCGGAGATTTTGCACAGTGCGAATCTTTCGTAAATGATGTATTGAAAGAATTTGGTAAAGTAGATATATGTGTAAACAATGCCGGTATTTCAAAAGACAATTTATTGCTCCGTATGACTCCTGAGCAGTGGAATGATGTTATCCAGGTAAACCTCAACAGCGTATTTTATATGACCAAGCAGGTTATCCGCCCGATGATGAAAGCAAAATACGGTTCCATCATTAATATGAGTTCTATTATCGGTGAAACCGGTAATGCCGGGCAAAGCAGTTATGCCGCCAGCA
>Ga0209798_10002136_pt1 | contig 11680 bp, 11 predicted proteins | sample DOMMetBare3Fresh_FD_187475 | JGI IMG/M metagenome (GOLD analysis project Ga0209798, IMG submission 187475) | Wetland sediment microbial communities from St. Louis River estuary, USA, under dissolved organic matter induced mercury methylation -... | ecosystem: Environmental > Aquatic >...
CTGCACGACGGCATGCAGGGTCTGCCCGGGGTGCGGATCACCCGGCCGCGCCACGCCAACCACGTGTTCGCCTGCCTGCCACCGGCCGCGGTCGGTCCGTTGCAGGACGTCGCCTCCTTCTACGTGTGGGACGAGGCGAGCACCGAGGTGCGCTGGCTCTGCTCCTGGGACACCACGCCGGAACAGGTCGACGAGTTCGTCGCGGCGGCCCGGAAGATCCTCACCGATCAGGTGTAGTGCGCGGCGGCCGCGGCGGCCTGCGCGCCGTACCCGCTACCGAACAGCACCGCGTGCACCAGCAGCGGGAAGAGCTGGTGCAGCGCCACCCGGTCACGCCAGCCATCGGCCAGTGGCGCCGCCTCGTCGTAGGCGGCCAGCACTCGACCCAGGTGCGACAGCCCGAACAGGACCAGCATGGCCAGGTCGCTCTCCCGATGACCGCCGTGCGCCGCGGGATCGATCAGGACGGCGCCCGCGTCGTCCCACAGCACGTTGCCCGACCACAGGTCGCCGTGCAGCCGGGCGACCGATTCGGCCGGTCCGGTGAGCTCGGGATCGCCGTGGGCGAGCCGGTCGCAGACCGCTCCGATGGTGGCGGCCTGGGCCCGGGTGACGGCACCGGCGTCACGGGCCGAGCGCAGGAACGGTTCGATCCGATACCGGGCGAAGAAGGCTCCCCAGCCGAGACGGGGTTGGGAATGGTTGTGCGGCAAGGGGATCGGACCGATGAAACCGTCCGCGTGCCAACCCTCCGGCGGGCACCCGAACCACGGGCCGCCCGCGGCATGGGTGGCCGCCAGCCGGCGGCCGAAATCCTCTGCTGCGTCGGCGGTTGCGCCTCCGTCCGCGATGCGCGGCACGATGATCGACGAGGCATCCCGCGCTACCGGGGCGCGAGGGACGACGACCCGGACGCCGCCGCGCCCGTGGGCCTCGGCGAGCCACCGCAGCCCCGCCGCCTCCACCGCGAAGAACCCCGACGGTGCGTCGCGGCGCCGCTTGACGATGTCGTCGTCGGTCACGACGGCCCGGCTCCGGACTGCAGGGGACGCCGGTTCAGTAGTGCCGTTCCCGTTGCGGCGCAAGGGGTGAGCGCCCGGTGACGATCCAGTCCAGCAGCCCGGCGCACGCGGACTCGATCTGGTCCAGCACGGCGCCGAACATCTGCGCCCCGTCGTAGTACGGGTCGGCGACGTCCAGGTCGGAGGCCATCGCGTCGTGCTCGACGTCCGGGTCGAAACTGCGCAGCAGCTTGACCCGCTCCCGGGCCGACTCGGTGGGTGCCCAGGCCCGCAGGGTGCGCAGGTGACCGCGGTCGAGGGCGATCACCAGGTCGCGGTCGACGAACCAGGAGGGCTCGAACTGCCGCGCCCGGTGGGTGCTGCCGTCGTAGCCGCGCTGAGCCATGGCCGCCAGCGCCCGGCGGTCGGCACGTTCCCCGATGTGCCATTCGCCGGTACCGGCGGAGTCGACCTCGACCCGACCGGCCAGGCCACGCTCGGCCACCATCGCCCGCAGCACGTACTCGGCCATGGGGGAACGGCAGATGTTCCCCGAGCAGACGAAACAGATGCGATAGGGACGATCCGGGGTGACCCCCGCCGCGGCGTCCAGACGGTCCATGGACTCATGGTGGGGCATCGCGGGCGCCGAATCGCAATCTTGGCCGCATTGCGTCCCCCGTCGCGCACTCCCGTCCCGTCGTCCACAGCCGTCACGGGCGCCCCGCCGGACGTCGCCCCGCCCCGCCTAACGTCCCCGGCGGGATCCGAACCGGAGAGGGAGGCGGAGATGGTGGAGTCTCGGGCAGATCACGCGGCAGCGCGGCTGAGGCAGGTGGCGGACCATGTGCACGAGGTGGCGGCCGAGGTCCGGCGGCTGGACGGCGTGGTGTGGCACAGCCTGTCCGCCGACCGTTTCCGCTCCGAGTTGGCCGCCGTCGCACTGCGCGTGGAGCGCACCGCGAGGGTGGTCGACCAGGCGGCGCAGGCCGTGGGGGTGCATGCCCGGGCTGCGCGAGGGGTGTGGTGACAGGAACGGCGGCCGTGCGCCTGACCGTCGAGGCCGAGCGGTACCGGGCCTGGCGGCGGGCCGCTCCCGGCGTGGTCACGGCGGCCGGCCCCGGTCCGGCGGATCGGCCCGAGGTGATGCCGCCGTTCGTCGCCGCCGCCTTCGCGGTGCACGTCCAGGCGGAGCGGACACTGTCCCTGCGGATGACCGGTCCGTCGATGCGACTGTCGGCGCACGTGTCCCGGGCGGGATCGCTCGCGGCGGCGGTGGTGCTGGCCCGGTTCGGTCCCCACCGATCTGCGGACCGGAGCACCCAGCGGGAGCCCGGCCTCGGGCAGGAGTGGGTGCAGATCGCGCTCGTGCGTGGCGAGCAGGCCGCCGAGGAGGTGTTGCGGTGGGTCCCCGACGAGCGGTCAGCGGACCCCTGGGGATCGTTGCCGGACGGCGCCGGGCTGCGAATCGTGGCGTCCTCGGGCGACCTGGTGCGCTGGATCGCCGTCGGCGGCGGTTGGGTGGAACCGGACGGCGCTCGCGCGGACCGGGCCGGGCTCGCGGACGTCGTCGGAACCGCCCTCGCAGCTCAGCCGGTGCCGGCGAAGCCGGAGAGGCACCCGTGACGGCCGTCGCGGGCGACCTGGACCCCGCCGACGGACTCCTGGTGCGCGGAGGCGCGGGCGGGACGACCGCCCTGCTGGACGATCTCGAGCACGGTGCCAACCGCCTGCAGGCGGCAGGCCACAGCCTCGCCGAGGTCGCCGCAGTGGTGGCCGCCACGGCCACCGATCCGGTCCTGCTCGCCTCGTACGCCCTGGCACCGCTCACCGGGATCCCCGCCGAGAGTTCGGTGGCCGCGGCCACGGTGGGTCCCTCCGGAGTGGTCACCTCGGCGGCGGCGGTGGCGGCCCTGGGGGGCACGCTCCGAGCCGCCGTGCGGCTGTACCGGGCCGCCGACGCCGTGGCGGCGCACGCCGTCCAGGCCCTCGCCTTCGGCGTCGGCCTGACCGCCCCCGTCGGCCTCACCCTGCTCGCCGCGGCGCTGCCGTCGTCGTCGCCGGCGGCGGCCCTGGCCGCCACGGCCGCTCTGGCCGCCCTGGCTGACGACGACCTGGCTTTGCTCGAGCTGCTGGCGGGCGTGCCGGGCGTGGGCGACCTGCTCGGTGCCGCGCTCCCCGGTGCCCTGGCGGGAGTCCTGACGGGCATCGGTGGGATCGCCGGGCCGGTGGGGATGCTCCTCGCTGCGGCAGCCGCCCCACGCGACCAGCGCCGGCTGGCCCGAATGCTGAGTGCCGGGGCCGCGGTCACTCCGTTCCTGCGCGAATCCGGTCGGGTCCGGGCCACGATCGGTCCCGCTCGTCCCGGGGTGCCCCCGAGGGGCGTGCGGACGCTGATCGACCGCACCGACCGGCTCTACCCCTCGCGAGGGGGCACCGCGGGAGCGATCCGGGTCGAACGGATCACCGGGCGGGATGGTTCTCGCTCGTGGATCGTGCTCGTCCCGGGCACCGAGGACTGGGCGCCGCGGGCCGGCGGCAATCCGTTCGACCTCAGCGCGGATGTCGCGGCCGTCGGCGGACGCTCGACGGCCGCGGGGGCCCTGGTGGTCCGAGCCGTTCGGGGGTGTGGTGCCCGGCCGGGCGAGCCGGTGCTGCTGGTGGGGCACTCGCTCGGCGGGATCGTGGCGGCCGAACTGGCCGCGGACCCCGAGGTTCGGCGCGAGCTGCGGATCACCCACGTGGTGGTCGCCGGCGCGCCGATCGCCGACAGCCGGATCCCGGACGATGTCCAGGTACTCGCGCTCGAGCACGATCTGGATCCCGTGACCTGGGTGGACGGAGCGCCGAACCCTGACCGGTCGACCTGGGTCACCGCGCACGCGCCCGGACCCGGGGGGATCGTCGACGCGCACGAAGCGGGCTCGTACGCCCGCACCGCGTCCGCCGTCGACGGCTCCCACGATCCGGGGCTGGTCAGGGCCCGTGCGGCACTGGCGCCCTTCCTCGATCGACCCGGGGCCCGGGCGACGGTGTGGCAGGTCGAGGGGGCTCGGGTGCCCGCAGCACCGGCGGCGGCGACCGCCGATCCGGTGCCGGCGCGCCCGGACTAGGCTGCCTCGGGTGCGAGGGATGATCGACGTCGGCCGTGACCGGTTGTGGTTCGAGGACTCCGGCGGCGACGGCCCACCGGTCGTCCTGCTGCATCCTGGGATCGCCGACTCGCGGGTCTGGGACGGGCTCTGGCAGCCGCTGACCGCCACCCACCGCGTGATCCGTTACGACGTGCGTGGTTACGGTGGTTCGCCGCCGGCCACCGAGGCGTACGACTGGGTGCGGGACCTGTGCCGGGTGCTCGACCACGTCGGTCTGGACAGCGCGCATCTGGTGGGCAACAGCAACGGCGGCGCGACAGCGCTGACCCTGGCCGTCCAGCAGCCTGCTCGGGTGCGGTCCCTGGTGCTGCTCGCCGCCGGGATCAGCGGCTACCCCTGGCCGGAGGAACCCGAGCTCGAGCAGCGCTGGCAGGCGGTCGTCTCCTCCGGCGATCCGGACGCGCTGGTCGAGTTGATGCTCGACCTGTGGTGCGCCGCCGGGCGGGAGCCGATGGTCCGCGACCTGGTGGCATCGGCCTCCCGAGGGGAAATTGGGCAGCATGCGCACTGGCGTGCACTCGACCCGGTGTGGGAGGAGTTGGACAGGCTCGCCGTGCCCACCGTGGTGATGATCGGCGATCGCGACCCGGCATCCATGATCGAGGCGAACCTGGCTGCGGCAGAACGGATCCCGGGCGCTCGCCTGCTCCGGCTGCCCGGCGTCGACCACCTCCCTCAGCTGCGCGTGCCGGACCGAGTGGTGCAGGTCGTCCGCGAGCACTGCGTCGCCTGACCGCTCGAGCGGGCCGCCGTGCGTGCTCCGGTCAGGGATCCCCGCAAACCCTTGATGGCGTTCGGCCACCGGCGGCGTGATGATGATCCGGTGACCCACCGTCCCGACAAGGAGCCCGACGTCGAGATCCTCGAACTCGGCGCCGTCCACCGGGACACGCCGACCGAGGGCGGAGAGCCGCACGGCACCGGTGGCGCTGCGGCCGGACGACGTGGGCCGGCTCGTCGGGTCTGGCTCCCGCTCGGGCTGGTCGTCCTGCTCCTGATCGGTATCGCGCTGGTCCGCGGCGACGCGGGCGGGTCGGCGCGCGCTCAGGGCTCGTCCGCCGGGTCGGCCACCTCGGCGCCGGGTGCTTCCGGGACCGCGGGCGGTGCAGCGGGCGGTGCACGGGGCGGCGCGTCGGGTGGGACGGCACCGAGCCCGCCGTCCTGGGTCACCGCCTCCCGGTCACTGTCGGTGAGTCCGTCGGACCAGGTCCAGGTCACCCGGGTCGGTCACCCGCTCCTGCCCGGGACGATCGACTGGTCGCTGTTCGGGTACAGCCCGGAGGGTGCCCTGATCCGGGTCGATCCTGGGATCGGTCGGGTCGTCCGCACGCCCGTGCCGCCGGCGAGCACCGAAGGCCCGCTCGATCTGATCATCGGCTCGCGGGCGGTCCTGATCCGGCCGTGGGACGGCACGGGCACGGTCCTGGTGCCGGACGGGCGTCTCCCGCAGGGCGTGACCGGGTTCCTCGACCAGGCTCTGCCCGGGTCCACCATGCCGGGGGGACCTGTCGTCCCCGGGCCTGATCGGGACCACGTCTGGGCTCCGTCGGCAGACGGTTCCGCGATGGTCCTGCGCGCCCTGGACGGTTCGGAGTCGGGCCGGCGCCTGCCGCTGGCTCCCGGCCTCAGCCCCTTCGCCGGTGACGGCACGGGCCAGGTCGTGCTGAGCGGCGTCGGCGGCGCCTATCTGGCCGAGGGCCGGACGGTCCGTCGGATCACCGCCGGCGCGTTGATGGCCATCGGCCCGACCCGGTGGCTCGTCCAGGAGTGCGACGACAGCTACCGCTGCCGGGTGCTCGTGATCGACCGAGCGGACGGGCAGCGACATGTGCTGACCGCCTGGAACACCACCCAGTTCTACTGGACCGCGGGATCGATCTCGCCCGAGGGCAGCTTCGCCGCGCTCCCACCACAGGACGGCAACGATCCGCAACTCCTGTTGACCAACCTCGACACCGGCCGCTCGCGGGTCCTGCCCAGCCCGGTGAACTGGACCTACCCGGCAAGCATCGCGTGGTCCCCGGACGGACGGTGGCTGCTCGTTCCCACCTCGCCCGAGGAGAACGTCGTGATCGACGTCTGCACCGGACGGGGGCGGGACCTCGGTGTGCGCCTCCCGAACCTGGTCGCCGTGGGCGTGCGCCCCGACGACCCCGCGGCCCGGCACGGGCGCCTGGTCTGCCCGTCGAGCTGAACGTCACCCGGGCGGTGCGGCGGTCCCGCCCCGGACGACGAGGGTGTGGTCGTGGCCGACCACCCGAGACGTCCTGCGGCACAAGTCGTCCCGCGTCCTCGCTGTACCAGGTGGGCTCCACCGCGCCGGACAGCCCGCGCCGGGTATCGCCGCCAGGAAGCCGCGACGGCGCAAACGAGATTCCGGGTGGCCGGGTGGCCGCGGCCCCGATCACCCGGGGAGTGGACGAGGTGCCCGGGTCGGAGGGCCTTCCCGGGACACGGACTTTGTCTTATCTTTGGGAGTAATCAACAGAGTCCACCAGTGGGACGGGGCAATACCAACGTCCCGTGAGGATCAGGAGATGTCGAGTGCCCCAGACTGCGACCCCGCAAGCCGTGCCCGCCGCCGCGTTCCAGGCCGGTGGCCCGCTCCTGGAGATGACCCGCACCACGCCAACCTGCCTGTGGAACGACTCCGCCGACCCGCGGGAACTCACCGAGTCCCTCACTTTCGGTGCCGTGGGTGCCACCTGCAATCCGGTGATCGCCCTGGGTGTGATCAAGGCGGACCTGCCCACCTGGCGCGCCCGGATCGCCGAGCTCGCAGCCGAACACCCCACCGCCACCGAGGACGCCATCGGCTGGATGATCGTCGAGGAGCTGTCGGTCGAGGCTGCCGCGCTGCTGCACCCGATCTACGTGGAGCACCGGGGGATCAACGGCCGGCTCTCGGTGCAGACCGACCCCCGGCGGCACCGGGACACCGACGCCCTGGTCGAGCAGGCCGTCCACTTCGACTCCCTGGCGGAGAACATCATCGTCAAGATCCCGGCGACGGCTGCCGGCATCGCGGCGATGGAGGAGGCCACCTACCGCGGGATCAGCATCAACGCCACGGTGTCCTTCACCGTGCCGCAGGCGCTCGCCGTGGGTGAGGCGGTCGAGCGGGGGCTGCGTCGGCGTGAGGCCGAGGGCCTGGACGTCTCCACCATGGGTCCCGTCTGCACGATCATGGTGGGTCGGCTGGACGACTGGATGAAGGTGGCCGCCGAGCACGCCAAGGTCACTCTCGACCCCGGATACTACGAGTGGGCCGGCGTGGCGGCGCTCAAGAAGGCCTATGCCATCTACCAGGAGCGCGGATACCGCACCCGGCTGCTGTCGGCGGCGTTCCGCAACCACATGCACTGGAGCCAGTTCATCGGCGGCAACGTGGTGATCTCGCCGCCGTTCGGCTGGCAGAAGCGGCTCAACGCCAGCGGGATCGACGCCCGGCCCCGGATGGACGACCCGGTCGACCCGGCCGTGGTGGACGCGCTCTACAGCCGCCTCGAAGAGTTCCGGAAGGCCTACGACCCCGACGGCCTGAGCATCGCGGAATTCGACGGCTTCGGCGCCACGCGTCGCACCTTGCGCCAGTTCCTGGCAGCCAACAACGAGCTCGAGGCGCTGGTGCGCGACGTGCTCGTGCCCAACCCGGACAGGTGAGCCGGTCGCCCGGCCGATCGACCGTGCGTCCCTGGTCGGCCGTTCAGCCGGCGAGCATGCTCAGCGAGAACGAATACCGGGACGCCGCGTAGACGTGGGTCCCGTACTCGACCACGCGACCGTGGTCGTCGAACGCGGTGCGCTGCATGGTGAGCAGGGCCGCGCCCCGAGGCTGGCCGAGCAGGCGGGCCTCCTCAGCGGTGGCCGTCTTGGCCCCGATGGTCTGATCGGCCGCGTGCAGCTGTACCCCGAGTGTCCGGATTATCTGGTAGAGACCCTGCTCCTCCAGCGCCTGAACGGTCAGCCCTTCGGCGATGCCGGGAATGGTGTGCGGCAGGTAGTTGCACATCCGTGCGATCGGGGCACCAGCCGCCGAACGCAGTCGCACCAGGACGCTCATCGGCGTGCCGGCCTCCACGGCCAGGACCTCGGCGATCATGCCGGAAGCGGTCTCGACGGTGAGCGAGAGCACCTTCGTGGTGGGCTTCTGACCACTGGAGCTCAGGTCCTCGTACAGGCTGCTCAGTCCCAGCGGGCGGCGCACCTTGGGTTGGACGACGCGGGTGCCGATGCCGCGCCGACGCACCAGGACGCCCTTCTCCACCAGGTACTGCATCGCCCTGCGCATGGTGGGCCGGGACAACCCGAGCAACTCCGCCAGTTGCACCTCGTTGTCCAGGCGGGTGCCCGGCGGCAGACGCCCGTCGAGGATCGCCGCCTCCATCGCCTGGGCGACCTGGAAGTACAGCGGAACGGGGCTGTTGCGGTCCAGGCGTAGGTCTGCCAGCAGCTGGTGCGAGTCCGCACGGCTGGCAGCGGGGGACGGGTTGCTCGACACGGCAGCAGTATGCGGACTCCATGACGGAAAGTCATCTACTCGAAATGTTAGGACAACCCATGGAACGGCCGATGTCCGTTCGGCGACGAACCGCCGGTGATCACCCACTTCGAGCGTCGCAACCAGATTGTTACCCAATTGGTCAGTAAGAATGTAGTGACAAAGTCTTGACGGCCAGTACCGATGGTGGTGAGACTCGGGTCACGTCTTCCACCCGGCGGCCCGCCGGCGACCAAAGGAGAATCGATGTTCAGAACTGGACGCCGGATCGGCGCCGTCGCCACGGTGGCGGTAGCCGCGTTTGCGCTCGCATCCTGCTCTTCGTCCGGAGGCAAGCAAGAGTCCCAGGCGAGCACCGCTGCCGGCGGGGGGCAGGCCAGTACCCCCCAGATGACCGTGGCGATGATCACCCACCAGGCTCCTGGCGACACCTTCTGGGACATCATCCGCAAGGGTGCCGAGGCCGCGTCCGCCAAGGACAACGCCAAGTTGGAGTACTCCAACGACCCCGACGCGACGAAGCAGGCGCAGCTCATCCAGGCCGCCATCGACAAGAAGGTCGACGGCATCGCGGTGACCGACCCGAACACCCCGGCCCTGGGTGACGCCATCAAGAAAGCCGTCGCGGCCGGCATCCCGGTGACCATGTTCAACGCCGGTGGCCCGGACGCTCTGAGCCTCGGTGTCCTCGGCTACTTCGGCCAGGGTGAGAAGGACGCCGGTCTCGCCGTCGGCAAGCGCGTCGTGGCGGACGGTGGCAAGAGCATCCTCTGCGTCATCCAGGAGCAGGGCCAGCAGCAGCTCGAGGACCGCTGCGGCGGTGTCACCACCGGTGCTGCGGGGGCCAAGGTCGAGAAGCTGTACGTCAACGGCCGGGACGACTCTGCGGTGACCACGACCATCCAGGCCAAGCTGACCCAGGCCAAGGACGTCGACTGGGTCGTCACCCTCGGCGCCCCGATGGCCCTCGACGCCGTGAAGTCGGTCCAGGGCGCCGGGAGCAAGGCCAAGATCGGCACCTTCGACACCAACAAGCAGCTCGTCGCGGCCATCCAGAGCGGGTCCATCGCCTGGGCGATCGACCAGCAGCCGTACCTCCAGGGCTACCTGGCCGTCGACGCGCTGTGGCTCTACAAGACGAACGGCAACACCCTGGGCGGCGGCTCCAACGTCGCGACGGGTCCGGCGTTCATCGACTCGAAGAACATCGAGGCCGTCTCCAAGTTCGCCGCCAACGGCACGCGGTGACCTGATATGACGACCGTCACGACCACACCGACCGACGATCGCGTCGCAACCCGCTCGGCGGCCGCCAGTTTCCTGGGCCGGCCGGAGGTGGGGGCGCTCATCGGTGCCGTCGCCGTCGCTGTGCTGTTCTTCGCGGTGGCCCCGGCATTCCGCAATGTCGCCAACGTCGGAACGATCCTGTACGGGTCCTCGACGATCGGCATCATGGCCGTCGCCGTCGCACTGCTCATGATCGGCGGGGAGTTCGACCTGTCGGCAGGTGTGGCCGTGACGGCGTCCGGTCTGGCAGCAGCGCACCTCGCGTGGTACTTCAGCCTCAACGTCTGGGTGGGCGTGCTCTTCGCGCTCGCGCTGTCCCTGGCGATCGGGGCGTTCAACGGCTGGCTGCTCTACCGGACCGGTCTGCCGAGCTTCCTGGTCACCCTGGGCTCGTTCTTCGTGCTCCAGGGTGTCAACCTCGCCCTGACGCGGATCGTCGCAGGCGGCGTCTCGTCGAACTCGCTCAACGACCTCGACGGGTTCAGCAGCGCCAAGGCGGTCTTCGCCTCCAGCTTCACAGTCGGCACGGTGGAGATCAAGATCACTGTGATCTACTGGGCGATCCTCACCGTGATCGGTTCGTACCTGCTGCTGCGTACCCACTACGGCAACTGGATCTTCGCCGTCGGTGGGGACTCGGCCGCAGCGCGCGCCATCGGCGTCCCGGTCACGATCACGAAGATCGCCCTGTTCATGGGGGTGGGATTCTGCGCCTGGGTCCTGGGCATGCACAACCTGTTCAACTACAACAACGTGCAGTCAGGGCAGGGCGTCGGCAACGAGTTCATCTACATCATCGCGGCCGTCATCGGCGGCTGCCTGCTCACCGGCGGCTACGGATCGGTCGTCGGCGCCTCCGTCGGCGCCCTGATCTTCGGCATGACCCAGCTCGGCATCTCCTACGCGGGCTGGGATCCCGACTGGTTCAAGACCTTCCTGGGCATCATGCTGATCGGGGCGACGCTGGTGAACCTCTACGTCAAGCGGAAGGCGGACGCCCGATGAGCGCCTCCCCGGCAGAGTCGTCGATCCTCGAACTCGAGGACATCGGTAAGAGCTACGGCAACGTCCATGCCCTCAAAGGGGTCAACGTCAGCGTCCGCCAGGGTGAGGTGACCTGCGTCCTGGGGGACAACGGTGCCGGCAAGTCGACACTGATCAAGATCGTGGCGGGGCTGCACGACTACAGCGACGGCACGATGAAGATCGACGGGCAGGAGCGTCGCTTCGCCTCCCCGCGTGTGGCGCAGGCCGCGGGCATCGCCACCGTGTACCAGGACCTGGCCCTCGCACCGCTCATGTCGGTGTGGCGGAACTTCTTCCTGGGCAACGAGATCCGCAAGGGCCCGTTCCTGAACCTGCCCGACATGAAGCGGATCTGCGGTGAGGAACTGACCAAGATGGGGATCGACATCCCCGATCTGGACCGGCCGGTCGGCGGCCTGTCCGGTGGTCAGCGACAGGTCGTGGCGATCGCCCGGGCGATCTACTTCGGCGCCCGAGTGATCATTCTCGACGAGCCGACGGCGGCGCTCGGCGTCAAGCAGTCGGGCGTCGTCCTGAAGTACATCGTGCGGGCTCGCGATGCCGGCCTGGGCGTCATCCTGATCACGCACAACCCGCACCATGCCTACCTGGTGGGCAACCACTTCATCATCCTCAAGCTCGGCCGCGTCGTGCTGGACGCTCACCGGGAGCAGCTCACCCTGGAGCAGTTGACCGCCGAGATGGCGGGC
>Ga0209798_10002137_pt1 | contig 11679 bp, 6 predicted proteins | sample DOMMetBare3Fresh_FD_187475 | JGI IMG/M metagenome (GOLD analysis project Ga0209798, IMG submission 187475) | Wetland sediment microbial communities from St. Louis River estuary, USA, under dissolved organic matter induced mercury methylation -... | ecosystem: Environmental > Aquatic > Freshwater...
TCTCGAATCAATCTTCCAGGAATTCACCCAGGTCGATACCTCCACCACACGCAAGGTTGGCGGCACAGGGCTCGGGTTGGCAATTTGCAAACATCTGGCGGAACTGATGGGGGGACGGATCTGGGCTGAGAGTATCGAAGGGAGAGGGAGCACCTTTTTCTTTGAACTGCCGTTTGCCGTGGCAGAACCGAAAGAGACAGCGACAGCACTGCCAGACAAGCAGGCGCTTCTCAACAGTGACGGACTGAGGCCGCTCTACCTGCTGCTGGCCGACGACAGCGACATGAACCGTCTGGCCACCTCACAGTTATTGAAACGGCGGGGACATACGGTCGATTGCGCCGAGAATGGCCGGCAGGCGGTTGAGATGTCGGCAAACAGCAGCTATGACGCCATCCTGATGGATGTACAGATGCCGGAGATGGATGGTGTTGAAGCAACCCGTATCATCCGGCAACGGGAGTCGGATTCCGGTGAACACACCCTGCTGATTGCCTTGACAGCCAACGCGTTGAGTGGTGATCGAGACCTGTTTTTAGACCATGGTTTTGATGGGTATGTTTCAAAACCGATCACCATGGATGCACTGATTGCCGAACTAAAACAATGGATACCCGCAGCTGATCCTCCGGTTGGCCAATCGAGCCCGGAAGCGCTTTTTAGCGGGACGGTGTGATTATTCCGGCGTACCAGGCCTGAAAGAGCGGGAAGCCTCTCCATCGCCTGGCGGAGTGCCTGTTCAGGTGATGCAGCAGATGGATGGCAAGGAGGACCAAGATTGCAAAAATCACGTCCAACAACAGTTGGTGAACCGTCAAAGCAGACAGAGACTTCAATACTTGCCGACGAGGTACTGCCGGCAGAGATTGATTCCGGCCTGGCACACAAGCTCCATGAGCTACAGATCCACTACAACCGGCTGGAGCGGCAGAACCTGGAGCTTCAGCAGTCACTGGACCGGGAAGTGGAACAGGGGGAGGCTCGCTTACGGGACAGCGAAAAACGTTTCCGCTTCTTGTTTGACGCAGCTCCGCTCGGGTTTGTCATGACCGACTTTAACGGTACCATACTGAGATCGAACCAGGCCATGCAGACCCTGACCGGATATGACTGCCACGATTTAAGCAGACTCAATGTCGGCGATTTCTATGCCAATCCCCGTGATCGCGTCCTTGTGTTGAATGCGATCCGTGACCTGGGGAGCATTACCGACCTGGAAATTGTATTCAGACGAAAGGACGGTACACACTTCACCGCCCTACTGAATACCAACCTGGTGCAGCTTGATGATCAGCCGCTCTTACTGAGCTGCCTGCAGGACATTACCGAACGGAAGCAGACCGAACAGGAACTGGAACAGCTCCATACCACACTGGAAGAACGGATCGAGCAACGAACAGCGCTCCTTTCAAAAACCAACGACTCGTTGCTGCAGGAGTTCCGTGAGCATCAACGGGCGGAGGAGGCGCTCAAGGAGAGCGAAGAGCGCTACCGCCGCATAATTACCGCCATCACCAATTACATCTACACGGAGATCATCAAGGATGGACGAGTGGTACAAACCATTCATGGTCCCGGGTGTGAGGCAATCACCGGATATAGTGCCGAAGAGTTGGCTGCCGACCCGCTGCTCTGGAACAACATGGTACCGGAAGAAGATCAGGCGGCGGTCAAAGAACACGCCGTAAGCGTGTTGTCAGGCGAGACAACCGCCGCCATCGAGCACCGCATTATCCGCAAGGACAACAGCATTCGCTGGGTCAAGAACACCCCGGTTCCACGCTATGATCTGAACGGTTGCGTGATAGCGTGCGATGGTTTGATCCAGGACATAACCGAGAACAAGCATACCCTGGAAGCGCTCAAGCATGCCAACCATTACAATCGCAGCCTGATCGAGGCCAATCCCGACCCGTTGGCGACAATTGCCGTGGACGGCACCATTACCGGCGTCAACTCTGCCACTGAAATGATTACCGGTTACACTCGTCGGGATCTGATCGGCACCAATTGTTCCGACTACTTCACCGAGCCGGAAATGATACGGGCCGGCTGCCAGAAAGCGTTTCGCGTTGGCCAGTTACGTGACGTGGAGCTGGAACTCAAACATCGCAACGGCAATGTAACCCCGGTGCTGTTCAATGCTTCCGTGTATCGGGATGGCAGCGGAGAAGTGGTGGGTGTCATTGTCTCTGCCCGTGACATTTACCGGATTAAACAGGTGGAAGAAGAACTACGTGCTCACCGGGGACGTCTGGAAGTTCTGGTAGATAAACGAACGGCACAACTGGTGGAAGCCCGTGACCAGGCCGAAGCCGCCAACAAGGCCAAAAGTACCTTTCTGGCCAACATGAGTCACGAGATCCGGACCCCCATGAATGGCATTATCGGCATGACAGAACTGTTGCGCAGTACGGAACTGAATACGGAACAACAGGAATGGCTTGATTGTATTGACCATGCTACCAACAATCTGCTGCAGATCATCAATGACGTACTTGATTTATCAAAGATCGAAGCCGGCAAGCTGGAGTTGGAAGATATCAGTTTCAATCTGGCTGCCACTCTCTCGGAGGCCTTGTCAGTGCAGAAGATCGCCATCCGGAAGAAAGGGTTGACACTCCGCCAGGAAATTGCCGCCAACATCCCTGAGTTGCTGATGGGTGACCCGTCGCGGCTCAAGCAGATCGTACTCAATCTGGTCAGCAACGCCATCAAATTCACCGAAGCCGGCGAGATCAAACTATCGGTATCCCTCAAGAAACAGAGCAGTCACAACCTCTGGCTGCAGTTCGCTGTTGCCGATAGCGGCATTGGCATGCCGCCGACAGTGCTGGAACAACTGTTCACTCCTTTCTGCCAGGGGGACGCATCAGCAACCCGGAAATACGGAGGTACCGGCCTCGGGCTGGCAATCTGCAAGCATCTGGCAGAGCTGATGGGCGGGGTTATCCGGGCGGAGAGCAAGGAAGGAACGGGGAGTATTTTTTACTTTGAGTTACCGTTTACCATCGATGAAAGCCAGCTATCGCCTGCGCTGCCGGCACAACAAAAACCGACGTTTCCAACGGCAGACGGGTTACGGCCATTGCATCTGTTGCTGGCTGACGACAATGATATGAACCGCGTAGCCACCTCCCAGTTGCTGAAACGAAGGGGGCATACGGTCGATTGCGCCGAGAATGGCAAGCAAGCGGTTGATATGTCCGCTGCCACGCTCTATGATGCCATCCTGATGGATGTGCAGATGCCGGAAATGGATGGTGTTGAGGCAACGCGTATCATCCGGCAACGGGAGTCCGGTTCGGGAGAGCACAATATGCTGATTGCATTAACAGCCAACGCACTGAGTGGTGATCGGGAGCTGTTTCTGGATCAGGGGTTTGATGGCTATGTCGCCAAACCGATCAGGGTTGATGCGTTGATTGACGAATTGAAAAAACTGGTCGCATGACCTTGAGATTCGTCAGGAGCAACGACCGCTCCTGACGAATCTATCCCCCCCAAAAAATCAACAGAATTATTCCACTCCATTGTTTCTCAAACAACTCTTCCACCATCCAATCGGTTTACCACATTCTTGCATAGGACAACCACCCAGGAACAACCACCTGACAATCCGATTCAAATTCCAGCCACCTTCCTAAAACCATCCTCCGCTCAATGACCTAGTATGTATCATAACAACAACATCCGTTAGACATACGTTAAGTAGCTAATAAAGAGGCGAAAATATATGTTGACACAATCACTCAAAATATCTACGCTACATTTACGACAAAAATACTGGGATACACGATACTACTCAACCATCCGCGAGGATGGGGCGGAAAGCCTACAGGGTCTTCATGAGACAGCCAGGTTGCCGAAATATCACCAACTGATATCGGCATCTGGCTGTCTTTTTATTTGTTATTCTCCACTACTAACAGCAGGTAACGCATCCCCTCACGGGGGAGGAAACGGGTATGATATTGAAAACAGCAGTTAAAATGCAGATTCGCGGAAATGCAGAGAAAAGCAGAGGCTCGTCTATAACCGTGATCAACACTTTTTTGATTTTTGCAGTCGCGTGGATGCTGTTGTTTACCACAGCGCAACCTGGCTTGGCAGCCATAGCCCCGGATGTAGTTTCGCTTACATCCATTACCAGTGCACTCAATACCCCGGTTCGTCTGACATCTGACAGTTCAGGTTTCCTGTACATCAGCGATCCTCGTAACGGAGGCATTATCAAACTCGACAGCGCAGGGACATACCAGTCAAGAATAACCGCCGGCAGCAATACGCTGGGGATTGCGGTGGCAGCATCGGGAGATCTGCTGGTCAGCCAGGGGACCTCGGTAGCCGTGTATGCCAACGGAATAAAAGCGCGTGAATTCGGAACCTTCGGCCGGGCAAACGGGATTGCAGTTACGACAGCAGGGGTCATTTTTGTTGTCGACAGCGCCAGCAACAATGTCCAGGCATTTAATAGCGACTACTCACCCCGCACGCTGGGCTCATCCAACAGTTTTGGTGGCACGGGCATCGCTACCGGGCAATTTCGCCAGCCAACCGGCATCAGCTACGAAAAACTGGCCGACCAACTGGCGGTTGTCGATACCCGCAACGGCAGGGTACAGTTTTTTTCAACCTCCGGCGTGTATCAAAAGAGCATCGGTTCCTACGGCGCCGGCCCGCTCAGTTTCAGCTCCCCCCAGGCAATTTCCTTTGAATACAGCGCCGATGGCACCACACTCAAACGGATCTATGTGTTGGATGCCTACCAAAGCACGGTGCAGGTGATGGATGGCGCCACGGGTGAATTTATCCGCTACATCGGTAATTACGGCATCACGCAAGGAAAGCTGTTTACGCCGTCGGATATCCTGTTTGATAAAAGCAGTCGTCTGGTAGTTGCCAATGGAACCGGCAAACTGGCTCTTTTTGGTGTCGCCGATCCCTCCACGAGCCCGATGCTGCTGATAGATACCATACCCCAGGCCACCAACCTGCCGGCAATCACCCTTTCCGGAACAACCACCGGCACGTCAGTTACCATTAACGGTGCTTCGGCTACCATGAACGGCTCAGCCTGGAGCAGGGTCGTCTCACTGGCTGCGGGAGTAAACACCTTTACCGTTGTTGCCTCAAATGGCACCACCAGCACAACAAAAACCGTATCAATCACCGCGTCTGCTCCCGCAGCCAATCCGGTCATTTTAACGGTCACACCGATCCCATCCCACACTGCCAGCGCCCCCCTGACGGTTTCCGGCACCACCACTGCAGGTAGCAGCGTTACGATCAACGGCACTCCTGCCAGCGTGGTTGGAACAGCTTGGAATGCAACCATCACACTGCAGCAAGGTCTCAACACCCTGAAGATTGTTGCCAGCAAGAGCGGCATGAATACAACTACGGTTGACATTTCCATCACTCTTGACACCACCGTACCAATTCTTGCCTCCCGCCTCCCCTCGCCGGGGAGTGTCTTCAGCACCCCGCTGCAAACGATTTCAGGCACCGTCAGCAGTTCCAATGCCACCACGATTGTGCTGACAGTTAACGGCACATCCCAGAGTGTCACGGTCACTGACGGTACTTTTTCTATTCCCGTGATTCTGGCTGGAGGAAATAATGCCGTCTCGCTCCATGCAATCGACAGCAATGGCGCAACCAGCCCGACACTCCAGACAACATTGACCTACAATCCGCTAACGCCACGGGTCATGATTACCACTCCTGCCAATAGTGTCAGTGGAGCGGCAAGCTATCGCCTGACCGGCACAGCACCCGCCGGCAGCAGCATCACAGTCAACGGGTCACCGGCGATTGTCAACGGGACCAACTGGAGCGCGGATGTGCAGTTATCTCCCGGAATCAATAACTTTGAAGTTACGGCAACACCGGCAGCGGGCGGCGCGGCAACAACCGCTACCACCTCCGTAGCCTACTCACCGGGACTGCCGAATCTTTCCATCACCTCACCTCCCCGGGATGTTGCCGTGGGATCACCGACCTATACCCTTTCCGGCACGGCAACTCCCGGCAGTATCGTGACCGCCCGGATCAATGGCGTTCCCACCACCGTTACCACCTCAGCCAGCGGTCTGTTTGCGGTCGTTATTCCCGACATGACCGCCACCGGAGCGGCGACTGCCGTGATCAACGTCACCGATCCGGTTTCGGGAACAACCGCCAGCAGTACCCGCTCATTTGTGTATGAAGCCGCCGCGCCAAAACTGACCATGATCTCCAGTTCGCCGCTGGTTGTCACAGCCACAGCCGGTAGCGTGCTGATCGCCCAGGACAAAAACGGACCGGTTGGAACAGTGACATCGGTGAACGGAATACCGACGCTTGACCTGACCGGGATCAACTACGACGCGGCAACACTTAATATCCAGTCGCTTTCACCAGCCGGATTGAGCAGCCGTAATGGCGATATGAACAATGACGGCAAGGTTGATCTTGCCGATGCCCTCAAGGCTTTGAGGGGCTCGGCCAAGCTTGACACCATCACCTTCAGTCAAACTCTCACCGGTGATGTGGCGCCGCTGGTAAACTTTGAATCTCAACCGGACGGAGTAATCGGACTTGATGATGCAATCGTCATTCTCAACAAGCTGTTGGGGTTGATTCCCTGATTATTTAAACTCCCCTTTGAGACAAGGGTGAAAGGTGACTTATATGAACTATGGCAACGCGCTTTTTGTACTGATAACAACCCTCCTGCTGTCAGCATGTGGTGGCGGCGGAGGTGGCGGAGGTGGAGGTGTCACGACACCACCCCCGACACAGTTAACCACAGCCACGCTGAGCTTCAAAACCATCAGCAGCGCCCATTCCGCGCCCTTACAAGGCATACAGATGTCGGTCAAGCTTCCCACTGGATGCACCATTGGAGATATTGCACAAGCGCTTACCGGGCATGCAGACATCGGACAACTCGATTTAGGGAGCGCATCATATTCAGCCGCTAATCATACGGCATCATTCAGCATTATCGGAACTCCGATCAAGTTTGGCACTTTTGCCGATTTGAAATGCGCCATCACGCCGGATCTGACCGCCAGCAGTTTTACCGTGCTCAATCAGCCGACTTTCCCGTCACTGGTGATGACCGGCGTTTCAAGCAGCGGTACAAGCGTCAACCTGGTGCCGGAAATCAAGGTTGATATGGCGGTTCAGTTACAGTAAGGCTGACGTAATAACTATCTGTTTTTCCCGATTGCAGGAGTCACCAATGATAAAATTTATTTTGCTGTTTCTGGTGGTTGCGTCTCAAGCCGTGCTACAAACCTCTGTAGCGGAAGCTGTGACAACAATTGATGAGCCCCATTACTCAGCCACTTCCAATGGCACCTGCATAACCTGTCATATCAACCAGCTTGATCTGGGAAACACAGGCTACAACAACCTCTGTATCACCTGTCACCGCCCCGGTGACCCGGCAGCCGGAACACGCCCTTTCACTCCCGGTGACGCCGCCGACCCTTTTAAATCGTACACGAGCGCCTCCAAAAATTACTCCAAGAACTATCAGACCTCCCATCGTTGGGATGGGACGGACACGGTTCCGGCCGCCGGCGCACAGCCACCGATCCAGGGACAGCTGACCAGCAGCAACCTGCGGGGACGTACCTCGCAGCAACTAGCCTGCGTGCGCTGCCACAACCAGCACTCCAACAGCTACGGCAACTTCCTGCGAGCGGCCAATGATCGCGATCAAATCTGCCTCGATTGCCACCGTTCCCGCAACGTACAGTCGCACCTGCAGGGGAGCCACCCTGTCAACATCAATTACAACACGGCACCGGGAAAATTCAACAAACCGGCGCTCAACGCCAACAACGCCAATCCCACCTCGGACCTGAACGTACAACTGGCCAAAACCGGCGGGACCGTACTCTGCAGCACCTGCCATGGTCTCCATTACAGCGACTCCAGAAGCGGAACCGTGGACGGGAGCGCCGGGTTTGCCAATTTAAGCAGCAGTGACGGTTCCCTGCTGCGTACCGATCGACGGGGAGCAGCAGTTGCCTCAGGACAAGCCGACAACATCAATATCTGCACCAACTGCCATGCCGGCAAACGGAATCATAATCAGAAAGGGCAGGACGTGCAGTGTAACGATTGTCATGGCGCTCATGTCGAATACGACCCCAACGATCCATCCGGCAGCAAGGGTACCAACCTATTTCTGGTCAGACGATCGGTACCCAAAGGAACCAGCGGTTCCGGCACCATTTTCTTTCGCTACAGCGGCAACGCTACCAAGGAATATGCCAACAACAGCGGGACTGGGGTATGCCAGGGGTGTCATGCCGTACCGGCTCCCGGCGGCATCTATCCCCAGGCCCATGCCGGCACTGACCCGAGAACGTGCAGCGGCTGCCATAACCACAACAACAGCAGCGGTTCCTTTTCGGCTTCCGGCAGTTGTAACGGCTGTCACGGCTACCCGCCGGTCAATGACATGACCGGTCTTGGCGTGGCCGGCAACTTTGAAAACGCCCGCCCCGGCGATTACCCGAATGGTGGCGGCCACCACTCCACCCATCTCTTGCCAACCGTAACAATATCAGAAGGTTTTACCCCTTGCCTCCCCTGTCATCCCTCTTCCAGCCACAATCAGGGTGGCGGAACAGTTGTTCAAACCAATGTCAATGTTAACGTTCCTGCCGATACGGCTTACCGTTTTGATGACAACCGCACAAAACGGTACAACAGCACCACCAGAAGTTGTTCAAATATTTCGTGCCACTTTCAACCATCAGCAGCTTGGTAAAACTATTACGAGGACATTGGGCTATGACGACAAACGAGTATGGGAATGATGTTTTCAACAGATGTAACAAGAAAGGGGTTATGACCATGGAGAAATTTCATCGATTCGGATTGGTACTTATCTGTGCACTACTCACTGCAGTCGGGTTGAGTAGTGTTGCCAACGCCGCCACCTGCGCCACCTGTCACGCTCCGGTAGGTCAAACGACGGTGGTGGACATCCGCCCGGTTGATGCTGCCTACCGCAACATCAGCAGCGGGGGATTCAAAGGGAGCCACACCAAGCACATCCCGGCCGCTACCACCAATCCGGCCGACTGCACCAGCTGTCATGGTGCGGCAGTTACCAGCTATACCACCAAGCACCGGGATGGCAACATTCAACTTCCCAATGTTGGCTACTCAAAAACAGCCTCCTTTCCCCAGTCAGGTAATCCGACCCTCGGGACCTGTTCCACCGCCAGCTGCCATGCCGATCCTTACGGCGCCGCAACGGTCACCACACCAACCTGGGGTAGCGCTGCTGCCAACTGCACCGCCTGCCACTCTGCCTATCCGATCACCGCATCCGGTCCGGCTACCGGCAGCCACAGCAAGCACAGTGCCGCCGGTGCTGCCTGCACCTCGTGCCACAATGCCGGCACATCTGCCACAACAGCACCGTCAACCGGCCACAATGACGGCAACATCGACATCACCAACGGCTATCCTCTCAACGTAACCAAACATGTGGCCGGTTCCGGCTATGCCAGCTGTTCCGCCGCCAGCTGCCATGCCAACCCCTACGGAGCAGGTACGGTCATAACTCCAACCTGGGGGGTGGCCTCCGGTTGTGCCGCCTGTCACAGCGCTTACCCGATTACGGCAAGCGGCCCCGCTACCGGCAGCCATGCTCTCCATGGCACGACAGTCTGTACCTCCTGCCATGCTGCCGGAACCACGGCCACCACAGCACCATCAACCGGCCATAACGACGGCAACATCGACGTAACCGACGGTTACCCGGCCAATGTCACCAAGCATGCCGCCGGCTCCGGCTATTCTTCCTGTTCAACCGCATTTTGTCACGGAACATCCTCACCGGTCTGGGGCGCCAATACCGGCAACAACAGCTGCACCAAATGTCATGGCACCGGCACGGTCGCGGTTACCGCCGCCAATCGCTATGTTGTTGCTCCCAGTGATCCGGCCGGAGTAGGCACCGGCAAAGTCAGCGCCAATACCAAAACAGGCGCTCACCAGACTCACCTGCAGTATTTTAACGGCCTGAGCCAACAAGGCGCCACCGCCGATGATCGCTGTGTCATCTGCCACGGCCCGTTACCAGCCACCGCCAGCCATGCTACCGGTGCTGCCACTGCGGCCTATCCGGTGTTCCAGGGATTAGCCAGGAAAGATGGAGCTTCATTTACTGCCAGTTACACCGGTACCGGCGGGACCTGTTCGGTCTACTGCCACAACCCGTCCGGATCGGGGGGAACCATAACTGCAGCCAATGCCGGAACCGGCGTCGCCCCGGCCTGGACCGATGCGGCCTATATTGCCGACGGCACGCTCAAGACCCAGGCCAATTGCGACAAGTGCCACCTCTCCCCCAACGGAGCACGCGCAATATCAACGGTACAGGATCATTCAACCTTTACCCTGGCTGAAAACTGTACCCCCTGCCATGGTCATAACGGCGGAGCAGGCGGAGCAGTTGGACAGCAGCATATGGATGGTATCAAGTATGGCAGCAGCTCATGCAACAACTGCCACGGCTATCCTCCCCTGTCCGCCACTCAATTTGCCGCCCGTGCTGCCGGTGACTTCACCGATGCCAAGGTTGAAGATTACGCTGGCGGTGGCGGTTACCACGCTACCCATGTCCTGGCAACAGCCAAGATAACCGATGGATTCACACCATGCCTGCCGTGTCATCCCTCCACCAAACATAACCAGGGTGGCGGAACCGTTGCACAAGCCAATGTCAATGTTAACGATGATCCAACCGATATGACCTATCGCTATGATGACACACGGGCCAAACGTTACACCAAGGCAACCTGGTCATGTTCCAACGTCAGCTGCCACTTCCAGCCGACACCGGCCTGGAATTTGTAGACCGCTGGCAAAGAATTTGATACTACCTTGTGGGCTCCACGATACCATCGGCCAGGCCGGCCATGGTATCGTGGGGTTCAACCATCAAGCCAAGTTAACGTAATCGTGACGATCTAACCGCAGGTAAGGGAGGTTTTGAGGCCATGGCAAAAACAACTGGAATACCGATTGCTCTGGTAGCGCTCTTGTTGGGTGCACTTGGATGGAGTGGAGATGCAACAGCTGCTACCACCTGTTCTACCTGCCATGCACCGGTCGGATCGACAACCGACATACGGCCGGTCGATGCCGCCTACCGGAACATCTCTACCGGCGGTTTCAAGGGGAGTCATGTCAAACATATTCCCGCTGCCACCATAGCCGCAACAGATTGTGTAGTTTGTCATGGCGCCGCGGTTGCCAGCTATACCGTTAATCACCGCAACGGATCGATTGAAATATCCGGAGTCGGCTATTCCAAGGGAGCAACATTCACCCAATCCGGCAATCCGGTACTCGGGAGCTGCAATGCCGCCTCGTGTCATGATGACGGCAAAGGTACCTTGGTCACCACCCCAACCTGGGGTACCACAGCCCCCCCTTGTTCAGTCTGCCACGCCGCTGTTCCTGCCACCAACAGTCACAGCAAACATTTGAGTGGCACCTTGTATAAAACCGCCGTCTGTGCCGATTGCCATAACGGAACGGTGCAAAGTACAACCGCCAACCCGGCCAATCACCGTAACGGCACCATTGATGTCTATAAAACAACCCCCGGCGACCTTGGGTACCCGGCCAATAAAGTCAAAGGTTCAGCGCTGG